>UMHA01069766.1_pt1 | contig 103569 bp, 100 predicted proteins | sample 1965401 | NCBI WGS metagenome assembly UMHA01 (sample SAMEA4836085, study PRJEB28245) | human gut metagenome | biome: gut microbiome; material: fecal sample | place: Denmark | collected 2008 | reverse complement strand
TGTCAATAGGCTTTGACAGATAGCGAAACACGTCCAAATCCATTGCGTCGTCAAGATAAGACTCGTGGGAAGTAATTATGAAAATAATTATATTGGGATTAAAAGCTTTTAAATGAGCCGCCAAAGTAAGCCCGTTTACCTGCGGCATTTCAATGTCGATAAACGCCATATCATAACTGGCATCGCTTTTCATAGGAGCGACGCCGTTGTAAAACACATCAATATCAAAATATATTTTATGCTTATCCGTAAATTCAGTCAGCTTGCTTTGTATTTCATCGGCAATATATTTGTCGTCGTCACAAATTATAATTTTCAACCGAAAAACCTCCCGTAAATCACATCATAAGTATAACATACAATGAAAAAATAGTCATTATAAATCTTTTGTTTTTTATTATTTTATCAGTCAATATGAAAAGTGCATTTTTTGTCGAATTTATTACCATTTTTGTAAAAATTATGTTTTTATTTTAAATACGTGTTAAAATTACAACATTGTTGGGTAAAATAAAAAATGAGATTAATTTGTAACATTTAAGCGAATGCACAATTAAGCAATAATTAAAAGGCTTAGTGTTTTTGATGAAAAAGTGTGCGCTTATAATATATAAGTTAATATCGGTTGCCTTATATATTTATTGAATACTATCACTATCATAATAAGGAGATGAAGCCAATGGGAACTAATTTGTATTAATCAATCGCTTAATTTTGCATAATTAATTTCAACAAAGTAAAAAGGATGATGATTTATGGTTGCACATATGCGAAAAATTATAAAAACAATTGTATTCAGTTGTGTTTTAATTTGTGCTTGTTTAATAAGTACAGCTTGCTCCGGAAATGCGAATTTGACAGAAACAGAAGATAATATTAAAATTACTGCTTCTGAAAAAGTTACTAATGAAACAACAGCAAGTCAGGAAAGTACAACACAACCTGATTCATCTACTGCAGAGACTACGAAACCGGAGAGTACTACCAAATCTAAAACTTCAAACGAAGAAAAAACTCAATCATCGGAAAATACAAGCGGAAGTGAATCATCAAAACAGAATGCCACTTATTCAAAAGATAAAGTCACTTTTATCTTTAAGGATAATTCCGGGAATGTTATAGAAGGGATTGATGTGGTTATTCAACCGCATGCCAATGAAGGCAGCGCACATACAGATATTGCAGAAGTTGTTGGAACGTCTGACAAAAATGGCGCAGTAGCTTGGAAACCTATAGAAGGAAAGCATTTGTTAGAAGCTTCAAAAGGGTCTGAAAATCAAGAATATGCTGTTGATATTGATGTGTCTGATAAAGGATCGGTAATTGAATTGATTTGGCGGTTTTGACTTCAAATATAAATATTATTCATTAACCACCGATAATATTACTATGTTTGTGGCTATAAGAATTGATGGAGTATGTTATGTTACCGAAAAAACTGAAACACTAAAAAATGTTTCTTTTTGAGATAAGTTATTCCCTGATGAGATTAACAGCTTGAATAAAAAATACAGAGATGGTATAATAACAGCAGGAGAACGCACTCGCATGCGTGAAGAAATAATTGTTGATGGACTACTAAAAAAATATACTAAAGGATTTATTATTTCCTTGTAAGACCCGTACTTACAAGAAATAGGGTGAGTAAAAATGATAAAACAAAATTTAAAATTGTTTTTTAAAACTAAAATAATATTTATTCCGGTTATCATACTGTTAGTATGTTTTTTGGGGAATCTTGTATATAGTTGTTATAGCTTTTCACTCAATAATGATGTATTAATATATTTAAAGAATTCTATAAAATTATGCTTACTATCATTTGTAATATTATGTTTTACATCATATGAATTCTTTTACCTATATAAGCGTTGTTATATAGATGAAGCATTGTATTCACACAAAAATGGTAAGACTAGGATTTTAACAAGTACTGTAACAGTTTTGTTGTTTATTCCGGCTTTAGAGTTCTTTAGCGCATTTGTATTTAATTTTGTTATATTTTTGTCATCTGGAATGAATGACTACAGTTATTTGTATCATATATTTTCAGTTTTATTTTTATATGTTTTTCTGGGTGGAATAATCCCGATTTTACTTGGCGTTTTTTTTGCTCAAAAGACGAAAAGGATTGTTTCATATGCTCTTATGGCGCTTATAATTTTCCTTGTGTCAAGTACATCTGACTTTATTCCGGGGGGGTTAAGCCAGGTTACCAAAATTAATTTTTGGGAAGCAAAATATTTTCTTGCATATATTCTGCCAAATGATTTAGAGTGGTACATAAACCATGATTACGGTATGTATGCTGAAATTTATAGATGGAATTTAATTATTTTCTGGATTTCTCTACTGTCATTTTTGTTTTTCAAACTTTGTCAAATAAAGAAAACCGCATTAAAAGCTGTTTTACTGTCATTAACACTATTAATTTCAACATTTAATCTGGTTGGCTACTTTTATGGCGGAAGCCATATTGAAAAGGGAGCTCAGCTTGACAGTATTTCAATGTCAGATTATTTGTTTTATACTGAAAATGAGCAAAAGAACCAAGATCCGGATTTTGAAGTTACATCATACGATATGGATTTAAGCATTTACAGACAATTAGACGCCGAAGTATCAATGACTTTATCTGATACAGGTTTAGAGTATTACAATTTTACATTGTACCATGGATACAATGTTTTAAAGATAACTGATATTGAAGGAAATGCTTTAAAATATAATCGTGAAGGAGATTATGTTACTGTAATAGGGAACGGAAACCTGCAGCTTATAAACATAAAGTACAGCGGTTATTCACCTATATTATACAGTAATTATCAGGCGTGTTCTCTGCCCGGCTTTTTTGCATATTACCCTATTCCCGGATTTCACAAAATTACGGGTGATTATACCACATATAATCCGATTGAGATAAAATCCGGAACAGAATTTAATATTCGAGTTGATTCAGCAAGGCAGTTTTATTCAAATCTTGATGAGGTAAAGAATGAGAAAAATTGTTTTGTCGGGGTTACAAGTTATCCTACGCTTTTTAGTGGATTTTATAAATCAAATTCGTCTGATATTTATAAGATTTATGCAATTACTGTAAAGGGGTGGGGATTGAGCGAAATAGATGAAGAATATATAGACGAAATTCAGAAATACATTAATGAGTTGGATAACAATAGCAGCAATAAATTAAATCTCAAAGAATATACTATTATTCAGACAAATGAAATGCTTTCTTCTAATTGTATTTATGATGGAATATTTTTAGGAGATGATACAGTTTTTATTAATAAAGCAACTGATGAGGAAACAAAGAAGCAAGTTGCTGAAATACTTCTTGCTCAAAGAGATATGGGCTATTCTAAATATGTAGAAAAAGCCGTGGTTGACTCTGAAAGTATAAATGATAATTAACAAGGAAGAAGGTATAATTGTGCTGATTTTGAAGAACTGCACCAAGTCTTTTAAGAAAACAAAAGCTTTAAATGATTTTTCCTGCGAATTTAAGCACGGTATTTATGGCTTGCTTGGACCAAACGGTTCCGGCAAAACTACTATGATGAGATGTATATGCGGTTTGCTTTCTCCCGAAAAGGGAAGCATTGAGTGCGATTGTGAAAATATAGGATATTTGCCTCAGCAGTTTGGTGCTATGAAGTCATTGACTGTATATGAAACTATGAGATATTTTGCCACATTAAAGAAAATACCTAAGTCAAATCAAGACAATGAAATCAGATATTGCATTGATTTGGTCAACCTAAGTGATAAAATTAAAAACAAAGTAGGTTCGCTGTCAGGAGGTATGGTTCGACGATTGGGAATAGCCCAAGCTATAATGGGAAATCCTGAAATTGTTTTGTTTGATGAACCGACTGCAGGTCTTGATCCTGAGGAGAGAGTAAGATTTAAATCTCTTTTAAGGAAAATAAAAAATGATAAAACTATTATTATTTCTACTCACATTGTTTCGGACGTAAAATCAATATGTGATGAGATTGTTATAATTAATGAGGGAAGAAATGTTGTTCAGGGAACTTGTAGCGATATTACTTCTATCGGAAATGAAAAAGTTTTTCTTTTAGACGAAGAATATGAAAATAATTTAGAGGGAAATTATTATGTTAAAGACAGAATCAGTAAGGATAATAAAAATTATATAATCGTTCTCTCAAGTAATTTTATTGAGCAGGGAGTGAGTATTAACGCTGATATAGAGGATGGATATTTATGTGCCTTAAAAGATATATAAACCGCCTTTCATTAATACAATTAACACTTAAAGGAATGGGAATTCTCTATATTGTACCTGTTGTTTTTTTATTTCTTGTACTTCCTTTTTTAACATATTTGGATTTTGCTAAAGGATATTCACCCGAACAATGTTATTTTTCAACATACATAATGTTACAAATTTTTTGCCCATTTTTTGCTGTATGGTGGACTTTATTTGGTTTCAGAGAGTATGTAGAGGGCAGGATCAGAGAACTATTGCTTGTTTATAAAAAAAGTCTTATAGTTGAACTTTTTCTTGTGTTTGTTTTTTATTTCCTGCATATATGTGTATTGCTTGGTTTATATTGTATAATACTAAATTTTAATTATTTCAATTATATTTTTATATTTTTTGTTCAGGCATTTGCTTTTTTTAGTATTAGTTTTTCAATATCTATAATTTTAAAAAATATAGCAATTCCTTTTATTATCAGTGTGTGTTACGAAATATTTTGCATGACTGCCAATATTGACTTTCTTAAGTTTATTAATATGCTTTCATCTGATATTCCAAGCAGCACCATGGACATAATATGTCCATATATTTTTATATTGATAAGTAGTATATTTGTTTTTGTGTTATCAAATTCTTGTTTCAAACGTTTGTAATATTTTTATAATTATATAATACCTGATTATACATATCCAAAATCTGCATAGCAGTAAACAAAGAAAAGCTACTTCCGTATATCGGCATAATACTGTGCAAAATCCACCTTTCCTGCAACCGCCTTATTCCTCAAACTTGACGCAAACCGTGACCATTTCTCAAATTCGAAAATGGTCATTTTCTTATGCTTACCCAACAATCAAACAACCTCCTTTTAGAAAAAAACTATGAAAAGCAGGTTAAAGTGGGGCGTCTCCCCACGGAGTCACATCAGACGGCAGAGCCGACTGTTATGGGGTTTTACAGTATGTCAAAAATCAGAAATTGAGGAGTCTATCAAAAATGAGCGAAAACAAGAAAAAATATGCCTATTGGATGAAACCTTCAATGGTTGAAGAGATTACAGAAATGCTTGATACAGCAAACGCAACTTCAAAAAGTGATTTTGTCTGTCAGGCTGTTCAGTTTTACATTGGTTATCTTCATCAGAAGAAATGCATTGATTATCTTTCTCCTATCCTTGCTCAGACCATTAAAAGTGAAATTGAAAGTGTTGAGAAAAATATATCCGAAATGCTGTTCAAGGTTGCTGTTGAACAAGCTAAATTAAGTAATGTTGTTGCGGCAACAAATCAGATTGATAATCATTCGTTGTCAGCACTCAATAAGCTTTGTGCGGAAGAAGTTGCAAGGAACAACGGTATCATAACTTTTGAAGATGCATACAAATTTCAACAGAGTTAATAAATGCCGAAGATTATTTTTACAAGCCGATATATAAAAAATCCTGCATCATCAAATGCAGGTAAGCTGATAAAATACATGGGCACTCGTGATGGTGTTGAAAAACTGCCAAACGGTATTGATAACTCCCCTGCAACTAAAAAGCAAAATGATTTAATCTGCACTGCTCTTAAAATTGTTCCTGAATCGTGGGATTATCTTGAGCTGAAAGCATATCTTGAAAATAAGACAAAGGCTAATGCGACAGAATTTCTCAACGAATTTCTTGAACGCAACGCAGACAGGATAGAAGGTGTTAAAAAACTGGTAAACTATTATGCTGAAAGACCCGGTGTTGAGAAGTTAGGTAAACACGGATTGTTTTCTCAAACTGACGAGAAGATAAATCTTGATGAGGTAGCGGATGAAGTTTCAAATCACAACGGAATTGTGTGGACTCATGTCATTAGTCTTAAAAGAGAAGATGCCGAAAGACTTGGCTACAACAATGCAAATGCTTGGAAAAGCCTTGTCAGAAGAAATGTTTTAGAAATTGCCAAGGCTCATAAAATAGAGCCGAGTGATTTGCAATGGTACGGAGCATTTCATAATACAACTCATCATCCACACATACATCTGCTGGTATATTCAAAATCAGGACAAGGATATCTCACTAACAAAGGTATCGAAAGTATGAGAAGTGTATTTGGTAATGATATATTCAGAAACGAACAGTACAAGCTGTTTGAAATGCAGACAGAAATTCGTGACGAGATGAAAAATGAAGCAAAGAATGTAATTGATGATTTAATTTCAAATATAGATTCGGATGTTTATGTTTCCGATAAAATGGTTGAGCTGTTCAGAAAACTTGCCGAACAGCTCAAAAGTTACAACGGCAGGTTGATGTACGGCTATCTTCCAAAATCAATCAAAGAAATCGTTAATAGTATTGTATCCGAACTTGCAAATGATAAAAATTTGTCAAAGCTCTATTCAAAGTGGAATGAAATCAACAGAGAAAAATTGTCGCTGTACTACGATAAAGAAAAGCCTGATATACCTCTTGAAGATAACAAGGAATTCAGAAGTATTAAAAACTACATCTTGAAGTCGATTAGTTTATTATCCAAGGCAACTCCGACAATGGGAATTGATAAATCAAGTGTTGAGCAAACTTTTTCAGGAATAGTCCTCACACTCGCAAAATTGATTGCAAACAGTTGCAAGCGTAAACGAGCTAAATTATTCGGTCAGATTGATAGCAAACTGAAATCCAAGCTTGAAGAGAAAAAACTTGCTCACGGACTTAAAACCGACAGAACGGTTAATCAGAATGAAATAGAAAATGACGAGGAGCAGGGATTTACAATGTCAATGTAATCCCTCTGTTGAGCCGTGTGTCGCCCGTGTTGCGATTTTGTTGCATTCAGCAGCAAAGTAATCGAAAAAGATGAATAAAACCGACACAGACGGTTTTTGAGAAATTAAAATTTGGTCTGGATATTCAGATGAATTTATGGTATGTTGTTGTACTTGAAAAGGAGGCTTGATGTTATGTCAACGAGGAAATTACTTACTAACGGCAACGCTTTCAAAAGGACGGATAGTCGTTGGGGCGGTGTTGTTTGGTATATGGATGAAAGCGGTGAGCGTAAAAGAAAAAGCTTTTCAGGTACGACAAAGGCTGAGGTCAACAAGAAGATGACGGAATATATTGCAGCGTTTAATGACTCAATAATTGAGTCGCAGGAAACAAAGAAAAGGCTGAAAGACAGTATGCAGAACTGGCTTGAGGTGTTTAAGTTTCCGTCTGTGGAACGCACTACATATGACCGGTATGAATGTACTGCGAAAAATCAAATATATCCGTATATCGGCGATAAGGTAGTCGGAGATGTTAAGTCGGCAGATATTAAAAAATTACTCAATGACAAAATGAACGAGGGTTATGCTTACACAACAGTTAAGAAGGTTCATAATGTGCTGAATGAGTATTTCCGTTATCTTACTCAACAAGAGTATATTGACAGAAATCCTATGATAAGTGCGCCCATGATTAAGAAGAGTAACTTTCTTGCGGCGCAGGACAAAGAAAATCTTCCGACGAGCGAAACCATAACGGTATTCACGCCGGAAGAAATTAAAATATTCAAAGATGAAGCGTTCAGCACATTTTCAAACGGCAAGAGAAAATATCAGCAAGCCGCCGCATACATTCTTATGCTGAATACAGGCTTGAGGACAGGCGAGGTACTCGGACTCCTTAACAGCGACATTGACCTTGAAAACAGGGTTATGCACCTTAACAGAGGTGTAAAGGAAATTTCAAAGCGTGACGGAGTAACGGCAGAAAAAGGACGAGAGGTGAAAGTTGGCAAGCTGAAAAGTGCCACAAGCAAGCGGGATGTTCCGCTGAACGATACTGCAATAGAAATGATACTTGATTTAAGAAATGAATTCTACTTCGGGGAGGATTCACCGCTGATCCCCGACGAAAACGGTGACTTCACCAGACCCTTAAACTTCCGCAAAAGATTTTATAGAATTCTAAAAGCCTCAGAAATTGAAACAAAAGGTCTCCACGCATTAAGACATACCTTCGCAACCAACCTCGTAAACGGAATAGAACAACCTGACGGAACAATAAAATCCTTAACTTCACGACAGGTAGCAGATTTATTAGGTCACACCACCTCTGAAATCACCGAAACCTACTATGTAAAACGAGATATGACAAAGTTAGAGGGCATAACGGATGACTTCCAGTTTTAAAAATCAAAACATAACGAAAAACGCAGGACTGAGTTAATCAATCCTGCGTATTAGTTTTTGCTATGCTGTAATCAAAGAAAAGCCCTCCTTGATTATCATCATATTACTACAAAAATCTTTATGATATATTGGTCTGGATATTGTTTGATTCCTCTATATACTTGTTGCTAAAAAAAGGAGAGATAAGTATCCAAGAAACAATTGCAATAATAGTGTCGGCACCAATAATAGCAGGAACACCTGAAACAGTAAAAGCCTCTGTTGGAGAGAAGATGGTGATAGCTACTAAAACTATACCAAAATCAAGTTAAGGCTAATACAGGGTAAAATATAGCAAAACAGAGGCAAGCATCAACAGTCATAAAAACAGCAAAGATTTATGGCGGAAAACTCGGTATGCACTATGACAAAAGCCTTAACAGAAACAACGCAAGTTGGTTTGCACCTACCAGGGCAAAATACTACAAAATTGTCGAGGAATTTACCAAAATATTAAAGGATGATGTAAAATATGTTGCATATTTCTACGAATCATCAGGCATAAAACCTACTGACATTATTTTCAATATCGTAAAATCAAGCGGTAGAATATATATGTTATTGCTAATTTATCGGGCTTAATAGGTCAAGTAATAGGGCACATGAAATAAGTACATCTCCATAAATAGGTTTTTATATAAAATACAGTATATTCTGTTAGAGATATACCGCTTTTGTTGCGCCATAAATTGGCTCGCTTGCATTTATGTATGTCTTCCGTTGTGCTAAAGACTTTTTATATTAGGAATTATAATGATTATTGCTGTAAACATAACATTTACGGACCTTTTCTTCTTTAGCGACATTCTTTGCTGTAGGGATTAAGAGGCTTTTGCCGAAAAAAGTCCACATTTTAAAAGAGTTGTGGAGATTTCTTATGTTATTTTTGATTGAAAAATTGGCAAGTTGTATTGACAATACTATTGTTTTATATTAGTATGTAAGTATGTAAACTTACATACTAATTTAGAAACGGTGGTGATTACTTGATTGTTGATGATTCTATAAAATTCTGTTATTTGCTTGCACAAATGATTAAAGAAGCGAATTTATCAAATGTCAAGTTTTACACCGCACTTGGCATAAAAAAACCTTATTTCTATGATATTTTAAGCGGAAAAGTAAACCCTCCTCCCCCTGATCGTCAATTTGCAATGTTAAATTTGTTGAATCCAACAGAAGAGCAACGAGAATTATTCTTTGACTTAGCTGCAAAGGAACGAAATGAAGTGCCTGCTGATATTGCGGAAGCACTTAAAGACAAAAAACTGCGCAAAAAATTAAGAAAAGATATAGATTACGAAAAATTATTAAAGAACGGAGATAGTAAAAATGAGCGATAATAAAAGAGAACAAGAAAGAACAGAACTTTACCGTACAATATGGGCGCTTGCAAATGAACTTAGAGGAAGTGTCGATGGTTGGGATTTTAAACAATATGTTTTAGGTATGCTGTTCTATAGATATATATCTGAAAACCTTACAACTTATCTCAACAAAGGCGAATGGGATGCTGGAAATACTGATTTCGATTATGCGAAAATCAGTGATGAAGAAGCTTTAAACGTTAAAGATGATATGGTGCAAGAAAAAGGCTTCTTTATTTTGCCCAGCGAACTGTTTGGAAATTTATTAAACAGAATAAAAAAGGCTGATAAAGAAGCAAAAGATCAAGCGGAAAAGAACGGCAAAGAAGTAGAAATTGCTGATTTGGATGAGAATTTAAACGAAATATTGCAAACGAACTTTAAAAACATTGAAGCCTCTGCTATCGGTAGTCCAAGCGAAGAAAACTTCAAAGGACTGTTTGACGATATAGATGTAAACAGTAATAAGCTTGGTCCAACGGTTATCAAGAGAAATAAAAGGCTTAAAAAGTTAATTACTGTTATCGGAGATATGGATCTTGGTAATTATCAAGATAATTCCATTGATGCGTTTGGGGACACCTATGAATACTTAATGGGAATGTATGCTTCTAATGCCGGCAAAAGCGGTGGTGAATTTTTCACCCCACAAGAGGTATCTGAGCTTCTGACTAAAATTTCACTTCTTGATAATAACGGTAAAATGAAAACAGAAGTAAACAAAGTATACGATCCTGCTGTGGGAAGCGGTTCGTTACTTTTGAAGTTTGCAAAAATTCTTGGTAAAGACAATGTCCGTAATGGATTCTTTGGTCAGGAAATTAACATTACAACTTATAACCTTTGCCGTATCAATATGTTTTTACACGATATAGGTTACGATAAATTCAGCATTGAACACGGCGATACTTTGACTGATCCTAAGCATTGGGATGAAGAACCGTTTGAAGCCATCGTTTCAAATCCGCCGTACTCGATTAAGTGGGAAGGCTCTGACAATGGAACACTGATAAACGATCCTCGTTTTTCTCCTGCCGGTGTATTGGCTCCTAAATCAAAAGCGGACTTTGCTTTTATTATGCATTGTCTTAGCTGGCTTGCTACAGACGGAACGGCGGCTATTGTTTGTTTTCCCGGCATTATGTATCGTGGCGGTGCGGAACAGAAAATCAGAAAATATCTGATTGATAATAACTATATCGAATGTATCATTCAGCTGCCCGATAATCTTTTTTACGGAACAAGCATTGCGACTTGTATTATGGTTCTCAAAAAATCTAAAGTTGACAACCAAACTCTGTTTATTGATGCTTCAAAAGAATTTGTCAAGTCTACCAACAGCAATAAATTGGGGGATGGAACATCAAGCAACGAGCCTGATAACATTCAGAATATATTAAACGCTTATATCAACCGAAAGACGGAAAAGCATTTTACTGCTCTTGTGAAAAAGGAAGATATTGAAAATGCAGACTACAATCTTTCTGTATCAACTTATGTAGAAAGTGAAGATACAAAAGAAGTTATCGATATAGCTGTCCTCAATGAGCAAATATCTCAAATTGTTCAGCGTGAAAATACATTGCGTGCCGAAATTGATGCGATTATAGCTGAAATTGAGGTGACTAAATGAATTTAGCGACTAAAGTGTTAAACAAACCAATTGGGTCATATGTCGCTACACTACCATTTATTGACATAAAAAAATACTTTTATTCTGAGTATGAGACCCAAGACTATGAAGATATGATCGGTTTACAGAATGGCGATTTTGTAGAAATTGATGCCGGTAGAATCGCATTAAATTTTTACTGTAAAAAGTGTGAAGATTCGAGAACATTTATGTCTCCAGATAGATTGCATGCTCTTATTATTAATGAGAATCTTATTAGTATTGACGCTTTCTTGCAGTGCCCTATATGCAAAACTGAAATTCAAGTTTGGTTTTTACTTGAAGTTAAGGACATGTTTACTGAAGAGCCAAAAGTAAAAATTTTAAAGAGAACTGAAAAGCTTTCAAAAAATGTAAGTGAATTACGAGAAAATTCATTCGGTATATATACTGATTTGCTTGAAAAAGCCATGAGAGCATCACGAGAAGGTTTTGGAGCTGGGGCTATAATATATTTGCGCAAAGTTTTTGAACAGGTAACAAGTGAAGCGGCTAAGGCTTACAACATTTCTACCACATATATTAATAGTAATGGTAAAGAAAAACGAAAGAATTTTAAGGATCTTTTAACAGAAGTGGACACAAAATGTGCTATTGTTCCTATAGAATTCTCGAATAATCGGTATAAATTATTTGGTAAGCTTAGCGATGTAGTGCATGGTGAATACGATGAGGAAATTGCATTGGAAAAATTCAGTGCGTTTTATCGTCTTGTTACAGGAATTATCGAAAACATAAAGAGTAAAGAGGAATTCCGAAGTGCCCAGCAAGCGTTGGGATTGTCTGAAGGCGGTGATAAAAATGAATAAACTAGAACAACTTATAAATGAACTTTGCCCTAATGGGGTAGAATATCGAAGACTTGAAAATTGCTGTGAAATTTTGGATAACAAAAGAAAACCTGTAACAAAATCCGCAAGAGAAGCAGGTAAATATCCGTATTACGGAGCAAATGGCATTCAAGATTATGTATCTAATTATATATTTGATGGTACTTTTGTTCTTGTCGGCGAGGATGGTAGCGTTGTAACCGAAATAGGAACCCCTATTGTTACTTGGGCTACAGGAAAAATATGGGTGAACAATCATGCTCATATTATTTCAGAGATAAATGGTGTTTTGCTGCGTTACTTATTTCATTATCTACAAACTGTACCTGTAAAACACTTGATTCACGGCAATATTCCAAAATTAACAGGCGGTGATTTTAGAGCATTAAAAATCGCTGTTCCACCTTTACCGGTACAAGAAGAAATCGTTCGTATATTGGATAAATTTACGGAACTCACTGCGAAACTCACTGCGAAACTCACTGCGGAACTCACTGCGAGAAAACAGCAATATGAGTATTATAGGGACACTGTTTTAAATTCAATTAAGCAGAGTAAATTATATCCGATAAAAGAAGTTTGTGACACAATAACTAACTTTGCAGCAGCGGGTTCTTTTGCTGAAGTTTCAAAAAAAGTGCCTTATTTATCAAAACCAGATTATGCCCAGCTAATAAGAACAGTTGATATTAAGTGCAATTATACCAATAACTCACCAATTTATATATCTAAAGATTCATATGATTATTTGTGGAGAGTTCAATTAGATACCCCATGTATTGTTTTACCTAGTGTAGGAAATTGTGGAGAAGTATACTATATCGATCCAATAAAGCTACCGTATAAATACAATGCTCTTGCTAAAAACGCGTTGCTAATTCGTAGCAGTAAAGTTAATTTGCTTTATTTAAAATACACATTTGAATCTTTTGAATTTCAAAATAAATTGAAAAAAGTCACTTCAAATATGGGACAGAGTAAATTTAATAAAACCGATTTTGAAAAATTAACTATTCCAATTCCATATCCGGAAGATGAGAAAAAATCACTTGCAGAACAACAACGCATAGTTGATATCCTTGACCATTTTGACAGGCTTTGCAACGATATTAGCGAGGGGTTGTCTGCCGAAATCGAATCAAGACAAAAGCAATATGAATATTACCGAGATAAGCTCTTAACTTTTAAGAAAAAGGAGGCAACGAAAAATGAATAGCTTTAAAATTGTGGCGAGTTCAACCGAAAATACGGTTGTCGCTGAATACACGCCTGAAAAAAGAAAAAGCACCGACTATCAAAGCGAAGCGGAACTTGAAAAAGATTTTATAAATCGCCTTGTCAGTCAGGGCTACGAATACATTACTATAAAAAGCGAACAGGACTTAATTGACAACCTCCGTACTCAGCTTGAAAAACTTAATAACTATACCTTTTTCGATAAAGAGTGGAACGACTTTTACAGCAGTGTTATTTCCAATGGAAATGATGGTATTGTTGAGAAAACACGCAAAATACAGGAAGACTATCTGCAAAACCTTACCCTTGATAACGGATATGTAAAAAACATCAAGCTGATTGACAAAACCAACATTCATAACAATCATTTGCAGATAATAAACCAATACGAAGAAAATGAGGGTGAACGTAAAACTCGTTATGATGTAACGATTTTGGTAAACGGATTGCCGTTAGTGCATATTGAGCTTAAAAAGCGAGGGAATGCAATTCGAGAAGCGTTTAACCAAATCAATCGATATCAGCGTGACAGCTTTTGGGCAGGTAGCGGATTGTATCAGTATGTACAGCTGTTTGTAATCTCCAACGGTACGCATACAAAGTATTACTCTAACACAACAAGATTTCAGCATATCAAAGATAACGCAGAGAAAAACGCAGCAAAAAAGAAAAAGACTTCTAATAGCTTTGAATTCACAAGTTATTGGGCGGATGAAAAAAACCGTACCATCCCGGACCTTGTGGACTTTACAAAAACCTTTTTTGCAAAACATACGCTGCTTAATATTTTGACTCGTTACTGTGTATTTACCTCAGAGGATTTATTATTGGTAATGCGTCCTTATCAAATTGCGGCAACTGAAAAAATCCTAAACCGCATTATCGTTTCTACCAATCTCAAAAAAACCGGCAGAAAAGAGGCGGGCGGTTACATTTGGCATACCACTGGAAGCGGAAAGACTTTAACAAGTTTTAAAACTGCACAGCTTGCTCAAGGATTGAATTTCATTGACAAAGTATTGTTTGTTGTTGATAGAAAAGATCTTGACTATCAGACAATGAAAGAATATGACAGGTTTGAAAAAGGTGCTGCCAACAGCAACACCTCTACTAAAATTCTGCAAAAACAAATGGAAGATGATAATGCAAGGATCATCATCACAACTATTCAAAAGTTAGATAAATTCATATCTAAGAACAAAGAACATGAAGTTTATAAAAAACACATTGTTATGATTTTTGATGAATGCCACCGTTCTCAGTTCGGAGATATGCACAAGTCGATTACAAAGCACTTTAAGAATTATCATATCTTCGGGTTTACAGGCACCCCTATTTTTGCAATAAACTCGAACAGTTCCAACGCTCCGAATATGCGTACCACAGCACAGGTTTTCGGCGGTGAACCGGATGAAAACGGAAATAAAGTAAGACCACTGCACGCATATACCATTGTTGATGCTATCCATGATGGAAATGTCTTGCCTTTTAGAATTGATTATATCAACACGATCAAAAACCCTGAGCTTTTATACGATAAGCAAGTAAAGGCAATTGACCGTGAAAAAGCTTTGCTTGATCCTAAAAGAGTATCTGAGATTACACAATACATTCTTGAACATTTTGAGCAGAAAACTTATCGTAATCAAAGCCGTTCCTATTATGACCATAAAGTGATTACGAATGTAGAAAAAATGGCAAAGTCCAAGAATAATACGGTAACAGAGCAAAAAGCAACCGTAAAAGTAAATGGTTTTAATTCAATTTTTGCAGTCGCATCTATTCCGGCAGCGATTGCATACTACAATGAATTTAAAAAGCAAATGGAGGAAACAGGTCATAAATTAAATATTGCTACGATATTCAGTTTTAATCCAAACGAAGAAGATCCGGATGATATCTTGCAAGATGAAAATTTTGACACAAGTGGTCTTGATCAGACTTCACGGGATTTTCTTGACAGTGCGATTGATGATTATAATAAGCTGTTTAATGTTAGCTATGATACATCTGCCGATAAATTTCCCAACTATTATAAAGATGTATCATTGAGAATGAAAAATCGTGAGATTGATTTGCTGATCGTAGTCAATATGTTTCTAACTGGATTTGATGCGACTACTCTTAACACACTATGGGTAGATAAAAATCTAAAAGACCACGGGTTGATACAAGCATTTTCCAGGACTAATCGTATTTTGAACTCAGTTAAAACATTTGGAAACATTGTTTGTTTTAGAAACCTTGAAACAGCCACTAATAATGCCTTAGCGCTTTTTGGAGATAAAAACGCAAGAGGTATGGTTATTCTAAAAACTTACAATGAGTATATGAATGGCTATGAAGATGAGCACGGAAAACATATTGAAGGTTATAACGAGCTTGTAGCCAGACTGGTAAATGAATTTCCGATAAGCAGTCAAATCATTGGCGAGGATAACGAAAAAGAATTCATCAAACTGTTTGGTCGCATTTTGAAATTGAGAAATATTTTAAGGTGTTTCGATGATTTTGAAAGCGACAGTTCTGTATCCGTTAGAGATTTACAGGATTATCAAAGCATTTATATTGACTTATATCAAGATTATGCTAAAAAAAGCGACATTGAAAAAGAACGAATCAACGATGACATTGTCTTTGAAATTGAACTTATTAAGCAGGTCGAGGTCAATATAGATTATATCTTGATGCTCGTTGCCAAATATCACGAATCAAACTGCGAGGATAAAACGATTCTTGCTAATATTAATAAATCAATAGATGCAAGTGTTGAGCTGCGCAGCAAAAAAGCTTTAATTGAGGGGTTTGTTGCCCAAATGACAGTAAAAACAGATGTTGAAAAGGACTGGAAAGACTTTGTTAAGAAGCAAAAAGAACATGACTTAGAAGCAATCATCAAAGATGAAAAACTAAAACACGATGAAGCTCAAAAATTTATAGAAAACTCTTTCAGAGATGGTGGAATAAAAACCACTGGAACTGATCTTGATAAAATATTACCGCCAATTTCAAGGTTTTCAGGTGGTTCAAATAGGGCTTTGAAAAAACAAACTGTTATCGATAAGTTAAAATCCTTTTTTGAAAAATATTTTGGTTTGATATAACAAAATTCATAATACTGAATTTTGAACAAGTTTAGTGAAAAAAGATCCTCCTATGGTATAATTATAAAAACACCATAGGAGGAATTTTTATGCCCAGAAGTTACAGACACATAAAGCAATATAAAAATAAAATGCTTTAAAAAAGCTATAAGGTTTATCCGTACGGAAATGGGCAAAACATTGTTTTGATATATGAACAAACACATTGTTTACACAAAAGATATAACAGAAAACAAATGGAATATAATAGGAAATAATTATTCAAAATAAAGTCAGACTATTAAAACAGAGAAATACAATATTAAGATCGATAGAGATGAGAAAGGATTTAATGCGGTGTTTATTTCGCTAACAGAAAGGAAATGAAATGATTGCTGTCTGCGGAAAGAGTAAAAATATGAGTTGTTTAGCATCAGCCCAAAGTATAATGATTAATTATCTTAAGATGCTAAACAGAATATGTTCATTCCAAAACGGAATACTGTTTTAAAGTATGCAGAAGAGTTACTTGAATGTTTAAAATCAGAGGTTTTGAAAATACATACTCTTCACGCCGGAGGATATGCAGACACAGATAAAACAAGCATACATTTTAACAATGTTGCATACAAGATAATTGTTCCAGTAATACTTTAGGAAAATAAGATGAATATTCAAAAACTGATACGCTGTAAATAAAGAAAAGGGATTAGAATTTATTTGGTATTTTTTGAAAATAATATGGAGTTTTTATGATATAATGATGCTGGTGAACACTTTTTCATACAATATAGTCTATTTAAGTGATTGAATAAAATAATTACTCGTGTTAAAATATAATAGAAATGCTCAATCCGATGAAAGGAATAATAATGAGAAGACATACTGTAATTTTAGGTGCTGGTGCAACAATTGCTACAATACCTAATGGGGATAGAAATGGCAATAAATCATCCGTAATGAATGGTCTTATAGAAAAGTTAAATCTTAATGATGTAATATCTAATGTTGAACTAAATACTAAAAGCAAAAACCTTGAAGATATATATTCAGAATTATATTTGAGAGAAGATTGCAGAGATGTCGTTAAAGAACTTGAAAAACGCATTTATGACTATTTTGCTTCACTTGAATTGCCTGAATACCCCACAATATATGATTTGCTTATTTTAAGTTTAACAAGTAAAGATGTTATCACAACTTTTAATTGGGATCCATTATTGATCCAAGCATATTGTAGATGTTCTGGATTTACAGAAAATCTACCACATATTTTTTGCTTGCATGGTAATGTTGCTATGGGATACTGTGAAAAAGATGTTGAATTTGGAATAAACGGTGTTACTTGTCCTGTTTGTGAAAGTGTATTTACACCAACTAAGCTTTTATATCCTGTAAAAGAAAAAAATTATAGTAAAGATGATTATATAAACAAATGTTGGGAAGCAACTGAACAATGCATTGAACAATCATCAATGCTAACTATATTTGGGTATAGTGCTCCAACAACAGATAAAGAAGCTGTAACTTTATTGAAAAAAGCCTGGGGAGATTTAGAAAGTAGACAACTTGAAGAAGTTTCTGTTATAGATATTGTTAGTGAAGATGAAATGCTTGATAAATGGAAAGATTTCATTTATTCACATCATTACAAATACACTAATGATTTCTACAGTTCTTATTTAGGAAAATTCCCAAGAAGAACATGTGAAACTATTTTTGCAACTTTCTTAATGAATCTTCCAGCGGATGATACAAGAGGTTTTTATGAAGGCATGAGTTGGGACGATATTACTGATATATTAAGCGATTTATTAATTGAGGAAATTAACACACCAAATGGTGAAAATTATCCTTGTACATATAATAGGAACTAATTATTTAACATTGAATAGAGGTAAGTTATTATGATGATAGGTCAAGTAGTAGCAGTAAACTATAAAAGAGGATTAGTTGCTTTTCAAATAGAAAATGGTGACTGTGGATATTTTGAAGTATTAGATACTGTCGAATTTGAAAAAGAAGATAAAATAAAGGGTAACTTAGAATCTTTGGGCGGAGAAAAAATCATAAAAATTGATACAAACGAATCTGTTGATGTATTTATTGAGGATTATGGTATGACATACAATTGCGTAATCAACAAGATATTTGAATAGTTGTAAGTGATAATATTGTAGCAATAATATTTCTATTAAAAAAATTGATGCTATTTTGATGATGTAACAGACGGAAACGTTGGAATTATTAGCGCCAGTTGAACATTTTTATGACTGAAATGAACATCAAAAGCAGAAAATCAGACCGAGATCCGCACATAAAAGCATATCAAAAAAAACGGCTTAAACGCAGTGTTTAAGCCGTTTTTGCTTGGCAGGGGCAGAAGGACTTGAACCCTCGGCACGCGGTTTTGGAGACGCAAAAACATATTTTTACAAGAGTTTATCTTGTGTTATTTTATGTTATATAGTTGAAAAAGTGCAATAAAACTCTGATTTTATTACTTTTTTTAGAAACACATTTATATTACGCTGCATTTTTTCTGCAAAAGTGTTAGAAAAAGTGTTAGAAAAAAACTAAAATTGTGTTAGAAAGATTTTATAGGTTAATCCGGTCAATCAATCTGATTTTTATATTCTTTTTCGTTTGTTAAATAATAGTTTGCAAAGGAAAAAGACTATAAGGCAACTTTATGTATTGCCGCTGTAAATTTATTTAGTTTTATCGTGTGCGATTATGTCCTCAACCTCACAGTTAAGAATAAAGCATAAAGTATCAAGTGTTTTTGTTGTTATTGGTAAGCCTTTTTTGATTCGGTGCAAGGTATTTGCAGATATACCTTTCTTTTATATATCTGCGTTTGCTATCTCGGATTTTTATTTCTTGATTGCAAAACGGACAAATTACAGGATAATCAAGATTTTGAACCGTTATATATAATATTTGTTCTAATGGAATACTAAATGAAAGACTATGTTTTTTAATTACTATTGGTTTCTCATTCGTTTTTTTAATTATCAAGTTGTAATTATGGATTATTAACATTTTCGGTCTCCTTTGAAATCTCGGTTAGAGTGAAGAGTAGCACATTATACTATACGGATAGGCGGATTTTTATTTCAAAATGTAAACTACCCCCACCATATGCAACCTACCCACCATATACAAAGAATAAGCAGCGATATAATATTACCGCTGCAAATCTTATACTATTTATTATTGTTGTTGATATTCTTTTATGAGTTTGTCAAGTGTCGGACGGCTGATATTTAATTCTTTTGCAAGCTCTGATTTGCTTATTTCTCTTGAAATATATCTTTGATAATGTTTATTAAAATCCGGGATTGATACAGCTTTACGCCCTTTATATTTACCTTCACGCTTTGCAATGGCTATACCCTCTTTTTGTCTCTCTAATAGGTTTGTACGCTCGAATTCGTTAATTGCCCCTATCATTGTAAGCATTAACTTTCCGGTCGGTGTGCTACTGTCAATGTTTTCTTTGTTGCTTATTAGTGTAATTCCTTTACTGTTTAGTAGTTCCACAATGTCAAGTAAATCTTTTGTTGACCGTGCAAGCCTTGAAAAGTCGTGTATATGTATCGTGTCGCCCTCTCTTGCAAAGTCAAGCATTTCTTTTAATTTTGGGCGGTTTGTGTCTTTGCCTGATACCTTTTCAATGAACCACTTTTCTATATTGTACCGCTGCATAGCTTCAATTTGCCGCTGCTCGTTCTGGTCTATGCTTGATACTCTAATATAAGCTATTTGCATATTGTACCTCCTGCAATGTAAATTTAATATTATAATGTGCTTTACAAAATGTAAAATAAATGTTTTTGCAATTCTATTTTTACAATTATATTATACCATCTAAATGTAAAAATAAAGTGTACCCTATTTGTATTTAATAATGCAAATATTAGGCGGCATATTTCAACCGCCATAATTATATATTTATTTGACTGTCTTAATTATTGTTATCTTCAAGAGTTTTAAGAACCAAGCCGGTGCATAAAAGATATTTGTTGCAATTTTGCCGACAACATTCTGACCGTCAACAAATTTTGTTTGCATTTCTTTTGTAGTCATAGCTTTTGAAACAATGCAATTAAAAGCAAGCCACAAAAGAATAATTAAAAATACTATGATATTCATTTAATGTACCTCCTGCCCGTAATGCTGTTAGCACAGCTTTAATTATCAATAATATCTTTGTGTTGGCGTGTCAATATCAACCGCAAAATGTGATATTGTTGCCGCTGCTATTGGTTTTATATATTCTCTTAATTCGTTGAGTGAAAAACCATAAGGGAAGCCGGTTTCAAGCGGTATAAGTATTTCAGCCTTATCAAAAATGATGTGCAACTGTTTTAATGATGGGTATTGTTTTCTTATTTCCTGAACGATAATATCAATGTTGGTGTTTTCATCTGTGTTAATTGAAATAAATTGTTTGTTGTCATCTTTGTTTGTGAATGTAATCATTTTTAAATTCTCCTTATTTAACAGTGTTTATAATAATAAATTTTAATCCTTTGAGTAACCACGCAATACTATAAAAAGCATTAGCGGCTATTTTACCGACAATACATTGACCATCTATAAATCGTGTTTTCATTTCTTTAGCGGTCAGCATCTTTGATGTTACAATATTAAATGCAAGATACAAGCATATAATAATAATTAAAATATTCACAATAATATACCTTTCTGCCCGTATTGCCGATAGCACAGCATAATAATTATATAATTGATAATTTTAATTGTGGCTCTGATTTAATTGTTTCAGAACCATATAAATCACGGATTTCATCGAGTGAATATGTTTTCTTGCTTGATTTCTTGTAGTCTGCTGTGTGGTAATACCAAGCACATTTTGACTTGCTCCATCTGAAATGTAAGCCCTTTAATACTTCTTTGTGTTCTTTTGTATTTCCTGTTATCCATAGCCAAGAGCCGCACAATTCAATATTGATGCCTTCAAGATTTATAAGAGCGTTGATTATATTTTTGAACTCGTCCGGCGTTTCGGTTGTTTCCTTGCTTGCCGTGTATGTCTTGCCCTCTGCTGTTGCGTGTGTGTTTTTTAACTTTGCAAATAGTATATCATACTCGTTGTTGATTCCCTGCATATCGGCTGTGTTGCCGCCTAAATCGGGATGATGTTTTAATGCAAGTTTTTTATACTGCTGTTTTAATTCTTCAAGCGTTGAAGGATTGTTAAACCATTTCATTTTTTTATGCTCCTTTTTATTGATTTTCGGAGCAGCTACGAGTATAATATATATTGTAACTGCTCCGCTGGTTTGGTGTGGTTGCTTGCCCTTGCTTTTAACTTGCCGGTTTTAGCAAGGGCTTTTCATTAAGCTATTGAAAATCTACGGCTTGATGTCTGCTTTGTGTACTGCTTGTACATTTCGGCGTGTTCCTTTTTGAATGTCGTTGTGTCAAATCTGTTTGAAAGAACGGAAGTCCAGTGGCAAATATAACGCCCTGCGGTCATTTCCTCGGTATTGCGTGCAAGCATTTCGGCTTTGATTTCGTCCTTGAGGCTTTCAACCTGTGCCTTTGCTTCCTCTAAAAGCTCCTCCCATTCCTTTAATGCTACGATTTTCTTTTCCATTTCGTTAATGCTCATAATTTGTAATCTCCTTTAATTTTTTTATTTGCGCCGCTTGCCTTGCCCTGTCTTATGCGCTGTCAGGTGTAACGTAATCGCAAGATAACGAGCCGTTTGTCATCGGGTGTTCGCTTTCCCTTTCACTGTCTATATTATACACCGAAATCCGTGAATAGTCAATGTGTTAAACTGCACAAACATTCACCGAATTTAATGTATAATTTGTACATTGAAATTCGTGCATATTTGTGCTATAATGTGTATAGTGGAATAGAGGGCTTATAAATTTCAGCCCAGAAAGGAGCATAATATGTCATTAAGCTATGAAAAATTATTTATATTGATGAAAGAAAAAGGTCTAACAACATATAGAATAAGAAAAAAAAATATAATATCTCAAAGTGCATTATCAGCATTGAAAAATGGTAAAAGCGTAACGACTGAAACCATTGAAAAATTGTGTAGAGCATTAGGATGTCAACCCGGAGATATTATGTCATATATAGATGATAAGCAAGAAAATTTTTTTGACGATAAGAAATAATTTTGAGCAATTCAAAAATCAACAACTAAATTCTATTTTTATTTTAATTTTGTTAGTTTGGAGGTATTATTATGAGTAACAGAGAAATAGCAATGAACATTGTTAATACATTGACCGATGAGCAAATAGAGGCTTTTATTACTCTTTTTGCCTCCGAAAATGCACAGGCAATGATGGAGACTGAAAAAATTGCAAATGACCCGAACAGAAAACATTATAACAGTTTTAACGAGATAAAGAAGGAAATATTTGCAAATGAGTAAGAAATACAAAATTGATTTTACCTCTGCATTTTCAAAGGATTTGAAGAAAATCAAGAAAAGAGGATATAATATTGACTTGCTGGAGTCGGTAGTTGATAAATTGCAAACAGGCGAACAGCTCGAACCAAAGTATAAAGACCATTTGCTAACTGGTAATTGGAAGGGCTTTAGAGAATGTCATATCCAGCCTGACTGGTTACTTGTTTACAGAATTTACGATGATAAATTGTTGTTAGTTCTGACTCGCACAGGTACACATAGCGATTTAAGATTAACATAGTTAGTTTTGCAAAACAGATAGGAGTAATGATAAATGAAAAACAAGAGTTTACAACATCCATTCCCGACTTTTGCTGACAAATTTTTTGACAAGAACAAGGACGGCAAGCTCGGAACGGTAGAAACCATTTTTAGAGACGCTTATATTAACGAATCCAAGAAAAAGCAAAGTGATTTCAAAAACAAAAAGTAATTGCTTGACAAATTAAGATATTACATCTATACTAAACATATCCATAAAGAGTGCGTAAGGGAGCAAGCCCAATGACCGCACACCAACCTACCGATAGGCAAGGTGGTAATGCTTGACCGATGGAATATATAAAAATCTATCCCCATCGGAAACGATGGGGATTTTTTCTGCACTCTTTATGTAAAACTTAAAGGAGTGTTAATTGATGACAAAAAGAAATTTATCGGAGCTGTTGAAATTCGAGGGTTTAATTTACATTTACCTGAAAGATTCAAAAATTTGCAAAAGGTTTTATAGTCAAGCTGAATCTGAAGGCTTTATGTTCGGAGATGGTAAACCGACAGAAAAGCACACAACAGATTTAGTGAGATTGTATAACGATAAGCGAATCAGTTATTGTTCTACGAATGGGCGAATTGCCTTCGGCAGAGGTAAAGGCACAAGTGGAAATATATTAAGAATGGATTATTCAAAATTTATATCCGGTGAAAATTATTACTTGTTCCGCTGCGATAACAAATAAATTAGAATGCCCCATACAATCCGAGAATTGACCTGTATGGGGATTTTTATGCTTATTTGTAAAATTTCATCACTAACAAAATAATGCGATACAATCGGAATAACACGATGATTTTATTGTCGTAAAATTTGTATCAATTCTGGGCGGTTCAGTAAAGACAATTCCTGATTTCATCAATTCAATAATAGTATTATTCAAATAAAGATAAACCTATTTGTGCATCATTACTATATGATTAACCATAGAGAAGCAAATTGGTTTATCTCATACAATTTCTTATTTATATATAATACAATAATATATATAAGAATCGTATTAAATAAGGAATTGTATGTAAATCAATATTATTCTTAATTTCTATAAGAATAATGAATAGTATATAAGTAATACTATACATAAAGGCGTATTATTGCTGTATGGTAATTCCGCATATCAAACTATTGGTTACTATTGACATAGTTACAACCTATGTTGCACTATAAATTTATTGATACTATACAATATTTTTGATTTTTGCTATTGACAAATCAAAAAGATATGTTATAATAAAGAAAATTAAATCAATCTTAACCGCAATGTGCGGAGTGATTTCCTTCATATTTAAGTATGTTAAGGCTGTGCTTGATTGAGTATAGAATGTTAGCCGATTTTGGCTAATAAAAAAAATCATACCAAGTCTATATTTTGAAAAAATTAGACTTGATATTGATTTGATTCTGTATTCAATTCTGCATAGCCTTTTTTGCGTTTATGCGGAAAATTTCAAAAAAAAGAAAGGATGTATAAGCAATGACAGAAAGAACTCTACGAAACAGAATGAAAAACGAGGGTTACAGATTGAGAAAAGGTCGTGATGCTTACGGTATGATAGGCTATCAGATTATCGACTGCAACTATATTATAATTGCCGGCGAACACTTTGAGCTGGATTTATATGATGTTATTGATTTTCTAAATAAATAAGCGTGTATTTTAGTTGATTTACTCAATTTATATTTCCAAAATTCAAATGTTAAAAATTTTTCAAAGGAGCAAACGAAATGAACGGAAAAAGTCAAATGATAACACAGTCAACAATCCTTGCTATGGGTTGGACAAAAACAATGATTAAAAACCTGTTGCCTGAACCAACGGAAAGACCGAATCCGCATTACAAGTGTGCCGCCCCTATGAAATTATGGGAGCAAGGAAAAGTGCTTGAAATAATGGAAACGGAAGATTTTAAAAGGGCATTGGAGAAAGCAAGTAAAAGGAAAAATGCAGCGAAATCAGCGGCAAAGACAAAGGAAAATTTATTATTAAATGAAATAAACAAATTGGTTGAAAATATAGAAATCAAAGTAATACCCGATGATAAACTTATCAAAAAGACGGTTGCGGCTAAAAATTTATGGTATAGCTATCAAGACGATATGCGAGGAACTTTTTATGAACATCGGGTTAATTGTAATAATATTGACGATTATACTTTAGCAAGATGGATAGTAAATTATATTCGACATAATTTAGTAAAGTATGACCAAACCATAGAAAACCTAAAAGGCAAAATCGGCAAAGATAAAGCATATTTTGTATTCAAAAAAGCCGTACTTGATAAGATAGCCTCTGTATATCCGAAGTATGCCGCTGAATGTCAAAAGCAAGCGGAAGCAATAGGAGTTGCTTGTTATGCCTGATATTCCATTCAGAACAAGTTGCACAGACTGCAAATTTTATGATTCCAAATGTTTACTTGATGTGAACAGTAGGATGGTTAAAAAGAGATGTTATATTGATACAATAGCGGAAAAGTTAAAAATTAAACCAAAAACAGTTGTTGCAAGATGTAATTCGGTTTTAAGAAAAATTGGTATGGATAATTTCTCATTTATACCCAAAACAAAAGAGGAAGGATGGTTCAATAAAGAAGAATGGACAATTTTAAGCAATACGCAGAGAATACAAAAAATAGATAATATGTTATACTATTTATCTAATCAGTTATCAGATGATACTCTTCCTGATGTAGATTTACCAACATTTTCCGAAATAAAAGTAGTTGTTGCTATATTGAACTGCTATTTTTCAGCGTGGAAAGATGAGCAATATATTCGTTGTGTTGGTTGCGGCGAACTGATTAAAAACAGCAAACAGCGAAATCGGAAATATTGTGATAACTGCAAAGTAAATAGCAGAAAAACTAATAATAAATCCGAAATCTTAAAGACTTGTATTGACTGTGGGGTGAAATTTTATCCGAATAGTAATCGAGAAGTAAGATGTATAGACTGCCAAATCAAGGCTAATAAAGCATCTGCAAGAGAACGAGCAAGACGATACAGAGAAAGAAAGCGTAACGGTTTAGAAAGCAAAAGTTAAAGACATAAAACCGTAAAAACGCCTATAATAAAGGCTTTTTTTGAAAACTCCTTTTTTGGTCTAATGGAAGGGAGATAGAGAAAACAAAAATAATCTCGCTCTAAAATCGGACATAAAATAAAATATCTCCCTTCTTTATATTTTTTATCACACATATAAACATAAATATATGTGTAAAATTTGGAAAAGGAGGACAATATATGAGCTTAATTGAAAGATGTCAAAAAATGCTTGATGAGTTAGGGATTCCTATTACTTCATTCTGTCGAAAAGTAGGAATATCAGCATCCTACTTTTACGCTTGTAAAAAAGGAACTCTTAACTTTTCAAAAGAAGTTGATGAACGAATTAACGATTATTTGACAAAGTACGGATTTTAACAAATCACATCAAAATATCAAAATGAAAGGAATATCAAAAATGCAAAACAGAGAAAATAATTTAATCAAAGTGAAAGAGGCTGCGGAATTTTTAATCCGCACAGAATTTGAAAATGCAGACAAAAAAGATGAGCAATACAAATTGGCGTTAAAAAAGGCAAAAGCAAAAATTTACACAGCAATTAAAAAGCATCAGTTAGATATATTCGGAGAAACAACAATATTGCTAAATAGAAATCAAGTTAAAGATTTCAAGGACGGAAAAATAACTGCAAGAAGTATATATTCTCCATTCGGAAATATGGAACTTGACTTTGACGAGTCTGTTAAATTCATTGAAAGTTTCCACAATCCAAACAGCATTAAAGAGCCGTTAAAATATAAAAGCTGATGCCAATATGGAGTTACAAACAAAGGAAGAGTGTTAGATTTAACATATCGCAGAGAATTAAGTCAAAATAAAGCGGCTCACGATTATTTGCAGGTGAATATAAGAGCCAACAATAAATCATTCCCTGAAAGAACACACGTATTAGTTGCTTTTACTTGGTGCGAAAATGGAAAACTAAAAAATGAGGTGCATCACATTGACGGAGACATTTTTAATAACAATTTCATCAATTTAATATGGATGACACACTCTGAACATCTGAAAGCCCACAAATTGTTAGATGATGCAAAAGTAAGTAATGACTTTACAGAATACAATAACTATATTGATGAGATACGTAAAGATAACAAATGGGAAGAAGAATACCGCTGTATAGCCTTTGAAAAAGATAATGCTATAATTTTTGTTTGGATTACTAAAAAGGCATATACCGATTACAAGAACGGTATTAGAACATTGGACGAGATATATTTTGACGAGATAAAATCTGAAAGGATAGTGAGAAAATGGTCGACAGAGAAACAAGTTTAATGACGATTTACAGCCAGCGTTTAGCTGGCTATTTAATGCTCCACGGCTTTGTTTTGATACGATTATTGCCGAACGAAACCGATAACCGTAACCGTTTTTTATTTGCCAATACGCTGGCATTAAGAGATTGTATTGATAAATGGCAAATTCAAAAATTGGAAAGAATAAAAAATAATGAGTGAATTAAAAGGATATGAATATATCGTAGATGCCTCCGGTGAAACAAAAGCAGTACAGCGTTCAACCGGTGAAATCACAGAAACAGTCTGGATGTGTGTACCTATTGGCTCGCAAATTTGGACTCCTGATGAAATAGTTGCACAAACTGAATATCTTAAACTAAAAGAGCAAAATGAGTTAAGGCGATTATCAAATAAAGATTTAGGTAAATTCTTTTTTATATCAAATGATGAAGATTTCAAGGACTTGCTACCTCAAACCGTTACAAGGCTGATATACCTGAATACATATACTCATTTTGGCGATAACAAGTTAATGCCAACGGAACGTACACCGATAAAAAGAAAAGATTTAGCCAAAATTCTTGGTGTTTCAAAGGCTGTAATAACAAAGTTTTGGAAAGAAGTCAGTCCTAAATATATACAAGAACAAGATGACGGATTGATATTTACAAACACAGATATATTTATTAAAAGAAAATTAAGCCAAAGAGGAAAATATAATCCATACCAAAAGTTTTATATCAAAGGTATAAGAACATTATATAAGGCTACTAATATATCAAATCATAAGCATTTAGGCTATATATTTAAGATGTTACCATTTATAAATCTTGAATATAATGTACTATGTAAAAATCCAATGGAAAAGGATTTAGACAAAATTCAATTCCTGTCGTTAGCGGAATTTTGTAATATTATAGGCTATAACATATCTCAACTTAATAGGTTGCTAAATATATACAAAAATATTACATTCGATACATTCGATGTAAAAGGTAAACAAGAAATTTTTTGTGCATTTGCTTATAGCGGATTAGACCGCAAGACTTCAAGAATATTTGTCAACCCTCACATCTTATATAACGGCACAAATTACAACAAGGTTAAAGTGTTAGGAGCATTCTGCAAAGAGTGATTTTCTCGACATTTTGTAAATGCTATGTTTTTGCCGGTTTTAAGCAAAATCGGAAGAACAACTGCTCAATTATTGAGTGTTTGTATATTAGAATATGGCTTTTTTACAGTAAAATAAGCTCGACATTTTGTAAACGCACGAAAATGCCTGAAAGCCTTATAATTACTGGGTTTTCGGGCATTTTTCGAATGACGAGTTATCTATTCTATGTATCTTAATAAATAATTAAATATTGATTATTTTATGCACAAAAATAAAGCATAAGCCTATTTGTTAAATAAAAATTAAGATATACCAATCATCAATAACAAATGGGATTATGCCCTATACCTTAAATAAAATACATTATAGTAAAAAGTCGAGGTATAGGTAAATATTTAAGAATAGTCTTAATCCTTTTACAATTCCTTATTTAATACGATTCTTATATATGTGATATAGTATAAAATTAAATAATGAATTGTACGATAACCCTATTACACTTATTCTCTGGTTTATCAAAAATTCATAAGTGAAATAGGCTTATCGAATCAAAGCATTGTAATACAATTATGGAATTGACAAATCAAGAATTGTCTTTACTGATACGCCACATATGATTGTTTTCGGTGATTTTCGGTGGGATGAATTAGTAACCATTATTCGAGGATTTATTGCCTCAATTTTTCGGAGTCGGAGAAAAAATTTCATTAACAGAAAGAAAAACATAATAAAAACACCCTATTTAAAGCAAAGGAGGACAAATGTACAACTACGCAAATAAATTACTATACAGTGCGAAAAATCGCAATAACATAAAAAATGGAAGGTTGAAATACTGCATTTGTCGAGAATTTGACGGCAAAAATCTTTACATTGAAAAAATTAAGAGTCTGCCTATGAATATGGCTATTTCCAATTCCAAAATAGAGCGATTATATTGGTATATTCACAATTTAGACATTCTTGCAGAAAAATATAAAATTATAGTAATTGATAATGAACTTGATAGCGAGGATAACAACAATGGAAGTTAAACAAGGATTTTATATAGGAGAAAATTTGAATAATAATCATTATTTGATTTTAGATGTAGATAATAAACACATTAAAGTTGTGAACTATGGTGGAACTCCATTAAATGCTACTATTTTTGATTATGAGAATTTAATTGCCGATGGATATACAATAGATATAATGAATAAAAAAGATGTTGATTGCACCACAAAATACAATACATATTTGAAAAATGGAATACCTTCCTCTTATCCTGCGGCTATACAATATCGGTGGAGCAACAAAGAATATACTATCCCATTAAAGCAAAAATACTGGAATGGCTCAAAATGGGCTGAAATCCCTGAAGGTTTTTACAAATGAAACCTGAAACAAAAAGAATAAAAGAGTTAGACCGGCAGCAAAGAGAAAAAATTATTAGAGAAGCAAGGAAAATTGCATATGATTTCAAACGGTGGGGATTTCGTCTTGATATATTTCCGCTGCATCCACATACTGGGTGGGCGAAAATGACACCCGAGCAAGTATATACACCCGAAATATACAATTTATACTTGAATGATGAGTGCGTTGCAGAGGATATGTATATTACAGATTTAAGAAAAATTCATCTTGAGGCAAAACGGTATAGACACGACCACGGCATTAAAAAACTACAAGAAAATATTGAGGATATATTAAAATGATAAATAAAGATAAGATTAAATATAATGAACCAATATACTATATGCCAACATATGGCGGAACGATGAAAATATCCGTTATAAAGGCAAAAACCGACAATCTGATGTTGGTTAAGCAATATTCAAAGAAAAAGGATTTCAAGGCTTTTGTTACTCCGATTGAGCATATATTCAATAAGCCTGAACACGCACAGCGTGGAAGTCGTGAATGGGAACATTATATGCGACATCGAAAAAACAATAAAAAAAGTAAATAAAACTACGATTTTATAGTCAGCCTTCGGGCTGGCTATTTTCTTTTGTAAAGGAAGTGATATATATGAGCAATTTTGAAGCAAGAATTACCGCAAAACTTGATACTTCAAAGTTTGAGCAACAAATGAATAAGCTTCAAAACAAGAAATTTAATTTAAATGTTGATACAACCAACGCCCTGCAAAGATTAACTGCATTAAGGCGTGAACTGGATGAACTTATCAACGCTGCAAATAATATCCGTGTCAATCTTTCAAACGGAAATAACACAAATAACGTATTTACAAATGTTGTAAATCAGGGTACATATGCTTACCGACAATTACTTGATATACAGCGTAGAATTGGCAACATTTCAATTAAACTTAACGGTTTAGATACTACCAAAAATACAAATCAAATATCTGTACTGTCACGGCAACTAAACCAATTAAGGGCTGATTATCAAGCGTTACAGCGGATTTTTAATGTTCATTTGAATACAGACCAAATGGGCAGAATACAGACAGTCATTGAAGATACGGAACTAAAGCTTCAAGAACTTAATGCAAAAATGCAGGACACAAGAAATAATCTTGCTAACAGCATAAATGTTCAGATGAATAACGGTAAATTCAAATCTGAAATATCAGATATTAGTGTTCAAATTTCTAAACTTTCAGGCGAATATGCTAATATAAATTCTCTATCAGCGGAGCTAAATAATAACTTGCGAGCTATGGAGAACTCCCGAACTCCTGAACAACTCACAACCGCATATCAGAATTATGAGAACACATTAAAGCGTATTAAAAACGAGTTAAAAGAAGTTGCAAATCAGGATAAAATTGCAAATAATGCAACGACACTTCAACAGCAAAAGAACAATCTTTCTTTGGGAATGGATGTGTGGTTGAAGAAAAATTCCGCTGCCGCAAAGGAATTTGGAACAAGAATACAAGAACTGCAAGCCGAGTTAAAAAATTGCGATGCAACAAGATTGAACGGTATTAAGACTGAATTTCAGGCAATAACCAAAGAGGCTACAATAGCCGGCAAATCCACATTATCTTTCAGCGATAAATTATCGGCACAAATAAAAAGGTTAAGTGCCTATTTCAGTGCAACAATGCTGTTTATGGAGTCAGCAAGAGCAATCAGGGCAATGTATGACAATGTGCTTGATGTAGATACCGCTATGACTGAACTTTATCGTGTTACTGATTTGACTAATAGCCAATACGATAAATTATATCAGGATATGATTAGCGGTGCAAAAGCCTATGCTTCAACGCTGGATACTATCATAAACTCAACAGCCGAATGGGTAAGATTAGGTTTTGATGCAGATACAGCGGAACAATTAGCTGAAATCTCAACTATGTATCAAAATGTAACTGACCTTGATGAAAGTACAGCTAATGAAAATCTTGTGACGGCTTATAAAGGTTTTGAGAAACAACTCCTTGAATTAAGCAACAATGACTCCGCTGCCGCTATTGAGATGATAACGGATATTTATGATAAGCTCGGTAACGAATTTGCTGAATCCGCTGCTGATGTTGGCGATGGTTTGTCAAAGTCTGCTTCTGTATTGTCGCAAGGCGGTGCATCAATTCAAGAAGCAGCCGGTATGTTTACCGGCATTCAAGAAGTCCTTCAGAATAGCTCGACATCCGGTACTGCATTAAAAATTTTGACCTTGCGTATTAGAGGTATGAAAGGTGAGCTTGAAGAACTTGGAGAAGAAGTTGATGATAATGTTGATTCAATTTCTAAAATCCAAACTCAAATATTAAATCTGACTCACGGAAAAGTTAATATTTTTGATGATGAAGGTAACTTTAGAAATATTTATGACGTTATGGCTGATATTTCTAAAATATATGATGAATTATCCGATGCGAACAGAGCTTCTTTGCTTGAAATCATTGCAGGTAAAAATAGGGCAAATGCAGTTCAGGCTCTAATCAATAACTGGGGTAATGTTGAAAAAGCAACCGAAGCAGCATATAACTCTGCCGGCACAGCATACGCCGAAAACGAAAAATATCTGAGGTCATTAGAAGGTCATATTGCACAGCTTGAAACAACGTGGCAATATCTTTCAAACGATGTATTAGATTCCGAATTTGTAAAAGGATTAGTGGACGGACTTGCAAATGTATTAGATACGACCGATGACATCGTAAAGACGATTGGTACACTCCCTACATTATTAGCCGGCATTGCCGCTGCACTATCATTGATAAAAAATAAAGGTATATTTACCGTTGATGCTGCAAATAAAATTCAGCTGTTGGGAAATAATCTTGCAGGAACAAAAACAAGAATCTCTGAATTGTCGTTTGCAATGCAAAGATACAATAATGTTTCTTCTAAATCTGCAAGTTTTCAAGCATCCTATAATCAATCCTTGCAAAATAGCAAATCATCAATGGCGCAGTATTTGCGTAGCTTGAACGGTGCTAATGCTTCATTATCCGGTTATGCGACTTATTTGCTTAAAGCAAAAGTTGCGACCATTGCATTAAGAGTTGCATCCGCTGCATTAAACACAGTTGTAACTATGGGTATAAGCTGGGCTATTTCTGCTTTAATTTTCAAAATCGGAGAATTGATTAATGCAGAAGAAACAGCATACAATCAAGCAAAGGAAGTCGCAGAGGCATCAAGAGAAAAGGTTGAAAATATATCTAATGAGCAAAATTCTTTATCAGAGTTAATAGAAAAATACAAAGAATTGGCTAAATCTGATATGACTGACTCAACTAATAGAGCAGAAATTAAAGATATTCAAGATGAAATTACTAAATTAGTTGGTGCGCAAGCTGATAATCTTGACCTTGTAAACGGCAAACTTGATGAAGAACTTGCAAAATTAAAGGATATACAATCAACACAATTACAGACTAATATTTCCACTTTTGAAAAAGCCTATGTAGATGCCGCCGATGAAGCATCAAAAAAACATTCCACGAAGGAAATATTGTTTCGGACTGGAACGATGATAACAATGTTATAACCTTTGATTATTGGGGCGATGCTGAAAGCAGAGATAAAGCCGCTGAAATTATTGATAAGGTTTGGAAAGAAAAAGGTTATGGCAGTACTTTTGTTGATTATGAAGAATATATATTGGGTTTTGGTGACAGATTTACAAAACTCATATTCAATGCGGATTTAACTTTGCAGGACAAAATCAATGCTATCAATGACGCCATAGATGCATTAGAAAATACAGACGGATTTGATTATAACAATAATCAGACCTGGAAAAAGTTAGTTGAAATCAAAGATGCTCTGGCAGGCGGAGAAGGCGTATTCACAAAACAGGTTGAGGCTGCAAAAACATTGCTTGATGAACTTACGACATCAGAGGTTGCAAACAATAACGCTGATATTGATTCTCTTGAAGATTACGAGAAATACAGACAAGAAATTATTGATAATATTACCAATAATAAAACGATTTCACAAGCAATAAAGGATAAAGCGTTAAGTAGTGATGCTATCGAAACAGAGGTAGATAATTATTTAAGTACGCTTGAAGGATTTTCTAAATACTATAATGAATGGTACGATAAATTTGCTTCTGATACCGCAAAAGGTGCAGAAGAAGTCAAAAACAGATTCCGCAAATCTATTGAAAGTGATACTAATAATTTCAATTTTCCAGACTTGAATAGTAAAGCAAGTGGAATAGAGATTTTCACTAATCCGGAACTTACATTCCCTACCCCTAAACTTTCAGACGAAGCAAAGCAAGAAATCAACGATTTTAATAATTGGATAGATAGTTTATCTAATTCCGATAAAGATATAGTATATAAAATTTCTACTGATTTTACTTCTGCCAATGTTGAAAATCAGTTAAAGAATTTATCTGAAGGCGATTTTGATAAATGGAAACAAGCTGTAGCCGATTACGAAATCCCAGAAGTAGATAAATTCCATTTTTCAGACCTTGTAGCGACAGAAGATTTTCAAAATAGTGTTAAGGATTATGAAGATAAAATAACTAAATTAGCGGATGCTCTGAAAAATTTGAGAAATGGTGAATTATCCGAATCCGACAAAATTGAACTATTTGAAAATTTCCCTGAATTGGCGAGTCAAGCGGATAATCTTGATGGAGCTATTGTTTCTCTATTAGATAATCTTGATGCTGATATAGTTGAAGATTTTAATAATAAACTTAACTATATGGAAACCGATGATGATGTTGCAGCACTAAATAATTTGAAAGATAGTATTCTAAATATATCAAGTGGTGCGAGACAAATATCTAATGTTACATCCGAGATTACTTTATTAAGAGATTCATTGAGCAACCTAAAAGATACTTATAATAGCGTAACAGATATAATGGATAATTATAATAAAAACGGTTATTATTCATTAGAAAATCTACAATCCCTATTAGAGTTAGAACCCGAATATATCAATACCTTAATTGACGAAAACGGACAAATCAATCTAAACTCTCAAGCATACAAGGATTATGTAGCCGCAAAAGCAAAAATGCTTGTTGTTGACCAAATTAAATCTCTTTATGAAAACATACTTGCTATGACGGCAGAGGAAGCACAAGCCTATGCTAATGCCACCGCTTATCAGGTTGAAAGTGGTAGTTTGCAGGATTTAATTACAACCACAACGCAATATTATCTTATGTTGGCAAAGACAAAGGATGCCGAAAGCGGAACAACTGTATATACAGAAAGCCTTCAAAAATCTTTTGGCACAGTTGCCAATTATGCGGCGGTATATGATAGTTGGTTGAGTAGTTTAAATTCATCTACCAATGAATTTACAAATCAGACCAATAAAGCAACTTCCGCTCTTGAAAATAAGAAAAACGCTCTTGAAGATATTAAAAGCGGTTATGAAAATGCCATTGATTCTATTAAGTCTTTAATTGATTGGACTGAAAAGTATATCAAGCAAACCAAAGAAGATGAAATTAAATCTTTAGAGGATAAAAAGAAAAGCGTTGATGACCTTATTGAATCCCAAAAAGAACTTTTGCAAGCACAAAAAGATGAATATGATTGGAACAAGGAAATTTCAGACAAACAAAATACTGTTGCCAAAGATGCGTTAGCAGCTTCAATAGCAAATCTTGATGATAGCAGTGCTGGCAAGAAATCTCAAAAGGAAGCTACTGATACATTATCTGAAAGCCGTTCAGATATGACAGATTCTTTGTATGAACATTCGATTGACTCTCGTATTGATGCTCTTGATAAATTAAAAGATTCATCAGACGAATACTACGATAGTGAAATTGATAAAATTAATGAATTTCTTGATAACGAAGTCACTTTATATAAAGCCGCTTGCAGTATGATTGACAACGATAACGGCACATTATATGGTAATCTGCTTAATTATTGTAAAACTTACACAACAACAAGTGAAGCAGAATTTAACTATATGTGGACTTCTGCACAGTCAGCAATGCAAGACTATAATATTGCTAACCTTGATACATTTAATCTGCTCAATAATTTACAAGTTCATATATATGAAGTTGATACAGCCATAGATACAATAGCAGATAGCATACAATCATATGAAGATAAAATCAGCGGTGTGCAAACTAAATTAGACAGCTTGAGTGATTCTGCACAAACAGCAGTATCTAATATTTCTGCCGCATTAAATAAAGAGAGTGAGCTTAATAAAGCCAAATGGTATTATGATTGGCAAGGAAAAAGATACGAATCAAGTTTGAGCGATAAAGATTCGGCAATTCAAGATATTTTACGAAGAATTGAAAATAAATATGGTGGTAGATTTCCAGCAAGTGCGGCCACAATTTATGGCACAATTAAGCATTATGCGAAGGGCACACGCAATTCTAATGGTGGTTTATCGGTAACACAGGAAGATGGTTTTGAAGCGATATTCGGTAAATTACAAAGTGGAGAATATACTATGATGCCAGAAGGCTCACAAGTGTTCAGCAACAAAATGACGGATAATCTTTTTAATTTCTCGGCTGACCCACAGAGGTTTATCACAAAACTTTCAAGCAAATTTAACTATTTGAATTATTTTGATTCTATTCAAGGCAATATTGACAGAAAGGCTAAAAACATTGTTAATAATTCCCGTCAAAAGAATATAGGAGATATTACTGTAAACTCTGCACCAATCTATATTCAAGGTGATGCTACACAATCAACGGTTAATGCCTTAAGAGCCGAGGCGGACAAGATTGTAAATAGAGCCACAAAAAATGTAATGAATATTGCGTTAAGAAATAAAAATATTATATAAAACAATTGATAAAGCACCTGCTAATCAAAAGTGGGTGCTTTTGTTATAGCAGGAGGTGACTTAATGTTTCGAGGTAGCTGTTTTGAATATGCAGGTACATATTCAGGCGATTATAACTTAACAATAATGTATGTAGAAAATTCATATAATAAATTTGATACAGGTGGCTCTTATAAACCTGTTACCGATACAATTCCAAAAGTGGCAGAAGATTTGTTATATGGCTTAAAACATTCAGAAAATCCTTTGAAATTTTCTATTGAGATTGTGAATACTGACGGTGCTATACCTATAGAACAGATGAAAAAAATTAAGGATTGGTTATTTGGGCAAGATGGATGGAAGAAATTCGTCTTAATAAATGAACGGCAAGATTATTATTTAAGAACATTACTTATTCCTGATGAGGATATACCAGCAAAATAAGAGTGTTGAGGAAACAAAAAAGCAATATGAAGAAATGCTTGCTGCTGCAAAGAAAGTAAAAGCTAATTATGAAGAAGTCTTGCAAGAAGTCAAAGCAAAATCGGCAGAATATAAGAAAGCATTTCAATCATTGATAAAAGCTATGAAAAAACAACATAACTAAAACAAAGGCACTCGCATCTTTGTGATGTGGGTGCCTTCATAATTATAAAGTGAAACAAAGAGGTAAAGAATGAACAATAAAGAAATATTTGCGGAATACCCTGATGTGGTTACTCCGGATGATTTACAAACTATGTTGAAAATTGGTAGAAGCTCGGCTTATGATTTATTAAAAAACAAACTGATAAAGTCAATACGGGTGGGCAAAAAATACATTATTCCAAAAGAAAATGTAATTGATTTTCTTAAAACAGCCACATAATCAAATTTTGAATATACACAACGGTCAATCTATGATATAATTAAACCATCAGATTGATTGACTGTAAGCCAAAGAAAGGAGTAGATAATTGTATGGCAATTACAGGCAATCTGCAAGAGAAGTCAGGTAAATGGTATGCTGTACTTAATCTAAAGGATGGAAAAGGTAAACGCAAGCAAAAGTGGATAAATACAGGTTTGCCCATTAGGGGAAACAAAAAGAAGGCAGAAAAGTTTTTGCGAGAACAGATTGCAGAATTTGAAAAATATTCCGTTCCCTATAACGATATTATGTTATCGGAATATTTTAAAAGATGGTTGAAATCAATCGAAAAAGAAGTACGCCCGAATACATATCGCAGTTATAAGGGGAATATGGAAAACCACATAATTCCGTATTTTGAGGACAAGCGTATTCCGCTGCAAAAACTGAAAGCCATACATCTTGAAGATTATTATAAGTCAAGATTAGAACTTGGCTTATCGCCTACAACTATAAAGCACCATCATCAGAATATCAGTAAAGCACTATCCGATGCGGTAAATAGAGAATTGATATTATACAACCCGGCTTCCACTGCAAAAACTCCAAAATCCGAAAAGTACAAGGCAAAATTTTTAAATCCAAAACAGTTAGAACAGTTGTTAATTCTCGTTAAGGGGAATGTAATAGAGTTGCCTGTTCAGCTTTCCGCTGTTTATGGTTTCCGAAGAAGTGAAGTGCTCGGCTTAAAGTGGCAATATATTGATTTTGACCGAAGAACAATAACGGTAGCTGAAACGCTCCAACAAAATGTAGGTGGCAGTTACACAGATAAGCCGAAAACGGAAAGCAGTTACCGCACTTTACCAATGACGGATAAAGTTTTTGAGATTTTGCAGAAGCAGAAAAGGCAACAAGAAGAACGAACCGACATAATGGGTGATTACTATTTCAAAAGTGATTATGTTTGCACTTGGGCAGATGGTAAGGTTATTCAGCCGAACTACCTTACAAAGCAATTCCACAAGATACTCAAAGAAAGTGATTTGCCTATGGTTAGACTTCACGACTTGCGGCACAGTACGGCAAGTAATTTATTTGATAAGAATTTTTCCGCTGTGCAAGTCGGAGATTGGTTAGGTCACAGCAGTCCGGCAACGACATTAAACTTTTATGCGCACGCAAACAAAACTTCCAAAAATGATATTTCTAACGCCTTGCAGGATATGATTATCATTAAGTGAAAATACGAAGTGTTAGAAAAGTGTTAGAAATACAAAGGGGTATGGTGTTAGAAAGCCCATAAGCAGAAAAGAAAAAATCCTCAAAAACGGCTTATTTAAGCCATTTTCAAGGACTTGTAATTGGCAGGGGCAGAAGGACTTGAACCCTCGGCACGCGGTTTTGGAGCGGCTCTGATAGAGTTTTAAGTGAAAACACCCCTAAATTTTTGTTGATTTTTAACATTAATCAGTATAGTGAATTTGTTGATAATGCTTAACATTTTTCATCTGTTACGAGATTTTAACGATTATTTGCCGTAACAAATGGTGGAACAAACTGCCGACCAATATTCATCAAATCAAACAATAAACTGCCAGAAAAACTTTTGCTTTTCGTGTTAATTCTTTTTTATTATCGCATATTTTACAGAAATGTCAATAGTCGTTATTATTAGTTGGCGAGGAGAAATGAATATGAAAAAACTTAATTATCATTTATATCTTACCGACGATGAATACAGTCAGGTAATTCATAGTTTAATTGAACTTAAAAATAACCTCATACAAGCAGGTAAATATACAGATGTTGTTGATGACTTGCTTGTTCGATTAATTTCAGCCAAGAAAAAGAATATAAAGATTCGTATCAAAAAATGAATATATTATAGTACCAACCTACTCAGTCATTGGAGTAGGTATTTTTTTTGAAAAAATTTTTTAAAATACCCTGACAAATGGGTACCCTTTGTCCAAATAGGTGAAGAGGTTATTTTTCGAGCAATCGGAAAGACCTTTTCGCTGAACCTTGAAAACTGAATATCACTTCATTAAGACTTTAATTCTGATGATGTGCATAAGCACGAGCCATAGCAGCGGTACGCCACGACCTTTCCGATTTGAAAGTGAGCGCTAACTCCGCCTGCAAGTATCAGGTTGCCCCTGATATGGCGACGACAGTCAGAATGATAATGATACTCCTGTAAGCAGCTCGAAGAGTTCCTTCGAGGGGTGCGATTCCCGTGCAACGGTAAAGCAGACCGTTACTTAATGAAGTCCCAGATAGATTTATCTATCCGCCGGGGGAGTTGAGGACAAATATGGCGGAAAAGTTACATAGCTGTTTTTGCAGGACAGCTATTAAAACATTTGAAAGGAGGAAAACGAATGCCAAACTGCAAAACTATTGCTATCTGCAATCAGAAAGGCGGTGTCGGAAAGACGACAACCACAATGAACTTGGGCATTGGATTGGCTATGCAGGGCAAAAAGGTACTACTTGTTGACTGCGACCCGCAGGGAGATTTGACAACCTGTTTAGGATGGCAGAGAGTTGACGAGATACCTGTTACTCTTGCCACGAAAATGCATGATGTAATCCGTGACGACAGCACGGAAGCTTCAAGCGGCATACTCCACCATAACGAAGGTGTTGACCTGATTCCAATACAGACCTGGAAGCGTTGGAAATGTACCTCGTTACGGCAATGAGCCGTGAGAATATTCTGAAAAGCTATTTAAGCAAAGTGAAGTCTGGCTATGACTATGTTCTGATTGATTGCAGACCTTCACTCGGTATGCTGACTCTAAATGCCTTAACGGCGGCTGACAGCGTTGTTATTCCTGTTCAGGCGCAGTATTTGCCGGCAAGAGCAATGACGCAGCTTTTACAGACCGTTACAAAAGTTAAGTCACATACCAATCCTGACTTGGTTGTTGACGGTATTTTGCTGACGCTTGTCGATAACAGGACGAACCTTGCCAAAAGCACGGTGGATGCAATTCGTGGTAACTTCGGAAGTGTAATCAGGATATATAAAACGAAAATTCCGATTGCAGTAAAAGCCGCAGAGGTAACTTCCAAAGGTAAAAGCATTTATGCTTATGAGCCGAACAGCAAGGTGGCATTGGCATACGCTGAATTTGCAAAGGAGGTGCTTTCGGATGGCAGAAAGAAAGAGCGACTTCGCACTGCCGACACTCGATGACCTTTTCTCTACACAGCAGGAGCGAGAGGATGCAAAGCTTGAAAAGATAAGGGATATTCCCCTGGACCTGATTGACGATTTTCCCGACCACCCGTTTCACGTCAGAGATGACGAGGATATGGTGCAGCTTGTCGAGAGCATTAAAGCAAACGGAGTATTAACCCCTGCTGTTCTCCGTCAGAAAGAGGATGGGCGTTATGAGATTGTCAGCGGACACAGGCGAAAGAGAGCTTGTGAGCTTGCAGGACTGACTACACTCAGAAGTGAGATAAAGGACTTAACCCGTGACGAAGCTATTGTGTATATGGTTGAAAGTAATTTTCAGCGTACAACAATACTTCCAAGTGAAAAAGCTTTTGCCTACAAAATGAGGTTGGAGGCAATAAAGAGGCAAGGACAACGCACGGATTTAACTTCTGCAACACTGTTGCAGAAGTTAGGAAAAACAAGCCGAGAAATTATTGCTGAAAATAGCGGTGAAAGTCACGAACAGGTTAGAAAGTATATCCGCTTGACCAATCTCATCCCCGAACTTTTACAACTTGTAGATGAGGGCAGAATTAAAATGCGCCCTGCCGTTGAGCTTTCGTACCTTGACGAAGATAGTCAGCGTGATGTTGCCCTACAGATTGATATTAACGACTGTACACCGTCGCACGACCAGACAATCCGAATGAGAAAAATGTTTGAAAGCGGTAAGCTGACAACAGAAGTCGTTGAAGCGATTATGTCGGAAGAAAAACCGAATCAGCGGGAGCGTATTGTGCTGCACGGTGACAGAGTGAGAAGCCTTATTCCGAAAAGCGTAAAGCTTAAGGACACGGAGGACTATGTTTGCAAGGCTTTGGAACACTACCGCAGATACCTGCGAAGCCGAGCAGAGCGTGACGGCAGGTAGGACAAGTTATTTTTTTACTTTCCCCCTTTCTCACACTCTATCCCCTTATACTACCAGAACTACCCGAAAAGAAAGATATATACTATCTCATAAATTAACTTTATCTCATAAATATATCTTTCTCTAAAGGCAAATAAACGCATATTTTATTTCAACGGACAGAATTTAACTGTCCGATTTTTATTATGGAGGTAAACCAATGACAAAAGTTTTTAACAAGAGAAACGCAAAGAGAATTACTGCGGTTGTGCTCGCACTTATCTCTATAGTTTCAATAATTTTTATTCTTCCTGCAAATGCCGCCGCAAAAGAAGTAACGGTCACATTTGACTATGCTTACGACACAGGCGGAAACATCATAAAATTTGTAAAGTACACAGAACACGACGGATATGTAGTAGGAACAGTCGGAGAAGAATTGTGCAGGATTTATGCAGACGGAAAAGACGCATACTGCATTGAACCCGGTCATTCTCTCTTTTCGGGCAATACGCTGACAACCGATGCTTCGGCGGCTTGGAACGCTCTTTCAAAGGCACAGAAAAAGGCGGTAAATCTTTCACTTCTTTTCGGAAAGTCGGGAAGCGCTTCAAACCTTGTCGGTACGGACGGTCAGAAGTGGATTGCTACACAGCTTGTTGTGTGGGAGTTTTGCACAGGTTGTCGTGACGCATCAACATTTAAACTGAAAAATTCAAAGTTTATTGACGGCATCACATCGGGTGGTGCAAATCCGAATGTAAAAACCAACTACAATAAAATCATCACTAAACTTGAAGATTACAACACTATTCCCAGCTTTGCTTATGAAACTTCTGCAAAGGCAAAGAGCAATGTCAATGAGTTAAAGTACAGTGACGGTAAGTATTCGCTTACACTTACGGACAGCAACAATATTTTGTCAGACTATGTTTTCAAAACGACTGACGGCGTTTCCGTTTCTGTTTCGGGGAAGAAGATTACGCTGACTTCAACAAAGGTTATTCCCAACGCTGTTGTGTTCAGCGCAACGAAGAAAATGCCGAAGGTTACGACAACGTTAATTGCCTGCGGCAGCTCATCAAAGCAGGATGTTGTAACAGGTGTTCAGTCCGATACTGAAACCAAGACGGCGTATTTTGCTGTAAAGACCTCAGCCGGAAGTCTGAAAATCGTTAAGACCTCGGACGACGGAAAGATCGAAGGAGTAAAATTCAAGATTACGGGTGCTGATAATTACAGCAAGACGGTTACTACGAACTCAAAGGGTGAATTTCAGCTTGATGACCTCAAGGTCGGCACATATACCGTAACCGAGGTAACTGAGGATAAATACGAAACACAAAAGACACAGCAGGTTAAGGTTGAAAGCGGAAAAACTGCAACCGTAAAATTCAGCAATGTTCTAAAGCGTGGTGAGCTTCAGGTTGTAAAGTCCTCTGAGGATAATTTCAATGCAGGCGTGAAATTCCACCTATACGGAACATCTTTATCCAGGGCAAAGGTAGATGAATATGCTGTTACCGATAATTCCGGTGTTGCTGTTTTCAAGAATATCCTGGTAAGCGGTGACAAACCATATATCCTTGAAGAAGTGGATACAGCTATTCGCTATGTTGTACCGAAATCGCAGACAGCACCTATTACTTGGGATAAGGCGACAAAGAGAGAATTTACCAATACACTCAAAAAATTTACCGTTACAGTTGAAAAGAGCGATGCTGAAAAGAAGAAAGCGCAGGGCGACGCTACACTTGCTGGAGCAAAGTACGGTATCTATGACGGCGATAAGTTAATTGATACCTACACAACCGATGAGAACGGCAAATTCACGACAAAGGAATATGTTTGCGGTGATAACTGGACAATCAGAGAAATTGAACCGAGCGAGGGCTATCTGCTTGATGAAACTGTCTATACGGTTGGTGCAGAAGCGAAGAATTACACGGTTGAACATAATGTTATTTCTCTTGAAGTAACCGAGGATGTTATTAAGGGTGAGGTGGAAATCGTCAAGCATTGCGATGACGGACAGACCAAAATCGAAACTCCGGAAAAAGGAGCCGAATTTCAGCTTTTTCTCAAAAGCACAGACAGCTACGAAAATGCCGACCCGGATGAGCGTGATATCCTTGTATGCGATGAAAAGGGATACGCAAAATCAAAGAAGCTTCCATACGGCACATACACAGTCCATCAGACCAAAGGCTGGGAGGGCAGAGATAAAATTGCCGACTTTGATGTATTTATCTGCGACAACTCAAAGCCGTACAGCTATATCATCAATGATAAGATTTTTGAATCCTATATTAAGGTGGTTAAGGTGGATGCAGAATCAGGAAAAACAATTCCCTACGCAGGGGCAGGATTTCAGATTTATGACTCCGATAATACTTTAATTACAATGTCGGTAAAATATCCTTCGAATATGACGATTGATACTTTCTATACTGACAGCAACGGAAGTCTTATCACTCCTGAAACCCTTGTTTACGGCAAGGGATACAAGCTTGTTGAGGTTCAGGCTCCCTACGGTTATGTGCTTGATAAAACACCTGTTTATTTTGATGTAACAAAGGAAAATTCTACAAACGAAGGCGGTGTTACTTTGATTAAGGTGAACAAAGCAAATTCGCCGCAGAAAGGCAAAATCTCAATTTCAAAGGAAGGAGAGCTTTTCTATGGCGTAAATGTCAGCGGTGGCATTGATGAGAACGGCAACGAAATATCGACCGTCTATCAGCCTGTCTATGAAACGGCAGGACTTGAGGGTGCAACATACGAAATCCGTGCGGCAGAGAATATTATTACTCCTGACGGCACAATACACAATAAAAAGGGCGACCTTGTAGATACCGTTACTACAGGTAAGGACGGAATTGCTGTAAGTAAAACTCTTTACCTCGGTAAGTACAGCATTAAGGAGACTCACGCTCCATACGGTATGGTACTCAATGACGAAGTGCATACTGTAGAGCTTACCTATACAGATCAGACCGTGAAGCTTACGGAGACAGCAACTTCATTTTTCAACGAAAGACAGAAAGTTAAGGTGAATCTTGAAAAGTGGCTGGAAACCAATGAAGCGTTTGATATTGGTACAAACGGGGAAATAAAGAACATATCCTTTGGCTTGTTTGCAGAAAAAGAAATTGTTTCGTCAAGCGGAACATCTATTCCTGCTGACGGACTTATAGAAATTATCACTCTTGATGAAAAGGGTAACGGTTATGTGAATACAGAGCTTCCGTTTGGCAGTTACTATGTAAAAGAGCTTTCAACGGATGAGCATTATATTCTCAGCGATAAAAAATATCCGGTTGTTTTTGAATACGAGGGTGAAAAGACGAGTACGGTTGAGCTGACTGTAAATAACGGTGAGTCAATTATGAATGAAATTATCTACGGCTCGGTATCGGGCAGGAAAGTTGATGAAAACGGAGAACCTCTCGGCGGAGCTGTTATCGGACTGTTCAAGTCATCAGATGTTGAATTTACAGAGGAAAACGCAACCTTGACAACTGTTTCTGCGGAGGACGGAAGCTTCAGCTTTAGCGATATTCCTTACGGTACTTGGTATATCCGCGAAATTGAACAGCCGACAGGCTTCGTCCTCAATGACACGGTATATCCGGTTACCGTTAACGCTGACGGCGATGTTGTAGAAATTGAGATTGTCAATGAATTTATCCGTGGCAATATCAAGACCACAAAGGTTGACGCTGACTATCCCGACAATAAGCTGACAGGCGCAGTATTTGAGCTTTATTCCGACATTAATGCTGACGGTAAGCTTGATAATAATGATGAGCTTATCGGTAAAATCAAGGAAAGCGAGACAGGTGTTTACGAAATGGACGACATTGTTTACGGACACTATCTTGTAAAGGAAAAGACCGCCCCTGACGGCTTTGTTCTTGATGAAAACATCTATCCTGTTTTTGTTGAAACGGACGGCAAAACCTACGAGGTTGAAAATGAAGCAGGCAAAGGATTTTTGAATGAAGCGATGAAAGGCTCACTCAGAATCATAAAGACCTCATCAGATAAAAAGATTGAAGGTTTTTCTTTCCGTGTAACAGGTGAGAACGGATATGATGAAATCTTTAAGACCGACAAAAACGGAGAAATTCTTATTGAGGGATTACGAATCGGCAAATATATAATTTCTGAGGTAAACAACGATGCATCAGCCGGATATATGCTTCCTGATGACAAGGTTGTTGAGATTGAATACGGTAAGACCGCAAATGTTGAAATGCATAACGAGAAAATTCACACACCAAAAACAGGTGACGAGAGCAATCCAAACCTCTGGCTTATTCTCGGAGGCACATCGGCAGTTGGTATTGCGGCTTGTGCGACAGCTCTTGTAAAAAAGAGAAAGAAAAACTGCAAGGAGGCAGAAGAATGAAAGTGATAATTGCCGTAGCACTTCTTGTGTTTATCATTGGCGGCTTTATCTTTTTACAGATTAAAAACCACAACAAAAAGAAGTGAGAAACTATACGACGGGCGGTTTTATTAGACCGCCCGTCAGATTTTGAAGGGAATATATGAAATGGCAGATAAAACTGTAATTACAACACAACAGAAATTCAAGGTGCTGAATAAGCTTTTTGAAGCAGGCTTCAAAACCGAAAAGGATTTGCAAAGCATAAACTTTCAAAATGTTTTCAGCATACCTAATCTGACAGTTCAGGAAATGAGTATAATTTCCGAATTACAGACTAACACAAAGGGCAACAAGCTCTATTCTTATCTTGGAGGTAACAATGATGAACAAAACAACGAATGCTAACCGAATCACTCTATGGACGAGTATTGACCTTATGCTTCCGTGCATTAAAGCAAAAATCAGGAGTGAGCTTTCGTCATTTACGGAAAATAAAGTGACTGCACTTATGTACGCAGCCAACTTCAAGCATTTTGAAGAAATAACATATAAGCTCAGCAAGGTATCTGTCGGACAGCCGATTATTGCGGTTGCTTCGTTTACCGACACTTTTAACGAAGAAAACAACTCAAACGCTGTAAAGGTTATTGACTCGGGCAATCTCGGAGAATGCTTTGATATGGATTTTGACCTTGCGGAGTGGTATATCGACGAGAACGGCGACCTTTGCTCATACAATATTGACCGTGAGGGCGCAGGTTTTTATATCTTCTTTGCGCTCAAAAAAGATGCTCCGCTAAGTCTGGTGCAGAGATTTTTCAAGGAAGCCGAAAACGGCGACTGCGAGCTTGACTATATCAATGAAATTGCCGAGAGTATCGGTGACAAGGTGCTTGACGCTCTTGGTATGAAATTCAGCTGTTCGGACGGTGAGTGTAATGGCAAGTAGTCTTTCTCCGCTAAAGGGTAAGGAATGGCTTTACACCTACCGCAACAGTCAGCATATTTCAATGCAGACAGGTTTAATCGGCTATATCCGTGCTGATATGGGAACAAACGGAAATGGGTTCTGGTCAAGTTGGAACAGCTTTCGTGATGATTTGAATACACCCGAATTTAACTCTGAAAAGGTTGATGTTATAAATTCTTTTTTAGGCGACGGCGGATTTCTATCGAGCAGAAACGAGCTTGCTAAGTTCTGCCGCAGCGATAAGGTATTTGCTTATGAAACAGGCAGAGATTACGGTGTGAGAGTGAACACGCAGGATTATGCTTATCTTATGCGCCTAAATCCATACAAGGGTGAATATAACCTTTACTGCTATTGCTACAAAAAGGATTGGCTTGACAGTCACCTTGAAAAAGCAGAAAGAGGTATTCGTTTTATAAATCCTGATTACAAGGAGATATTCCGAATTGAAGACGGCGATAAAATCAGAATAACATATTCTGACGGTGAAAAGGCTGACAAGATTTGCAGATATGTTGACGACTATCACTTTGAAGCAGATAGCAATATTTTTCATATATGTGAATTTGCAGAAAGGCTTGAAAAAGCGAAAGCCGCTGTTATCCCTCTCCGTTCCTCTTTGCCTGACCAATGCTATGTTTTTGTACAGTCCGAAAATAAAATCGGTATTGTAAACAAAGGCGAAAAGGGATATATCGATTCAAAGTCAGCTAACGGTAAACCGATTGAAAACCGTGCGCTTGTTGATGATTTGAACGGAAAGCTCGGTATTACAAAAGCTCAGGCAGAAGCAATGAAGGCAGGCTCTTTGCTCGGCTGGGATTGCCCGGCGGCTGATCCGAAAAACTATAACGAGAAAGGAACACCTATCAAGCCTAAAAACAGAAACCACGAAAGATAAGGAGGTGCTGAACAATGGCAAGAAAGTTTGACCTTATCTCACAGCTGTATGAAGATACCTCGAAGGAGGTTATGTCACCCGATAAATGGGCGGCATTTCTGAAAACAGCCTGTTATAACTACCGACTGCGATTTGATGAACAGCTCCTTTTATACGCTCAGAAACCCGATGCAACCGCCGTTCTGCCTATTGAACAGTGGAACAGGACTTTCGGTCGCTGGGTAAACAGAGGTGCAAAGGGTATTGCCGTGTTTGAAAGTCTGAACGGCAATTCACAGAGATTAGTCCATTATTTTGATATTTCCGATACACACGCAAGCGAAAATTCACGAGCTGTCCCTATTTGGAATATGAAACCCGAATACACAGATGAAGTAATCGACACGCTTGAAAGTAGCTTCGGATATCTCAATGAAAAGAACAGCCTTACGGATGCGATTATCTCCGCATCAGGTAACGCTGTCGAGGACAACATTCCCGACTATGTGGGCGATTTGCTTGTAACGGTTAATGATACCTTCCTTGAAGAATTGGACGAGGACATTGTTAAGTCAATGTACAGTCAACTTGTCAGTAACAGCGTTGCTTTTATGATTATGACAAGACTTGGTGTTGACACGGAACCGTATTTTAACGATGACGACTTCCGTGATATTGTCAATTTCAATACGCAGGAAGCCTTGAATGCTCTCGGCTTTGCAACGAGCGATATTGCCGAGATGGGATTGTCTGAAATTTCAAAAACAATTTTGGTACTTAACCGTCAGAATCGCATAATTGCGGAAAACAGACAAAGTGAATATACTAATAGCACAATAAATACCGAAAGGAGTTTTGACTATGGCAGAACTGACATACACAATGCAGGGCGATTACCTACTTCCGAACCTGACGCTTCCCAAACAGCCGAGGGTACAGCTCGGACATTACGCTCAGATGAGGAAGAATTACCTGTTGCAGAAGCACAAAATTCTCTATTACAATCTGCTGACGAAGGGAACGCTGACCGAACACCTGTCGGAAATCGAACAGACGGCGACAGAGATGGAGGACAGAATTCTCAGACAGATGGCGGTGCAGGAGGGCGTGACAGAGAAGCTGAAAGCGGACGACCCGATGAAGTGGACACGCCTGATGAACAATCTCAGACACTCGGCTCAGGAGATAGTCAAAGCGGAAGTGATTTACGCTTAGAATATTACGACCGCAGCAACGAGGATAAAAGTATTCCGTTCTTTGGCGGTGATGATAAAATCAAGGCTGTCCTGTTATCTACTCCGTATCTAAAAGCGACCAAAACGGAAATAGCAAGATACTTTGAAAACGAATCTGACAGTGAAAAACGAGTTAAATTTATCAAAAGCATATTCAATAATGATACTACCGAGATTACTACTCCCGACGGAAAGCGGATGGGATATAAAACCTATCAGAATGTACTTCTTTTGTGGGAAGGCGAGCAGGATAATAAAATATCGCAAGCCTACTATGATTGGGGTGTTATTGCAGGACATTTTGAGGGTATGCGTTTGCTAGATGAACTCAGGGACACAACAAAGCCTCTGCCTTCATTGGAAGGGCAGTTGGAAATATTAACAGCCGAGGCAGGAGAAAAAACTCCTGTCTTTGTCTTTTCTCAGGAGATTATTGACGCTGTACTTACCCACGGAAGCGGTGTAAGCGAGGGTAAAATGAGAATTTACGAGCAGTTTCAAAAGTCATTATCTGTAAAAGAAAACATTGATTTTCTGAAAAACGAGTATGGCTGGGGCGGCTCATACCCAATTATTATCGGAACAGGGATTGACGAAAGTCACGACGGCAAAGGTATTATGCTCAGCCGAGGCTTTCAAGATAACGCACCACGACTGCTGTTAAATTGGGGTAAGGTTGAAAAGCGTATCGGTGAGCTTATAAAACTTGACCTATACCTCAATTCAAAAGAAAAGGAGTATTATCCGACTTGGCTTGAAAAGCAGGAGCAGATAAAAGCCGAACGGGCGGCGGAGAGAGAAATCCGTGAAGCAATATATACTCCGCCTGCCGAAAAGGAAACTATCCCTATTGATTATGAATACAAATATTCGCTCGGGGCATCGGTATATATCGGAGCGGATGAGTATGAAATTCTGTCCTTTGACGAAAACCGTGTAATGCTTTTTGACAAACAGTTTCCTCTTTTCAACAAGGAAATGACAAGGGCGGAATTTGACAGCAAAGTCAAAGAAAACCCGATGAACGACCATTTAAAAGTTGCCGTACAACCCGAAAAAGAAAAACAGATTACACAGCGAGATTACAGCAGATACAGTCCTATTATGCAGGAATACTTCAAGATTAAGGACGAACATCCCGATACGATAATTCTGTACCAAATCGGTGATTTTTACGAAGCTATGGGCGATGACGCCATAACCGTTTCACAGGCACTCAGCTTGCATAACACCACCCGAAGAATAACCGATACAGAACGGATTGATATGTGCGGTTTTCCGTCACACAGGCTTGAAACATATACGGATATGCTGCTTGACCGAGGTTACAATATCGGTATTTCAAGTCCAAACGACAGGGAAAGTCGGGATTTTATTCTTATGGCTTCCGACAGGTCACACGCTCCCATTCAGTCCAAACCAATCGGCAGAATTGATAACTCCGACCTTATCGGCAAGGAACTCACGCTTGATAACCGCAATTTCATTGTTGAACGGATTGACAGAAACGGTGATGTTTCTATGCGTGACATTACCTTTGAGGACAGTAACGGTTTTCCGATATTCAGAGTTGAAAAAGCCGATTTCGTTCGATCTGCTCTTGAACTTTCCGAAAAGAAAGAACTTGATGCGCCTGTTTGGGAGAGAAAACAGAAAGCAAAGGCACAGACCTTTGACCTGCACCCTGAAATTCCTTTGGCTGACCGATACACATTTGACCTCAAAAATTTTGAGCTTGAGGAGGTTGGTAAAAAGACTCGCTTTCGCAGAAACACAGAAGCAATCCGTGTGTTAAAGCAATGCGAAGAGGGAAACCGCTTTGCTACACCCGAAGAACAACAACTCCTCGCTCAGTATGTAGGCTGGGGCGGAATACCGGAAGCCTTTGATGAGAATAATGCTGCTTGGCAAAGTGAATATAACGAGCTTTCACAGTTACTGTCCGATGAAGAATATCAGTCAGCAAGAGAAAGTACACTTACCGCTTTCTATACTCCGCCTGTAGTTATTTCAGCAATTTACAAGGTTATGGAACAGATGGGATTTAAGGAGGGCAACATTTTGGAGCCTTCCTGCGGTATTGGTAATTTTATCGGTATGCTACCACAGTCAATGCAGAATAGCCGTGTTTACGGTGTGGAGATTGACAAAATCTCCGCAGGCATTGCACAGCAGCTCTACCAACGTTCTTCTATTGCAGGACAGCCGTTTGAGCAGGCAGAAATTCCGGACAGCTTTTTTGACGCAGTTGTGGGTAATGTGCCCTTCGGCGATTTCAGCGTTGCAGATAAACGCTATGATAAAAACCATTTCTTAATCCACGATTACTTTTTTGCAAAGTCGCTCGACAAGCTCCGCCCGGGCGGTGTAATGGCGTTGGTAACTTCAAAGGGTACAATGGACAAGGAAAACCCAGCCGTGCGAAAATATATCGCACAGAGAGCGGAATTGCTCGGCGCTATAAGACTTCCGAATGACACCTTTAAGGGGAATGCAGGGACGGAGGTTGTATCCGATATTCTCATACTGCAAAAGCGTGACCGTATCATAGATATTGAGCCTGATTGGGTACACCTTAATACAGATAAAAACGGTATCAGAATGAACAGCTACTTTGCAGAACACCCCGAAATGATACTTGGCGATATGAAAATTGTATCAGGTCGGTTTGGTGATGAAACAACTTGTACGCCTTATGAAAACGCTGATCTTGAAAGCCTGCTTGATGAAGCTGTTTCCAATATTCACGGCGAAATTACGGAGTATGAAACGGAAGAAAATATAAAGGAAGAAGATAATTCAATCCCTGCTGATCCGAATGTCAGAAACTTCTCATATACCGTACTTGACGATGTAATCTATTTCCGTGAAAACAGCCGAATGTCACCTGTTGAAGTGTCGGCTACGGCTGAAAACCGAATAAAGGGACTTATTGAGATAAGAAATTCCGTCCGTACTCTTTTAGATTTGCAGACGGAAGACTATCCTGACAGCGATATAAAAGCTGAACAGGAAAGGCTTAATAAGCTGTATGACAGTTTTACAAAAAAGTACGGACTTATCAACAGCCGTGCAAATACTATGGCGTTCTCGCAGGACAGCTCCTATTCGCTGTTATCTTCATTGGAGATACTCGATGACGAGAGCAACCTTGAACGCAAGGCGGATATGTTTTTCAAGCGTACAATCAAGCCTCATACACCTGTTACTTCCGTTGACACAGCTTCCGAAGCTCTCGCCGTTTCTATGGGTGAAAAGGCGGGTATTGATATGGGATATATGTGTCAGCTTTCAGGCAAGAGTGAGCAGGAGGTTTTTGAGGAACTGAAAGGTGTAATTTTTCTCAATCCTCTCTACGGTCAGGGCAATCCTGACGAACAAAAATACCTTATGGCAGACGAATATTTGTCCGGTAATGTCCGTGAAAAGCTTGAAGTTGCAAGGCGTTCGGCAAAGCTATATCCTGATGATTACAACATCAATGTTGAAGCTCTTGAAAGAGTACAGCCAAAGGATTTAACGGCTTCCGAGATTTCCGTAAGGCTTGGCGCAACATGGATTCCGCCTGAGATTGTGCAGCAGTTCATCTATGAATTTCTTGATACTCCACGCTATGCACAATGGAAAATCAAGCTGCACTATTCACCCTATACGAGTGAATGGAGCATTGAAAACAAAAGCTACGATACAAGTAATCTCAAGGTGTACCGCACTTACGGCACAGACAGAATCAACGCATATAAAATAATTGAGGAAACGCTTAACCTCAAGGATGTCCGCATATTCGATTATGTTGAGGATGAGGAAGGCAGAAAGAAGCCGGTACTCAATAAAAAGGAAACTACAATTGCTCTGCAGAAGCAGGAGCTTATCAAAGAAGGCTTTAAGGAATGGATTTGGAAAGATCCGCAGCGCCGTGAAAAACTCTGTAAGCTGTATAACGAAAAGTTTAACAGCACAAGACCCCGTGAGTACGACGGAAGTCATATTACCTTTAGCGGTATGAATCCTGAAATTGAACTCAGGGAACATCAGAAAAACGCTGTTGCACATATTCTTTACGGTGGAAATACCTTGCTTGCACACGCAGTCGGCGCAGGCAAAACCTACGAGATGACGGCGGCAGCTATGGAATCAAAGCGGCTTGGCTTATGCAGTAAGTCGCTTTTTGTTGTGCCTAATCACCTGACCGAACAATGGGCGGCAGAGTTTTTACAGCTCTATCCAGCGGCAAATATCCTTGTTGCAACCAAAAAGGATTTTGAAACTAAAAACCGCAAACGCTTCTGCGGACGAATTGCCACAGGCGATTATGACGCTATCATTATCGGACATTCCCAGTTTGAGAAAATTCCGATGAGCGTTGAAAGGCAAAGAATTATCCTTGAACAGCAGATTGACGAAATCACAGACGGTATTCGTGAGTTGAAAGAGAATCGTGGGGAAAACTTTTCAATCAAGCAGCTTGAAAAAAGCCGAAAATTCTTAAAGGTAAAGTTACAGAAGTTAAACGACCAAAGCCGAAAGGATGATGTAGTTACCTTTGAAGAACTGGGTGTTGACAGGCTGTTTATTGACGAAAGTCACTACTACAAAAACCTTTATCTCTATACGAAAATGAGAAATGTCGGCGGTATTGCCCAGGCCGAAGCACAGAAGTCCTCGGACCTCTTTATGAAGTGCAGATACCTTGATGAAATCACAGGCGGCAGAGGAACGGTTTTTGCGACAGGTACGCCAATCTCAAACTCAATGGTTGAGTTATATACCATTCAGAGATATTTGCAGTATGAAACGCTTGTAGAAAACGGCTTGCAGCACTTCGATTCGTGGGCTTCTACCTTTGGTGAAACCGTAACAGCCTACGAGCTTAAACCCGAAGGAACAGGCTACAGAACTAAAACACGATTTGCTAAATTCTACAATCTGCCTGAGCTTATGGCAATGTTCAAAGAGGTTGCCGATATAAAAACGGCAGACACACTTAATTTGCCTACACCTACTCCCCACTATCACAATGTTGCCGTAAAGCCTTCCGATTTTCAAAAGGCTATGGTAGCAGAGCTTGGAGAACGAGCCGAAAAAGTGAGAAACAATCAGGTTGACGCAAGCGTAGATAATATGCTGAAAATCACCAACGACGGACGAAAGCTTGCCCTTGACCAGCGTATGATAAATCCTCTGCTTCCTGACTTTGAGGGCAGTAAAATCAATGCTTGTATTGATAATATTTTTACGATTTGGCAGGAGAACGCAGACAAAAAATCAGCTCAGCTTGTGTTCTGCGACCTCTCCACTCCGAAGCTGGACGCAGAGTTTTCCGTATATACGGACATTCGTAAAAAGCTGATAGAGCGAGGCGTACCTAAAAGCGAAATCAGCTTTATCCACGAAGCAAAAACCGAGGCGCAGAAGCAGGAGCTTTTTAAAAAGGTGCGCAAAGGCGAAGTCAGAGTTTTGCTCGGTTCTACACAGAAAATGGGTGCCGGTACGAATGTTCAGAACAAGCTTATAGCCTTGCACGATATTGACTGTCCGTGGCGACCGTCAGACCTTGAACAGCGTTCGGGACGAATTATCCGTCAGGGAAATGAAAATCCCGATGTGGATATTTACCGATATGTAACAGAGGAAACCTTTGACGCATATCTGTATCAGCTTGTCGAGGGTAAACAGAAGTTTGCTTCACAGATTATGACTTCAAAATCTCCTGTCCGTTCTGCCGAGGATATAGACGATACTGCTCTTTCCTATGCTGAAATCAAGATGCTTGCAACGGGAAATCCGTATATCAAGGAGAAAATGGATTTGGATATTCAGGTGCAAAAGCTACGACTGTATAAGTCACATTACCTTTCGGAAAAGTATGAGCTTGAAGATAAAATCATAAAGTTTTATCCGCAAGAAATATCATTGCTGACTGCAAGAGTTGACGGACTGAAAGCAGATTTAGAGATTGCCAAAGCACACCCGAAAGAGGTTGACGGCAAGTTTGCAGGAATGGTTATTGACGGTTACAGCTACACAGAAAAGGCAGAAGCAGGTCAGGTGATTATTGAAGCCTGCAAAGCAAAAACAACTTCCGAGCCTACTCCTCTCGGTGAGTACAGAGGGTTTAAGATGGAACTTGAATTTGATACCTTTGAGCGTGCATATGCCGTAAAACTCAAAGGGCATTTCACACATTCAGTTACTCTCGGCACAGATGTTTACGGAAATATAACCCGAATTGATAACGCTGTTGATAATATTGAAACCAGATTGCACAAGGCGGAGGAACAGATGGAAAATACAAAGGCACAGCTTGAAACCGCAAAGGTTGAGGTGGAAAAACCGTTTGCACAGGAGGATGAATTGAAACAAAAAATGACTCGTCTGACCAAGCTGAATGCCCTGCTTGATATGGATAAGGGAGATACTCCCGTTGTCGGAGGCGAGCCTGACGAAGGCGACCTGCCACCCACAAGAAACAGAAACGACAGAGAAAGATAGGAGGAAAATTATGACTACTGTTGACTATAACGAGCTGCTGTACAACAAGATGAAAAAGGAATTTGACAGCTTTATGTCAGAGCTTAAAACTAAGCCGCCCGAACAGATTATTGAGGGCAGCTATGAGAAAGTTATCAAGGAAGATTTGCTTGCAATTTTTGAATACACAGAGTTTTCTCAAACCGAAGCGAAGTCTTTGTACCGGCTGAAAGCTCCTCTTGATGACATTTATCAGGAGTGGTGCGGTAACGATATGAGCTATTGCGATATGCTCCGTGAAACAATAGATGACCGTATTAAATCGGCAGTTAAGGAAATGAAAGCAATGCAGAAAGATAAGAACAGCAGGTAAAAGCTATGTATTATGTTGATCCGGAAACTGTAGAAAAAGCGAGAGAAATGGACTTGCTCACATATTTACAGAACTATGAGCCAAATGAGCTTGTCAGACTTTCGGACGGAACATACTGTACTCGTACACACGACAGTCTGAAAATCTCAAATGGAAAATGGATGTGGTGGTCAAGAGGATTCGGAGGTTATTCTGCCCTTGACTACCTGATAAAAGTTAAAGGCTTAGGCTTTGTACAAGCCGTTGAAACCATAGTCGGAAAGTGTGCGGTAACGCAGAATATCAATTTGCAGAAAAAAGAAATCAAGCAACCCAAGCCGTTGCTTCTGCCGGATAAAAGTACTTCCAACAGAGTGATTTTCAGGTATCTTTGCGGCAGAGGTATTGACAGGGAGCTTGTTAATTTTTGCATATCCGAGGGTAAAATTTTCGAGAGCCTTCCGCATCACAATGTAGTTTTTGTTGGCTTTGATAAGGAAAATAATCCAAGATATGCATCCTATCGTGCGACAGACGGCAGGAGAATTTTAGGCGACTGTTCGGGAAGTGACAAGCATTATTCTTTCAGATTGGCTGACGGAGTTAGTAACACAGTCCACATTTTTGAATCTCCGATTGACCTTTTATCTTACGCAACTTTGTTGAAAATCAATGGCTATGTTTACCGCAAGTACAACCTCTTATCACTTGCGGGAGTTTACTCGGCAAATAAGAAAACAGGTGTCGGTAAAGTGCCTGCTGCACTTGAAAATTATCTGAAAGACCATTCAAACACAGCAAGAATCGCTATCCACTTTGATAATGACAGAAGCGGCAGAGAAGCCGCAACTGCTCTTATAAACAAACTGAAAAATGATTACAAGGTCGTTGATTTACCGCCGCCAAGGGGCAAGGATTTCAACGACTTTTTGTGTTTACAGCTTAATATCTCAAAGCAAAAATCTAAAGAAAGGAATTACGAAAGATAATGAAAATTAACATTTATCAGATCAATCACGAGCGTGATACTCATAGAGTTGCGTTTGTTGATACAAAGTATCTTGAAAAAGCACAGGGGAATTCTGCAATTAACAGCAAAATTTACGACAAGGTTTTCAGCGGTAATGTTGACTGCAAAACTCTTGATGATGTTTACTCAAGGTTTAATACAGACCACCCGACAGGGTATCGTGGCAGATCGCTTTCAATATCGGATGTGGTTGAGGTTTTGGAGGATGAAAGTTTGGAAAAAGGCTTTTATTTCTGCAATACCTACGACTTCAAAAAGGTGGATTTTGAGCCGTCAAAAACGCAGGATACAGTCAGTAAAGATATGATTACTGTCCTCTATATTCAGGCGAATCATTATCCGAAAACCGTTGCAATTGATAACTCCCTTGAAGCTATGCAGAAACTTGTCGGAGGAAATATTGAGGAATATATGCCATTTGAAGATGAGGTGGCAATCATATGCAACGAGGAAGGAAAAATGAACGGCTTGCCACTTAACAGGGCGGTTTATGACGAAAAAACCAAAGAAATTATTGATATAATTGCAGGAGATTTCTTTATCGCCTACGCTCCTATTGACTCTGAAAAGTTTAAGGACTTACCGAAAGATTTGGAGCAGAAATACAGAGAAAAATTTAAATTCCCCGAACGCTTTTACAAGCAGAACGGTGAAATAAAAGCGTATCAGTACAAACCTAAAGAGCTTGATACTATACGCTGAAGCTTGAAGATACAGGCAACCTCAAAGATTGATGAATAATCTTAGCGAGCAGACTGTTTGTATCCACATAACGGATAAAACAGTAAAAAGGCTCGTTAGGGGTTGCCCCTAATACCCCGAAAAGAAAGGACGGAAATTATGCACGGATTTATTATATTCATACTCGGTTGCTTCCTCGGCGGTTTTGTCGGAGTAGCTTTAATGTGTATGCTCCAGATTAACCGAATCAACCGTTACGAAACGAAAGATAAAAAGGATGATGAAGATGAGGAGAAGCTATGATAAGCATATCAGGCTGACTAAAGAAGAAAAAGACGAATGGCAGAGAAAGGCGGAAATGGCTTGCCTTAATGAATCTACTTTAGTACGGCTTCTGATGAAAGGCTATGAGCCGAGAGAAAAACCTGACGAACGTTTCTTTGAAGCAATGCGTGAGCTTTCCTCAATAGATAACAATATCAATCAGCTTGCGGCAAAGGCAAACTCTCTCGGCTTTATAGATGCACCGATGCTTTATCGTGAAGCGGAGCGTTGGCATAAATTTCAGGCGGATATCGAGAGTGTATTTTTACGACCCGATAAATCAAAGCTGAAATGGCAGTAACTAAGCTATGGGTTGTGAGAGATAATCTGGGCAGGGTGATTGACTATGCCAACAATCCTGAGAAAACTTGCAATCCCAATTATACCGACGCACAGTATCAGGCACTTGCTGATGTCATTGCCTATGCAAAGGATGAGGAAAAAACAGAGCGTCAGTTTTATGTTGATGGCATAAACTGCAATCCTGCAACTGCCCGTGACCAATTCATAACAACAAAAGAGTGTTTTGGAAAGACAGACGGAATACAAGCCTATCACGGTTATATGAGTTTTAAGGAACAGAACATTACACCTGAGCTTGCACAAAAGGTCGGTATGGAATTTGCCAAGCGTATGTGGGGTAAGCGTTTTCAGGTTGTAGTGACTACTCACCTGAACACTAAACATCTGCACTGCCATTTTGTAATCAACTCAGTTTCCTTTGTTGACGGAAAGCGTTTGCAAAACGATGAAAAGGTATGGTTTAAATTCAGGCATATAGCAGATGAAGTATGCAAGGAGTACGGCTTATATTTTAATCCAACCCCCAACAGAAGTAAGCAATCGTCATATTACTACAACAAGGAAAAAGCCGGTATGCCTACTCGGTACAGCACCCTGCGTGAAGTAATCGACTTGGCTTTGGAGCACTGTAAAAGTATAGAGGATTTCAAGTACGCTCTCCGTGATATGGGATATACCTATCAGCTGAGCCCGAGCCGAAAATATTGGACGGTTACTCCACTCGGCTATAAGAAGCCTGTCCGACTAATCAACCTTGGTGAAAACTACTCAAACGACGCTATACGAAAAAGACTTCACGAAAATATGTGCCGTGTTGATGTGTACCGATATACCCTAAGTACGGTTACGAGCCGACAGTACCGGCTTTCGACACGGGAAGATAAAATCAAAAAAATCGGCGGCTTATACGGTCTTTATCTTTATTATCTTTACAGGCTTGGCAAATTGCCAAAATACAAAAGAATCAGTAATGCGCAAATTCATTACTATTTCAAAGAAGAACTTTTGAAGCTTGATGAATTGAGCGAACAGACAAGGCTGCTCGGAAAGCACGGTATTCAGACCGACGAGCAACTTTTTGAATATAAATCCTCTGTTGAAAACGAAATCAAAAGCCTTACTGCCGACAGAACGCACCTCCGAAAAAAGATACGAACAAAAATTGATGATGCAGAGCTGTCGCAGGCAAAGGAAAAGATTTCTCAAATCACGGAGAAATTACGGAAACTTCGCAAAGAAGTTAAACTCTGCAACGGTATTGCAGAGAGGTCGGGAATTCTGAAATCCAACCTTGAACAAGTGCTTGCAGAGGAAGAAAAAACCAAAGGAAAGGAGAACCGAAGATATGAACAACGGCGGTGACGCTGCTGAAATAATAGTCAGACTTTATCTTGAAGGCTTAGAGGAAGTGGTTAAGCTGTCGGGTAAAGGCATAAAGGAATTAGTGCCTCTGCTCGCCTCTACGCTGAAACAGGAATCAAAAACCAAAGGCAAGGCACGACTTACGCAGATGATTAAATCAGGCAGTCCGCTAAAGGTATTTACTTTCAAAAACAAAGACCTGAAAAAATTTACCGAACAGGCGAAGCGTTACGGAGTTTTATACACAGTCCTGCGTGATAAGAACAGCAACGATCCGAATGCTACGGTTGATGTAATCGCCCGTGCCGAGGATGCTTCCAAAATACAGCGAATTGCAGACCGATTTGAATTTTCAAAGGTTGATAAGGCTTCTATTATCAAGGAAGCGGAAAAATCGGCAGCAAAGAGAGAAGAAGTACAGATTGATAAGCCGACCAAATCCAAGGGCGAGATTATCGTCGAACAGGCTTTGGCAGAGCCTTCCGAGAAGAAAGACAATGCCAATGAAAACCCCGATGTTGCCAAGACCGACAAAAGCCCTCAGTCAAGGCAAGACTCAGACAAGGCAGATATGCGTACTGATAAGGGTGATATAAAGTCCGCTGAAAAGAAACCCTCTGTTAGGGAAAAGCTGAAACGCTACAAGGCAGCAGGACAGAAGAAGGAAGCAGAACGCTATCAGCCTGAACACACTCAGGAGCGTAAAACTCCTGCAAAAAACAGACAGACCAAACATACACAGCCTAAGAAAAAATACAAGGCAAAACATAACAGACCGAAAGAGAGGTAATATTTTTGACAAACGATTTCAATTCAAGGAGAAGCGGCAACTTTAAACCGAAACTTTCTCCCGAAGAATATGCAAAAGCAAAACAGGAAGAAAAAGAAGCTGTTTACAAACTTATTGATACGGCAATTTCCGATATTGTAAACAATCCTGCTGAATTTCAGAAATATCTTGATACGCAGGCTCGTATGGACAGATACTCGGCGGCTAATGCACTCCTTATTTACAAGCAGTGCCCGGAGGCTACTCAACTCAAAGATTTCAACGGATGGAGGGATGACAATATCCGTGTCAAAAAGGGTGCAAAGAGTATTTCTATTCTGGAGCCTGTAGATTATACAAAGGCGGACGGCTCAACGGGTATTTCATACAATGTCAAGAAAGCATTTGACATCTCACAGACCAATGGCAGACGACAGCCTGCACCTACGGTCAACCGTGACCCGAAAAATCTTGTTTCGGTAATGCTTGACACTGCTCCTGTAAACTGCGAGAGCAGCAGTGAGCTTCCTAATCCCGATGCAGTTTCCTACTACGACAATGATAAGGACACGCTCTTTATCAAGAAAGGTGTCAGCGACAGCGTAGCATTGTTTCAGGGTGTTGCCCTGGAGCTTGGCTATGCGGAGCTTTCGGGCAGAAGCGACAGCTACAGCCGTAAGGATATGAGTTTTCAGGCGGTGTGTATCGGCTATATGCTTTGTAAGAAATACGGAGTTGAGGCAAAGAATTTTGCCGTTGACCGTATTCCTGCCGAATGGAAGGATAAAGAGCCGAAGGAAGTCCGTGCAGAGCTTTCCAAAATAAGAACAGCAATGAGCGATATTCACACCCGTGTATCCGATGAGCTTTACCGTCAGCAGCAGGAACGCTCAAAAGACCGTGAACGATAAAGCGAGGTGCTTATTATGAAAGAGCCTTATTATCATATCGTACTTGACGATAACGAACACAGTGCCGTTATTCAGTCACTTAATGATACAAGAAATGCTTTGCTTGCAGAAGAAAAATCAACGGACCTATTAGACGACCTTATTATCAAAATCGGCAACGCCCCTTACCGTAAAATCAAGGTGATTGAAAGGAACAGCGATGATGCAAGATAGCGAGAGAAAATCCGTTATCATAGTTTCTTCAATAGGCGTAATTCCTGTTGTGTGGTTAGCTTTGATTATTGCTCCGTTTCTGAAAGGCGGTTTATCCGAAATCGTATCAGGACTTATGGTTGCCTTTAGCAATCCTTTTAATATACAGCTTTGTGAGGACAGCCTGAAAACTGTCCTCATTTTTCTTGCGGCATACGGAATGGCGATAGGTATATACTTCTCTACACGAAAAAATTATCGCCGGAGAGAGGAACATGGCTCCGCAAAATGGGGAAATGCAAAAGTCATTGACAGAAAATACCGTCAGTCCCCGCCGTCTGATAACAAGTTAATGACGCAGAATGTTCGTATCGGAATAAACGCACAAAAGCACAGACGAAATCTTAACACTTTAGTTTGCGGCGGCTCGGGTGCAGGTAAAACCCGATTTTACTGTAAACCGAATTTAATGCAGGCGAATACCTCATTTGTGATTCTTGATCCGAAAGGTGAGATTTTGCGTGACACAGGAGGTTTGCTTGAAGCAAAGGGATACGAGGTGCGTGTGCTTGACCTGATTTCAATGGAAAAGAGCCATTGCTACAATCCGTTTGTATATTTGCGTGATGATAACGACATTCAGCGTTTGGTAACTAACCTATTCAAAAGCACAACTCCGAAAGGCTCACAGTCCAACGATCCGTTTTGGGACACGGCGGCTTCTATGTTGCTTCTCGCATTAGTTTTCTATCTGCACTACGAAGCTCCAAAGGAAGAGCAGAATTTTTCAATGGTTATGGAAATGCTCAGAGCGGCAGATATTGAGGACGACGACAATCCTCGCCCCTCTCCGCTTGACAATCTGTTCAGCGATTTGAAATACGAAAATCCCGACCATATTGCACTCAAATATTACCGTTCCTATCATTCAGGCTCAGCTAAAACATTAAAGTCAATACAGATTACGCTTGCCGCACGACTTGAAAAGTTTAACCTTGAAAGTCTTGCGGCTTTGACTTGTACGGATGAGCTTAACTTGCCTTCTATGGGTGAGAAAAAGGTTGCGTTGTTTGCACTGATACCAGATAACGATTCGAGTTTCAATTTCTTGGTATCAATTCTTTACACACAGTTATTCCAACAGCTTTTCTATTCGGCAGACCATATACACGGCGGAGCGTTACCTGTTCCCGTCCACTTTCTTATGGACGAGTTTGCAAATGTATCGCTTCCCGATGACTTCGACAAGATTTTGTCGGTTATGCGTTCCCGTGGTGTATCGGTCAGTATTATCTTACAGAACCTTGCACAGCTCAAGGCACTGTTTGAAAAGCAATGGGAGAGCATTGTAGGTAACTGCGATGAGTTTCTTTACCTCGGCGGCAATGAACAGAGTACACACAAATATGTTTCGGAGCTTCTCGGCAAGGAAACGATTGATACCAACACCTACGGCAAGAGTACAGGACACAGCGGTAACTATTCAACTAACTACCAAATCAGCGGCAGAGAGCTTATGACACCTGATGAAGTCAGGTTGCTTGATAACCGATATGCAATCCTCTTTATACGAGGTGAGCGACCGATAAAGGACTTCAAGTATGACATACTGAAACATCCTAATGTCAGTCTGACGGCTGACGGTAAAGCCGATGTTTACAGACACGGTGAAGTCAGAGATGATATTGCCACTATTTCTGTCGGCAATTTCTCAAAAGAAGAAGTTGAAGATATTGATATATCCGAAACAAGCTATGAACTGTTGTCCGATGAGGACTTGCAGGAAATTTATAAAATATAGGAGGACTTTTTATTATGAATATTTCTAAAAGACTTTCACAGAGAAAGAATAACAGACTTCCGATGAACGGTAAGGTTAAGAAAGGTTTTCGTACTTACTGTACGGTTGTGATTGCAACTGTACTCGCTGTATGTTGCTTTACGGTAACGGCGTTTGCAGCAGAAGAAAGCGGCGGCAATGCACTTACAGCAATTAATAACCTTTCAACCTTTATCTTCGGACTTATCAGAGCAGTCGGACTTATCCTCACAGGCTTCGGCGTTGTGCAGATTGGTCTTTCGCTCAAATCACACGACCCGTCACAGAGAGCCAACGGTTTCCTTACCCTTGCAGGCGGCGTCATCATCACCTTTGCAAAGGAAATTCTTAACCTCATTATCGGCTCTTAATCAAAACAGGGGTATGAGTTTTATCACCCATACCCCATAAATTTTAAGGAGGTGCTTTAATGTCCGATAATTGGATTGTTCAGAATTTACAAAACGCACTTGACACCTGGAACGCTAAAATTACAGAGATTTGGTCTCTCGTGCTGACATCCCCGAAAGACTTTAAGGGCGGCGGTATCTGGACGGCGATTGAGAATGTAAACTCTGCCGTGCAGGCTATCGGGTTAGCATTGCTCGTACTGTTCTTTGTCATTGGAGTTGTAAAAACCTGCGGCAGCTTTGCAGAGGTAAAGAAGCCCGAACACGCAGTAAAGCTGTTTGTTCGGTTTATTCTTGCCAAAGCCGTTATTACAAACGGAATGGAGCTTATGTTGACTCTGTTCAATATCGTACAGAGTACAATCGGAACGATTATGACATCCGCAGGCTTGGAAACGGCAACGCAAACCGTGTTACCTGATGAAATGGTAACAGCAATAGAAAACTGCGGATTCTGGGAGAGTATTCCGCTATGGGCGGTAACGCTTATCGGCGGATTGTTCATTACCGTAATGTCTTTCATTATGATATTGACCGTGTACGGAAGATTTTTCAAGCTCTATATGTACACGGCGCTTGCTCCCATACCGCTTTCAACCTTTGCAGGCGAGCCTACGCAGAATGTCGGTAAGAGCTTCTTCAAAAGCTACTGCGCAGTCTGCCTTGAGGGTGCGGTTATCGTTTTAGCCTGCCTGATATTCTCCCTGTTCGTAACATCACCGCCTATGGTAGCAACAGACGCTTCACCCGTTACAATGACTTGGGCATATATCGGTGAACTGATATTCAATATGCTTGTCCTTGTCGGCACGGTGAAAATGTCTGACCGTATCATTCGTGAGATGATGGGACTTTAATTTTAGAAAGGAACTTGATTATGGAAGTAAAAATAAACAGAGAAATCCGCAACTACACAGAAGCCGTATTTTTTGGTCTATCACTTCGACAGATCATTTTTTCTGTCTGCGCTTGTGCTGTTGCAGTTGCCGTTTTCTTTCTTTTAAAGCCGTATGTGGGTACAGAAACCGTATCGTGGATTTGTATTCTTTCCGCCGCTCCGTTTGCGGCACTCGGCTTTGTGAAGTACAACGGGATGACTGCCGAAAAATTCGTCATTGCTTGGGTGAAATCAGAATTTCTTACGCCTAAAAAGCTGACGTTCAAATCCACAAATACCTACTACGAGCTTATGAAGCCGAGTATCGAAAGAAAAGCAAAGGAGGCTATGAAAGCCAATGATTAAAACATTAAGAAATATAGGAAAGCAGGACAAAGAAAAGTTTGTCGTTCCAAAAGGGGTTCAGGATGTTATTCCTGTTACCGCCATTTATGATGACGGCATTTTCCGAATCGGAAAGGACAAATTTTCCAAGTCCTTTAAATTTACCGATATTAACTACGCTGTTGCAAGCCGTGAGGATAAAGAGGAAATGTTCCTTGAATACTCCGAACTGCTAAATTCATTTGACAGCGGAGCTACTACAAAGATTACCATTAACAACCGCAGGCTCAACCGACTTGACTTTGAAAAGTCAATCCTGATTCCTCTCAAGGGTGGCTCTCTTGACATCTACCGTGATGAGTACAACAAAATGCTGCTTGATAAAGCAACAGGCGCAAATTCAATGGTACAGGACAAGTATATTACAGTATCTGTCTGCAAGAAAAACATAGAGGAAGCCCGCACCTATTTTAACCGTGTAGGTAACGATATGATTACTCACCTGAGCAAGCTCGGAAGTCAGTGCATTGAGCTTGAAGCAGAGGAGCGACTTCGTATCTTTCACGATTTCTACCGTGTAGGTGAAGAAAGCTCCTATCATTTCAGCATTAAGGAGAGCTGTAAGAAAGGACACAGCTTTAAGGACTATATCTGCCCCGATTCAATGGAGTTTGAAAAAGACTTTTTCAAGATCGGCGACAGATACGGCAGAGTACTTTTTATGCGTGACTACGCTTCATATATCAAGGACAGTATGATTTCGGAGCTTACCGAGCTTAACCGTAATCTGATGTTGTCTATTGATGTTATACCCGTGCCGACAGACGAAGCCGTGCGAGAAGCCGAGAGCCGTTTGCTCGGCGTTGAAACCAACATAACGAATTGGCAGCGCAGACAGAACGCTAACAACAACTTTTCTGCAACCGTTCCGTATGATATGGAACAGCAGAAGAAAGAAATGAAAGAATTTCTTGATGACCTTACTACCCGTGATCAGCGTATGATGTTCGGTGTCCTTACGATGGTACACACGGCAGACACAAAGGAACAGCTTGACAACGACACGGAAGCATTACTCACAACGGCGAGAAAACATCTTTGTCAGTTTGCAATACTAAAATTTCAGCAAATGGACGGACTGAATACAGCTATGCCTTTCGGTGTACGCAAAATTGATTCCTTCCGTACTTTGACAACCGAATCACTTTCCGTGCTTATGCCGTTTCGTGTGCAGGATATTTTCCACGACAACGGTATTTACTACGGTCAGAATGTTATTTCAAAGAATATGATTATAGCCGACCGCAAACAGCTTTTGAACGGTAACGAGTTTATCCTCGGTGTATCGGGCGGCGGTAAATCATTCGCAGCAAAGGGTGAGATTGTCAATCAAATTCTTTCATCGGATGCAGATGTAATTATTGTCGATCCTGAGCGTGAGTATGGAGCACTTGTTAATGCGCTCGGCGGCGAGGTAATAAATATATCGGCTACCTCTAAAAATCATATCAACGCTATGGATATGTCCGAGGAATACGGTGACGGTGCAAATCCTGTTATCCTAAAGTCCGAGTTTATTATGTCGCTTTGCGAGCAGTTTTTGCCTTTAGGTGCAAAAGAGAAATCAATCATTGACCGTTGCACAGCAGGCGTTTATCGCACCTATCAGCAGAACAACTATACAGGCAGAGTTCCTACCTTGCAGGACTTTCGTGCGGAGCTTCTCCAGCAGGACGAGCCTGAGGCGCAGGAAATCGCTCTTGCGATTGAACTGTTCACCAACGGCTCACTCAACACCTTTGCAAAGCAAACAAATGTTGATACCGATAACCGCCTTATCTGCTACGATATTCTCGACCTCGGCAAACAGCTTATGTCAATCGGTATGCTCGTTGTAATGGATAGCATCCTCAACCGTATCACGCAGAACAGAGCGAAAGGCAAATCAACCTTTATTTTCATTGATGAAATTTATCTTCTGTTTCAGCACGAGTATTCCGCTAATTTCCTTTTTACACTTTGGAAGCGTGTGCGTAAGTACGGAGCGTATGCGACAGGTATTACACAGAATGTTGATGACCTGTTACAGAGCCATACAGCAAGAACGATGCTTGCAAACTCTGAATTTATCGTAATGCTCAATCAGGCTTCAACCGACAGAGAGGAGCTTGCACGACTGCTCAATATATCCGATTTACAGCTTTCGTATATCACGAATGTTGAAGCAGGACACGGACTTATCAAGGTTGGCAGTTCACTTGTGCCGTTCGCAAACAAATTTCCGAAGAATACACAGCTTTACAGGCTGATGACAACCAAGCCGGGTGAAGGTGCTACTGCGTAGAAGAAAGGAATCTGCTATGAATAAGAAAATTTTGTTAGCCTTGATTGTGGTGCTTGTCGCTGTATGCGGTGTCAGCACCTATTTTCATATCAAGGGAAGAATTGAATCAGAGGAAAATAAAAAGATGTATGAAACCGTAGCCGAGGAAGTTTCGGCTACGGAGGACATCACAGCCGTTTCCGCAAGTGAAGCGGCTGTCAATCCGTATACGGAATACACGGACGGAGGTAGCGGTAATAGTAAAACTCAAAGCTATACTGACACAATGACTTTTGTCGATAACCCCGATATGGTCGGATGGATAAAGATTGACGGAACAAATATCAATTATCCTGTTATGCAGACGCCAAATGAGCCTGACTATTATCTCAACCGAGATTTTTACAAAAATAAGTCTGCATACGGTTGTCCTTATGTTCAGGCAAATTGCGATGTCAAAACTCCGTCTGACAATGTAATAATCTACGCTCATCATATGAATGACGGCTCAATGTTCGCAAATCTTGAGCTTTTCATAAGTAAGGATTTTTGGAAATCTCACAAGCAAGTCAGCTTTGATACACTCGATAGGAAAGCAACCTATGACATTCTTGCCGTGTTCGCCGTTCCTGTTGATGAAACAGATAAAAATTCATTCAAGTATTATGAGTTTGTCAACGCCTATGACCCACAGCATTTTTCTGACTTTGTGAGTAGATGTAAGGAGCTTTCATTCTATGATACAGGCGTAACCGCAAAATACGGCGATAAGCTGTTGACGATTTCCACCTGCGAATACACGCACGACAATGGCAGACTTGTTATTGTGGCAAAAAGGCGTAAGTAAATTATCATAGACAAAGCTGAGCGTGAGTGATATAATTTTAGTAGAATAAATTGGGATTTATAGAAATAAATATATTAAACTCATAAGAATATAGAATGTGCCTTTAATATGATTATGAAAAGGTGGTACCAAAAAATGAGATTGACATGGTTAAATGATTTGATTTGCAAAGAATTATATGCACCGTTTAAAATAGACAAAGACATAGATTATCGAAACGATTTAGAACAGAAATACAGTAAAGTAATGGAACAGGCAAAAAATGCTAATGCTGATGATGAAAGTCTGGAAATTATAGATGCTTTTAGCTCAAAAATACTAAAATCTTTAGATTTGTATTACAAGGCTGATATAGCAGAAAGCAACAATATTATTCTTGAGTTAGTAAAAGATATAGGTGACAAGCCCCTTGCAGTAAATTCAGTTATTAATAGTGAGGCTTTTCCCGGAGATAAGACCAAAGAGTTGCAATTCTTCCGAAGCAGATTAGGAACTCCCAATAGGGCATTTACAGCGAAAGATATGCTTCATTTACCTAATTCTATGAGGTCTAAATCAGGAAATTATAGATTTAGTATTCCAGGAAATCCTAGTATGTATTTGGCTAATTCTTCATATGGATGTTGGATAGAAACTGGATGTCCAGCAGAAATAGATTTTAATGTTTCGCCAATATTATTAGAAGGTGATCAGAGAATTTTCAACTTAGCTATCACTATAAGAGATTTTAGATGCCTGGATGAATTTAAAAAAGAAAGGGTGCACTGTTGGTTAAAATTGTATCTTCTTACGATTGCAACTTGTTACGTCGTTAAAGAAGAAAATAGAACATTCAGGTCAGAATATATTATTTCACAATCATTAATGATGGCATGTAAAAAGATGAAGTATGATGGAATAGCTTATTATTCGCGAAGAGTAGACAATGAAGTGTTTGCTTTGTGTGCTATCAATTTAGCGTTGTTCATTGATTATGATGGTGAATATTCAGAAATGATTAAGCATATGAAAATTGATGATGCTTTCAATTATTCCTTGTATAAGCAACTAAAGGATAGTTTGAAATATAAGGACTACGAATTAAGATCAACTTATACCGAATATATTACAAATATTGGAAGTTTTGACCGTCAATATCCTTACAATGAAACTGATTTTTATGATTTTGATAAGTTTCTGTTCACAACATGGAGAGATAAGCCCAATGGTAAAGGTAAAGATATAATTCCGTGGGGCGTCGAGATTTAATTTTTTCCGGCAGTGAGTTTGAGATGTTTTTTATGAATGTCTATCAAGTATTTGTAGATAAAACCAGCGAGGCTGCTAAGCATTTTTTTAAACTAAATTTATGATGTACAGATTGGAATTAAGAAACTAAACGACAAACTGGAATTTGTTGGGATAGTAAATACCTATTTTCTAAAAGGAGACAGTGTATGGGTGATAAAGACATACTGAATAAGGAGTATAGAGATGATGACCCCGATGTTTGGGAGCATGTTTATAAAACTGCTTATAAAAATAAGATTATCGGTAAAGAATTTAATATTGTTAATCCCAAAGAAATCAATGGAAGATATGTTGCTTCTAAAAAAGATGATGATAATATAACCATTAGTGGAGAAACTGATTTTAACTTTAGCGATAAACTTTATATTGTAGGTAAAAAGACCAAGTATAAGTACTATAGTGAAATTCTTGATACTATTGAAGATACAGAATGTAGGCAGAATTGTATGGAGTTGTTAGATTACTGTTGTAATATGACAGGTAAAATAGGTAATTTTTCTTTAATGCAGACGACAGGGTCGTTGCAGACTATTAAGGGAACATTTACGGTAACAGATAGAATTGATACATTTATTTATGTATTAAATAATTACTATCTTGGAATTGATGAAATGGTACTATCTCGATGTACAGCATCTTCTACGGTAAATAAGTTAAAGAAATACCTTGATTTATTTAAGGATACTGAACCAAAGAATAGCATTTATAAATATTGTAGGGAGGTATATCACATAAGTTCCGAAGATCTTGTTTCTGATTTGATTAAGTCTGGGAAACATACTATTTGTACAGTTGAAGAATTGATTGATTATATGATTCTTGCAGTTAGATTCTGGACTTTAAAAAGTTACTATTATAAAGAAGTAGGCATAAGTAAATCATGGAATTTAAGACTGGTAATGAAACATAATTATCTACCCAAAACAAATATTAAATGACTTTGTTTGCATATCTCGTATAAGTGTAGGACTTCACTTGTGCTGTAATTTGGAATAAATAGTTAGTGTTATAAAAGAACATTGAAATTTTATTGGTATAAAGAGTTAGATAACTTCCAGTTTATCAAACTAAATAACATTATAAAAACTCTGATTGGAGAAATCCGGTCAGAGTTTTTATTTTGCGTTAATTAATTTTTGAAGGAGGTAATGATTTGCCAGATATAAAAACAAAAAAGGATAATAAGGGTACAATCAAAACGCTTGACAAGGTAAAGATTGCATCCGGTCGTATGAAATCTGCATATATACAGACAAAAGATAAAGCCGAGCATTCTGTTGAAACGCAAGAGTATTCAGCCAACGAATATGCTACTGACAGAATGGAATCTGTTGCAAAGCGAGGTGCAGAAGAAACTGCCCGTCAGACTAAAAAACAGCTTGGAAATGCAAAAGATGGAGTTAAAATGGTCAAAAGCAGGATTAAACAGCGTATCGAGAACAAAGCACAGAATAAAGCTGAAAACGCAGTTAAGGATTCTGCTCAGAAATCATCTAAAAATGCTGCCAAAAAATCCGCTGAAAAATCTGTCAGAACAACATCTTCCAAAGCATTCAACGGAGGGCGAAAAAGTATCCGTACAGTTGAGCAAACCTCAAAGACAGTTAAACAATCAGCACGCTCGGCAGGTAGAAAAACAGTGAAAACTGCGCAGAAAGGAACAGCCAAAACAGTAAAGACATCAGTTAAAACCGCAGAAAAAACCTCAAAGGCGGCCATTAAAACTTCAAAGCAAGCCGCAAAAGCTGCACAGAAAACAGCACAAGCAACTGCTAAAGCGGCTCAGAAAGCAGCACAGGCAGCGAGGGCGGCTGCAAAAGCGGCTGTTCAGGCGGCGAAAGTTGCTGTCAAAGCAACAATAGCGTCAGTAAAGGCAATTATAGCAGGAATTAAGGCGTTAGCGGCAGCTATCGCCGCAGGCGGTTGGGTAGCTGTTGTGATTATCATCGTTATCTGCCTTATAGCGTTAACTGTCTGTTCCTGCTTTGGAATATTCGCTTCGGGCGAGGATTCGGGAACAGGCGTTACAATGCAGACTGCCGTCCAGGAAATCAACGAGGAATACAATCAAAAAATTGAGGATATTAAGAGCAACAATACCTACGATATTCTTGAAATGTCAGGCTCACGAGCAGAGTGGAAAGAAGTTATAGCTATCTACGCTGTGGATAAAAATATGGCTGATTTGAATCCTGCAAATCCTGATGAGGCACAGGAGGTCGCAACGATGGACGAGGGTAAAAAGGAAGATTTGCGTAAACTGTTCTGGGAAATGAACAAGGTTGAATCCCATACAGAAAAGAAAACCGTTAAAGAAACTGTTGAAGTGCAAGAGAACGGCAAGACGGTCAAAAAGGAAAAAGATGTTGAAAAAACGACCTTGTATATTATCACAAGCCACATTGACCTTGAAACGATGATGAACAACAAGAGCTTTACCGATGAACAAAAGGAAATGTGCCGAGAGCTTTTATCGGACGAGAACAACTCTTTATGGCTCTCCGTCCTTCACGGGATTTCAAGCTCGGATAGTGACATAGTCAAGGTAGCTCAGGAACAGCTCGGCAATGTTGGAGGTCAGCCGTATTGGAACTGGTACGGTTTTAGTTCACGTGTCGAATGGTGCGCCTGTTTCGTTTCCTGGTGTGCCAACAAGTGCGGATATATAGAAAACAACCTTATCCCGAAATACTCCGTATGCGATACCGGTGTTAATTGGTTTAAGTCCAAAGGAGAATGGCTCGACGGTACAGAAGAACCACAGGAGGGAATGATTATTTTCTTCGATTGGGCATCCGACGGACTGGACGGTAATTCCGACCACACGGGGATCGTAGAAAAAGTGGAGAGTGGCAGAGTTTACACAATAGAAGGGAATTCAAGCGACGCTTGTCAGGAAAACTCTTATCCGATAGGTCATTACGAAATACTTGGTTACGGCGCTCCGGCTTACTAAAAAAATCTGAGGTTTGTCCTTGCGGGCAAACCTCGTTTCGTTTATCTATGTTTTAATAAACTAAAGTAAATTATCTTTTTTATATTGGGTGATTTTACAATAATTACAGAAAATCTTTCAGGGGCTTTGACCTTGATGGATGACGAAGCTTTCTGAGAGCTTTTGCCTCTATTTGACGAACTCGCTCTCTTGTAATTCCAAACATTTGTCCAACTTCTTCGAGAGTTTTCTCACGACCATAGTACCCATATCGTTGGCGAAGCACTTCGCTCTCTCTGTCGCTCAATAATGCAAGTGCCTGCTCCAATGCTTGATGGAGGAACTTGTTAGATAGAGTGTGGAAATCTTCATCAGCATTCGTTATCATGTCAGAAGAAAGAGTAGCATAAAACAATTCTTTTTCCCAGTTGGGATTTCCATCATTGGAATCAACATTCACAAGAATACTATCTGCATCATTGAAGATAGTGTTTTGGGCAGCTTCCATAAGTGTTTCTACGCTTTCTTCTGGAACAGCTTCAAGTATTATACTCGAAGCTTCTGTTTCATCGCATAACAGTTTATTCATTACCATTGTTCTGGCTTTTTGACAATCAACTAACTCCCTACATCCTATGCAGCCGTAACTTTTTAGAATTGGATACATTGTGAAGTAAGCTTCTTTTTTATGTACAGGGTAATAAACAAGCGGTCTTTGAGTATACTGTTCTCTCGAAATACTCTGCACTATCCATAAAGCGGCATATGAGGCAAATGCACCGAAAGTATCAGGGTCATACTTATCAACAGCATATATTAGCCCGATGAAGCTATAGCTAATAGCATCATCAATCTCCATGTCGTATAATTCTGCTCTTTGAAGTGCAATACGTAAAGCCAATCTCAGGTGCATTTCAATCATTCGTGAACGCGCAAATGAGTTGCCCTCGGCAATTTGATACTTTAATTTTCGTATTTCTTTTTTCTGAGGCGGAATAATTTTGCGAATATATTCTACAAGCGGTTTTAATGAAGGATTGAGCTCAACAATGCGTTTGTAGATTACCTCGTAATCGGTTTGTGCAAAATCATCAATATCATCTTCTGGGTCAGTACGACGTATGTCCATCTGTGATGATGGCTTTTCTGCATAAACGATTATACCCAAAGTCGTGATTGCACTGCTTAGACGATCAAAGTCCTGAATAGAGAGAGAGAATTGATCTGCAACTTCCATAATATCATCGAATGTCACATATCCTTGATTTTTTGCCAATTCAAGAAGAGATTTGTATGCTAATTGATGTTGCTCGCTTTCCAAACTCTCTCACCTCATTCTTACTTTGAACACATCTTTAGGATTTCTTCTACATTCGTTTCTTCATGAAATCTTTCATGGAATTCTTCAATGAAATCATATAAACGGGAAATGAAGTCATCTAGTGATGACGCACCTTCAATTAGCTTCTCATAAAGGACGTCAACACCGCCTCGGACATAGCTGTTAAAGCGTTCCTCATCAGCTGGGTCATCTCCCATATGGCGAAAAGCTTTGTCGATTCGTTTATCTTCGTCAGGTTCATAATCTTTATCAAGAAGCATAATAAGTCTAAAATTAAATGTCAATTCTTCTTGAGAATATATAACTCGATCACCCATAACGTTTTGATTGTACACTTGATTGGTTTCAGGGTTTTTCTCATTATCTATTTCCGCTCTCCGTCCATACAGGAAACCCACTAAGGGAGCGTTAGTATACACATCAACATTACGGTCGAATAGCTTAGCTTTACTATCTGAATCAAAAACGCCAGTCAGTTTATCGACTCTAACAGCGTGTCTGCCTCGGAAACGATACTGTTTATCAAACATTTATTACACATCCCCTTAAATTAACACAGTTTCAAATTCGTTTTTCTTTTCAAAGCTATGACGGCAACCAATTTTTTCGCCCATATATTCTTCGGCAAGATTACCATCTGTGTCTTTGATAAAAATGATAACCTGCTCGGCTGTATTTGGCAGAGCCTCGCAAACCGTTTTGATTCTGCGTTTATCAAAGGAAGATAAAGGAGCGTCCATTACAAGTGGATATGGCTCAGATGACAGTAATTTTGCGTTCTCATTAGTTGCATTTCGATTTTCTCGTGCCATTTTTATAATGCCGGTAATAAAGGCGAAAATTACTGAAATGCTCTGTGCCGTAGAAGTTTCAACATCACCTTCATAATCGTTGACATATACTGAAATGCGGTATTTATCATCAATTGTCAAAGAGAGTCCGCCTTCGTAGATTTGCTTAAATATTTCGTTTATAGTGGATTCGAGTCGTGATCTTATATCCGCCTCGCTTTGACTGTAAACAGCTTGTAACTCTGCATATATTCTTTCTGCGTAAGCTTTATAGATTTCAATTTTCTTATTTTTGTCGTCAAGAAGCGTCAAATTTCTGCGTTCTGAATCAGCTCGTGTAGCTTTTTGCTCGTATCCTCCACGCTCGCGATTTTTTCGATCCCGCTCATCGCTGCTTCTGCGAATGGTATCATCACAAATCCTAATTTCACTACTGATTGCACGAACACGCTCACGAACATCACCGCCAGCCAATTTACCTTCAATGTCATGCAGTTCATCATTAAGATCGGTTATATCGTCATCTTGTTGGCTGATCACAGCTGTATTATCCCGCACAAGCATATACAGATTGTTGCTCATATTAGCACGTCGTTTTGCCTCTTTTTTGAAATCACCAATGGTTGTGCTGATAGACTGAGGAGGCAAATATTCTATTAGTTCTTTAACCTTTGTGTATGGAACGGAACCTTCATCAAGATGCGTTCCGCAGATACATACTTTTTGTCGCAACAGATACTCTATTGTTTTTGTGTGCATATAAGGAATATCTTTTCCTACAAAATCTTTTTCTGCAAGTAACTCAAGAGCCTGTTTCACGAGGGTATTCGAGAAGAACGAACTCATTCCAGAATTGAAATCTTTGCAAATTGCTTTAACAACCGAACTACGAGTATCTTTAGTTCGTGCAATCTTTTTGAGCAATCTGTCTTTCTGACGCTGAAGTTCTTCGCCTTCGGCATATTGTTTCAGTTCCTCTGTCCTTTCAATTTTTCTTGCTTGAGCCGTTTCTATTTGTGTTTCAAGTTCCTCTAGCCGTGCGTCGATTTCAGCAATTTTTGCATTGCATTCATCAATAATCATTGTATATTCCTGGATTTTTGCATTACTGTGAGAATCATAACTGCTTTCGTAACTATTGATGACAGTGTTACGAATCCGTGGGTTAAAATGCTTAATGGCACTATACATGGCATTCAAACCTAACAAGCCTTTTACGGCTTCAGCAAAGTCCGTTGCCTTTTTTCCAGTGGAAATATCTTTACTCATCTTCTCTATTCGTTCGCCATCAAAGAAGAAATAACGAGACAATTCTTTTGGAAGAATATTTTTAACTTCGCTTTCGCAACGGCTTTTGGGAACATAAGAAGTATTTCCATCTGCACTTTTGATCGCGATATTGAACACAGTATTGTCGCCCTTGACTTTCCCCGAATAATCCTTTTTATATGTCTGTTCACGTATGAGAGTATAGGAAACATTACCATGCTTTAACCGCAATTCAACCCTAACAATTGCCTTCTGACTAGGATTTAAATTGCTAGCTACTATTTTGTTAAGCATATTTTTATCTGAGAACTCCGTTTCTCCGTACATACACCAGAAAAAAGCTTGCGCAAACGTCGTTTTTCCTGTTCCATTCTCACCAATAATGATGGTAACATTTTTTCCATTTTGTCCCTGAGCAAAATCAATGGATTCGTTGCGAAATTGGCGGAAATTTTCAAGTTTTATTGATTCGAGTAACATTGTACTTCCTCCTCAATTTGTTTCTTGATCCACGCGACCATCTGCTGATCGGTCTTCTCGCGAGTTTTGAGGTTCTGACTTTCCTGAAGAATTATTTTTCTTTTAAGCCTCTCGACTGCTTTCTCATTAATTTTAATCTCTTCCATTGTCGGTTATACCCTCCTTGTCATTTTCCTCAGATATGTGATACGTATCCTGTATTTCCCATATCAGGTTATTTGCAATCATAGAGTTCTGCGCTAAACGACCGAACTCCTTTATTCGTGACAGTTCATTCTTTACTAGCGATAAATCTCTGTGAGCCTGTTCTACGGTTAGACCTGAAACATTTTCAAGTGGTCTTGGTAATGTCACAAAGTCATAAATAACCGCATACGGCTTATTAGGAGCTTTGCGTAGAACACGACCTCTTCGCTGTATATATTCTTTAGGGTTAGTCGTACTCGCAAGGATAAATGCAGTACGAATTCCCGGAATGTTGACGCCTTCGTCTAAACACTTAATGGCAACTATAGCTTGCAGACGATCTCCACGTTGGAATTGTTCTTTGATAGATGCTCGAATTTCCATATTTTCTTTGGAAGTAAACTTGGCAACTGCCATGCCTAATTCATTTCCGAGAATTTTGGTTACCGCTTCAATTTGTCGTATATCACTATTGCTTGAGTCAACGCTATCGTCATTAACATTGGTGGCACCGCAGTACACAAGAATATTATTGTCGTGTATGTATGGTTTGATTTGCTCACGCAAGGCATCAAGCTTTTCCGATGCACCTGCAACAATCCTTGCCCTTTTAAGTGCGAGAATCTCGCCATGTTTGTTGAGTTTGTACCTTCCACTTTTATCTTTGATGAGACATTTGGACATTTCATATGACAATTGTTCATACGCAGAAAGCTCATCATCATTTAAATTAACAACAACAGGATAATACTTATACGGGGTCAGTTTATCCTCTTTAATAGCGCGTTCCAGCGGGTATATGATACACTTTTTCCCAAAGAAAGAATAAAGCAGTGCTGTGCCTTCTTCGTCTCGATGACGCTCTAATGTCGCAGACAAAGCAAGTCGGTAAGTAAATCGTTCATCCAGTAAACGCGAGTAGGATGCTGCACCAAAATTATGTGCTTCATCAACAACGAGTAGTACCGGAGTTCTTACCTTACTAATCTGTTCCTGTACAAAATCATTTGTGAATGTAGCATTTGTACATACAAAGCAAAAAAAACTCTTGTCATCCCTTAGCTTCTGATCCCGCACCGCTTTAGACAAGCGGGCTTTCCAGTCTTTTTGAGGTGAGCTACTGTACCCAATTATAGGTTTCATATTGAATCGAACAATATCTTCAATCCATTGTTCAACAAGGTGCTGATAAGGGCAAACAATAATAACAGCAAGACGATCTGAAAGATCCTCCGATAGTTTTGCAATTGCGCCTAATCCAGTAAATGTCTTTCCTGTACCGGTTGCCATATCAAAAATTCCATGGTAGTTTTCACCGACCCAAGTAGAGATGGCTTCCTTTTGATAGTCGTGAAGAGTTACATCGTTCGGAATACGTGGACCTATTGAACTTGAAGAATCTTCAAAGCCTTTAGGTGCCCGATATATTTTATCAGGAAACTGTTCATTATCCACATTAAAATTAGGAGCAGACCGCTTGTATTTTTCAATCAAAGTCTTTGATATGCTAGGAAATTCAAGTACATGAATATTGGGTTCGCAATCGTTCCAGATAGAATAGAAAGCTGACTCTTTCAATTTTACTCGTTCTGCTTCATTTGCACCTCCCCAGCTTCTGAAAACATCAATTGTTTCATAGTTTATTGACATTGCTGTTGCAGACTCATTCATTGAGCCGGAAAATGCGACAATGTTACCCTCACTATCTTCGATTAGTCCCATTTTTTCATGGTACATTCCAATTCCACATTTATCTTCGGTATATGCGATGCGTATGTCCATGATGCCATCAGCAATCAGAGTAGCCAAAAGATTAAGTCTTTGCATGGAAAAGTAATCAAGGCGTTCATCAGTGATTTGGCGCAAAACCGACTTTTCAATCACGGAGTTTCTCTCCTCATAACCTTTCTGAATTGCTTCAATATCTTCATCTGAAAGATAGGGAGAAGCTACAATTTGAATTTTACCGCCCTTTGATGCCATAGTTGCGATTCCCTTTGAAATCTCAACAAGGGACGATGAAGAGAAAAAACCAACCGCCCGTTTATATGTAGTCGCCTCTTTAAGTAAAGGAAGATAGAAATCCTGAACAACATTGTCTATTAGAGACCGATATTCATTTTTTATTGGTGTATCTTGCAATCCCATATCATAACCTCCTCAAAGATTATCATCAATGTCATCAAGTGCTGCTTCTAAAGCTGCAAAATCATTAGCGTTTGTAGAATGATTTACACTAAAACGGATTGTCCCAGAAGGAAAGGTTCCTAAGAACCTGTGTGCAAGAGGGGCACAGTGAAGCCCTGTTCTGACAGCAATATTGCGCTCGCTAAAAAGCTGTCCCGAAGTATCACTGCTTATACCATCAATAGTGCAAGAAACAATTCCCACATATTTTCGAGTTGGTTCGTTTCCAATAACATTTATAAAGTCGTATTTATTGAGCAACTCAAGCAATTGCTTTCTTTTTTGCTGCTCTTCAGAATACAATGTTGATATTCCTTTTTCTTTTATCCAAGATAATGCCGCATTCAATCCGGCAATTCCTGAAATGTTCATCGTTCCTATTTCAAATCGTTCAGGGATGCTTATAGGCATATCTTGAATTGCTGACTCAAATCCAGTTCCGCCAAAAAGCACTGCGGGTAAATCTATTTGCGGATTCATAACAAAGCCGGATATACCCGTTGGTCCCAGAAGTGTTTTGTGACCTGCAAACACGGCAAAATCAAACGATTCCTGACCTACATCACATTCAATAAGTCCTGCAGTCTGCGACATATCCAAAACAGTTAGTGAATTGTACCGTTTTGCCAGTTGAAAAATTTTTTCAACTGGTGCAACAAGTCCTATCACATTGCTAGCATGGCTTACAACAACAACATCTGGCTTTTCTTTGTCAAACTGATACCTGATACGCTCCAAATCATATTCAAGACTTTTAGAAACAGAGAGTTGCCTTACAATGATTTTCCCTTGTACTTCAAAATTATGGAGTGTTCTTGTAACTGCATTATGTTCAAATGGACTAATATAAAAAGTTTTTGTTCCAGAGTATACAAGCCCCTGAAGAACGATGTTCAAGGCAATTGTCGCACTAGGCTCGAAGATAACCTGCTTAGCCGGACAACAGAGTATGTCTGTAATTTTATTTCTGGTATCATTTAATAGCTTTTTTGCGGACAACGCAAGACCATAATTACCTCTGCCAACACTTCCACCGGAGGCCCGATAAAACTGATCCATGTATTTATATACACATTCGGGTTTTGGAAATGTGGTTGCAGCATTATCAAAATAAGCCACTGTGTGCCTCCTTAACAAAATTTTTCAAGAATATCGATCAGTACCTGGCGCTTCTCTTGTTCAGATATTGCTTGTCCCATAGCCTCCAAAGACTTTGAAATTTGGTTATGGAGTAACATTCCTCTCTTGCTTATCTCTGCTCTTTCGAAACTTTTTATTGTCCGTTCTCCGCCTTTGCTTACAAATATGACTTGATAATCACTTGTTGAAGAAGCGGTTTTAGTTTCACTGCTGCTCCTATATGCTTCTGCGGAAGCTTTGAATTGAGTAAGCTTTTCAACAAAGATAGTGCTTGTATTGCTATCCCAATCATCCAAACGCAGTCCTGTTACAGTTTTTGCGAGTCTAGCTATGAAAGAGCCTTCATCGTTAGTTACATTTTGGAACAAGCCGAGACACTTATCAGTGCCGTCTTGAAATAGATAGTCAAACGCTCCTTGATCAATGGAATCACACCAATCCTTAATCGCAGATGCAAGCGATACCCTTCCAACAAGTTTTTCATCTTGACGTAGTATAAATATAGCTTTAATCTTAGCTGATAGAGACTTTTTAAGCCTATCAAGAATGCTATCAAAGCAATTCTTTGCCGCCTGTATATTCTCGCTAAGTCCGGGAGTAAACTCATCATATCCAAATGTCTGCGGAAGCTTTTCAAAAAGCAAGCTGTATCCGCTTGTGCTTTGTCTAAGCAGCTTCATCATGCCAAGATAGCGCGCATCAATTTTCCTCCCGTTTGGAAGAGCCTTGCTTTCTTTCGCAAATTTAGGAAGAGAAAGCATCCAACGCTTCATGGCATTTACAATATAGTCGTATGTATTAGATGTTTTTTCTGCATCAATAACATATTCGTCAAAAATCTCAGCCATATTTGAGACAAACTCTTCCTTTTCGGAGTCCCAATCAATATAAGACAGCGTAAAGGCAGCTGGATTAGCGTTGATTTGAAGCAAAGTATCTGCTGTCATTGCAACTTGTCCGTATTTGTCTGTTATTACAACTTGCTGACGATATTCATGCATTACAGCAGCAAGGTAAATAGGTATCAATCCTTTGCGTAAACCGATGTGATATTCTGGAAGAGAGAGCATATCATATAAAATATCAAAATCAATAGATCCATTTCTTCGCGCTCTAATGATAAAATATTCAATCGTTTTCATCATGTTAGCCATCTTAGAATCTTGTGGATGGAGATTGATAACTGGTATTCCAGTTGATTCGTCCCATATGCCGGTCCGAATCAGTGTGCTTCGCATGATTGAAACCTCTTGTCCGGTACCATTTAAGCCAAGATTAGGTTCTAACTGGTTGCGCAAAAGAGCAGATACAATTTTATTTCTACTATTTCTCGCAATGCTTGTAATTTCATCACGATTTACTGCCTCGTTATTGATAACTGGTGTCATTGAAAATTCTGAATCACAAATATCTGACATGAGTTCTGTTAGTGTAGCTTTTCTATTTATATACTTTTTTACACCGTCGAAAAAGTAGTCAGACTTGTACTCCTCGGGATGCGAATAAGCAGACAAAAAAGAGTTGATAACATCCCTAAGATCTTCGTAAACGACATCGTATTCTTCAAATAGAACGGGATCATTTGAGGCTTCTTCTCTAAGAGCACAGACTGCCTCGAATTCTTGTACGATCCGCTCAATGTCAAAGAAATGCTTAGGAAGAATGAAAATATGTCTAGTACAGCCTTTGCTTGTTTTTAGAATAGTATCTCGTAAAGTAGGTATAGATTCTTCATTATGCGGAATAACTGCGAAAATCACGCCGTCTGCATTTATGTTCTCGCTTTTAATTACCCAATTCGTATCATTTGTGACTTCGTCTTCATCGACAAAGATAAATGAAAAGAAACGGGTCATTTCTCTATCGTCGTTATATCTTGATGGGTACATATAGTTGTCGAAGTTCGATGTATTGAGTGTTTCTTTTACTGCAATTTGGTTAGCATGAACTTCAACATAATCATTTATTTTGCTTCGAATATCAACTCCAGAAGTTTGCTTGAGACGAAGATAGTTATTGCTTCGCTTCAGATATACCACAAATTCTTTTTCAATGAGATTGTCAATAGCACCATTAATGTCCTGCACAGAGTATGAAGCTGAATAGATCCCAACAATCTCGTCTTTCGTTGGTTTGAGACGCTCAAACTGTGCCAAAACATAAATAAGCGAGAGTGTCTTTACAATTTTTGCCTCAAGCGATTGAGGTGGTAACGCTGACAAAATCGTACTTGTTAACACATAGTTATCGTGAATTTCCCCTCCATAAGCTTCCTTTTTGAACAACGGCTCAAAATAGTCATAGATCGCATCGGGGGTTATGAGTTCAAAGTGATTGTCATCATAGGAGTCAATAAAAGTGCTTAATGTTGAGGGACCATCTGCTGACAGAAATGTAAAAAGTGTACGCTCGTTTTGAGCTACACGCTCAGAAAGGCGTGGTAAAATAAACGTTGAAACTGGATGCAACGGATAGCAGCCCAAGATGGCTGTTTGCAACTCTGAACTATTAGCTGAAAACAAAGGGTGATTTTTGTATCGCTTTGAAATGCTCTCAAAATCCTTTTGATTTCTTGCTTGAAATGCAGTCCATAGCGCTGGTTCTTTTTGGATTACAGAAGAAATAATCTCATAAGTCTGGGAAAAATTGTTGTTTAAGTGGATGTGTTTAAAGCGTTCTGAAACTCCACGCCATCCATCAACTTTTTGCTTTGGAAGTTTATCAATATAATTAGCAATTTCCTTATGGGAAATGAGCATTAAGTGAAGTTGAGTCGCACCACTGCGATTGCATTTTTCAGCAAAATCTTGAAGCGTTTTTGTATCACTCAAAGAAGCCTCTGTTATATTCGCTTCAAGATATTTGCTAAACTCATCGTAAACAACATATAAACCCGAATATCCATACTGTTTCAAGCTTTTTGCAACACTTTCGTAGAGCTCAACAACATCGAATCCCAAAAACGGGTTAAATGTACTTCCTGCGGTAAGTGATGGATAAACGCGTTCAAAAACCTCGTAAGCAGAAATACTATAGTTCGATAGCTCTTCAATAAAAACGCTAACCGGTTTGTCAATTGCTTCGCAAAACAATTCATAGGTTTTTGGAAATTCGTTTTGCCATCTATTAATTACCGAAATAGCAGCGCGGTAATTCGTTTCAGGCATTATGCTCAAAAGATCATTATCTGAAAGGGTTCTCTGAAGTGCTAACAGAAATGCTTGAGTAAGACTGGTATTGCTTCCCGTAATAACGACAGGCAGTATTTTTTCAGAACTATCGTAGTAATTCTGAACAGCTTGAAGCAACCGAGGATTTTCTGAAATCTTTGGCATCGTCTTTTCAAACAAGGAAAGATCTTTCTTTAGAAGCATAGATAAAATCATCAAAACAATGTGCGATTTTCCTTTTCCGTATGCTCCAATCAAAATCCTTGAACGCTCCGTGGATGTTACCGCCGTGCTATCTAAAACATCAGATAATAACCGGAGTGCAGATTGTGTTGGTATAAAGTTTTTGAGTTTTCCATCGTTGTTTAGGTCGTAGCCAATATTCACTGAATATTGAAACCCGGAAGCAACAGAAATCATATCACTCATTGTTTCATCTCCTGCTCGCTGATGCTCTGATAGTATGTCTCCACACACTGTTGAAATGAAGTCTGGTGGAGAAGTCGAATAATATCAAGTCCTGCTGTACGATTTATTTTGATTTCACCTATTTTCTCAATTTGATAAAGAACATCCAGCAAGGTGATTGCGTCCAAATTGAACACTCGACCAATATTATTTGGCGAAGTCAAAAGCTCATTTAGACTTATTTCTTCTCTCGTCCCAGCCTGATCTGCAATAACAGCTAAGGCGACCCACGGATTGATAGATCTTGCTACCGGAACAGCTTTGCGATAAGTCCTTTTTTCTTTACTTAATACATCAATCAGTCCAAGCTCTCCAAATGGGCAATCTATATTTCCCTCTGGTGAAACACGACTTGAATTGATTTTATATCTCGGCAAGTAAGTGTTTATGATACAGGAAAAATCATCATTCAGTGACCTGATAGCAACCGAATCACTCTCATTAGACATACGGATGAAGCACTGTAGCGAAACAACAAAATCTTCACGACTAAATTCATTCATGTTAAACTCGTTAAAGAAGAAATACCATGAGGTTGCTTCTGAACGATTGCTAGCAAGACGATATTGAAGTAAATACAAGGTGCCCTTTTCTTCAATGTAGCGATCGTTGTTGAAAACACTTTCCCCAAAAGATGTAAACCTTTGTATTCTTCTGCCGCTTTTTGGCTCCTCTGTTAACCCTACTGCTTGGAGCCAATAACGCAAAGCCTTTACCATATTAGCTCCAATACCCAAGACATCCATAGGGTTTTCATCTTTAGAAATAAAAACATCTCCTTTTGCATGGACATATTTCATGCCCTTGCTCAACCAGCCCTTTCGTATAAAAAATGTATCATGAGCACGAAATTTCATTGCCATGCAAACTCCTCCACTACTTACTTTGTTCTTAGATACCTATCCATCATGCAGCCACCATCAAGATACTTTGCGGTTATGCACGCTTTACAATGGACACATTTTTGAGGGTCAATATAGTACCCAAAACTGTTTATAGAAATTGCTCCCGCTTTACAAATCGATTCGCATTTCAAGCATTTTCTACACGCATTAAACTTTCTAATTTGATAGCCGACCATTCGCTGTATGTTATCATGATCTGCAACATTCATCGTCCTCACTTTGACAGAATAATCGTAACCATCCTGTGTAAATGGCTGTAAAGATATAATTGGCACATTACTTCTGCTATCGAGCACAATTACCTCGTGTAGCAGTTTCCTGCCAAGTTCGGGAGCTATGCGACCAAAGGGGACAAACATTCCAATCAATTCTTCATCAAATGGACGATTCAAGCGATATATTTTCGCATGATCCTCGGCTGTACAATTTGTAAATCTGATTTTTACATCATTAGCTGATGGCAACCCGTTTCCACCCTGACGTGCTTTCCATTTGCCCGAATCGACATACACTTCAGGATCGGGTTTGCCGATCTTCGCAGCAAAGTTAACAAGGAAGGATCTCCACTTTTTTGACCTATCCGGCATATAGATACGTGATAAGAATTGAGCACGCTGATTATTATTAGGACAACACCAACAGCCCACTCTATCATAGCCAAGACGATATGCATCATTGAAATCTATTTTTTCAGAAAGAATATAAAGCCAAATATCAATATCCTTCCAAAAGAAGATAGGCGAGGCAACTGTTTGCTGTTTGATTTTAACCGCTTCAGCACTGTCTTCGATTCGATTATATTTGCTACGACTTACAGACTCCGCTTTTCGTATTCCGTAGAATGTTAGAATCTGTTGACTGCCATACATACTGTTTATCACGCGAGTAATTGGTCCAGTCTTGAACATAGAGCAACACCAACGCATCATACGAGCTGGAGGACCAATATCCTCGCAAACATCATAAAAATCCTGCTCGTCGTTTTTGGCAATTTGGAATATAGCGTTCGGATGAGCGGCTCTAAAGCGTTCAGCGTATTCCGCGGTGCTCGGGAATTCAAGCGTTGTGTCTCCATAAATATGAACAAGGCAAGGATCACTTAATGCCTTAACAGCGAGATCGGCGGACACTGTAGAGTCTTTGCCCCCCGAAAAAGATACGACAATATTCTCAGCTGGGAACTTTGAAGAGGCTTTTTTGATAAATTGAAATGCTTCGTCCTTCAGGTACTCCAACCTGCTGTGATTTGCGAGGATGAATGTTTCAATGTGCCGATCGAAGGCATCATAACCATTCTTCGAGGAACATTCATTTAGTTTTTTGATTATAGAGTCAACATTTGCTGTTTCATAAATGCTGTTCGGCATAGATATAGCCTTTCCATTTATGTAGTATCTATTATTGTTTGCCCACACAGACTCTTCCCACAAGCTGTTAGGTTCTTTATTTAGAAGTAACTCTACTAAAAGCCGTTCTTCTGGAAATACAGGACGCAGATCAGCGGCAAGGTACTTTGTTTTTCCTCCACAAACAGGGCAGGATCCTTTATCTGCTTGTACAGCTGTATTAATTATTGGGGTATGACAGCGCTCACACCAATATACTTCAACAGGAAGATCTTCGACTGTGGTATCGCCGCAAACAGGACAAACACTTGCATTTGTTTCAATATTACACTGCTTGCACCACATACTAAATCCCCCTTTTTGCCAAATTTGAGATGTCAACACACGACTCTATGTAATATAATATCATATTCTATGTCCCATAAACTGTACTTTATTCGTCAAAAAACTCCATTATTTCATTAGGAGTGCAATCAAGAGCCCCGCAAATGCTGCCAACGACATCCGTTGTTATGTTTTCGTCTCTTGCAAGTTTCAGCATTTGATAGCGGGTTAAGTGAGCAGCTTCTTGGAGGTCTTTCTTTTTCATCTTCTTATCAATTAAGATTTTCCAAAGTTTATTATACCTGACTGCCATATTTATTCTCCTTTGGCGTGTGTTTTATCAAACTAAGATATAAATCGACTAATTTATTATATTATAGCACTATTTATTCTAACAATCAATCTTAAGTACGGGATTTTAGATAAAAATATCGAAAAGAGTCGAATCTGGAAAAATGATTTGACTTTCAACTTCCTTGCTGGTAACTCGTCAATGAATATTTGGACTATTTCGGTACTACGGAAGTAGTTTTTATTAAAAATACGCAGACATTGCTCAATTGAAGCATACCTGATTGCACGCTAAATATAGAATACCTATCTTTTAAGTTAAAAGTTTAAATAAATGCTATATCAAAATCCTTTAATGATGGCGAATATAAAAAAATAGAAGAAGCTACATATTGGCTGCACTATTGACAGGCTTTATTTGTCAATGCTTAGGGATAACGAATGGCACATTATCCAATTGATTAATAGAGAAGAAATAACTTTATCCATAGAACAATTTAAAAAAATATAAAATTTATAAAATCAAATAGATGAAAAAGTTAGGTGAAAAACTTAGCTGCGATTATACTAATTATTTGTCTACATAAAAATTGAGGTTGTCTTTTGCGTGACAATCTCTTTTTTAGTTGAACAAATTATTACATTGGTCAACTATATTTTCAATTATTCTAATTTGTGAAGGAGCAAGCTGTTTCAGTTTATCAGATAGAATCAATAAATCTTTATCAATGATTTCACCTGTCAAAAGATAGTCAGCGCTCACATTTAATGCTTTTGATAGCTTTAATAAATTTTCAGGGCGCATCGCTCTTTTTTGGTTCATCACGATTTTTTGTGGGATGGTGAACGGACAGAAGAAATAGAAAGATAGCGAATCAAGGTAAAAAAGAAGTCATCATCACGGTAACCGTAGCCGATTCGTTTAGCACGACCTTGATCTTGTTGTTGAAGCCTTCGAGCTTGCCAGTGCTGATTGAGCAGATGGCATGGGCAGTTAAGCCGGGGAGCCGTTTTTCTTTTTGAACTGCAAACCGTACCAATGCGGGCAAGGTCGGCGTATATACAAAAGAGCAGCTAAAGAACGACGACAGCAAAGCAAAACTCGCTCTCGGCAAGAAGTGGGATATGATGTGTGGCTCCAAATTCAAGTATTATATGGTCTTTGAACATAAGGAAATGGAGATTCAAGGTTCCTATATGATGGATAAGTTTATTGAGATTTTGAAGAATTTGTAATTGATATTAAAAAATGTAAATAAGCTTGACAAATAATTACCATCAACAAGCTAATGTAAATAACTATAAAATAAAAAATAAATCAATCAATATAAAAGTCTTGACAAATTTTGTTAATGGCGATATAACGCATGGTAGAAATCGAACAAAAGTTCTATTTTATTCAAACATCTTTCCTTGCTTCCCCGTTGCGAGGTTAGAAATATATTAGCATTTATGGGAGTTGATTCAAAAAGTGTAGTTTTACTTTCAATTGAATATGTATCAAATTATGTGAATAATGAAGTTAGTTCGGAAGGAAGATGGAAGATGAAAAAAACTAATTTGATAAAAACACCGAAAGAAAGAATTACGCTTGGTGAGTGCGTGAGAACGGAGACGGGAGAACCCGCACTCAAAGTAAAAAAGAGCAATAAAGATATGTATGAAACTATATCAATGAGCCAACTAATTGAACTTATGGTTTTGATGTCCAATCAAAATTAAGCAGTAAACCCAAATATGAGGTTTTCGCATTACAAAAAAATATAGCTCAACGATTGAGCTTAATCAAGATGAATTAAGCCGACACGAGTATTTTCAGAATTTCTGATTTTGAGATTTTGAAAATGTTCGTGTCGGCTTTTTGTTTTGTCATCAAAATATGAAATGAAAAATATTCAAGCCTGAGTGTACATCAGGGCGAGGATACAGATATTTGCTAAAAAGACCGAAAGGTCAAAAGCAGAAATCGGTACCCTTACCTTTGTATACTCAAAATTGCAAGGGCTGGTACCGATTGGTGCCAACCCTATTTTTATGCTTGCCCTGACTGTCCTCTGCGGAAAGGATACTAAATGTTTTTGTTATACTGGCAAGCTGCAATTGCAAAATATCCGTAGCCTTTGGATTTTGATTTAACCCAAATTCAAAATTCAAAGGAGATTACAGTAAATGTCAAATAATTTTATTTCAGCTCTTGAGGAGCAGTTTAATAAGGATTGTAAAGTTATAAATATCAGATATGAATATGAAGGCTATAGCGGAACAGAGAGGTACATCATAGCAAGCTGCCTTACAGAAAAGGAAATTTGGAATAAATATCCAAAGCAAGCGAAACTCTATGCACCGTTCGTAAGGGTGGATTTGAGTTTTATAGAAGTTCGTCAAAAGTATATCAATAACGAAGATAAGTTTTGCAAAAGAGCCAAGCGCACGCAAGACATTTTTAACTTTGATGAAACTACCGCTGTATTTCATAAGGAGCTTTTAGTTAATGATTTTGTATTGGAAAGAATTAACGAAGAGAAGGAATGTGAGTTACTTTCTACCCTTTACAAATCTTTTGATACTTTAACAGAAAAGCAAAAATCAAGAGTTGTCAAGTATTATGTAAAAGATAAAACATTGCGAGATATTGCCGAAGAAGAGAATGTTAAATACCAAACTATAAATGAATCTCTTGAGGAAGCAATAAAAAAATTAAAAAATTTTTTCAAAACACCCTGACAAACGGGTACCCTTTGTCCAAATAAGTGAAGGGAGTAGTTTTCCCTTAAATTTATGAAAAGAGGTAATGATATGACGAAAGGACGTAAAGTCAAGCGAGGCGAAATATTCTTTTTTGACTTTGGTGAAACCCGAGGTTCTGTTCAGAACGGATTTAGACCGGTGATTGTTTTACAGGCGGATGAAATTAATGACCGTTCAACAACAACCATAGTAGCTCCTCTGACGGGAATCATTAAAAAGCCTTATTTCTTTTCTCATGTTTATATAGGAAAAAGATATAGGCTTGAAATTCCTTCCATGATACTTATGGAACAGATAACTACAGTGAATCAAAGTGATTTGAAGGATTGCCTCGGAAAAGTCACGGAGAAGGCGCTAATCCAAAATGTAAATGCTGCTTTGATGCGAACATTCGGAATTCGGCAGAATAACAGTATAAACACAGGCGATATACGTTGTTTATGCCAAAAGCACTTACAAGAATACAAACTTTTGCCGGATTTTATTATTAAGCGTTTTGATCCGCTCCAGGCTAAAAAGGATAAGTGTGACAAATGTAATGACCTCGGATATGATTATGTTTTCTTTGACAAGAAAGAAGTACTTAAAAAAAGAGGAGGAGCTATGGTGAGCAAAAATTAATCAAAATCGCATAATTGTCAAAGCCGAAGGACTCAGTTAAAATAAGTTTGCTGAATATTGGTCGGCTTTCAATAAAATAAAATGCACTTAACGAAAGGAGAAACAAATGGATAAAGAAAAAAATACCAACCAAGAAACTGTAATGTTTGCTGAATACGGAGACATAGTATCCGTTGATGATATTATGAAAATGCTTCACATTGGCAGATCCGCAGTTTATTCATTATTGCAAAACGGTGTGATAAGAACGGTTAAGGTAGGAAGAAAATACATAATCCCGAAGCAAAGCGTTACGGACTTTATTAATTCAGGATTATATTAAAAACGCATAATTGTCAAAGCCGACTGATTAAGTTAGAATAAGTCTAATGAATATTGGTCGGCTTTCAATTTGGAAAGGAGATAGCTATTATGCCGACCACAGGATATTTAAGAGAGAAAAAAGGAAGATATTATGCTGTACTCAATCTTTACGATAGTACAGGTAAGAGAATTCAGAAATCCCACGCAACAGGCTTGCCTGTTAAGAATAATAAGCGAAAAGCAGAACAGATATTAAAGCAATTATGTGTTGAGTATGACAACAAGAATTTAAACTTTTACTCCAACATCAAGGTTGCCGACTATTTCAAGAAATGGCTTGTAGCAATAAAATTAGAAGTTCGTCCTAATACTTATCGCAGCTATAAAGGAAATATGGAAAACCACATTATCCCTTACTTTGAAAAGCTGGGTACTGAGCTTCAAGAGCTAAAGCCGCATCAACTTTCCGATTATTACAAGTCGAAGGTCGGAACAATATCCGTCACAACGATAAAGCATCACCATCAAAATATATCAAAGGCTCTTGCCGACGCTGTAGAAAAGGGTTTAATATCAATAAATCCTGCAACAGCCGCCAAAACGCCAAAGCAGACAGAAAAATTCAAGGCGGAATTTCTTAACCGAGTGCAGATAAAACAGCTATTAGCTTATCTTGAAGGAACAAGCATTTACCTGCCGACATATCTTTGTACGGTTTACGGATTCAGACGAAGTGAAGTGTTAGGCTTAAAGTGGCATAACATTGATTTTGAGAACGAAACCATATGGATTAGGGAAACCTTACAGCAAAGCACAAAGGAAATTAGCGGAGACAGTAATTATACATCATCCACAAAGACAGAAAGCAGTAACCGAACCTTGCCAATGATACATCAGGTAAAAAAGATACTTCTTGAACAGAGGGAGCGTCAGGTGAGAAACAAAGAATTTCTAAAAGACGCATATATCTCAAATGACTACGTTTGTACCTTCGATAACGGTAAGGAGATAACGCCTAATTATCTGACGAAAAAATTTCATACGTTGATTGAGAAGCAAAACGATTTTCCGCAAATCAGATTTCACGATTTACGACATAGCGTTGCAAGTAATCTGTTGAATGATGGATTTACTACTGTTCAGGTTGCCGAATGGCTGGGACACAGCAGTTCAACAACCACATTAAAATTTTATGCTCACATTGACAAAACCTCAAAATTAGCAATTGCAAACAGCCTGCAAGCGGATTGATTTCTACACTTTTTCTACAACATTTGAAGCCACTGTAAATGCCAAAGTGGTGGAACTACGGTGGAACTGATGTAAAATTCAAAAATTTAGAATAAAAACGACAAAAGAAAAAATCCTCAAAAACGGCTTATCTAAGCCATTTTCAAGGACTTGTTTGTGGCAGGGGCAGAAGGACTCGAACCCTCGGCACGCGGTTTTGGAGACCGCTGCTCTACCAACTGAGCTATACCCCTATATCTGTTTAATTTTCAAGACAAGATGTATTATATCAAACTTTGCGTAATTTGTCAAGGAATTTTTGAAAAATAAATCATTTTAATGTTGTTAGACATAAAAACACATATTTAAACAAATATAATAACATTATTACACTTCATAAAGAAAATTTGGTCTTTGCTTAATGTACTGCAATAAAATATATTAAAATTCTTGCAGACAACTATATAGGGTTATTAAATTCAAAAACTTGACAGCAACAGCTTTACACGCCTTGGTACAAAAGAACCTCGCCAAGTTAAATGATTTTGGCGAGGCTTTTATTAATCAATACTCTTAATTGTTTTTAATACCCATTTAAAATAAACACCGCAATTTACAAAAAGAAACTTATTATCTGTAACATCAATTGCAAGTTCTTCAATAGAATTTGCACGATAACCGTACATACCAAACTCAATGTCTGACAAACCTTCGCCTATCACCAAACGATTAAAGAAATTGTGTGTATCTTTATTTATATTGACAAGTTCTTTAATATAAGCTGTGGCTTTGCGAGTTTTTCCAAGCTTATAATATAAAGTTGACAAAGGCAATAAAAATTGCGTCGATTTTTGGCAGTCATACCTTTCAAACAACTTAACCGCTGATTTTTCATCTTCAAAATAAGCGTAAATATGCATTAAAATAAATCTTGCACCTAAATTATCTTCATTGTTCAAATCCAAAATTTTCAAGCAAGCATTTTTTGCCATACCGATTTTTCCGCAATCCAATAACAGCCGTATACGATTATAGAGCAATCTCGTCTCAAACAGTAAAAAACTCAACAGTTAAATCAAATACCACAACCGATACGATATAACAGAACAATTGGGATCAATACGATAACAAAAAATGGGAAAGCGGTAACGAAGTGCCTGTAGCGGCAGTAGTAGTAGGCAACCGTGGCGCAGAGGGTGCTATATCTTATTCGCATGACGCAACTTTAACATCAACCAACTCAAGCTTTATTATCGCAAACAACCTCCCTGTTTATGCGGCAGGTTATAACGGACACACAGCTACAATAAACGGAATTGACTCTGCTGATGTAATTCAGAGCACAGGCTTTGGCGGTAATGTTGTAATCAACTCATAATCTGTTTATATTTACTCCTTTCCTAAATCAGTAAAATATAAAACAATAACCGCAGTTTCGGCTGCGGTTGTTGTTTTGTGATTTGACAAATCAATTTTATCAAAAACTAAGGGAAATTGCAGTTTAGTGCATAGGTTAAGCTAAATGATTTTAAAATTTAGGTCAAGCCTTTTTAAAGGCTTGCGGGTTTGGGGAGCGCCCATAATATCTTCCTATATTGCAATTAATCGGGCGCAAACAGCCACGCTGTTTGCGTGCTAAAACTAAGTTTGTTAAAAACAGGCGGTAGCCATTATAAACAGAAAAGCTAACAACATAGTCAACGCAATGCGTTGACTATGAAAAGAAGTGTATTTTCTTTTGTCTCCCTCGCAAAGGCTTTCGCCTATTGGTTCAAGCCGCCAAACAGCAAGCTGTTTGGCTATCGATATTTTGCGTTAGCAAAAAGTATTGTGGGCTTTGCCCACACCCACGACCTTTGAAAAGGTCGACCAAACTTTTATAATTACTTGTCGAAACAATTTGCTAAACCATAATTTACCCCAACTTTTGATAAAAACTTTTAATAAAGAACCAATAAAACAACGGCAGCCGGATTAAATTCCGATTGCCGTTGTTTTATTGAATATTAAGTTAAATTATTTAGCTGTATCGTTTGTTGAAGAAGCAAGCTCGCCGCCCTCGATTACAAGCTGATTCTCGTAATCCTTGCCGTATGTGTCAAGGAGTGTTGCCTCGTAATCTTTGTGGAAGAAGTTTTCTTTACCGAGCGCTTTAATTTCATCGTTAATCCAGTTAAGGAGTGTATCGTTGCCCTTTGTTACGGCAGGAGCAATTGTATCTGCCGAACCAAGCTCAGGAATACCTACAACAAAGTCACTGTTCTGGTTTGCGTATGCGATAACCTCTGTATTGTCATTTGCCCAAGCTGCGCCGCTGCCGTTTTCAAGAGCTGTCTTTGCCTGTGCATATGCGTCATACTTCTGGAGTTTGATGTTCGGATAGTTCTTTGTGAGGTAAGTTTCGGCAGTTGTACCTGAAATTACAATCATACTGTCGCTTTCGTTCCAATTGTCAAGGCTTGTTATTGTTTTGCTCTTCGGAGATACAACACCGAGTGAAACGCTCATATAAGGAAGTGCAAAGTCAACCTCTTCTTTTCTCTCGTCGGTAACTGTAAAGTTTGCAAGAATGAGGTCTACCTTACCTGTCTGGAGGTATTCGATTCTGTTTGCAGCCTCAGTTGAAACAAAGTTTACTTTTACGCCGAGGTCCTCGCCAAGTCGGTTTGCAAAGTAAACATCGTAGCCCTGATACTCGCCGTTTTCGTCAACATAACCGAATGGATTTTTGTCGGAAAATACGCCGATATTGATTGTACCCGATGATTTGATTTCGTCAAGTGTTCTAAAGCCGTTAGCGGTTGAATTGTCGTTTGAACTTGAGCAGCCTGCAAACACCGCTGTAACAACTAACACTGCAAGGATTGCAGAAATGATTTTTGTAATTCTTTTCATAATAATCTCTCCTCTTTCTTAAAGAAAATTTATTTTATTGAGTCAAACTCAAAAATATCAAGGAATTTTTTGGCTCTCTCGGTCTTTGGATTTGTGAAGAACTCTTCGGGTTTACCCTCTTCCACAATGTGACCGCCGTCAAAAAATACTATTCTGTCGGCAACCGCACGGGCAAACTGCATTTCGTGAGTTACAATAAGCATTGTTCTTCCCTGCTTTGCAAGTCCGAGCATTACATCAAGCACTTCCCTTACCATTTCGGGGTCAAGTGCGGCTGTAACCTCATCAAAAAGCAAAATGTCCGGGTGCATACACAAGGCTCTTACAATTGCAACTCTCTGTTTCTGACCGCCCGAAAGCTGTCGTGGATAGCTGTTGCTCTTTTCGCTTAATCCGACTTTTTCGAGCAGCTCTTCCGCCTCTTTTTTTACTTCCTCTTTATTTCTCTTCTGCACTTTTGTGGGGGCAAGTAAGATATTATCCATAACGGTAAGGTGTGGAAAAAGCTCGTAATTCTGAAACACCATACCGATTTTCTGGCGAATTTCCGCTATATTTTTGCTTTTGCGGTCGATTAACTCGCCCTCAAAAGAAATTGTGCCCTCCTGTATAGGTTCAAGACCGTTTATACATCGTAAAAAGGTACTCTTGCCACAGCCGCTCGGGCCGATAATTACCACAACTTCACCCTGACGGACTGTCATATTAATGCTTTGAAGTACGGTGTTATCATCGTAACGCTTTGTAAGATTTTCTATTTTTAACAGTTCCTGCGACATTTCCTCAACTCCATTTCTTTTCAAGATGTTTTGCAACCATACTTATTGAGAAGCAAACTATAAAGTACATAATGAATACTACAAGGTACACACCGAACGCTGCGTTCGGACTTGTGGCACGGTTTGCCTCAATAATCTGTTGTGCAACCTTTATAACCTCTACAACACCAATCATAAGGATAAGGCTTGTAGTCTTTATCATTCTTGTAACAAGGTTGATTGAAAGCGGCAAAAGTCTGCGTACCGTCTGCGGAATTATTATATATAAATAGGTTTGTGCTTTGCTGAGTCCGAGCGCAAGACTGCTTTCCGACTGGTGTTTCGGAATACTGATAATTGAGCCTCGCACCAAGTCGCCCATCTCTGCCGTACCCCAAAGCGTAAACACTATTACCGAGGCAACCTCGCCCGAAAGGTTAATTCCCATAGTTCTTGTTGCACCGAAGAACACTATAAAAAGCAACACAAGCTGCGGCATTATTCTGATAATTTCAAGATAAATTTTTGTTATAACTTTTATTGCTTTGTTTGGTATAGTCATTACAATGCCAAGCAAAATGCCAAGCGGTATGCTAAGACCGACTGAAATAAGACTGATTTCAAGTGCAGTCCACAAGCCGCCCAAAAGGCGTATAAAGTTTGTTCCTTTAAAAAGAACATCAATCCCCAAATCCGGCATATCTCAGTTTCCTTTCCAGCACACTTCCAAGTATTGAAACAGGCAGTAGTATAATAAGATAGAACACAACAAGCATAAACAGACACTCTGTTGTTTTGTAGTAAAGACCGATTAAGTCCTTTGCAACAAACATAAGGTCCATAAGGCTTACTGCGCTGAATACACTTGTTTCTTTAAGCAAGAATATTACATTTGCCACAAACGGCGGTACACTTGTTGAAAAAGCCTGCGGCAGTATTACATATCTCATAATCTGCGGATGCTTCATACCAAGACTTAAAGCGCTTTCGGTTTGAATTTTATCTACAGATTCAAGTCCGCTCCTGAAAGTTTCCGACATATAGCTTCCGCCCAGGAAAGCAAGACCGATATAGCCTGCCATTTCAGAACTTACCTGCACGCCAACCTTTGGCAGCGCATAGTAAATAAAAAACAACTGAATAAGCAGCGGAGTGTTACGGGATATTTCAATATATACCGTTGCAATCTGCCTTAGCACGGGCACTTTGTAATACTGAACCAATGAACAGAAAAGACCGATTATAATAGAAACGGCGATTCCGATAAGTCCGATTTTTAAAGTGAGCAAAGCTGCCTCTTGGTACAAAGGAAGATATTTAAAAATAAATTCCCAATTCATTTTTTCACCTTTTTCCTAATCTCTTAACATTTTATGCACAGAATAATAAAAAGCATTAAAAAAGACCGAAGAACATATGCACTCCGGTCAGTAAAACTTTATCTGGTCAAAACTTTTCGTCGGAGAGCATAGGAAATAAACACATACACATTGTGCACATGCAACAGCAACACATAGAGCTTTTTACATATGAAACAAGCTTTGTCATAAGGTTGCTCTCCTCTCTTGAAGTCCTATAAACCTAATAGGTTTTATATGTTCTGATAATACCATATTAATTGATAAAAGTCAATACATCTGCGCCAATCCGTTAAAAACTCATTGGAAATTCTTGTAATAAATATCTACGCCCAAGAGCCTGTCAAATTTGAATCCTGCGTTTTTAATTCTTCCGCCAAATTCAAATCCGAACTGTTTATGTAAATAAATGCTGTGCTCGTTCTCACTTGTGATAAGCGAAACCACAGTCAAGAACCGATTATTCTTTTGCGCCTCTTGAAGTGCATACTCAATAAGTTGAGTGCCGATGTGCCCGTTTTTTACATATACCGAAAGCTCTGCTGTAATGTCGTAAGCATCTCTTTTACTGTAGCGGGAAAGTGCAACATAACCGATTACATTGCCGTTTTCCTCATACACAGAGAGCAAATACTTGCCTGTATGCTCATTTAACATATCAACAAAGTATTTGTCATCTTTGGGATTTATGTCATAGGTTGCGGTAGTGTTTAAAACCGCATAATTGTAAATTTCTTTGACAGCCGGCAAATCAAGCACCGTGGCTTTTCTTATCATAATAAATTTTCCTTCTTAAATGCCTGCTCAAGGTCTGCAATAATATCTTCTGCATCTTCAATTCCGACGCTGAATCTGAAAAAGCCGTTGTGGAATTCTTCGGGATAAAGATACTGTCTTTCGTCATTTTCTCCGAGGAAAACGATAAGGCTTTCATCGTGACCGAGAGAAACTGCAGAAGTTATGACATTCAAATGGCTTACAAATCTGTTATATGTATCATGGTCAGCCTTAAGTCCGAACGAAAGCACACCGCCGAAACCGTTTGTCATCTGCTTTTTGGCGATATCGTGGTTCGGGTGGTCTTTAAGTCCCGGATAAGCTACAAAGCTAACTCCCTTTACTGTTTTAAGATACTTTGCAACTTTTAGTGCATTTTCATTGTGCTGTTTCATTCTAAGCGGTAAAGTAACCGCACCACGCATAATAAGCCAAGCATTGAACGGGCTGATTGTTGCACCGAGGTTAATCTGCGACTGTGCTCTGATGATGTCGAGGTATTCTTTTTTACCGATAATAGCACCGCCCATTGCGTCACCGTGACCGTTGATATATTTTGTAAGGCTTTCAATCGAAAAATCTGCGCCAAGCTCAACGGGTCTTTGGTTGTACGGAGAAGCAAATGTATTGTCAACAGATAACAGCGCATTGTTTTCGTGCGCAATGTCTGCAATCGCCTTGATGTCCGAAATTGTAAGTGTGGGGTTGCCCGGAGTTTCTATATGAATAAGTTTTGTGTTCGGGCGGATTGCCTTTCTTACATTTTCGGGGTCGGAGGTATCAACAATTGTTGTTTCCACACCGAATTTATTGTTTAAAAGCTCGTTTAAAAGTCTGTAAACCGCAATATAAGTAACGCTTGAGAAAATTACATGGTCACCGCTTTTGAGTAAAGCAAAGAACAGTCCCGACAAAGCGGCAACACCGCTTGCAAGCACCACGCAATCTTCGCCGCCCTCAAGAGAGGCAACTTTTTCCTGAAGATACTGCTGGTTTGAGCCTCCGTTTCTTGTATAAAGATTTTTACCTGCACTGCTCCAGTTAAGGTCACTTGGGTCATAGGGCAATTCATAGCTGTTTGCCATAGTTATAGGCCTCTTAATTGCTCCTGTTTCGCCGTCAACACCGTTGCCTGTATGCACGGCTCTTGTCTGAAAGCCTAAATCTTTTACATTCTTTTCGCTCATATTATCACCCTTCTGATTTTAAATTTCCGCATTGTGTGCGGATATATAATAATATTACTTTAAAAAGCGGGAATTTTACTAAAACTTAGTATTCCTACCGATAAAGTAGGTTTATTGTAACACCACCGTTTCCGTTTGTCAATAGGTTTTAAAAATCTTTTTGAAAATAATGTAAATCGGATGTGTTTTTATGTTTGGAATATTTAAAACTATGGTTTAACAAATTGTTTCGACAAGCAATTATAAAAGTTTGGTCAACCTTTAAAAAGGCAAAACAAAAAGGGCGGAAAACCGCCCTTAAATTCTGAAAGAGTATAAATTATTAACTTATTCAGCAAAACCTGACTCAACGAGAGCAACAAGACCGTCAACAGCCTCTGTTTCGTCTGAACCGTCAGCAATAACCTTGATGGTTGTACCGCCGATAATACCAAGTGACAATACGCCGAGAAGGCTCTTTGCATTAACTCGTCTTTCTTCCTTTTCTACCCATACAGTTGACTTGTATTCGTTAGCCTTCTGAATGAAAAATGTAGCTGGGCGAGCATGTAAGCCTGCCTTGTTCTGTACTAATACTTCCTTAACATACATTTTAAAATCCCTCTCTTGCCATATAATTTAACCCGTTTTGTAATCCGACTGCATTTTGCAATCTTTTAATAAATATTATAGTATTTTTTCAAAAAAAGGTCAATAAGTTAATTAATTTTTGGTTTAATACTCACTTACAACCAAAAATTTTGGTCTGTTGTTGTGCAACTTTACTAAAACTGAAATTAAATTATATTAAGTATTGCTAAATATTATTTTGCAGCACTAAATTATTGTTAATTCTTATTGCTGTTCTTTTATCTTTTCAAGCAAGTCCGGGCGCTTTGCACGGGTTACTTCAAGACTTTTTTCTTTCTGCCACTTTGCTATGTTTGCATGATGACCGCTCAAAAGCACTTCGGGCACTTCTTTGCCCCTCCATACCGACGGTTTTGTGTATTGAGGATACTCAAGCAAACCGTTAAAATGGCTTTCTTCGGTAAAACATTCATTATTTGAAAGTACACCAGGCACCATTCTTGAAAGTGCGTCCGTGAATACCATTGCAGGAAGTTCGCCGCCTGTAAGCACATAGTCGCCGATTGAAATTTCCTCGTCTATAAATTCATCAAGCAAACGCTGGTCAACACCCTCGTAATGACCGCACAATATGCAGACATTCTCAATCTCGGCTATTTCCTTAAGTCTTTGCTGCGTAAGAGTTTTTCCCTGCGGCGACATATAGACAAAATGCGGTCTTTTGCCGATTTTATCGCATATATCCTCAAAGCAAAGCGCTATAGGCTCGGCTTTCATCAACATTCCCATTCCGCCGCCGTACGGGGTATCGTCAACTCGTCTGTGCTTGTCAAAAGCATAGTCACGCAGTTGATGACAATGTATTTCAAGCGCACCGCTTTTTTGTGCTCTGCCGATTATACTGTCACCCAAAACAGGAGTAAACATCTCGGGGAATAAGGTTATTATATCAATCCTCATCGTCAAATATTCCTTTCATCGGGCGAATAAGAACATATCCGTCATCAACATTGGTTTCTGTAATAACCTCGTCAATAACGGGTGCAAGATATTTTTTGCCGTTGTCATCTGTTATCTCATAAACATCATTAGCACCTGTGCGCAAAACATCTGTAATTTTGCCGTAAACAGTTGCATTGTCGGCGTCTTTTACCTCAAGACCGAGCAAATCCTGAACAAAGTTTACACCCTCGTCAAGAACGATCTCCTCTCGGTCGATATAAATTGTCTTGCCTCTCATTTTATCCGCCTGCTCAATTGTATCTATTCCGTCAACCTTGCAAAGCACAATATTTTTGTGAGGGCGTGACTTAACTTTTATGCTCTCTCTGCCCTGCTCGTCAAGATAAAGTTTTTTAAAGCAGCACAAAAATTCGGGACTGTCGCACCACGGGTCAATTCTTAATTCGCCTTTTATGCCGTGAGTGCCTACAATTTTTCCGCTGTCAAGAAATCTTTTTTTCATATATACACCATCCGTAATTTTTTCTTTCATTTGACTACATATTTTAACATAATTTTCGGCTGTGAGCAACTATTATATATGACTGTGCATACTGATAAATATTTCGCTTATAAGGTCGGCGATATATTCTTCGCTCTCTGCCATTCCGCCTCTTACCCACTTTTTTAAAATACTTGACGCACCGCTTTCGAGAAATGTAAACATATACTCAAGTTTGGTCTGCGGAATATCCTTTTTGCCAAATGCCGCACAATACTCTTTTTTGAGCTCCGCATACATTTCGTCAAGTAATTTAGTCTGGATGTTGTTATTGAAAACCACTCTGTAAAAATCCGAATACTTCTTTACAAAGCGCACAATCCAAAGGAAATTCACCTTGCCGTTCTGAGTAAATTTAAAATTGTAATTCTTTAATTCTTCAACATAGCTGATTTCTATTTGAGAAATCATATCGTAAACATCGGCGAAATGGTGATAAAAGGTAACTCTGTTCACTCCCGCCTGCTTACAGAGAGAGGTTACTGTAATTTTGCTCAAAGGCATTTGCTCAAGCATATCAAAAAGTGTTTGCTTGAGTGCCTTTGTGGTATTTTTTACTCTTTTATCCATAAAATTTCACCTTAAATTTTTTTGAAAAAATAAACAAATTTTAATAATTTGTAAAATAATTTACATAAAAATTAAAATTAACTCTTGTATATTTGTGTAGAATATATTATACTATAAACATATAATTAAATCAAGGGAAACACTGTAAAAGCATACTGCGGATTTATTTTTTTGTAAAAACGAGCAATATGCGCCCTTTTCCCAAATTTCTTAAAGAAAAGAGGATATATAAATGGCTTTTAGTTTAAATGACAAAAGAACTCCGCTTGAACAGTTTTTGCAGGGCGAATCTGTTACAGCTTATGAATTTATGGGCTCTCATTTTGTAAACTGGGGCGACAGAGACGGCGTTGTGTTCAGAGTATGGGCACCAAACGCACTTTCCGTATCCGTTGTAGGTGACTTCAACGATTGGAACCCCGATGCAAACTATATGTATAAAATCGACAATTCAGGCGTATGGGAATTGTTTATTGAGGGTGTATGGGAATATGCTTGCTATAAATATTGCGTAGAAACTCCGTCAATGCAAAAGGTAATGAAAACCGACCCATATGCATTCCATTGCCAGACAAGACCTGATAACGCATCTCGTGTATATGAAATTCACGGTTATGAATGGAACGACAGCGAGTGGCTTGAGCACAAGAAAGCTCACCCGCACAAGAACGCTCCTATCAATGTATATGAAATGCACGCAGGTTCTTGGAGAAAATACGAGGACGGCAATGTATTCAGCTATAGAAAGCTCGCCGAGGAGCTTATTCCTTATGTAAAAGAAATGGGCTACACTCACATTGAGTTTATGCCTCTTACAGAATATCCGTTTGACGGCAGCTGGGGCTATCAGGTAACAGGTTACTTTGCGGCAACTTCCCGTTACGGTACTCCTAAAGACCTTATGTATTTTGTTGACAAATGTCATCAGGAAGGTATCGGCGTTATTCTTGACTGGGTACCTGCTCACTTTCCCAAGGACGAGCACGGTCTTGGCAGATTTGACGGTACAGGCTGTTATGAATACGAGGATTGGAGAATCGGCGAACACAAGGAATGGGGTACATATATCTTTAACTATGCCCGTTACGAAGTAGCAAGTTTCTTGCTTTCATCCGCAATGTTCTGGCTTGACCAATATCATATTGACGGCATCAGAGTTGACGCCGTTGCATCTATGCTCTACCTCGACTACAACCGTAAAGACGGCGAATGGCTTGCAAATATCTACGGCGGCAGAGAAAATCTTGTTGCTGTTGATTTCTTACAGAAACTTAACACTGTTGTGCATATGTTCCACCCGGAAGCTATGATGATTGCCGAAGAGAGCACAGCATGGCCGAATGTTACCGGTTTCCCGCCAAAGGATATGGGACTTGGATTTGACTACAAGTGGAATATGGGTTGGATGAACGATATGCTCTCATACATCAGCCTTGACCCGCTTTACAGAAATTATCACCACGATACTCTTACATTCAGTATGGTTTACGCATTCAGCGAAAGCTTTATGCTCCCTATCTCTCATGATGAAGTTGTTTACGGCAAAGGCTCGCTTATCAACAAAATGCCGGGTCTGTATGACAACAAGTTTGCGGGCGTAAGAGGATTCCTTGCTTATATGCTTGCTCATCCCGGTAAAAAACTTATGTTTATGGGCAGTGAGCTCGGACAGTTTGACGAGTGGAATTCTACCGAACAGCTCCAGTGGAACTTGCTCGGCTACGAAAAGCACCGTCAGCTTAATCACTTCTTTGCTACAGCAAACAAATTCTATTGCGATACACCTGCAATGCACGAAAACGACTACGACTGGAACGGTTTTCAGTGGATTGCTCTCGACGATTACAAGCATAGCATTATTTCTTTCAGAAGAATTGCTTATGACGGAAGCGAAGTTATTGTTGTATGTAACTTCCAGCCAATGCTCCGTGAGAACTACAAAATCGGTGTTCCGAAGTTTGGTATCTATAAAGAAGTTCTCAACTCCGAGGCAGAGGAATTCGGCGGCTGCGGCATCGTAAACGAGGGCGAATTAAAGGCACAGGATGCAGCCGATCACGATCTTCCGTACTCAATCAACATTACGCTTGCACCGCTTTCCGTAATCTACATTGAGCTTGACAAGGAACTTCCTGCACCCGAAAAGCCAAAGGAGAAAAAGACTACAAACCGCAAGGCTGCCGCTCTTAAGAAAGCAAAGGCTGAAAAAGCCGCAAAAGCTGAAAGCAAGGCAGAAGAAAAAACCGATGAAAAGCCTGTAGTCGAAGAAAAGGAAGAAACTAAGGAAACTAAAGCTGAAGAAAAAGTTGAAACAGTTGAAGAATAACAACTGATTAGGTAAATTTTTCAGTTTTTAAATTAATTTTATATTAAGGTCATTTTTGTCCGACCTCTTTATAATCGGAAATGCAGACAGGGTTCTTCCCTATCTGCATTTCTTTTTGGGCTCTTTATCAAAAGTTAGGATGAATTATGGTTTGGCGGAGTGTCGGTCGGGCATTGAAATTTAGCTAACG
>UMHA01055244.1_pt1 | contig 109675 bp, 146 predicted proteins | sample 1965401 | NCBI WGS metagenome assembly UMHA01 (sample SAMEA4836085, study PRJEB28245) | human gut metagenome | biome: gut microbiome; material: fecal sample | place: Denmark | collected 2008 | reverse complement strand
AGTTCTCGAACATCTTGTTGTAACCCTTGATGGTGAGGTAGCCACTCTGGTAGATAACCGGAATCGGGTCGGTTGAGGCCGTATCAATGCTGTCCAGCACCGGCTGGCTGGTGACGATATGTTCCAGTTCTTCTATCGGATAGTGATGAAGCTTGAGTAGTTCGACGAGGTAGGTCGGTGTTCCAGTCTCAAACCAGTAGCTGCCGAACCGTCGGTTGGCAAAGGTATTCAGCAGGCTGAACGGATTGTACATACCGATGGCATTTTCCGTGAAATGATACCCGTCGTAGTTTGTTTTCAGTTCTGCACAAGCTTCTTCATAGCTCATGCCTGTAGCTGCGGCTAATTCGTGAATATCCTCTTCAAAATAGGTATAAATTTCTTTCTCACTGATACCACAGATTTCGGCATACTGGTCAATCATGGAAATGTCCATCAGGTTGTTCAAATCGCTGAACACGCTGACCTTGCCGAACTTGGTCACTCCCGTGAGCAGAGCAAAGCGGATGCACCCGTCCATGGATTTCAAAGCTCCGTAGAAGGCTTTCAGGGTACCGCGGTATTCGTTCTGCAAGGCTTCATTGCCGATGGCCTGTAGCATGGGCTTGTCATATTCGTCGATGAGAATCACCACGCGGCGGCCTGTCTGCTCGCAGGCACGGCGGATGATCCCCTGAAAACGCCGGGCCACACCGATTTCACTGGAAGATGCTCCATAAAGTACTTCCCAATTCTGTACGTTTTCCTCCAACACGTTGGTCAGTGATTCCGGCGTATCGTATTTCTGCGTATTCAAATCCAGGTGTAGTACCGGATATACCGTCCAGTCCTTCTCCAGTTTCTCCAGTGCCAGTCCCTTGAAAAGCTCTTTCTTTCCCTGTGCGTAGGCTTCAAGGGTTGACAACAGCAGGCTTTTTCCGAAGCGTCGCGGACGGCTCAGAAAATAGTATTTATTTGTATTAAACAATTCATATATCTGTGCAGTTTTGTCCACATACACATAACCATCATGTATCAGACCTTCAAAGTTCTGTACTCCTACCGGATATAGCTTGCTCATAACCACTGGATTTAGATTCTACTGCGAATGTAGTAATTTTCAGCGAACATTCAAACAGACAAAGAATAGGAATCTGAAAATTAGATGGATAATCACTCGTCCTTTACAGTCATAATTACTATCTTTGTATAGAGTCATATTGCGACTTCGATTCAATAACTATTCAGAAAACCGAGCAATGGAAGTACACAGAATAATAAACAACATTTTTAAGGTTCTTCTTAATCTACTGCTCTTCATGATGGCTGGGGTAACAATCATGAATGTATTTATGAGCAACTGCACGACAGGAGAAATCTGCTATCAGCTACTAATAGCCATTCTATGTATCGCAACGATTTTCTGCAAGAAATACAGATATATCGGTTTGTCCATCATCTTGGTATTGATGTTTATTGCTTATCTTGTCACTAAATAATAACCGTAATGGGAACATTAGGATGCATCCACGACATGACGCGGAGGGACAAAGAAAACAGGGAACTCCGTCAACGCGACCGGGAGCGTATGAAGGAAACGCGCCGGCGAATGACCGAATGCAGGCACACGGAGCTTCCTCCTACTCTTTCCGTGGAAAAGCTGGAGGAGATAAAGAAACAGACACAAGAGAAAGAACAAGCCGATCAAAGCCGTGCCTTCAGAATCAAACTGATTATAGGGGTGGTCATACTTGTCCTTCTGCTGTTATGCGGATTCTTGCTCTGAAGCTTCGTACACGTGTTTTTCAAATCTGCCTAACACAAAAGTTTTTTCAGGCTTTCAGCCGAAGCGTAAAGCAACTACCCTTACCTATCTCGCTTTCCACGGTCAACGTACCGCCATGTGCTTCTACAAAATCGCGTGAGATGGAAAGTCCAAGTCCGCTGCCCTGCACCTTAGTACCCGGCACACGGAAATAATGTTCAAAAATGCTGTTGTGATAGCGCGGGTCAATACCCTTTCCGAAATCGCGTACATACATCTCAATTTCCTTGTTTCCATTCACCTGTCGTGCGCCAATGATAACCCGGCTGTTTTCTGAAGAATAACGAATGGCATTGCTCAGCAAGTTGGTCAGCACCCATGCAATCTTTTCACTGTCTACAAAGAGTTTTCCAATCTTGTCTTCCGGATATTCCACCTCAATCTGAATACCAAACTTCTCTGCCTGCACCCGATTAGCCTTGATAGCATATTCTATCAGTTCAATTGGCTTGGTTATCTTCGGTTTCAGTTGCAGTTTACCGCTTTCCACCTGTGTCATGTTCAGTAATTCACCCGTAATGCTCAGCAAACGTTCGCTGTTTTCCCTGATACTGTTCGAAAGCTCCTCCTGCTCCGGATTCAGATGTCCCACACGTTTGTCTTCCAGCAATTGCAGACTCATCATGATGGCGGAAATCGGTGTTTTCAGTTCATGCGAGATAGTAGAGATAAACGTGGTTTTTGCCGTATCCAGTTCTTGAAACTCTGTGATGTTTTTCAACAGCACCACATTGCCCCTCTTCTCCATTGTCACCCCATCTTTTCCCGGCATCGTGATGTCCATGTACTTCACCTGAAAATAACTTTCCTTATTGTCGGCATAGATTTTCAGCGGCTCTTTCTTCACCTTTCCACCCTCTTCTATCAACCCTCTTACCAGACGGCGCAGCAAGTCGTTGCTCATGGCTATTTCCTGAGCCGACTTCCGGATGACATTTTCCCGCTTCAGGTTCAGCACATTCAGTGCCTCATGATTGATAAAAAGGATATTCATTTCATTGTCCAGTCCGATAATAGGTTCGTTAATGGAATTGATGATAGTTTCCATGTAGCGTTTGGAAGCCATCAGGTCGGACAAGGTACTGTTATGATACTCGTTCAGTCGTCTGGCCATCCGGTTAAAGTTCTTCGAAACTTCCACCAGTTCTTCGCCTCCTTTCAAATTCAGAGTCACATCGTAATTATGGTTGGCTATTTCCAGAATGCCATCGGCCAGCTGTTTGATTGGCGAGTTAATAGATGCAGGCAACTTGATGAGCATACCGATACCTATCAAGATGCAAATGCCTCCGATTACCGTAATCCATATCAAGGCCCGGTTCAATCCCGGACCGGCAGCCGGGCTATCCGGTTCCGTAGCCGTCAGAATCTGCAGATTAGCCACAGAGAGTGCTACCAGCAGCACAATCATAGATACCAGCACGCCTATCGTAAGCGCGATTTTTGCTTTAATATTCATACCATTCATTTTCATTGAATTTTATGCAATTATAATCAAATCTATTTTCATCTCGGCCAAAGCCTGCAAAAACTTTTTGTATTTCCCTATCTGAAAGATGGTCTGAGGCATTTTAAAGGCAGGATGCCCCATACAGATGGTCGTAATCTGTTTTTCTCTGCAGGTTTCTATGATGGCTTCAGTTATACTCTCCGAAAATACTTGCAGCACGTCTCCCCCCAGTTCCGTCACCAGTTTGAAGTGATTCAGCAGGTAGCGTTGTGAAGCCAGACTGATACGCTCTGTACTCTCACGGGGAGTCTGCACATAAAGTACCGTAAAAGACGTGCTGTAGCGGGAAGCCAGACGGTAAGCCTTGCGGATAATGTGACGCGGAGTATGTTCATTGCTGCTGATACATGCCAGAATACGCTCCCGCCGGGCCGGCTGTGACACTACCGGAAGCACTTCGCTTTCCACTTTTTTCTCCACGCGGAAAGCCACTTCCTTCAAGGCCAGTTCACGAAGTTGCAGAATATTCTCGGTCTTGAAAAAGTGGTGCAGGGCCGTCTGAATTTTCTCCGGACGATATATCTTTCCCGATTTGAGCCGCGCAATCAGTTCCTCGGCCGTGAGGTCAATGTTGACCACCTCATCGGCTTCCTGCAGTACACTGTCGGGCACCCGTTCCTTGACTTCGATGCCGGCAATTTCCTTTACTTCATCGTTCAGGCTCTCAATATGCTGAATGTTAATGGCCGACACCACATTGATGCCCGCATCCAGCAGTTCCATCACATCTTGCCAGCGTTTTTTATTGCGGCATCCTTCCACATTCGTATGGGCCAGTTCATCTACCACAACCAGTTCCGGATGAAGCTGAAGAATCGTCTCCAGATCCATTTCCTCCAGTTCCTTTCCTTTGTAGAAAATCTTCTTGCGAGGAATTACCGGCAATCCTTCCAACTGCGCCTCTGTGCCGGCACGCCCGTGAGTTTCCACATATCCTATCTGTACGTCAATGCCATTGTCCATCATCTCGTGTGCTTCCTGCAACATCCGGTAGGTTTTTCCCACACCGGCTATCATGCCAATGTATACCTTGAATTTACCACGGCGAGAACGACGGATTAAATCCAGAAAATGTGGTACGTTATGCTCTCTTTCTTCCATTTTTCGTCAAACTTTTATACAATATAATTCCCAGCCTCATAACCTGTCTATCAATTATCTTCCCAGAATCCACGATAGAACAACAGCAGAATACCAAAAATCTCCAGACGACCGATAAACATCAGTACTGACAATATCCATTTGGCCGCATCGGGTAAGGCAGCCCATGAGAACACGGGACCAAAAGCGCCCAACCCCGGACCTACGTTACCAATAGCCGACACAACCGTACTCATTGCTTCCGTCAGTCCCACTCCAAAGCACATCAGCAGCGTCCATCCCACAAAAATGCAAACCAGATACGTGGCAAAGAAAGTATATACCGTGGCCGATACCTGCGAGGATATTGCTTCTTTATTGACACGCACCGGCAATACGGCACGCGGATGAAGCATCTGCTTGAACTGGTTACGGATGTTCTGGGCAATGATGAGCAAACGCAGATTCTTGACTCCTCCGCTTGTGGAACCCGTACAACCTCCCGACAGCATGGCAAACAGGAGCAGCATCCAGGTGAACTGAGGCCACAGGTTGTAGTCATCCGTTGCAAACCCGCAAGAGGTATGTACAGTAGCTACCTGAAAAAGCGCTTTGCGGAATGCAGTTTCCAGGTCATAATAATCTGTCACAAACAAGGCTATGGTAATGATTCCCGTCAGTATGCCCACTGATTTGAGGAACCAGTGCAGCTCTCTATCCCTCAACAGGTTTTGATACTTTCCCTTTAGCGCCATATAATACAACGAGAAATTTACACCGGAAAGAATCATGAAAATAGAAATCACATATTCAATAAACGGAGAATGCCAGTAAGACACACTATCCTGCTTGGTAGAGAATCCGCCGGTAGCCGTGGTGGCAAAAGAGTGGCATATTGCATCAAACAGGTTCATCCCTCCACACATCAGCAGAATCGTTTCCACCAGCGTCAGGCCTATATAAATCAGCCACAGATAACGGGCCATAATCTTCGCTTTGGGATGAATCTTGTCATGCGTCACGCCGGTAGCCTCCGAAAGGAAAAGCTGCTGGCTGCTACCACTGAAAAGTGGAAGCAACGCGATGGTAAACAACACAATACCCAGTCCTCCAATCCACTGCGTCAGGCTGCGCCAGAACAGCAACCCATAGGGTAATGACTCGATGTCGTCCAGGATGGTCGCTCCTGTAGTGGTGAAACCAGACATGGTCTCAAAAAAAGCATCTGCCACAGAAGGAATGTATCCGCTAAAGTAAAAAGGCAACATCCCCAATGCCGTAAACAACAGCCACGACACACTGACAATGCAGTACCCGTCGCGGCGACTAATCAGGTTATCGGTTCGTTTGCCCACCAGCACCATACTTCCTCCAAGAGCAATATTGATACCCATGGTTTGTACAAAATAAATATAATCAGGTTCTTCATACAAAAGTGAAACCCCGGCACACAAAGCAAACAGTCCAGCTTCGACCAATACCAGCACTCCCAAAATATAAATAATAAGCCGGGTATTTATTAGTCCCTGTTTCCGGCCTTTGCTACGAGGGGCATCGCATTCAAAAATATTATCCATAACCTTTCTTGTTTTTTCCCTTGAACAGACAAATGTCATGCCGTGAAATCAGCCAAAATCATAATCCTATAAGAATCAGGAAAATAACTTCGCACAAAGAGAAAACGCTCTCCAAGCGACCTTCTCATTTTGAGAACAAACCATCTCATTTCGATAGAGCCCATATCAAAATCCCCCGAATAAAAATCCCCGACACTCCATGTCCGGAATGTCAAGGATACGAACGGACTCATCCGTTTATTTCACCGTGGGGTTTGCTTCCTCCAAAGCCACATTCAGTTTCAATACATTGACTTTTTCTGTTCCAAACAAGCCGAGGAATGGTTTCTCAACCATCTTGTCGACAAGCGCCTTCACGGTCTCCTCATTCATGCCACGTGCTTCGGCCACGCGCTTCACCTGCACGTATGCACAAGCTGGTGTAATGTGCGGATCTAAGCCGGAACCGCTGGCAGTTACCATCTCGGCCGGCACATCCTTACGCTCCAGATAAGGATGATGTACCAAGAAAGAATCTACCCGTGCCTCCACTTCTGCCAGATATGCTTCGTTGGTAGGTCCTTTATTGGAGCCAGCTGACGAATCTGCCTTATAATCGGCAGCCGAAGGGCGCCCCCAGAAATAAATATCCTTGGTAAAGGCCTGGCCCACATTGGCCGCGCCTACTACTTTCCCGTTCAGGGTAATCGTTTCTGCGTTTCCTTTTCCCGGGCCGAAGAACTGCCCGAAAACCCATAGTATCAGCACATAACATACAGAGAAAAGAATACAGAATGCAATGGTAATGCGAATTGATTTTATAAAGTTTTTCATAACTGTCCGTTTTATTAGAAAAATAATCCTACAAATAAGTCAATTAGTTTAATTCCGATGAAAGGCGCGATAAGCCCCCCCACTCCATAAATCAGCAGGTTGCGGCGCAGCAAGGCACTCGCGCCAATCGGTTTATAAGCCACTCCCTTCAGAGCCAGCGGAATCAGAATCGGAATGATGAGGGCGTTGAATATAATAGCAGAAAGGATGGCACTTTCAGGACTGTGCAGCCCCATGATATTCAGTGGAGCCAGCTGTGGAACGGTCACCATGAACAAAGCCGGGATGATGGCAAAATATTTGGCCACGTCGTTGGCGATAGAGAAGGTAGTAAGTGTGCCACGAGTCATCAGCAACTGCTTGCCGATTTCCACAATTTCAATCAGCTTGGTAGGGTCATTGTCCAAATCGACCATGTTGCCGGCTTCTTTGGCAGCCTGCGTGCCGCTGTTCATGGCCACACCCACATTGGCCTGTGCCAGTGCCGGCGCATCGTTCGTGCCGTCGCCCATCATAGCTACCAGCTTACCGGCAGCCTGCTCCTTCTTGATGTAGTTCATCTTGTCTTCCGGTTTGGCCTCAGCAATGAAATCGTCCACTCCGGCTTTTTCGGCAATATACTTTGCAGTCAGCGGGTTATCACCGGTCACCATTACCGTTTTCACCCCCATCTTGCGCAGGCGTTCGAAGCGTTCTTCAATGCCCGGCTTGATGATGTCCTGCAATTCTATGACACCGGCAATCTGCCCGTTGATACTGACCACCAAAGGGGTTCCGCCATTGCCAGAAATCTTCCGGATGATATCTTCCGTCTCTTCCGGAAATTCATTACCGGCCTCCAGTGCTATGCGACGAATGGCATCGAAGGCACCTTTGCGGATTTCGGTTCCATCTTTCAGGTCGATACCAGAACATTTGGTTTCGGCGGTAAACTGAATCATGCGGGCTCCTTCGGTAGGCAACGTACGCATACGTACTCCCAGTTCACGTCCCAGTTCGATAATGGATTTTCCTTCAGGGGTATCATCGGAAACAGAAGAAAGCAGACAAGCTTCTACGAACGCATGCTTATCCAGACCTGCCACCGGATAGAAGGCAGTAGCCTTACGATTGCCGATGGTGATGGTACCGGTTTTATCGAGCAGCAATGTATCTACGTCGCCGGCCGTTTCTACCGCTTTACCCGACTTGGTGATTACATTGGCACGCAGAGCACGATCCATCCCGGCAATACCGATGGCCGACAGCAACCCTCCGATGGTAGTTGGAATCAGACACACAAATAAAGAAAGGAAAGCAGCAATCGTAATCACGGTGTGAGAATAGTCGGCCATCGGCTTCAGTGTAATGCACACAATCAGGAATACCAGCGTAAATACAGCCAGCAATATGGTCAGGGCTATTTCATTCGGTGTTTTCTGACGGCTTGCTCCTTCTACCAGCGCAATCATCTTGTCCAGAAAACTTTCGCCCGGCTGTGTAGTCACGGTCACTTTGATACGGTCTGACAACACTTTGGTACCTCCGGTAACGGAGCTCTTGTCGCCTCCGGCTTCGCGGATAACCGGAGCAGACTCACCGGTAATGGCACTCTCATCAATGGAAGCCAGTCCCTCGATAATCTCACCGTCTGCCGGAATCACATCGCCCGCCTCACATTCAAAAACATCTCCTTTCTTCAACTGCGAACTGCTCACGGTCTTTACCTTACCGTCGACAATCAGTTTGGCCGGAGTTTCCTCACGGGTTTTTCGCAGACTGTCGGCCTGCGCCTTACCACGAGCTTCGGCTATGGCTTCAGCAAAATTGGCAAACAGCAAAGTGAGAAACAGAATGACAAACACCCAGAGATTGTATACAAATGAACCTTGTGAGGTATGAGTGGCCGAATAGAGTGTAACAACCAGCATGATTAAGGTAGCAACTTCTACCGTAAACATGATGGGATTCTTCACCATGATTCTGGGATTCAGCTTGACGAACGACTGCTTCAAGCTTTCCATGACTTGTTCCCTCTGAAACAGAGAAGTATGATTCTTATTTTTCATATCTTTTTTCTTTCGTTGTTATCGTATCTTCTTCAATGATACGTTTCAGTATTTTTCTCTTATAAACTAAAGTGTTCTGCAATTGTACTCAAGGCATGTGCCGGAAAGAATGACAAGGCGGCTACTATGAAAATCACTGCAAATGTCATGACACCGAAAGTCACGGTATCCGTTTTCAGCGTACCGGCGCTTTCCGGGATGTATGTCTTCTGCGCCAGCAAACCGGCGATGGCTACCTGACCTACAATCGGAATGAAGCGGCTCAGGATAAGCACGATGCCACAAGAGATGTTCCAAAACCAGGTATTGTCGCCCAGACCTTCAAAGCCAGAACCGTTATTGGCTGCTACTGAAGTAAATTCATACAGCATTTCGCTCAGGCCGTGGAATCCGGGATTGTTCAGCCATCCCCCTTCGCTTTCCACCCATTCAGGTGCATGTACATACAGGTAAGCAGCCAGTGCCGTACCCACCAGAATCACAAACGGATGAAGAAGGGCCACCATGGAAGCCACTTTCATTTCACGGGCTTCTACCTTATGGCAGAGGAATTCAGGCGTACGCCCTACCATCAGGCCACTGATGAACACTGCGATGATGATAAAGGTGAAATAGTTCATCCAACCTACGCCTACCCCGCCAAACCACGTGTTAATCTGCATATTCAGCATTTCAATCATACCGGAAACCGGCATGGTAGAATCATGCATGCCATTTACCGAGCCGTTGGAAGTCACCGTGGTTGTCACACTCCACAAACCGGTGGCTCCAGCCCCCAGACGTACTTCCTTGCCTTCCATGGCTCCGTTATCCTGCGCTATGCCCATGGCCTCCATACGCGGATTACCTTTCATCTCTGCAGGCACGTTAACACATACTCCGATAAGGAATGCGGCCAGCATGACACAATAAATGCTGTATCCCAGTTTCCTGCGCTTCACATAGAAACCAAAAGCAAATACCATGGCCATCGGCAGAAGCAGGATGGAGCAGCATTCCACCATATTAGAAAGATATGTAGGGTTTTCCAGCGGATGCGAAGAGTTCACCCCATAATATCCGCCTCCGTTCGTACCCAGCTGCTTAATAGGAATGATAGCGGCAGCAGGCCCCTGCGACACATGCTGTGTAACCCCTTCGAGCGTCGTTATCTCCATCTTTCCGTCGAATCCCATCGGAGTGCCTTGCGTTATCAGTATAAAGCCCACTACCAGTGAAAGCGGCAGCAAGATACGTGTACAGCTCAGCACAAGGTAATTCCAGAAGTTTCCGATAGTCTTGGTCGTCTTTTCACCCAGCGCTTTCATAATGCCTGCCATGGCTGCCATACCGGTGGCAGCTGTAATAAACTGAAAAAGCATAATGACAAACAACTGCGTGAAATAAGTCAGGTTGCTTTCTCCGCTATAATGCTGCTCATTACAGTTTACCATGAAAGAGATGCAGGTATTGAAAGCCTGATGCACCGTCTGCCCGCCATTTCCATCTGGATTAAGCGGAAGACTGCCCTGAATCACCAACAGTATCATACCCCAGATAAACCAGAACAGGTTCACCACCAGCAAAGCTTTCAAGAACTGCTTCCAATTCATTTCTTCTTGCGGGTGGATACCTGAGAATCGGAAAATCAGGTTTTCTACCGGCTGCATGAAGTCCGACCAGACTTTTTCACCCTTATACACTCTCGCCATATATTTTCCAAGCGGATAGCTTAGCACTATCATCAGAACAATTTGCGCTACAACACCTAAAATTTCTGTATTCATAATACCCAGAATTAATCAATATCTACTTTATCAGAATTTCTCCGGCTTCACAAGCACATACATCAAATAGCCGAACATGATGACACTCACAATAAATAATGCGGTATACATAAAAGTTTCTCCTTTCAAATTCGTTCAAACCAGTCAATACATTTATAAAACAACCAGAAGCAGGCGAGGCCGCCTAACAAACAGATTAAAAATCCCACTGTAAATAGTTCCATAGTTTTTTCTTTTTTTCGATAAACAATCAGTTAAATTCACGGCATACGTAGGGCAAATGGTATGCCACAATTTAAAGGAGATTCATAATCAACTGATAATCTAATTGTTATAAAAATAGTAAAAGAAAAAGGCACAAAAAAAGCCTTCTCAAAATGAGAAGGCCCACTATTATTTTGAAATATCAGAACGATAAAACAGTTCTATACGGGAATATGATATGCCTCAATTTTACGGTAAAGCGTAGCCAAACCGATTTTCAGCAAGCGTGCCGCTTCCGTTTTATTGCCTTTGGTGTATTGCAGGACTTTCGTGATGTGCTTCTGTTCAATTACCGCCAGTTCAAATTCTTCTCCCCCCTGCTCTTCGTAAATCTCAGCACATTGCAGGTCTATCGGCAAATCCTGAACAGTCACTTCCTCATCACAGATGATGGCACTACGCTCCATCACATTCTTCAGTTCACGGATATTTCCCTTCCATTCAGCCCCCTTCAAAATGCGTACTACCTCAGGAGTCATCCCTTTAATTTCTTTTTTCAGCTTTGCAGAAAAACGTTTCAGAAAGACTTCCGCCAGCGTTTCGATATCTTCTTTCCGCTCGCGTAATGGAGGAAGGTGGATTTGAAACACCGACAAACGGAAATAAAGGTCTTCACGGAAATTTCCGTTCTCGATTTCTTTCTTCAGATCACGGTTAGTGGCCGAAATAATACGCACATCTACCTTGGTCGGCTTCGTGTCGCCTACCTTTATATATTCTCCGGTTTCGAGTACGCGCAACAGACGTGCCTGAAGGTCGAAAGCCATTTCACCGATTTCATCCAAAAAAACCGTGCCGTGATTTGCCACTTCAAACAGGCCGGGCTTGTCTTTCATGGCTCCGGTAAAGGCTCCGGCCTTGTAACCAAAGAGCTCACTCTCCAGCAAGTCTTTGCTGAAAGCCGAACAGTTGATGGCCATAATAGGATACTGACTGCGAGGGCTCGCGTAATGGATAGCGTGGGAGAACACTTCCTTTCCGGTACCGGTTTCACCCGTGAGCAGCACCGGCACATCCGTATCGGCCACTTTCCGGGCCAGTGCAACCGCCTGCTTCAGTCCGTTGGAACTTCCGATAATCGAATCAAACGAATAGGATACGGGAGGAGCGACCTTTCCTTTCTTTTTTTCTACCTCATCCACCGCACGACTGATTGTCGGAATAATCTTGCGGTTGTCATCTCCCTTGGTTATGTAATCAAATGCCCCGTTCTTAATGGCCTGCACCCCATCCGGAATATTGCCGTGAGCAGTAAGCAGAATCACCTCCGCTTCCGGACGATGTTTTTTTATCTCCCGAATGAAATCTACTCCGTTTCCATCGGGGAGAAACACGTCACAAAGCACCACATCAAACGGTTGTGCTTTCAGCAGTTTCAATGCACTCTGGCAGTCACTCGCTTTCCACACCTTGTAGCCTTCCAGCTCAATCATGCGCGCCAGCAGGTTGCGGATGGGATCTTCATCATCAATCACTAAAATCTGGATCATATCAGTACAAATAAATCAGGAGGAGCCGAAAAATAAGCCCTCACCTATTAAATTATTGCAAAAATACGAAAATATCGACATCCGGTCCAAACATTCACGTTTTAGAGTGATAGATGTCCGAACTTTTGCAGAAGTAAGCCGTAATTTGTTGAATGATAAAAAATGAGACATACATTTTTTAATAGCCCATAAATCATTAATTATCAAATACATAAAAAGCATTTATAATCTCTTTTCAAGATACCTTGACGTTTTAAGCAGAACACCGAAGCGTTTTGCATGAAACACCAAGGCATTTCAGATAAAACGCTCCGGCATTTCACTTAAAATGTCAAAGCGCTTCAGTCCCCTCAAAAATAAATATTCACAGGCATTAGGAATATTACAAAGACGTTACTAACTTTGCGCCACAATTTGTGTAACCGCATGAAGTTAATATTGATAACAACCCCTACTTATTTTGTAGAGGAAGACAAGATCATTACTACTCTGTTCGACGAGGGACTGGACATACTCCATCTGCGTAAACCCGACACGGCTCCGGTTTATGCGGAGCGTCTGCTAACCCTCATTCCCGAGAAATACCACAAGCGTATTGTCGTACACGACCATTTTTATTTAAAAGAAGAATACAAGCTTAAGGGCATTCACCTGAGCCATCGCAATCCGCTGATTCCGGATAATTATACCGGACACGTAAGTGCATCCTGCCATACCTTCGACGAGGTGATGGCCGACAAGAAAATGTGCGACTACGTATTCCTCAGCCCGATATTCGACAGCATTTCCAAAGAAGGCTATGCATCGGCCTTCACATCGGAATCCATCCGTGAAGCTGCCGAGAAAGGCATAATCGACAAACGGGTCATTGCCCTGGGAGGTGTAGACGAGAACAACCTGCTTCAGGTGAAGGATTTCGGCTTCGGGGGAGCCGCTATCTTAGGAGGACTGTGGAACAAGTTTGACCCCGCTTCAGACTACAATTATCAAGAACTTATCGCTCATTTCAGAAAATTGAAGCGACTGGCCGACTGAGTCATTCGCTAAAATTCTGCCGGAAACGTTTGTCCGGCTTAAAGAAATGGCGTACTTTTGCAGAAAATAAGGCAATATTATCTATTTTTACAATGAGCGCAACATCACCTTTTAAGGTATTCTCTGGTACAAACTCGAGATACCTTGCAGAAAAAATCTGTAACAGCCTGGGCTGTGAACTTGGTAACATGAACATTACTCATTTCGCAGACGGCGAATTTGCAGTTTCCTATGAAGAATCAATCCGTGGACAGCATGTATTCCTGGTACAGTCCACTTTCCCTAACTCAGACAACCTGATGGAACTCCTCCTGATGATTGACGCTGCCAAGCGTGCATCAGCCAAGAGTATCATTGCCGTAGTTCCTTACTTCGGATGGGCTCGTCAGGACCGCAAGGACAAACCGCGTGTGTCTATCGGTGCGAAACTGGTAGCCGACTTGCTGAGCGTAGCAGGTATCGACCGTCTGATTACCATGGACCTTCACGCTGACCAGATTCAGGGATTCTTTGATATTCCGGTTGACCACTTGTATGCGTCTACCATCTTCGCTCCTTACATCCAGTCACTGAACCTGGAAGACCTGGTTATCGCTACTCCTGACGTGGGTGGTTCAAAACGTGCCAGCACATACGCTAAATACCTGGATGTGCCTTTGGTATTGTGCCACAAGACACGCGAAAAAGCAAACGTAGTAGCTTCCATGCAGATTATCGGTGACGTAAAAGACAAGAACGTAATTCTGATTGACGACATGGTGGATACAGCTGGTACCATCACCAAGGCTGCCGACATCATGAAAGAAGCAGGTGCACGCTCTGTACGCGCTATCGCTTCTCACTGTGTAATGTCTGGCCTGGCTTCTGAACGTGTACAGAACTCTCAGCTGGAAGAAATTGTATTCACTGACAGTATTCCTTACTCACAGCGCTGCGCTAAGGTAAAACAGTTGTCTATCGCCGACATGTTTGCTGAAACTATCCGCCGCGTGATGTCGAACGAATCTATCAGTTCACAGTACGTAATCTAAAAAACAGTACCGGGCATTTTCCGTAAAGGAAGGGTCCCGTCACCATAAAGGATTTGCAGTCCGGTTTCTCATCGGCTTGCAAATCCTTTTCCTTTGTCCTATTCATTCATCACTTGATTCCCGTTTACCCATGAAAATTCTCTGGCTCGACCTGAACAGCTCGTACGCTCACGCCTCACTGGCCCTTCCGGCCTTGCACGCACAAGTCATGCACGACCCGTCCCTGGAATGGGGAGTGGTGTCGGCTACTATCAACGAAAATCCGGGCATGACAGCCGGAGAAGTCGTACGTCAGGCACCGGATATTCTGGCAGCTACCTGCTGGCTGTTCAACCACGAAGTGCTCATGCACGTCATCAGTCGGGTGAAAGCCATGCTGCCCCGTTGCGTGGTGGCACTGGGCGGTCCGGAGTTCCTGGGACACAACGAAGACTTCCTGCGCACCAACCGCTTTGTAGACTGCGTATTCCGGGGAGAAGGTGAAGAGACTTTTCCGCAATGGCTCGCCTGCTGGCAGCAACCGAAGGAATGGACCCGCATCACGGGACTCTGCTTTCTGGATGCGGAAGGACAATACCATGACAACGGACTTTCACGTGTAATGGCTTTCGACAAGCTGGTGAATCCCGAACAAAGTCCGTTCTTCAACTGGAGCAAGCCGTTCGTGCAACTGGAAACTACCCGCGGCTGTTTCAACACCTGCGCATTCTGTGTGAGCGGAGGAGAAAAGCCAGTCCGTACGCTTTCCGTCGAGGCTATCCGCGAACGTGTCCGATTGATTCACGAGAAAGGCATCCGTAACATCCGGGTACTCGACCGTACATTCAACTACCAGAGCCACCGGGCCAAAGCCCTGTTCGACCTCTTCCGTGAGTTCCCCGACATGCGTTTCCACCTGGAAATCCATCCGGCTTTGCTTTCGGAAGAACTGAAAAAGGAACTGGCTTCCATGCCTAAGGGACTGCTTCACCTGGAAGCAGGTATCCAAAGCCTGCACGAAGAAGTGCTTACCGTCAGCCGGAGAGCCGGCAAACTGGCCGATGCACTGGAGGGTCTGCGTTACCTCTGCGCACTGGACAACATGGAAACGCACGCCGATTTGATTGCAGGACTGCCGCTGTATCACCTTTCACAGATTTTCGACGACGTACGCACGCTGGCCGAATACCGTGCGGGAGAAATCCAGCTGGAATCTCTGAAACTGCTGCCGGGTACGGAGATGCGGCGCCGGGCCGAAGAGCTTGGCATCTGCTATTCTCCCCTTCCCCCTTACGAAGTGCTCCAGACCCGTGAAATCACCCCCGACGAATTACAGACAGCCCGCCAGCTATCGCGTCTGCTCGACGGATTCTACAACGCACCGGCCTGGCAGGAAATCACCCGCCGTCTGATTGTGGAAGAGCCCGGCTTTCTGACACGTTTCCTGGATCACCTGATTCAAATCGGGGTCATCGACCAGCCCATGGGACTGGAGCGACGGGGTATCCTGCTCTACCATTTCTGCAAGGAGCACTACCCTCATTTCCTGACTGCCATGAGCCGGGCATGGATTGAAGCCGGCATGTCACTCAAGAAGGAGCCGGCCGAACGGGTACGCACAAAGCACGTCACTCCGCCCGAAGCGTGGACGGTGTGCACGGGTACGTACCGCGACAACCTCCGCCTGTGCAAGCTTCCTGCTTCCGAAGAAGGCCGCTGCTACTGGTACGGCTTCGAAACCGAAAGCCAGCAACTCCGCCCCGTATTTGCTGCTGTAAGTCAGGAATAAGCCTCCCGTTCCATCAAACAAGCACCATCATCTTTCATCCAGCCAGTACTGCCAAGGGAGTACTGCAGTACTTTCAGGGAAGTACTCAAGTACTGCCTAAGAAGTACTGAAGTACTGACAGGGAAGTACTGGAACCTGCTCTTTCCTCCCTGAAAAGCACTCCGCAAGAGGGGGAAAATCGCTTCGGAACATTAGGAAAATTGGCGGGCAAATTATAACTTTGCCCGAATTTTCAACTAGACTATGTATATATTCCGATCGATTCACGAAATTATCAATACCATTGCGGCGGCCAGGGGACTGCTCACGGAAATGTTCGAGAAACGAAAGACGCTGAGTTTCCGCTATTCCGACGCACTGGCACTGCTCAAGGACGATGAAAACCGGTTGAAACTGCTCATAGAGAAAGAAGTCATCCGCCAGAACGGCAACTTCGTGGAACTGGATGCCCGCTTCCTCGACTTTTTCGAACTGCTCCTCGAAGCGAACGAGGAAATCAACACGGCCATCATCGACGAGAACATTGCCTTCCTGCACGAACTGATGGACTACTACGAGAAGGAGCAGATTGCCTCGCGCAAGGAGAGCTATGTGCGCAACATCAAGATTACCTTCCAGAAGATTGCGCGTACCACCATCCGCAACATCATGAACCTGCAGAGCAGCATCGACAATGCGTTCAAGCACGAACCGACTTACCAGATAAAGATTGCCAAGCTGGAGAACCTGGACAAGAAGCGGATTCACATCCAGCAGCTGATTGATACCACCGAAAACCTCATCCTGCACGAGGAACGGCGGTTTTTCCAGCAGGCTACCGACGAGGAACTGAACCGCATCCTGCTGGAACTGCGTAGCGAACTCCAGCTCTCGGCCCACAGCCTCATCCGTGCCCAGCAGGACATCATCAACTACCTGAACCAGATTAAGAGCCAGGTGATTCTGGTAGAGAAAATCCGGAAGGTGAAGTACCTGCAAGACCAGTTTGAGTTGCGTTCGCGAAGCAACCTCTCGGAAGTGCTTGAAAGAGAACATTCCGTACTGGTGGAAGGCAACGTGCCGTCTTCGTTCAAGCTGTCACTGCCCTACCTGAGTACCGACGAGGCACGTCCTGTCATCCTGAAAGTGCTGCGCAACCTACAGTACCGCGAGATTATCCGCAGCAACGAGGCGGGCGCCTTCAGCGAGGAGGACATGGAATCGCAGGCCATGTACCAGGAGGTCATCGACCTGGAAGAAACCCTGAGCGACTACATACAGGCGCAGGCACAGGCCCGCTGGAACGATGCGTCGGCTCCGGAAGAAGACCTCTTCCACTACCTGATGCACTACACCTTCGCCCGCGAAGTGGACGAGCAGGAACGCACCACCTTGTTCTGCCAGATGGTGTCGCTCTACGAAAACCGTCTCCGTATCAGCGAGGAATTCGGCCTGTATCACCAGTACGAATATGCCAAGGTGTATCCGGCTAACTCGTAACCCACTCATCCCTATACATTTGACTTATGGAACTGAACATACATATACCTGACAATACTGCGGCCTTGTTCGACTGCCTCCAGAAGGGACAGTTCATCAGTTCGAACAGCTGCAACGAAGCCGTGCGCGACATGTACGACCAGATAGACGACCACTTCGAAGCGCTCTCGGTCTACTTCGCCCAAATCGGCTACACCCTGGAACGGGGCAACGAATACTTTTACTTTTCGCGCGTGGAACCGCGTACCACACTGGAACAGAAAATCATGCGTGCCTACTACTGGATTGACGTGCTCGACCTGTTCAAGACCTACGACGAGACTTTCGGCGCAGGATTCCGCTTCCAGCCCGAACAGATTCTGGTGGAGGCCAACATCAACGTGATGCTGCAAAACAAGCTCGACGGGCTGCGCAAGCATTTCTCCGACAAGGACGTGCGCAAGGACGTGCTCGACAACCTGATTCGCCAGCTCACCAAGGAATCTTTCCTGGAACTGGAGAACGAGAAGACCAACACCTACAAGGTGATGAGTTCCTGGCACTACCTGGAACGCCTGATTGAAAGTATCCAAATTTACGACGACACTGAAACGGAAGACAATGAGAAACCTGAATAGAATCATCTTTATCAACAGCGCCAACATTCCCTATGCCGACGACATTTACCTGGACGGGAATGTGCACTTCATCGGCACGCAGGGAGTGGGAAAAAGTACCGTATTGCGCGCCATCCTGTTTTTCTACAACGCCGACACCCAGAAGCTGGGTATCCCCGTAGAGAAGCAGAGCTACACGGAATATTACTTCCCCTACTCCAACTCCTACATCATCTACGAGGTAACCACCGAACAGGGAGCGTTCTGCATCCTGAGCTTCAAGTCGATGGGCCGCGTGTGCTACCGTTTCATTGACTCGCCCTACCGCATGGAGTTCTTTGTCGACGAGAACCGCACGGCCTACAGCGGAAATGACCGTATCCGTGCCGCCCTCGACCAGTACGGAGTGGACTACTCACGTATCATCTATACCTACGACGAATACCGTAACATCCTCTACGGCAACGGGGCAGGTCCCGAAATGAGCCGCTATTCGCTCATGGAGAGCAAGCAGTACCAGAATATTCCGCGTACCATACAAAACGTGCTCCTCAACTCAAAGCTTGATGCGGAGTTCATCAAGAAGACCATCATCTCGTCCATCAACGAAGACGAGACCGCCATCGACCTGAATACCTACAAGGAGCACCTGAAGAACTTCGAAACCCGTCTGCGCGACATCGAAGAGTTCCAGAAACGCGAAACACAGAAACAGGCCAAGGAAATCACCTCCCTCTCGGCACAGGTATCACGCCAGCAGACCGCTCTCGTGCAGGGTTGCCGCGAACTGGCCGCCACCTACCGCCTTACCGAAAGCCAGTTGCCCAAGGCCGAGGAACAGAAGCACCAGGCTGAGAAGGCACGTACCGCCCTCCTCGCCCGCCGTCAGGAGTTGCAGGAACAGTCGCGCCAGCGATGCGACAAGATGCAGGAGGCACTGGCCATCCTGAACAATGAGTTGCAAAAGGCACAGCAGAAGGAAAAGGAATATGCCCGCCGCCAGATAGAAGAAATCATGGAGCGTTCGGCCCGCAAGGAGGAGTGGAAGAACAAGCAGCAGGGATTGCAGGAAGAGCAGCGCATCCTTACCTCGCACTACACAGAAATCTCTACCAAGTACAAGTCGCTCATCCAGAGCCTCGACGAGCAGTGGAACCGCATCCACGAGGCCAAAATCAAGCAGCTTGAGGGACTGAACAACACGTTCAATGCCCGCATCGAAGAAGCCCGCCGTCAGCACGAAGCGGCTACCGAAGCGCTTTACCAGGAATACGAACAACTCTCCCAGCAACTGCATCCGGAGCGTAGCAGCAAGCAGAACGAACTGACCGCCCTCGACTACCAGATGCAGCTGTGCCGCAAGGAGACTTTCTTCGAAGCCGAGCAGGAGGAGCTGAAACACCGCATCCAGTCGTACACGGGTCTGCACATGAGCAAGAAGAACCGCATCAACAACGCCCAGCTCATCATCAAGGAACTCACGCTGAAGTGGGAAGAAGAGTTGCAGAAGGGACTGAAGGAGAAAGACGAGGCACTGATGCAGTTGCAAGCCGAGCACTTGCAACTCCGCCCGCGTATGGACGAACTGGAGACCTTCCTGAAAAACAGCAAGAGCACCCTGCAAGGCTGGCTCAAAGAGCACAAGAAAGGATGGGAAGAAAACATCGGTAAGCTGTGCGACGAGTCCATCCTCTGGCAGACCAACCTCTCGCCGAAGATTGTAGACGAGGGTACGTCGTTCTACGGCATCTCCATCTCCCTGCAGGACATCGAGCGCCACATCCGCTCCATCGACGACTATCAGGCGGAACATGACAAGGGCATCAAGCGACTGGCGGAAATTCAGGCTGAAACCCTCCGTCTGCAACAGGAGAAAGAGACCCTGGAAGAGCAGTTGAAAGCCAAATACCAGCCGCGCATCAAGGAACAGAAAGACGTGATAGCCGTGCAGGAATACGAGCTGGAGAAACTGGAACAGCAGTACCAGAAGGATATGCTCGACCTGGACGACTGGAAGAAGAAGGCGGAAGCCGAACGTACTGCCAAACTCCGGAAACTGGAAGAGGAAAAGCAACGCATCGCCACAGAACTGAAGGAAATTGACGGTAAACTGAACAACCTGAACCGCAAAAAAAGCGAGAAGCTGAACCAGCTGAAGCAGGAATGGAACCGGGTGCAGCAGGACATCGCACACGAGAAGGAGACACAGGCCGGCAGCATCCGTCTGGAGGATAAGGAAGAGCAGCAGCGCATCGCCATGGAGAAAGCCGAATACGAGCGCCAGATGAAGCAGGAACTGCACTCGCAAGGAGCTGACACCGAACGTCTGCAACAGATTAGCAGTCAGTTGCGCGATATCGACCGGGAACTGCAGTTCATCAAGGAGCACGCCACCCTGCTCATCGAGTACCAAAAGGACAAGCGCGACCTTATCGACCACATTCCGGAATGGAAGCGTGAACAGGAGGAACAGAAACGCCAGCTCAGCCAGGAGAAGGACAACCTGCGCCGGGAAACCTCGGGCTTGCAGGAGCAGATTGATGCCCTGAACAAGGAACTGCAGCAGGCTGAAAAGGAAGTGACACAGCTCCAGACCAACCTGGAGGCGTACAGCAAGATTTCGGCCTACGACTGGTACAAGCCGCATCAGGATATTTTCAATCCCGAGAACCCCGTCACGCTGGAAATCCACACGCCGCGCACCTGTCTGGAACTGATTGACGAACTGGGCCGCACGGACAGCCAGTACATGACGCTGCAAAACCGTCTGCGCAAGGAGGTGAACCTCTTCACCGGTCACTTCGACGAGGAGAATACCTTCAAGTTCAAGACCAAGTTTACCGAGGACTGGGAGTATATCCGCTTTGCCGAAGAACTGCACGACTTCGTGGAAGAGAACAAAATCAGCGAATTCGTCCGCCGCATCAACAACGAGCACTCCGACATCTTCAAGCGTATCAGCATGGATACCTCAATGCTCACGGCTTCGGAAGACGACATTCAGGACCTCATCGGTCAGGTGAACAAGGGATTCCAGACGTGCAACTTCGTGGGCGTTATCCAGTGCATCGAAATGAAGGTGGAAGAAAGCAGCAACCGTGTGGTAAACTGTCTGCGTGCCATCCAGAAGTACTATAACGAGCATGCCTATGACCTCACGCCGGGCACCAACCTCTTCTCGTCGGAAAACGAGCAGCTGGTGAAGCAGGAGGCCATCGCCCTGCTCCGCGACTTCATCAAGGAGATTCACGCCTACCGCTACGACAGCATCCGCCTGTACGACTCGTTCGAGCTGCGTTTCCGCATCATCGAGAACAACAACGACACGGGCTTCGTGGAGAAACTGTCGAACGTGGGTTCGGAAGGTACCGACATTCTGGTGAAGGCCATGATCAACATCATGTTGCTGAACGTGTTCAAGGAAGGGGCTTCGCGCAAGTTCAAGGACTTCAAACTGCACTGTATGATGGACGAAATCGGTAAGCTCCACCCAAACAATGTGAACGGTATCCTGAAGTTTGCCAACGACCGGAACATTATCCTCATCAATGGTTCGCCTACCGAACTGAACCGCGATGCCTACAAGCATGTGTACCTACTTACCAAAGGAGCGCAGAGCAAGACACGTATCGCCCGGCTTATTTCGGACCAGAAACTGTAGGCTTTTCAACCTGTAGTGTACTAAATAAGTTGACACAATTTATTTAGTACACTACATTCCAAATAATAGAATTTTATTTTACAAATCAGAATTTTATTCTTATCTTTGCCACATGACAATCGAGTGAATCTAATGAGAATATTTACAGAACAAGCTATAAAAGAATATGCAGAAGCGCATCCTGATGCAAAAGTAGCTTTGCAAGAATGGACTACCATAGTTAAAAGAAGCGAATGGACTTGCTTTGCAGACGTAAAAAAGACCTTTAATAGCGTAGATAATGTGGGTAACCAACATTATGTATTCAATATCAAAGGCAATAGCTACAGACTGATTGTAGTGATAAAATTCACTATAAAGTTCGTTTATATTCGTTTTATAGGCACTCATGCCGAGTATGATAAGATAGCTGATTGTTCAGTTTTATAATTAAACAGAATCGGCAATTACCGATCAACCAAGAGCCATGACAAAGATAGAAACAAAAGCTCAATACGATTGGGCAGTAAAAAGAGTTGAGGAATTACTTCCACTGGTCACAGATGAAACCCCTCTGGATAATCCTCACAGTATAGAGTTAGAATTACTTTCTAATCTCGTTGCAGATTATTCTGAGGAGCATTTCGCACTGGGAGAACCAACGCTGGTTGATGTCCTCAAACTTCGTATGTATGAGATGGGACTTAATCAGAAATCTTTAGCAAAATTAATCGGAGTCAGTCCTTCACGCTTGAGTGATTATATTTCCGGTAAATGTGAACCGACCTTGAAAGTAGCCCGCGAAATCAGCCAGAAATTGAATATTGACGCCAATATAGTACTGGGTGTTTAATATGAGTATAGAAAACAGAAAAACCGCTTAATTCACCATGGAATAAGCGGTTTTAAGTCGGAGCCGAAAGCGGGACTCGAACCCGCGACTTACTCATTACGAATGATTATCTAAGAATTATATAAAATCACTGTGTATCAGTTATTTATAATTTAATTTAAGCTGAATAAGGATACTCATTAGAACATTTTTTCTACTTGAATGCCTTCCCTATCCTGTTGTCGGATACCTATCAAATCTCTAAAGAAAGTATGAATGCTTCAGATGTTTGCTTATCCGATATTGTCATCTTTTGATATTCTGATACTGCTTGTTCTATAAATCCACGCTTCTTTAAAACCTTGAGTTTGGGAATAAGAGCCGCAACTTTCTCCTCATCAACGGAGGACATTTGTTTATATACATTGAGACAAAAATCTATTGCAGACTGTAAATCCTCAAGGCCCGTTTCTTCCATATAGAATTTACACGCTTCAGGAACGCGGTTTAATCTTATGAACTTGGAGATTATATACTGCATGGAATCATTGGGGTCAAAATCAATATCATCATAGGACACAGCCTGTAGCTGATATTCATCAATTTTTTCTATATCATCAATCGAGCACCCAGTACGATTCTTTAAAAGCTCCTTTGCTTCGTTTATTCTTTCCTCACGCAAAAGCTCTTCTCTCTCCTTTTCCTTCTGCTCTTGGCAAATGCCTTTATACTCTTCCGAGATAGGATTTCTGTGTTGACTCAAAATTCGATTCTTTTCGTAATCAAACTCTTCCTCCGTCAATATTCCTTTCTCTTTATAGTCGTAGATTTTTTCAAGTAAGTCATACAGAAAGTATCTGTCTTGAGTAGTTTTCTCCAATGTAATAGCAGTCCCGGATGCGGAAACCATAAACATGGATTTGCCACCGCCAGAAACTTCGTCAAAATCTACATGTAAACCGACGATTGCATCTGCATGATAACTTTCAGCCTTTCCAGTCAGTTCCTTCATTACTTCGTCGTAAATTGTAGTCAATTTACTCTTGTAGCTTCCAGAACGTCCGCCAAATACATCTGTCAAAGAGGCTGCAATATCGGAAAACAGATTTGTACCTATTACCACATTCGCATTGACTACCCCAAGATATTTTCTTATTGTATATCCTTCTATACTATTTGTTGTTGTTACTATCATAAATCTCTATTTTAACCATTTTGCAACACCACCATGATGAGAGCAAGTTCCTCTACGGCTTTTACTAAAACTATATGTTCCATCTCTGCATAAAGCAGTTGCCCCAGGAGGTGCAGAAGAATAATATGTAGGAGACTGAACTCTCTCACCTCTAGAATTAGTATAATATCTTATTTGTCCTGATGAATGATTTTCAGAAGAATAATAAACTTTTTCTTTTGAAAGATACTTCGTTGAAACATATCCAATATACCCATTATAACTAACAGGAATCCATTTGCAATCACAATCCTCATCAATTAAAACTGCAGTACCTCTAGGAATCTGAGTAATAATAGAAGATGTTACATCAGGAGAATCTCTTAAATTTAGGTTTGCCGTTACATATCTTACTACTTCTTGTGCATGAAATGTGCAGAAAAAGAACAATCCCATCAACAAAGTCAATACTCTTCTCATTCCTTTTTGTTTTTTGATTTATCAAGTAAAGTTTGTGCCTTTTCTAGTCTTGTTATATAACTCATGACATCATATTGAACGAAAGCCCATTTCCCATCTTCATACTTAATACTTTCGTTGGTCTCTAATGCTTGCATTACTTGATTATACATAGAATTATCCTCATCAATTACCATATTGGCTCTCCTCTCATTTTCTTTCATGAAGACTTCTATTGCAATTTTTATAACTCGGATTTCATTCTCATAATCTTTTCTTTTTCTGTAAAGGATAGCAAGTCTCTCGTATGGGTGCTTAAGCGGTAATCTGTAAATGATTGATTTCTCATACACATTAATAGCTTCATCAATCATTCCTTCTTTTTCTAAATCAATTCCAATATTAACAAGCCGAGAACTCTTATCAAAATTATCCTCTATATTAGTATCTTTTGTTGTTTCTTGGAACATGTCATCACTCAGGTTTTCTAACCTCTCAGCCAACTCAACTTCATCCTTACAAAGCACGTCATGAAGGTTTGCTCCATTTGCTGGTCCAACAATCCCAGCTTTCTCAAGTAATCCCATTATCCTTCTTGCCCTGTTATATCCTATTATAAGTTTACGCTGAAGAAGAGAAGTACTTCCTTGCTGCTGATTCACGACCAAACGAGCCGATTCTTCAAATAATGGATCTAATTTATGTATCACGGAATCCTTTAAAACATTTTCCTCTCTATGAGACTCATTTTCTTTTAGAGTAGAAGTATTTTCAGATACGTATTTCTCTTCTGATATGTTTATAACTTTATCCGGGATTATATGGATAGGTTCTACTTTATCAGCATTATAGTTTAAATTATTAGCTTCCGTTTTACTATCAGGAATAAAAGCACAACAAATTCCAATTAAGGCGAGTATAGGAAACCAAATCCATGAAGCACTTGTAAGTAACGGAATCATTACTGAAGCCAGTAAAAACAGAAATGTCAAAATGAACCTCAACGGATTGCTATTAATTGCTTCATTTTCTTGTTCACGCTTAGAAGCATAATGTTTATCTCTATCATAGTTACTACTACCTCCCGATATTTTAGTCCGAGAATATATACCAGTTCCTGGTATCCCGGTATTCACATAAACTCCTCTCTTACCCACATTCACTGAAGCTCCACGCGGACCAACAGACCAACTTGTCCCTGTTTTGCTTATGTTTAAATGCACTCCAGGAAGAATCTTCACCCTTTTCCTAAAATAAAGTCCCATATTATTTCATTGTGTTCATTCTAATACTCAATTTTACCAAAGCCATAGCTCTCACAGAAGATAATGGAAAATCTTTGGGTTGGTGGTTTTGATTGTAACTTACCAGTTTTATCCAGTCTTCACCTTTTTCTGAATGCTGGACGTATTTTACAGTTAAGTATTCATCTCCATCCAGATCTATTGACACAAGGTACATTTCTCCAAAGAAAATATGACTCATTTCTAAAGGTACCTCCTTATATGCTACGATGTCACCAGATTTAAGTAATGGATACATGGAATCCCCTTTGACATAAACAGCTCCATCGCATTTGGGGATATTTGGAATATTAATTTGTCCAAGGATATTCTGGTCTTTATTATCAAACAGAGATTTCAGATTTGCAGCAGCTTCTACGTCATAAAGGGTTATTATTCCTTCTTCCTCTGTTTTTTCAACTCCCTTAGGATGGAAGATTTGAGTAACTTCAGGTGTGCGTAAAGGTGTTCCACGACCGGTTAAAATGTAATTAGCATCAACATCAGAGTATTTACAAAGAAATGGCATTAGTATTTTTGTGGAAACTTCATTTGTTTCACCATTTCTTAATTTTACCATCATATTTTTCGTGATACCCTCAACGTCTGTATAAACCCTATAGTCGGTGAGTTTGAGGGCTTCCATGGTTTCATAAAACCGTTCTTTTACAGAATTTCCCATAATTAGTTATAATTTCACTTGATAGTATCATTAAAGATACTATCTTTGTATCCGTAACAAGTACGAGATGTTACAGGAACAACTAGTTAAACATTCCTCCGAGGAGGTTTAATATATGCACCCATGATAGCTCGTACCTATTGTGGGTGTTTTTAATATGGCTATAAATATAAAAAAGCAATATGAGAACATTTCACATTATATTGGGTGTGGCAGACTTAATAGCATTTGTCGGTTTTTTAATAAACCCAGAAGCATGGGGAGATATCTTTGCTGTACTTTTTGTATTTACCGTGATTATGCTTATTTCGTTTGGAATTGTCATATTGTCATACGATGAAGATGACTACGGGTATCCAGAAGACCATCCTTTCCTTCGGGATTTTAGAAAACGCCATGAAGATGATTCTGATTAAACTTTAGCTTCCATATCGTCAAGTATGCTCATAACCTCCTTTTTCTCTTTTATATCAGCAAGGTGTATAATTCTTTTGTATTCAAACACATCGTCTTTAGACAACTCAACAGGATAATCTTTGTGTATCATCTTGATTTTCACTATAATTTCATCCATTTTATCCTTGTCGATATTTGTTTTTGTTAAGCACTCCATGCTCTTAAATAGATAATACAATGCCGCTTCACTATGGGTCTTTTTCAGTTCGTTTACTCCCTGAAAAAAGAATGTAAGATACATGTTGTGATACAGTATATTATTTGAGCTTTCTTCGATGTCCTTTTGGGTAGATTTCTTGATTTCCCGTTTCAAGACAAAGGCATTGTAAATTTGGTTTGCCATATAAATGGTTACAACCAAAGTCAATACAGCAATAGACAAACTCGCCCCATCAGTATCATAAGGCTTTATATCCATTTTGCAAAGCCATAATGTTGTAACACTTATCACTATTGAGGCTATGCTTAATCCAAACGTCCAATTCTCTTTCTTCATAATGTATTAAGGCTCTTAATTGTTAAACAATGTTGTATGGTATCTAAAAAGATAGTATTTCTTTTGTTGGTTTCTTTTTAGATACTATATTTGCATATCGAAACTTTGATACGAAACAAATATAGTAAAAAACAACTAACCCCACACGATTATGAGTACAAAAATCAAGAACCAATTAAAAGAAGTCATGCTGATGGCGTGGACTTTTGTAAAACGTAATGGATTTACAATGAGTGAAGCGATGAAATGCGCCTGGGCAAACATGAAGCTGAAAGCTGCAATGAAGCAAAGAATCGTAAAGTTCTACTTCAAAAAGGTAGATGGTTCTGTTCGTGAAGCCTACGGCACGCTGAAAGAAAATCTGATACCAGCCACATCAGGTGAAAGCAGAAAGAAGAATGACACTGTTCAGGTGTACTTCGATACAGAGAGACAAGAATACAGATGCTTCAAGAAAGCTAACCTTTTAAATATCGCATGACTATGACACGCCACGAAATCGAAGAAGAACTTGACGGGCTGTACAAAGACCTGAATTTCGCCTATAACGCAGATGAAGAGACTTTATGCAGGGCTTTCAATGCTGACAGCAAGCAAGAATACATCAAAGCACTTACTGAAGAGGTGGACAAATACGAAGCCCTTCTTGAAGAATACAACCTGCCTGAAGATGATGGCATGGACTACATCAACCTTCAATTATCACAAGGCATGGCAGTGACACACTGGTAACTCACCTACCCTGCTGACGGACTGAACGGCAACCGATAGCGAGAATCGGGCAGGGTTCTACTTGATTGGTTCTTTGACATGATGGAAATTTTAGGCTTACCGTTAAGCCTGACGTGAAACGGACGACTGAGTAGCGATAACGGCTGTGTGAAAAGAGTATGAGTAAAGGGCTGCACTAAGCAAACGCAGCATACGAATCACACAGATAACAAAAAGACACTTATACGATTGCAGGTGGCCGTAGGCCGGCTACAAAGACAATCTTCACTGATTAGACACCAGCATGAACTATATATACCCGTGGCTTACCAGACCTTTGATAAGCAGTAAGGCAACCACCGGAACGCCCACGGGAACGATATTTAATACACACGGTTATGAAAATACTACTTTTTCTCTGTGCATTGTCCGTTCTGGTAATGCACTTCAATCAAGACCTGTCTGCTATGTACTGGATAGGATTTGTCGGGTTTATAATCACTGGTTTTTCAATCGCAAACAGACTGGACAATGAACGAGCTGCAAGAAACAATAAAAAGCATCTGTGATGAATTTGCGGACATCAGTGCCATTCTGACGGCACGCTCACGGGAACTGGACAGACGGGAGCTATTTGATAAGGAGATAGAAACGGAAATAAAAAACATTAAAAAGAATAGACATGAAAACAAATGAGGAATTACAAGGTATGACGCATGATGAACTCGTGGCATACACACAGAATCTGCAACGAGAATCCGAAGAATACAAAAAATCAATGCTGTATTACATGGAAGAAGAGAAAAAGATTGAATCGAAGTTTGACAACTTCAAGAACATGGTTAAGTCATTAGCTGGCTTAGTAGATTAGTTTTTATGGTTTGAAAATGGGTAGATGCCGGGCTATGAAAGTCCGGCATTTTCATTGGCAGATAGTTCAGGCGGTAGAACACCATGTAAGGGTTAGCATGGAAGTCACGGGTTCGAGTCCCGTTCTGCCAGCAAACAATCAAATACTTAAACTATGGTTAGAGAAATTACAGTAGACGAAAACTACCAGACAGTACGTCTTTTTGACGAAATGAAGAAAGGGGACATCTACAAGGTTCCCTATGACAAGAAACGGCACAACGGAATCAAGCTGGAAGCATCACGGCGCAATCGTGACCTCCGCTTGATCGGGACACTTAAAAACAAAATGGACGTGAAGTACCGGGTATCGGCCACAGAGTATCCGGGTTTCTCGGCAATTATCTGCTTAAAATAAAATGCTTATGATAAACGAAGATGTATTGAAAATAGTCTTAAACAACAAGTCTTTCGGGAAATACGAAGCAGCTTCGATAGTAGGCGGTCTCAAAAGGCTGAAAGAATTGTGCGAATCCGGAAGGATAAAATACAAGACCAAAGAAGGCGTGCCACACAGCAGATGGGCTTGTAATGCCTGGGACGTGATAAAACATGCAAAATTGATGTATTAAAACCAATTATTATGGAAGAAAAGCCAAATCTATATCAGAAGATACAGCTTGTCTCAAATGAGATAAAAAATATCGAAAAGAACCTGACCGTAGGCAAAGGTAATTATGCCTACAAGGCAGTACAGGACATTGATGTCACCTTGGAAGTGAAAGAAGCCGAGTCCAAGCATGGCCTTGTCAGTATTCCCATTAAGCAGGAACTTGTTAAATCGGAAATAATTAGAGTTGTCAAAGAAGGTGGAGGGGAATCCATCAACTATATGGACATCATAAAAATGACCCTACGCATTATCAATCTGGACAACACATCAGAATACATAGACGTGGAAAGTTTTGGGCGTGGACTTGACCCAGGCGACAAGGGATTTGGAAAGGCTTCTACTTATGCCAGAAAATACGCTTTACTTAATGCCTATAAGATTGCTACAGGTGAAGACCCTGATGAAAACAAATCCAAAGTGCAAACCCCTGCTACAGTAGATGAAGTGAAAAATATTGTCGTTGATTACATGATGACCGACAATCAGTTTGCGCAGAACATACTGTCTTATTTCAATGTAGGAAGTGCTGATGACATGACAAGCGAACAGCTTAAAATGGCATATAACAACCTCAAGAAGAAAGGAAAGATATGACAGAAACCATGTACATAGGAAGCGGTGACGTTCATGCCTTGATGAGTGGTAAGAATACGAAATCACATATCGCCCTCATGCAGCGTTTCGTCAGCGGGATAAAGCCTTATTACAATGCTTTTGCCAGCCCTATAGATGCTTTACGTACGGGAGCCATTCTTGAGAACAGGTATCTTCTCACTTTGCCTGACAACTACTTTACTCAGTATGTTGTCAGGTCAGATGAAATGAACGTGTTCAAGTGCAGCCTGGACTTTGCTTGTATCGATAAAGGAAAGTTAACTGATTTTGATGAATTAAAGACTCTTTATCTTTCAGATTACCTTGATTTTATTGAGCCTATCAAGCATGACAACAAAGCTTTAATCGAATACGTCAAGAAGAAGCATAAAGCTTATTATTATCAGGTTCAGGAACAACTCTTTTGCACTCATCTTAAAAGCTGTAACCTTGTTTTTCTGTCTGTAACAACCTACGACGACGAAGCCAACTGGCATCGTAATATCCTTCCCAATGAGTATTGTAAAATCCGTATCACTCGTGACGAACAGGCAATTGCAGAAATAAAACGACGTGGACAGATTTTCCAACAGATAAAAGATTTTTATTCAAACTAATATGGCAAATCAAATAACTGGACGGCTGGTCTATATTGGCCAGCCCCAAGAAATCCCATCCAAAAGCGGTGGCAACCCGTTTGTGAAACGTGAATTTATTCTTGATGCCACAACCTATGACCCCTATACAGGTGAACGTAGCCAGTACGAGAACGTCCTGCCACTTGAAGTAAGCGGTGACAAATGTGCCGAACTTGACCAGTTCAGAACCGGTGATGTAATAACGGTTTCCTTTTCCCTCCAAGGTCGGGAATGGACAAATCAGGACGGACAACTAAAACGTATGGTGTCCATCCGCTGCTATAAACTGGAAGGCCGTCAGCCAATGCACCAGCCAGCATCCGTGCCAGCACAGCAACCGTCACCGACACAAACGCCAACCATGGCACAGGCGTTTCCACCTGATGTAGATGCGAATGGAAATCCCAAAGATGACTTACCGTTCTAGCCTATGAGCATATTCAATCTGAAGAATGAATACGATATACCCAAGTTCAAGGCTTATGTAAACAAACTGTTCCAGGAGCGGGCGGTTGTGGAAGTGAGAAAGAAGCTGCCCAACCGCACGCTCGCCCAGAACAGATACTTCTATTTGCTTCTAAATTGGTTCGCAAGTGAAACAGGTTATAGTGTAGAGGAAGTTAAAATCGATATTTTCAAGAGGTTATGTAATAGGGATATATTCGAGAAAGAAAAGACGAACAAAAAAGGAAAGATTATAAAAACTTTGAGAAGCTCGTCTGAACTGAGTACGGGAGAAATGACTCTCGCTATTGAAAGATTTCGGAATTATTCTAGTGCTAAAGCAGGAATATATTTACCAAGTCCTAACGAGAATGAGTTTCTATTACATATTCAACAAGAGATAGAAAAAGATAAAGAATTTCTAAGCTATGGGGATGGGTGAGAATTGGAAAGATATATCCGGATATGAAGGTTTATATCAAGTATCAGATATGGGACGGGTTAAATCTATATGCAGTCATGTAAGGCTTCAAAATGGCGAGTTAATGAAAAAGAAACCACATATTTTGAAACCACAAAACAGATGTGGATATAGATGCGTAAATCTATTCAAAGATGGAAGTATTCATACAGTAAACATTCATCGTTTAGTGGCTGAATCTTTCTTGCCTAATCCTCATAATTATCCAGTTGTAAATCATAAAGATGAAAACAAAACAAACAACAATGTAGGAAATCTTGAATGGTGTAGCCATGCTTACAATCTTAATTACGGTACAGCTAAAAGACGTAGAGCTATATCGCAAGGAAAGGTGGTTCTTCAATTGGATAAAAATGGAGTTTTGATAAAACGCCATTTAACATTGATGGATGCTTATAGAGATACTGGTGTAGATTACCGAAATATTTCACTTTGCTGTTATCATAAAAGAAAAACTGCTGGTGGATATTGTTGGAAGTTTGAATAATAAATTAAATCGAACGTAACAAAGAGTTTATTTGACTATGGACAAATTTTTAGGACAAGACATCCCTGAACAGGAACGATGGCAGTTCCTTCAGGACAACGCCGATGCGGTAGAGAAAATCGGCTACACCCACAGATTCACCCCCGAAGAACTGGCTCAGAAGAAAGAAACATTGGCTGAGGTATCTATCACCATCAACGATGTCGAGATGGAGAAGAAAGAGGCTATGGAGAGTTTCAAAGAACGCCTAAAGCCTTTGAATGAAGAAAAACAGGAACTTTTGGACCACATCAAAAGAGGTTCGGAGTTCGTCGAGAATGAAGAATGTGCAAAATTCCTATACCATAAAGAAAAGATGGTAGGATTCTACAACAAGTTAGGTGAACTGGTTTATAGCCGCCCAATCATGCCACAAGAAATGCAGAAGACAGTATTTAGTATTAACCGTAAAACTGGAACAGAATCATGAGTGAAAACAAAATCAATTTGGTAGTACCGAAAGAATATAACGGTAAACCTATCGAAGTAGTATTAAGAGAAGGTAAGGCACCCGTAGCACTTGACCCGAAAGAGCCTGAAAGAGTAGTTATCAATGGAACGATAGATGCACCTTTCAAATGGCTGGAGAAGCGTGTCGAACTGATTAATCAGAAATCGGCCAATATCATTGTGAACCGTGATAAGATGTGTCTGGCTTTGACTATTGATGAAACCAATTATTACCAGACAGTAATTAGTGGAGTTTTACAGGCTTCAAAGGAAATGCAGGAGTTCGGTATCAATGCGGAAAGGAAATGGGAACCTATCAAATTGTCCCAGTTCTTCAAGATGCACCGTGCCTTCTTCAAGGATAAGTCTGAGAACATGATGCTGGTTTCCACTTTGAAGAACTTCAAGGCGAAAGTGAATCAGGATATAGAACGTAGCAAAGAGGAAAACGGGAACAAGACGGATAACTATTCTCAAGTGGTTGATTCCAATCTGCCAAAATCGTTCAAACTGAATATCCCTCTTTTCAAAGGTTTTGCCTGTGAAGAAATCGAAGTTGAAATCTACGCCGATGTGGATGGGCGGGAAGTTTCCCTTTCTTTGGTTTCTGCCGGTGCGAATGAGGCCATTGAAGAATACAAGAATAAGGTGATTGACGAACAGGTTGGAGCAATCAAAGGTGTTGCACCTGACATCGTAATCATTGAGGTGTAACAATGAGAAAGCAAATTTATTTAATTCTGTTTCTGGTAGTCGGAGTATCTATCGGAAACAGAATATTCAATCACCTCAACGCTTGGCTGGGCGTGGTAATAATATCAGCCACAGTGATTTATTTCGTTTATAAACTAATTAAAAATTTGAAGAATGAAAAGATTGATTAATCTAATGTTGGTCTGTATGACCTTAGTGGTATTTGCTTCATGCGAAAGAGTAGCCCCTAATTATGCCGGTGTTCTAATGGAGAACTATGGGAAGCAAGGAAAAGAGGATTTTAAGGTAGTGTCCGGTAAAGTTTCCACTTGGGAATGGGGCACTGAATTGTTTCAAGTTCCATTGTTTGACCAAAGAGGGGAATTTGCTGAACCTGTCACATTGAAGGCTGCTGATAACACTGAATTTAACGCACGTCCTACTTATTCTTATAAAGTTATCAAGAATAGAGCTATAGATGTTGTATTCGATAACAAACATATAGATAAAGCTGATACAGAATCAGGAAAAGACGGGTTTATGCAAAGCCTTGAAGATAATATACTTGAACCTCGTATTTATGATTTAATCAAAGAAGAAAGCCGTAAGCACAAGACAGACAGTTTAATGGCTGACGGTGGTTCTCTTCTTTTTGAAAAGCGGTTGGAGCAGATTGTGGATAAAGAATTTGAGAAAAGAGGGCTTCAATTGCTGACTTTTTCTGCACAGCTTGAATTTTCAAAGGCTGTGCGTGAGAAGATTGATAGTCGTAATGAGGTGAATACCAATATATCTGTATTAGACCAGCAGATTGCAGAGCAGAAGAAACGCAACGAATTGGAGCAATTAAAAACAGAACAGGCTATCATTCAATCACGTGGGTTGACTAAAGAAATACTCTATAAGCAATTCATAGATAAATGGGATGGCCGTACACCACTTTATGGAATTGCCCCTGAGTTTTTAAAAATAACGAAATAGCATGAATAAACGCCCGGAAAGACGGGCATACGGGCGCAAGCACAGGACGTGCTTTAGTATGGAGTAATTGCGCAATATCTCCATACACTTGTCCCATTGAATTAGCTAATATATGAGCAAGTAAAACCGTGATGGTTGGGCGGGTTCGATTCCCGTTGCGTCCACAACCAATAATGGAATTATTATGAAAGAAGAACGGAAATTAACATTTGGGAAATACAAAGGACAAGAGATAAAGTATATCATACTTACTCATATTGGTTATATCATGTGGTGCTTTGAGAATATCAACTGGTTTAAGCTGACAGATCAAGAACAGGCTTTATATGATGCGATAGCCATAATGATTAAGAAGGAACGCTTGCCAATGACTTTTCCGGTTGAAATGATGTATAAGCATATAAAAGACAGAGAGTCATATGAAAAGTTAAATACTCCATTTACATTCAATTATGGATATATATCTTTAAGAATGTCTGAAAAGGATAATCCAATATTCAACAGTATTGAAAAATACATTACACACAAAATACGCAGAAATAGTACGAAAGAATGTTCGTCATTCGAAAGTCTTTCAGGAGATTTGACTGGTCTTTCACATAGCATGAATAAAGAAATAGAAAAAGCTCGGCTTAATGGTGAGAGTGATGAAGAAATATATGGTTATTGGGGTAGTATGAATGATTATAAGGCTTTATAAATATGTATTACATCAAGAAACCTAAAAAGAAGAAAGAAAAGCCTTTGCCGTTATTCGATAAGGCAGGTATCAAGATTAAAAAGAAGCCGGATTTAGTGGCCAAACTCGACAAAGTTTTCAGCCGCTATATCCGGCTTCGTGATTGTATGCCGAACGGGTATTTCCGTTGTATCTCATGCGCCCAGATAAAGCCATACGAACAGGCAGATTGCGGACACTTCCATTCGCGCCGCCACATGGCTACACGCTTTGACGAGGACAATGCCCACGCAGAGTGCCGGGCGTGCAACCGTTTCAGCGCAGACCATCTGATACATTACGAGAAAAACTTGAAATCAAAAATCGGTCAGCAACGCTTCGACAAGCTGGCATGGAGAGCAAGCCAGGCGAAGAAATGGACTGATTTTGAATTAATAGAACTCACCAAGTATTACAAGGCTTTGGGAGACAAACTGAGTAAGGAGAAAGGATTATGAGTTATGTTTTACGGGATTACCAGCAGAAGGCCAGTAATGCTGCAGTCAGCTTCTTTGCTAACAGGGCCAAGAAGAACAATGCCATCATGGTACTGCCTACCGGAGCCGGCAAGAGTCTTGTGATAGCCGACATCGCCAGCCGTCTTGAAGGGCACACGCTAGTATTTCAGCCCAGTAAGGAGATACTAGAACAGAACTATCTGAAGCTCTGTTCGTATGGTGTTCTGGATTGTTCCATCTACTCTGCCTCATTCGGGCGAAAGGAGATTTCAAGAATAACTTTCGCCACTATCGGAAGCGTAGTCAACCATCCGGAACTTTTCCAGCATTTTCAGAATATCATCATCGACGAGTGCCATCTGGTTAACCCGAAAGACGGAATGTACAAGAGATTTCTTTCGATGCTGAAATGTAAAGTTCTTGGATTGACGGCTACGCCTTACCGGCTTTCATCAAGCAGGGATTTCGGCAGTATGTTGAAGTTCATCACACGCACACGCCCGTGCGTGTTCTCTGAGGTAATCTATCAGGTTCAAATCTCTACTCTATTGGATATGGGGTATCTTTCGAAGCTGAACTATTATCCGATGAATCCTTTGGGATGGAACGAACTTAACCTGAAGGTGAACACTACCGGAGCCGACTACACGGACAAGTCTGTAGTGAAAGAGTATGAGCGTATCGACTTCTACGGGTTTCTGGTGAGCATCGTCCAAAGGCTTATGAATCCCAAGAGCGGTGTAAAACGAAAAGGTATATTGGTTTTCACCCGTTTCTTGAAAGAAGCAGAACGTCTCACCTGGTCCATTCCCGGAACAGCCATCGTTTCAGGAGAAACACCGAAAAAAGAACGCGAACATATCCTTGAAGCGTTCAAGGCTGGAGAAATTCCGGTGGTGGCCAACGTAGGTGTACTTACTACCGGATTTGACTATCCTGAACTGGATACGATTGTCATGGCCCGTCCGACAATGTCACTGGCTCTTTGGTATCAGATAGTCGGTCGTGCCATCCGTCCGCATCCTAACAAGGAATCCGGCTGGATCGTTGACCTTTGCGGGAATCTGAAACGATTTGGCGAAGTCAAGGATTTACGCCTGGTGGATAGCGGAAACGGTAAATGGGCCGTGTACTCCAATAGCAGACAGTTGACTAACGTAAGATTCTAAGATTATGGAAGGATATATAAAACTAAGCCGCAAGTTCTTCTCGAATGATATGTGGAATGAAGCCCGGACTTTTAGCAGTTGCGAAGCGTGGCTTGACTTGATTCAGTCAGCACGATTTGAGGCAACGCCCCGTATGGAGAGTATCGGAGGTCGAGAAGTCTCTTATACAAGAGGACAATATCCTGCATCCATAAGATTCTTATCAAAGCGTTGGAAATGGTCTGAGAGGAAAGTACGGACGTTTCTTGCCTTTCTGAGAAGAGAGAACATGATAACTCTTTCCAAAGAACAAGGAATGAATGTAATAACCTTGGTAAAGTACAATGAGTATAATGGCTCAGAGTCTGACACAGTAAGTGACACAAGCAATGACACAATGAGTGACATAAATATCATTCAGGAAATCAATAATTTACGGATGCAAGTGACACAGCTAATGACACAAGTGGCGACACAGCAGGTGACACACCCTGCCAAAGAGCCAGAAAAGCGACACACGGGTGACACAAAGCAAATAAAGGAGAAGAATATTATTAAAGAAACTACTACTAACGTAGTAGCAAAGAAAGACGCGGCTAAAGCCGCTACTCTCTCTAGGAAAGAATCCTTCTACCAGTCGTTAGTCCCTTATGTCAGTCAGTACCCGAAAGAAATGATTCGGGCTTTCTTCGATTACTGGAGCGAGCTTAACAAGTCAGAAACCAAGATGCGCTATGAACTGGAAAAGACCTGGGAGCTTCCAAGACGGCTGGCGACCTGGGCCAGTCGTGAGAAAGTGCCTTCAAAAACAGATGTAGGCATAGTTCTGAAGGATAATTCACCGGGAAAATACAAGAAAGGCTGGTAAACATGGAACAGATAAATTTTCAACAGACAATCGAACGGCTCAAAGATACGGGTTTCTCCCCTATTCCTAACGTCGTAAAGATAACCGTTCCGGATGCCAAAAGAGTTCTCTGGGCCGGTATCAGGTACTTCACTGGAGAAAATGCCAGATGGCTTCCTGAGTACGAAGAAGTGGCAGGCTGGCTGGCCGGCAATGAAGGTCGCGGACTTCTGTGTTTCGGCAACTGCGGACGCGGAAAGACCCTTATCTGCGGAAAGATTCTTCCTTTGGTTCTTAACCATTACTGCCGCAAGGTGGTAAGCTGCTACGATGCACAGCAGATGAACGCTGATTTGGACGCAGTGAAGCAAAAACACATCATCTACGTTGACGATATAGGGACAGAGAATCTTAGCGTCAAATACGGCGAAAAAAGGCTTGCATTCGCTGAACTGGCAGACGAAGCAGAGAAGAAAGGAAAGCTTCTTATCCTGACCACCAACCTAACGATAGACGAGCTGAGAGAGAAATATGGGGAAAGAACCATTGACCGGCTGAGGGCGATAACGAAAACCGTCCTCTTCAGCGGTGAAAGCCTGAGAAAATGATATGAAAATCACAATTAACTGGGTAACTCGTGCCTGGAACCTGATCAGGAGGTTACGTGAGAAATACCGTCTTCCACAATACATGAACGTGAACGGACTCACAGAAGCAGAGGTTGACGAAGAGACATTAAGCAATCTCCGCAAGGGTGAGCCAAAGTATTTAATCATCAGAAAAGTAGAGAAATGACAAGACAAGAATCAGAAAGAAAGCTCAATGAACTGAGAAAGAAGTATATCGCCTTGATTTCATCCATGAACTTTGCCAAAGCACAGAAAATCAAGAACAAGATTGACTCCCTTGAAAGAGAGGTGGAACCGCATTCCTTGGGAGAACTTCTTCAGGACTATACCCCGGAGTTCAAGGTAGAAATGCTTCGCAAGATGCACAAGCTGTTCATCTACTCCGATTTGCTTGAAGGTGCGGCACTGGAGTTCCAGTCTGAACTTGAATCAAACGGAATAGATGCTCAGGTAGTTTTTCAGGTAAAGCGCGTACTGAAAGAACTGAGAAGCATAGTACGAATACCGGATGAAGAGAAAAACGCTTCACTGTCTGACAACTTTGCCGGGATGTGTGATGAAGCCGGACTTGTAGTGAGTAACATAATCAACAAATATCTTGCAAAATGATAACGGAAAATGACCCAATGCTTCCACGTAAAGTGGATTTGGAGAAGAACCCTTCTGGAACCGAACTGAAAATCGCCCAGCATCGGGAATTGGAGAAACATGGAAAGTATGTAGCTATCCCAGGCGACAAGACACGGACGCGAATTTTCGTCCGCAACGGTGAGGATGCGGAGAAGAAGATAGCTGCATACCTGGAGAGAATCAACAACCGACCTCAAAGATGGAACTGATATGGGAAAACTGAAAGTCTATTATGGATGGTCTAGAATAGGTAATGTTCGAAAAAAACGTGCCTTATCCGTAATGTTCGAGAATGATGCACAGGGTTGCAGAAGTGACCGTGGGCAAAGATGTCTGAGAACGATTCAAGACACCGTGATTGAAAGGTACCAGACGGATGAAGAAATGGCTGATGGGAAACGTCAGAACCGGATATTTACTGAGTACAGCCTGTTCATTGACGAGAAACCTATCAATGGTAGCCTTGAAAGATGCTTGCTAGTTAACAGCGATGCCGACAAGAACAATATATCCAAGGCTATTCGGGATAAGATTTCTGATGCTTTACGGAAGGCTTTCATGTTGGCCAATCCTGGTTACAAAGAGCCATGTTCTCAACTTGAATTGAAATTTGAATGATATGGGAAAGCAGGAAAGTATGGATGGCTTGTTCCAGATGGCTAAGGATTTGGCCAAAGCAGAAAAGGAGCTGAAAGTTGAGCAATGGGTTGAAGTAACTATTTACTATGGATATGCAGAAAAACAAGTAAGCTTATATCACTACAATCTTCCCCGTGAGATGTATTTCCGGTACCAATGGGTAATCAGATGGAGGATGGCGAAATTACAGTGCCAATACCCCAAACAGATTGTATCTACAAGCCTGTACTTCTACGACAAGCGTTCAGGAGAGTCGCTTGAAGTGAGTTCTTGCCTGTCTAAGCTGATTTCGGACAAAGCCCAGATAACAAAAGCAGAACGCAGGATGAATGAATACATAGAGTACAACCGTCAGAACAACATGTTCTTTGACGAGGAATCCGATGAGGAACTGGTTAAGTTCCGCGAGAAACTGGAGCGCAAGAAACTCGAATGTGCTGAGTGTGAGAAGAGGTTAGAATTATTAGTTGAAAGAAGGAGGAGTAATCAATGAAAGAAACTCAATTGTCCTTAAACTTGGATTATGGAATTAGTAAAGAACAGGCTTGCATCCTTTGCCATCTCTCCTCTGAATGTGAAGGGTGCTGTGTTAAATGCAAGGCTGAGAATAAGAATGATGGTTGTTCTGGTCAAGCTTGTTCCCAGCCGTTTCGTGAGAAGGAAGGGAATAGATGGGATACATGGATGCACCTTGTTTCTACTTCGCTTCCGGAACTCAAACGATTTATACCAGTGAAATACAGAAAACATTTAAAAACAAAAAAGTGATATGGCAAACATTGTCAAATTAACCGGATGCAAGGAGGTTTCGCATGATATATATGCTTACTTCACTTGTGATGCTGAAAAAGCATTGAAGGCTTTGGAACTTGAGATACCGTGTACTGGAGCAAATAGCACTGGAGCATACAACATTTACTTTAATGATGGGGGAGAAACTATCTGTGAGTACATGACATTCTGCGTTACACGTGAGTTTAAGAAGGTTTCATCCATACAGGATGCTGTTGAATGGATGGATAAGAAAATGAAGAAGGAAAAGTGATGAAATACTACGTAAAAGCAACAATAATCATAATTATCTGTGAAATTGTTACGGCATTGATTGCAGATTTGATTAACGCTGACAGAAGCGAATCCATTATTCGTTTTATGATTGTTTATATGTGTATTGATACAATTGTAAGACAATTAAAAGAATGAATGAAGAATCTAAAATAATAGAACTTGACACCATTCTTGAATACAAGGATGGTCAGGTGTACATCAAGAATATGGTTACAAACGAAATGCCGGCTACACTGACATTCAATATTATCGAAGCATTAAATAAAACGATTGTTGAGTATTATAAAAAAGATAATCAATGAAAACGAAATTGTATTACCTGTTCCTGGCAGTCATGTGGTGGCTGCTGGGATAGGTGGAAAGGAGATAAAATGAAACGAGTGTATAAGTATGAGGTCTTTGGCGTAACTTACTATGAGGGCATCTCCGAAGGAACTTCCGATACGTTTGACTCATTAAAAGATGCCAAACATTTTGTGGAAAAAGCTCATAACGGAAGATTTCACAAGATACATCAAACAATCTTCAAGTATGAAGAAAGAAACGGAGAACCCTATCGGTACGTAAAAAGACTTTGGTTTCTTAAAAAAGGAAGGTGGTACTCTACCAGAAAGGTTCATAAACAACTTTTATTCATGGAAATATGAGACGAACAATAAATACAATACCAAAGCAGGAATATGACGATCTGATGAAGTATGCAACTTTAAGAATGCATAGGAAAATCCAAAGGCTGGCAGACGAAGAGATTTCAAAGATGCGAGAAGCTGACAACAAAGGTGACTACGAGAAAGCAGAAGTACACGACTTCAATTCACGAGCGTTGTCTCGCATGGCCGATATGTATTATGAAATAATCAAGAGAGAGGATTAAAATATGAAACAAGTAAAAGTAAAAATAGAGACAACAGTAGAAACCATGTTAGGTGATAAGCCTGTAAATGAATTTCTTGGTGATGTTGCAGATATATGTCATACATCATTGGAATACTCAACATCAAAAAATGAAGGGTGTGAGACACTCTATGAGGACCAAGAATATGAAGATTACAGAAATGACATGGAGGACAGGGTGTCTGTTCTTGAAAGTGCTATTTGTCGCATTTTAGATTTATTGGAAAATTAAAAAATAGGGTAAGAATTACTTACCCTATTCGGCGGTTTATGTTCTTAGATACTATCTGATGGTAAAAACATCAGCAATAATCTAAAAAAACGACCCTACTGTCATTAAACAACCTGTCACGAATAAACATTGTACAATGTTTATAATGCTGATAACAGCAAGAATGAAACATAGTGTTTCTAACATAAACAGCCCAACAAGCTGTAAATTTGATTGGGCTTCATTTTGCCCAATCTAAAAAAGATTTTTTCCCATTTTAAATCTATTTTAAATTATACGGCAATATCGCCTAACATCTGACAGGACTCGAACCTGAATATTAAAACCTTGCCATTTTCAGTCACAGATGCTGGCGCAAATATAAATAGTATTATTATAAAAAGCAAAAGTATGAAAGCAATATCCATCAAACAACCGTGGGCAAGCTTAATCGCTCACGGTATCAAAGACATCGAGAACCGGACTTGGAAGTGTCCTCAGAAATACATCGGCCAAAGGGTGCTTATTCATGCAAGCAACAGTAAGGGAGTAGGTTGGATAATGAACAGTGAGCAAAGAGTACAAATTCTAGTTCATCCTTCAGAATTAGCAGGTGTAGACTGCAACAAGTTACCTCGTGGTGCTATCATCGGCAGCGTGGTTATATCCGATTGCGTACAAAACCATCCTTCAGTATGGGCAGAGCAAGGTTGCTGGAACTGGGTGTTGAAAGACGCGGTTCTGTTTGATAAGCCGATTATGAATGTGAAAGGGAAACTTAGTTTTTGGTGTTTTAATCTGGTAAAATAAAACAACATTAGCAGTGTTATTAATCGGAATTCTTCTATGTGTATTTTTCGCAATAGATGTATACATGGAGATATCATAATGAGGAGGGTAATTTATAATCATTACAAAAATAAAGCTATACATATCATTGAATTCAAGAAATTTTTATCTTTGGAGGAATTTAAAATTAAAATATATGGGAGGATATATTAAACTGGCTGGACAAAGCATTATTAAAAGTGTGTATAAACACCCTGAGAATTGGGGGTTAATGTATAAGGAATATGGTAAATCTGAGAATATCAAAGACTATTCAGAAGAAGAAGTGTCTGAGATGCTTAAAGGCGTATATTCTAAAAGTGGTTATTTGTTAGTTGATGGAGACTATTTTATAAATGTAAATGATGTTATTCAATGTGGGTGTACATTGAAAACAATAACGTCAAATACAAGATTAGATTTGTCGAAGCCTATACCAATCAAAAAAATACGTACATTTTACGTAGAAAATTATTATTTAATAACGCGCAATAGCGTTAATGGGAATAATAAACACTTCATAAATTCTTATTTATCAAAGATTAGGATTATAAATCCAGGGCGTGGTCGGTTTAGAGGATTATATAGTCTTCCTAATTACTATATGTGTGTTCAATCATTTGGACATGGCTATGTACCTAAGGATTTGTTTCATCCTATAAAGTTTTATTTTAATGGAGTCTTTTGGGGTGATCAATATCGAATTAGTGATTTTCTTGTAGATACAGAGCTTAAAATATCATATTAATAACATTTTTACTTACTGACAACCCTTGTCAGTGCTTTGTGAATACCCGATAACTGCTTTAGTAGTGGTTATCGGGTATTTTATTTCTAACTAATTACCCCCCAATTATTATGAACTTAAACAAATTAAGAGATAAAGCCTACCAGTGTGCAGTTGCCCACGGATGGCATGAAGAAAACCTGAGTGATGAACATTTCCTCTGTCTGGTCATATCCGAACTTATGGAAGCGGTGGAGGCAGACCGGAAAGGGAAACATGCTAACCGGGTCAATTTTGAATATTACATGAAACAGAGGAAACGTGATGATGGGGAATTTATGTACGCTTTCAAACATGGAATCAAAGACAGCGTGGAGGATGAACTTGCTGATGTCTGTATTCGTCTGCTTGATTTGGCCGGACTGAGAGGGTGTGATTTGGATAGCTTCGACTACGAAGGAAGCGATACGGAAGATTATTCTGATATGACCTTCACGGAGTCCATGTTTAGAATCTGCTCCTATGTCACCGACAACTTCTACAGGGATGAACCATTTATCCTCCTGAATGAGATATTCGCTTTCTGCCGGGATAGAAATATCGACATCTTCTGGCACATCAAGCAGAAAATGAAATACAATGAACTTCGTCCGTACAAGCACGGAGATAAAAACTACTGACCATGAAACACGCATTCTACGCCTTAATCATCATACAAGCCCTGTACGAGCTTGTGAAGCTGTTCAGATGTAAATCCCTATATCAACATGCAAAAGTCTTTCAGGACCTAGATAAGACAGCAAAAAGATGGTATCTGATAGCGCATCCATGGCTTCATGTTGCATTCTTCATGGATACCATCGGACTTTTATTGCTGGGGATGGGATTGTTTTCAAGCCAGTGGGTGTGTTTCCTTGTTGTCCTGGTCATGAGCTTCAGCCAGATCCAAAAGCTAGGAGCATGGGCGGTGTTCCTGGACAGTCTGGTAACGGTTATCATCTACGCTTTCGCCATCCTGAATGCATATTACTTGGCATAAAATAAAAAAGGGAGCCAGCCCACACGATTAGAAGCCAACTCCCCCACACGATTATGATGCAAATATAAGAATTTCCAACTAAATAAATCGTGCTATGACAAAAGAATTTTCATCAATCGTGGAGTTGAAATCAATACGTGAACAGAAATCAAGATTATCGGAACGTGAACAGGAACTATCCTCCCCCATCCTGACCGATTTTTCTCTTATTCCGGAGATTTATGACTGGTTCAAGGACCTGTTGGCCGGGATGGACTGTCCGCCCAATCCGGAAAGTGTTACCCAGCGAAAGAAGTTCCTCTTCATTGTGTTGTTCCTCTTCGCCCCTAGTGTGCTTGCCGGCGGACGGCTGCCGAACGGCATCCGGGCAGAGATTTCCGGTGTGTTCCCGGATGTTTCCCCGTGTGTAATATCGAACAATATCGCCGATGTTTCTTTTATCTATCAGCAGTATAAGGATTTCCGACAGGATATAGAGTATCTTTACAACCAAATTATAGAAAGGTTGAAAAACAAAGGACTAATCAAGTAACCCCGTTCCGAAAGGCTCGGGGTATTTTTATGAAACATTTTACCAATTGTTTGTTCTTGGTTTAAGCAATCTTAGGCTAAAAATCACCATGTTGGTAACTTTGTCTCAAAGAGATAATAACAGCTATCCTCACGGCTGAAAAGTATAAACCCTGCCATCGGTAAGAAGTGAGGAGCTTGCCTTTGGTGGGGTAATTTTTTAATCTAAGATTCACTGAGACATGAAAACAAATCAAGAAATGGTAAGGCAAATGGGGAATTTAGAAGTTATTCAACGCACCGTTGACGGCTATTTCAATGCTACCAGGCTTGTAAAGTTATGGAACGAACGAAACTCCTCAAACAAAGAATTGAAGAAATACTTTGAAAATGAATCAACCAAGGAATTAATCGCTACCATCGTTGAAAAAGAAAATCTAAATGGGCAAAATTCTCCCTATTTAAGTTCACGTGGTAAATGCGGTGGAACCTGGGTTCATCCTGTATTGTTCATTGATTTGGCTATGTGGCTAAATGCGTCATTCAAATATGATGTAATCAAATTCGTTTCTGACCAAATGATTCGTTACCGGAATGATGCTGGGGACGCTTATAGGGAACTCTCTTCTGCCATCATGAAAATCGTTCCCAAAGACTTTATGCCTAAAGCCATGCAGAAGGTCGGTGAAGCCTTGAACTGGGTTATCTTCAACAGTCATGAAAAGATGCTACGTAATAAGCATGGTGAGGAACAAAAACAACGTGAATTGTGGCAGCTTGAAAAGAAGATTGCTGATTTGGTCAATGAAGGTTTCTTGACCGACTATGAAAGCCTTATTGGGTATCTGAGAATTCAATACCAGAAAAGGAACTATCCAAAGGTCTTTGCTAATGCTGGATAAAATATTACAAAAGTAGAAAAGCCGGAGCGTTATGCTTCCGGCTTTATACCATTAATATCCAATTCAAATTTTGTTTTACTCAGTGAAGCTTCATAAATCTTACATGAGGGGATATGTTCTTTTACAATAGAAATAATTTCATTTTTTGCTTCAATAGAGATTTTGCACCCCAACGTAATTTCGGTAATCGAATCTAATGGAACTTTTATACTACTTCTTGAAGCATTAATTTTAATTAATCTATATTCATCCTCGTATTCCCAGATATTTGCTTTTGTAAAAAGTAATCTTTCTATAAATTCTTCAACTTTATCTTCAAGGTGCTTTATTGGAAGCTCTTTTTGATATTTGACTTTTCCAAGTGTTCCTTTTACAGCATAAAATATTTTATCCATATCAAACCCAATACAAATACCTGTATGTGAGTTTGTATAATGTGACCACATCAAGAAATTATTGCTTCTTGTGGTTAAGCTAAACACCCCAAATAGTCTTTCTACTTCTTTTTGGGTTTCTTTATTTTGCTGTTCTATATGTTCTTCATTAAACAACCATCCTTTTTTTTGTTCTTCTGAAACGTATGTATATATTTGTTCCTCACTCCAATCGGGATAATTTTTACGGGCTAGCTTATACATATATTGAAAAATATTTTCTGTTGTTAGCTCAGAATTGTCAAAAATATATGGAATACTACCCTCAAATGGATCGTTTAGTTGCCCAATTGACGGAAAATATAATTCACCATCAGTTAATATTCTTTTTGTATAATCATTCCATGGTTTATACTTGTATAATACATTTAGCATTTTATTATTCTCCTTTCTTAATTTTGAATTTTATACTGCAATCCTAAACCATTAAGCCTCATGTCTGAAATAATCATTCTTTCGTATGACCATTTTCGTCAAACTCAAATGGAAGTTCCATTTGACCAATCTGACGCATCTTCATTTTTTTGAAGTTATCACAAAATTGCTTCATATTGTCTGAAACCTGAAACAATGTTATTACTTTATTGATCTGTTTCTCTAGATTTGGTTCTCCAATATCAAGTGTAAGAAGTTGGTGATAACGGTTTGTTCTGTTTCCTGATTCACTTTTAGGCGTTTTCTTTTTTAATTCCTCTAAAACTCCATTAGGTAGTTCTTCATAGATAAAAGTATTAGTCCATTTTCCTATAATTCCAGGACGTTTTTTAATACCTTTTACTGTATAATCCCAGCCATTAAGACGAAATAGTTCTTTATAAAAAATATCAGGAAATCTTTTTTGCCAAGGTAGTAATTCTTCTGAAATATACGCTTTCAGAATTTTTTGTAATTCGTCTTTCTCTCGTTCGTACTGGTAACCAGTAGCTTCATCAACAAGAGCAATAATACCTACTTTTGCTACAGAGCGAATTATAATATCAGCACTTTTGACAATTTTTTCATCGTTAAAAATGCCGGCACGATTTGCATCTATGATAGCAGAGCATATATCAACCAATAAAGTTACCTCATATCCGTTTGCTACTGATAGTGAGCCTCCTGCATTGTTCCGTTTAAATTTTATAGGATTTGCTAACCTTTCTGATATGCTATTTTCACCGGCACATAGATAATCAGTAAGCCCATCAATTTTACAGAAACTATTCATCCACTGGCCACTCTTGCTTTCATATCCAATAGCTTTTTGGATACCCCTTCCAGAAAATACTCTTGTTCCATTATTTAATACATAGCATGGAATTTCTAAATCACCTAAATGTAATGGTGTTTTATCAGAACCATATTGTGCTATTAAAGTTTCTTGTTCTTCCATAATTTCTTATTTAAAAATTAGACGTTTAATTCCAGCAACTTTCTTAAATCTTCAAACGAGTGAACCTCATAGAGAGTTCCCTTAACTTTTACATAACCGTTTACCTCTGAATCAGGTGTGTTTCTCACAAATAGTTCCGCAATATCCACTTCTAAGGCATTGGCAATACGTTCCAAAGATTGTAATTGCGGATAATCACCTCTTAATGTCTTATTAAGACTAATATCAGATATACCCATCTTGTCAGCCAAATCTTTTTGAGTAAAACCTTTAGACTGGCAAAGTTCTTTTATTCTTGTTCTAAAATCCATAATACTATATAGTTTTATTGCACAAATATAAGTCTTTATACTAAGTAATACAATGAAAGTCCTAAAATAAATCTATGTAGTTTTACTATTAACATAGTTTAAGTATGTAAATATTGCATGATTAAACTAAATAGTTTTACTTTGTGGTATGAAATAAAACGAAGTAGTATAATTCCCCAAACTAATACATACGATTATGAAGACTATTAGCAGTGAGTACATCAAAGAAATTAAAGAACAAATCAAAGTTATCAATGAAGCTCTAAAAAGAATACAAGAAGCTGAAAAGGTTCAGGATTCAGCGGTAAATAATAGAGAATACAACAAGGCAAAGGATGAAGCTATTGACGCAAGCTCAGACGTAATGATAGCTTTAGAAGAGACTGTAAGACTTGCATCAGCTATGGGGTGTGAAACTGGTCTGTATGAGGTACACAAATATCACAAGATTGTAGAACTTGATTTTAGAGATTCACACAAGTAAATAGCAGCAGGGCGAAAGCCCTGCAATTACACACGATTATTAATTTTCAATACGCACGATTATGAAGACATTGAACGAAGAAATCCAAGACATTAAGAACATGAAAAGTTCTAAGGCTGCAAAGAAAGAGGCTTTTATTAAGTTAGGGTTGAGAAAGTACGAAATTGAACTTCTGCTTTCAGAACTGCCTAAACCAGTCAGAGAGGTTCATAAGTTTACCTTTGGCGTAGAGATTGAATGCCTGGTAGCTGCTAGCCTTATGAGAGAAAGCGCAATGAGAAACGCAATGCCTTTTCAGTATGAAGGTTATAATCACGTTGACAACAACCACTATTATAAGTTCGTTTCAGATTCTTCTATCAGAGGTGAAAACCCTATCGAATGCGTATCGCCGGTTCTTACTGGTAAGGCGGGTATGAAAAGTCTAGAAACCTGCTGCAAAGCTTTAAATGAAGCAAATGCACAGGTAAATATATCTACAGGTTTGCATGTGCATATCGGGGCTGCAAATCTTTCTGATGAAGCCTACATTAATGTATTCGAAAACTATCAGAAGTTAGAGAGAGTGATTGATACCTTCATGGCACGATCAAGACGAGCCAACAACAGCCAGTGGTGTAGAACCCTTCAAGGCAAGAACTTTGACGTATGTATGACAAAGCATGATGTTTTTAGCGTCATGAATGGTAATAGATACTATAAAGTGAATGCTTGTTCTTACGCTCGACATCGGACAATAGAATTTAGACAACATCAAGGTTCTACTGATTTCGAAAAGATTTCTAACTGGGTGAACTTCTGCGCTAAACTGGTAGCATGGTCTAAAAAGAACGTACTGAGTTCAGAGGTTAATTCAATTGACGAGATACCTTTCTTGACAACGAGAGAAAAGTCATTCTTTAAATCACGTGCTGAGGTTCTTGCATGAGCCTCGCACGATTAAAATCAATGAATATGTGCTGTATTATCTATAAGCCAAAAGGTGTTCAGATGCCAACTCTGGACACCTTAAATAAAGTTCAGAGAATCAATCATCATGGTTATGGCTTCGTTTCTTCAAAGCATAGATATAAGACGATGGACTATCAGAAGTTTTTAACTCATCTTTCAAAGGTTGAAATTGAAGAAGAATGCATCATTCACATGAGGTGGGCAACACATGGTTCTAAGTGTAGAAGGAACTGCCACCCGTTTGTCGAGAATGGCGTTTATTTTGCCCATAACGGCGTTTTGCCTATTCAGTCGGTAAATGATATGACAGACAGCGAAATCTTCTTCAGAGGGCAAGTTTATCCACTTGTAATGAAATATGGTTATGAATCAAAGGTAACAGAATCCATGATGATGGCTGCCGCTGGCAGTTCTAAGTTCGCCATGATGTATAAAGGCAAAGTAAAGCTGTATGGTGATTATACGAAATTGAACGGTGTGTATTATTCTAATTTGAGATGGTTATGAAAAGAGAAAAGTTAACGGTTAAAGCATCAGATGTAAGAAGCATAAAAATGAGCGTAAATCCGCCCAAAGTGGTAGTTGATGCAGGTTATAGAGTGATTCATGACGGTGAAATAAAATGCTGGGTAGGTATAGGCTGGTTGACCGAAGGCAGAGCGTCAAAGAGTGACTATTATAAGATACCAGAGGTTGTAAACGGATAATTTAAGATAGCTATGAGAAATGTAGATATTGACGTAATGCGAGAGATTTTAGAAGAGCATGGAATTTTAGTGAATGAAGATATTGCTAAATCCATAACAGAGGATTTTGTATGCCATTTAGAAGTATGTAGAGAAATGAATGTATCACAATTTAGAGGATGTAATACCGAATCTGATACAGAGAAAATCATGCGATTAGAAGCAGAACTGAAGAAGGTTAAAAGAGAGCTTTCAAAGGCATCTACAGAGAATGAAGTCTATAGAGATAATGTTATGAAAAGACATAACGCATCGTCTGTATGGATTGAAGATGGAGTGGTAAAATATAGTTATGGGGTATGAAAGAGAAAGAAATCCTGCAAGAAATAATCGGGTGGCTGGGTAATGATACAAGCTACTTGTCTACAAGAACAGACTATGCCAGAGGGTATAAATCCGGTATAGAATGTGCAAAAGAAATTGTTGAAAGCATCATCAATAAACACGGCCCTGATTTATTACCAAACAATTAGCAAATTGTTTCGTATGCGTTGAATTGTTATTCAAAATTGTCTTCATAATGGGGTATCTTTGTATAGATGCCATCGCGGGTTAGAGCAGTGGTCAGCTCGTCACTTTGACTTGGTGAAGGCCGGTGGTTCGAATCCATCACCCGCAACTAACATTTAAACTTTACACGATTATGAAAGTATTGACATTACAGATTAACAAAGAATGTTTTCAAGACATTCTAAATGGCAAACAAGATGTAGAACACAGGTATGTATATCCCTCTAATGTATCACGATATGTTTATTTTAGACATGATGGCAAAGAATACAAACGACAAGAGGATATACCCGACGATGATAAAGAGATTGAAGTAATACCAATCAAATATGATGCCTTATACTTAATCAATGGCAGACGAAAAGATGCACCACGTCTCACTGTGGAGGTGAAATCTGCCGAGTATGTTATTTTCGCTGATGAAGAAGGCAATGATCTTACAAAAATAGAAAACGGCGTAGAATACTTGATAAGTCAAGTATGGTATCATCTTGGCAAAGTAATAAGTACAGAGAACATTTAATCTAAATAGTCAAAAGCTGAGTCACAAGAGCAATTAACAGAGTTGCCGGGCCAAGACGAAATATGAATGGTGCCGGTTTAGGTGGAAGACTGGTAGCAAACCGTAGAAATACGGCAAGTGCTTCACAGTTAGGTAGTAGAGAACAAAGGCGATATGACTTAAATGTTGCCTTTAGTGGTGAAGGGGGTAAATGATGAACAAATATTTACTGTCTATGCAGATAATACAGAGTATCCGTGAAAAAACTGATACTGCTGTATTATATTATTCAGCCGGAGGTAAAGATAGTATAGCCTTATTGGACATGCTTGCTGGTATGTTTAATAAGGTTATATGCTATTATATGTACCTTATTCCCAACTTAGACCATGTCCAACCTTATATCAAATGGGCAGAAACAAAATACAATAACGTAGAAATTCGCCAAATAAAGCATTTTCAACGTGATTATTATGATGCCTGTGGATTCTTTCGTGAACCAAACATTTCAATCAAGCCAAGAAAAATTGGAGAAATAGAACAAGCTGTGAGAGAAGAAACAGGCATATCATACGCATTCAGCGGGATGAAAGGTGTAGATGGATACATGAAGCGGATGCGGTTAAAGAAATTCGCGAAGTCCAGTTATATAACAGACAAAGGTATGGTCTATCCTCTTGCATTATGGACGAACAAGGAAGTGCTTCAATATATTAGACTAAGAGGATTAATACAACCTTTTGTGTATGATCCAGGTGCTATAAGTCAAGGTTTTACCATTGATTTAAAAACAATGCTCATGATGCGAAACAAATATCCACATGATTTTAAACGTATTTTGGAAGAGTTCCCATACTCTGAAAAGCTAATTTTCGATTATGAATATAAACACAGAAAGTAGAGGTATTGAGTCAGAAAAAAATCGTTATCGGAATTAGAAAGTCAAAGAATGCGTATTCTGTATCGTGCAGCTCGTCAATATGGGCTAGGCACAAACAGACAGCATTCTGTACGTGATAGAGTCAATTTTGTTACAAGCAGATATAGAACAAATATGTTCAGATACTTTGGCTCAGACACGATTTCTCCTGCACAAGTAAAACAAGGAGTACCAAAAAGATTTTATGTAGGATTAAAAAACGCGCAAGGTAGTAAAGGATGATGACAAGAAATAAAATAACGCAACCGGAAAGTAGGGAGATACAACGAAGTATCATAAAATTTGCCAATTATAATCCTCGTAAAATTGCCCCAGAAGCTCGAAAGAACTTGAAAGCGAACTTAAAACGTATAGGATTATTGGGCGGTGTAGTTTGGAATGAAGTTACAGGTAATCTTGTATCAGGGCATCAGCGTATCTCGATTATGGATGAGGTGAATAAGTATAACTCTGACACGAAAGAAAATGACTATCTAATTCGTGTTGAAGTAGTTCACATGGATGAAAAAACCGAGAAAGAACAAAATATCTTTATGAATAACAGAAATGTTCAAGGAGAGTTTGATTCCGATATGTTGAAAGAACTACTTGATGGCATTGATTATAATTATGCTGGGCTAAATGATTTTGACCTAAATATGTTAGGTGTCGGTGATATTGATTTTGCTGTAAATGATGAAATTTGGAGTAAAGACAATATTCTAAACGATTCACTATACAGTATAGATGAAATAACCAAAGAAGGAGAAGAAAATAAAAACATTGATCGTTCCGGGGACTTTTATAGCGATTCAAAAGAAAATCAAATTGCACGCCACAATGAAGTACAAAAAATAAAAGACAGAATAGGACGTCAAAATAGTTTTGAGAAAGACAATGGTATGTTAAGTTATGTCGTTTTGTCTTTCAAAAGTCCTACAGAAAGAGCGAACTTCATGGAAATGTTCGGTTATGGATTTGATGAACGTTATATTGACGGAAAGGAGTTTATGGATAGGGTCGAATTTGGAATTGAGTAATCAAAATAAACAGATACGCGCGCATGGGAAAGAAGCCAGACATATCGAAATTCAGAGAGGTCCTTCATAAAACAGGTGGAAATCTCTCTAAGGTTGCTGCTGCATTCAATGTAACCCGAAAAACCGTGTATGATTGGGCCAGAACAGACTGCCAGTTCAAAGATGCTATCACCGACGAAAGAGGTTCTCTGGTAGATGAATGCCTTGTATCTGCACGTGTACTTGCGCTTGGTATCCCTGAGAAAGATGAAAATGGGAACTTTATCGGATGGCGTGAACGTCCAGATGGGTATATGATTCGCTATTTACTTTCCACATTAGGAAGAAAAGAAGGTTTTGGAGACCGAGAAGACGAAGACGCAGATATTCCAAAGGATATTGACCATGGAATTTCTATTGACTCATGGATTAAAGACAAACTGAAATGATTGTACCCCAAACGATATATCATCCGCTATATACCGATAGCGAGAAATTTATCATTCTCATTACCGGTGGCCGTGGCTCGGGGAAGTCTTTCAACGCTTCTACCTTCATTGAGCGTCTGACATTCGAAATGACTCCCACAGAGAAGATAGTCCACCAGATTCTTTATACACGTTACACGATGGTATCAGCCGGGATGTCTATCATTCCAGAGATGATGGAAAAGATAGATTTGGATGGAACAACGAAGTATTTCAAGACCACCAAGACGGACATCGTAAATCGGATGACCGGCAGTCGTATCATGTTCCGGGGTATCAAGACTTCTTCCGGGAATCAGACGGCAAAGTTGAAATCAATTCAGGGTATCACCACCTTTGTCTGTGATGAAGCAGAGGAATGGACCAGTGAGGAAGAGTTTGACAAGATTATGCTCTCTATCCGTAAGAAAGGAATCCAGAACCGGATTATCATCATTATGAATCCCTGTGACTCCAATCACTTCATCTACAAGAAGTATATCGAGAATACTCACCGGATGGTGGAGATTGACGGCGTTCAGGTGCAAATTTCCACTCATCCGAATGTTCTACATATTCATACGACTTATTTCGACAATATAGCAAACTTATCTCCTGAGTTTCTGAGAGAGGTTGAAGAAATGAAAGAGAAGAACCCGGAGAAATATGCTCATGTCGTTATCGGCCGATGGGCTGACGTGGCCGAAGGTGCCGTGTTCAAGAAATGGGGCATCGTGGATGAGTTCCCCATGTGGTGCAAGAAGGTGGCTATTGGACAGGACTTTGGTTATACCAATGACCCATCGGCTTCTATTCGATGTGGCATCGTAGACAATGCGCTTTATCTGGATGAAGTGGATTATAGAACTGGATTACTTTCTGGGGATATTATAAAGACGCTACGCCCGTGGAATTTGAGAGTGATTGCCGACAGTGCGGACCCGCGACTCATTCAGGAGATTCATAACGGAGGGATTAAAATATACGCGGTAGAGAAAGGACAAGGTTCTGTCAATGCCGGTATTGACAAGATGCAGGGTATGGAAATTTTCATTACAAGGCGTTCTTACAATCTTCAACGGGAGTTCAGAAATTATGTTTGGGCAAAGGATAAGGACGGAAACTACATCAACGAGCCGGAAGACCACGATAACCACGGTATTGACGCTGCACGCTACTATGTGCTGGGAGAACTTCTCGGTAGAATTATGAAACCCAAAGACGTTTCAGGAATATTTGGACATTAAACTTTGAGATATGACTATAGAAGAAATTTTAGCTATGCCGGAAGTAGAGAGAAAAATCTACTATCTGAAAAAAGGACGAAAGACCGAGCAACCAAACGCTCACGCTCTTTACAACGACTGGAATCCGAACAAGCACGAGATAGTGATAGATGAAGAGAAATACCCGAAAATCAAAATCACTACCCAGCCTGAGAAACGGATTACAGACCCTACAACCGGGAAAGAATATGTTGAGCCGGCGGTAAGGAAAGAAGTTGACCCGAACAGGATTGCTCTTCCTATCGAGCAGGACATCGTGAACATTCAGACTGCCTTCACCGTTGGAACAGAACCGGTCCTTGATTGCCAGCCGGACCAGTCGGAAGAAAGCCTTCTTTCCACATTGAAGCAGGTGTTCAAGAAAAACAAGTTGAAATACCAGAACAAGAAAGTAGTCCGGGCATGGCTGGCCGAGCAGGAAGTGGCCGAATACTGGTATGTGGTGAAGGATGACGGCTTCTGGGCAAAGCTCAAACGAAAGATTTCAGGAATCTTCGGCAAATCAAAACCTGAATACCGTCTGAAGAGTGCCATCTGGTCTCCGTTCCGTGGCGACAAGCTCTATCCCTTCTTCAATGATCAGGGGGATTTGGTAGCCCTATCCCGTGAGTACAAGAAGAAAGACCTGAACGATGTAGAGATTACATGTTTCATGACCATTACCAAGGACATGGTTTACCAATGGGAACTGACAAGTAATTGGACCGACAAAGGTACGTTCGCACATGGATTCAAAAAGATGCCGGTGATTTACATGTACCGTCCGGAAGCGTATTGTGAGAAGATTAAGAGTCTTCGCGTAAGACTGGAGAAACTTCTTTCAAACTATGCAGACTGTATCGACTACCACTTCTTCCCTATCCTCATGCTTTTTGGTAACGTGGAGAATTTCTCAGGTGAGTTCAAGAATCGTGTAGTCGAGCTGACCGGTCAGGGAGCAAATGCCCAGTATCTTACCTGGTCTCAGGTGCCCGATACGGTAAAATTTGAGGTGGAGACGCTGTTAAGTCAGATATACGGACTGACCAATACGCCCAGAATCTCTTTCGACTCCCTGAAGGGTACAGGAAACGCCGTTTCCGGTGTGACTTTCGACTATGTGTTCATGTCCACCCACCTGAATGTGGAGAACCTGAATGAAACCGTCGGCGAGTTCATGCAACGACGGGTAAACTTTCTTGTCTCTGCGTTGGGTTCCGTGAATTCCACCCTTGAAGAAGCCTCCGAAACCATTGACGTGGATGTGCAGATGCAGCCGTATAAGCTGGAGGACATCAAAGACAAGATAGACACGGCAATCAAGGCCAAGGACGGTGAAATCTGGTCGCAACAGCGGGCTATCACCTTTGTGGGGAACGTGGATGCAGTTCTGGATGAGATTGAAGCCATCAAGGAAGAGCAGGCTGAGAAGCAGAAGAACGACATTGAGAAACAGAAACAGCTTTCCTCTCTTAAAAGTTCCAGCAGCAAATCTGAAGAATAGAACAATTCAGTCAGAATATTTACGGGGATAATACAAAACAGAATGATATAAATCTAAAATATTGACTATTTGAATAGCGGTATCTTTCGAGGTATCGCTATTTTCTTTATCATAGTAAAAACATGAATACTCCTTTGTAATTATTCGTTATTTTACTATATTTGCATCGTAATTAAGTCTTAAACGCTATGAGCTACAAATCAGTTAAAGACGTTGTAACGCTGCTTACTGAAAATGGCTTTTGGTTCGTGAGGCAGAAAGGCAGTCACATGGTTTACACTGATGGTAGCCATGTAGTGATTGTCCCAGACCACGGCAAGAAAGGCGTTGAGAAAGGCACTTATTACAACATTCTGAGGCAAGCGGGGCTAAAATAGCCCCCGCCTCTTTTGTTTAACGATAAAAAGGAGGTCAGTATGAAAATCGTAGAAGTGATTGTAGAACATGCTGGAAATAATCTTAGTGCCTATATTGAAGGTGCTCCGGTGATTACTGTCGGTAACGACGTGAAGGAAATCGAAAAGAACATGAAGGAGGCTGTTGAACTTTACTTGGATTCATGTAATGAAATGAACATCGCTCCAGTGGAAATTTTGCAGGGAGAGTTCACATTGAAGTTCAAGATAGATGCTGCCACCTTCATCAACTATTACAGCAGTATCTTTACCAAAGCTGCTTTGAGCCGGATAACCGGAATCAATGAACGCCAGTTGTGGCATTATGCGGCAGGAGTACACAAACCCCGTAAACAGCAGTTGGAGAAGATTCAGAAAGGTATTAACGCGCTGACAGAGGAACTGGCAGCTATAAATTTGTTATGATTATTAATTAAATATAATGGAGGATAGTACAATGAAAGCAAAAGATGTAAATCCAAGTAATTTTAAGGTTGAGAATGTTGTATTTGAAAATGATGATTTTTCTATAGCGATAGGTATTTGGGAAAATGGGGAAAGAAGAATGGCAATGAGATGGAATGGCTATGGAGATGATCCCGGATACCCAAAATTATTTAAAAATCCAGTCTGGTTCATGGTTGATGACTCTTTAATTTTACCTTTCCTGAATGCTTTGAGGAACGTAAAAGATTCTGACAAAAAAGAAATAGAAGCAGCTATATTGAAATTTTGAAAGTATAATTGAATGATGTTCCAGCGTGATTACCCTAGTAGTCACGCTTTCTTTTTGTCTAAAAACGAACATTCTCCCAATTGTTTCGTATCGTTAGCCTTAAAATTTCCCCTTCCCTTTCTCTATAAGTAAATTTACCGTATGAAATTATTAATCAAACTCATACGGTATGACAATCTTTGAACTAATCTTGGCAGGACTGCAACAAAAATTCTCTGGGGTGGACACTGCTACACTCACCCGTATCGCCACAAAGAAGGCAGAGGGTGTAACGGACGAAACGAAGGTGACCTCCATCGTGGAGGGTATCTCATTTCAGGACGTGATGCAAAACTATGGTGATTTCCGTGCAGGACAGGCGCAGACTTCCGCTGTTTCAAACTACGAGAAGAAGCATGGACTGAAAGACGGAAAACCAATCGAGAATCCGAAACCAGAACCACCGAAACCAAACGACCCTCCAAAGCCGCAGGAGACAGACATCGCAAAGATGATTGCCGATGGCATCGCCGCCGGTATCAAGCCGTTTGCCGACAAGCTGGCCAAAATGGAGGAAAATGAAGCGCAGGCGCAGCGCAATTCTCAGATTTCAGCAGTGGCGAAGAAGTACGGTATTCCCGAATTTATGCTGAAAGACCGCAACATTCCCGAAAACACGGACTTGGACACTTATTTCAAGGACATGAAGCAGGATATGTCTAACAACGGTTTTCAGTTCTCCAAAGCTCCTGAAACTGCCGAACAGAAGCAGGAGAAGGAAGCGAGCGAGTTCGCCAAAATGATTGAGGCGGACACAAAATCTATTGTCGAACAACAAAACAAGTAATTTATGTCAGCAGGATTTAAGTACAACATTGAGCCTGAACCGTCCATCGAGGAACGCTATGACGTTTCTACCGGTGTAAGACGTAGAGGCCCTTACAAGCTGGATACGGCCAACCTTGTCGCTGGTTCGTTTCTTCCATCCTTTACACCGATTGCCGCCGACTTGGTGAAGAAGACCGCTCAGGTGGCTATCCGTGTAGAAGTCTATGAAAAGTTTACCACCGGTTCCAATACCACATTGAAAATCAAGAAAAACTCTTTGGCTTATGTGGGTATGCATCTGGGTAATGGTTCTCATGGGGCTACCATCAACAGTATTGACAAATCAAACAAAGATTTCGATAAGTTGACGCTGTCTGCCGACTTTGGCGAAACATTGGAAGCTGGTACTGTACTCTATGAAGCTACAGCGGTAAGCGGCACAACTCCGAAAGTCATTGCTAACTCAGCCTTGTACGGAAGAGTACAAGTAGAAGAAGGCATTGTATTAGTTGCTCTTTTGATGCGAGCATTCGAGATTGAGCCTACCAAATTGGTTATGCCTTTCTCTGACATTGACAAGGCCAACATGCCGCATTTCCAGTTCAACGCTGCAGGCGTGCAATCCCCGGCTGGTGTTTCGTATGAACTGCCAGAAGCTTCTGATTCTGTGATGGGAGGTATTCAGTTGGGATTCTCTCAAAGCGGAAAGAAATATCCAGTAGCATTGGAAGGTGGAAAGGCGTATGTAGAAGTACCTTGGACGGACAATAACACTACCTATCAGGCAGCTAACTCAAGTACCTTGGGATTGGTAAAGCAGGGTGCAAAAGTTGATGATGCAGCAGGTGGTGATGAGAAAGATAAAATTAATGCTCTTCTAGCATCGTTGAGAGCAGCAGGTATAATTGCAAGCAAATAAAGAAAGGAGGACTAATATATGATGCTAACTATTCATACTCTGTTTAACGACCCCAACATCGTTAACGCCGTTATTCAGCGTGTCCTTCAGACTCGTAAGGATACAATCTACTGGCAGCAGTACCTCGATTTCCGTAGAACGACTACTCGTGTGTTCAAGGACTACATCGGACAAGTTACGGGCGTGATGGCCGGTTCTATCAACTCTCGTTATGGTGAGAAGCCTATCCGTGAACGCCGGAATATCGGCTCAGGATATGGTGAAATCGCTTATCTTGGCGATGCTTACCAGATTTCCATTGACCGCTTGTCTGAGCTTCAGGACTTGATTGACAAGTTCAATGCAGCTAAACCTGCCGACCAGGTAGCAGCCATGCAGGAAATCGTGAACTTCATCTATGATGATTACCGTCAGGTACTTTTGGCAGCCCACAAGCGCATGGATATTATTGTAGGTTCACTTCTGATGACCGGAGAAGCAACAGTCAAGAATAAGGATGACAATGCCGGAGGCGTTGACCTTCTCGACATTGAATTGCCGTTCAAGTTCATCAAGCCTGATACTGGTGCGAAGACGAACTTCATCACCTATTTGCAGCAGCAGATTAATGCTCTGAAAGCTGATTATGGAAACTTCCAGAAGATGATTATGTCCCGAGGAACTTTCGTGAAGAATATCATCGGGTCGGCTGAGTTTGGTGACAAGTTCAAGATGCAGCTTACAGGAAATGAAATGTACCTTTCAACCGGTTTGATTACATCTCAACTGGCTTCCCAAGTGTTCACTGGCATCGGGCTTCCGGCCATTGAAATCAAGGAAGATTACGTAAAAGACCAGACCGGAAAGAACGTGCAGATTTACGCCGACGACCGTATCACCTTGCTTCCGCAGGATAAGGTCGGTTATATGCGTTTCCACACTCCATACGAAGCAGTGGACGGCGTACCGGGACGTAACTACACCCAGGCAGACGGTGATATGCTTATTTCCGGTTACAAGGACAAGAACGGTCGTTATCTGGAATACACCGCAGAGTGGATTCCTCAGATTACGAACCCGAATCTGATTGTGAACTTTGATTTGTCAACCATGAACGCATGACAGTAAATGACTACATATCACAGAAGTTTCAGACCTTCGGCATCAACTTGTCGGAGGCTGACCTTTTGGAGATAAGTTTTTCTTCAGAAGTAAGCGGAGAGGATGAGATGGGCCCGTCAAACATCGGACTTGTTTCAGTGGCTATGGCGAAGTTCATCCCCTCTCTATTACTCCGTGCCACTTCCATCAGTGAGAACGGTTTCTCTATGTCATGGGATACAAAAGGCGTAAAGGAATACTATTCTTTCTTGTGCAAGAAGTATGGTCTTGAAGATACGTTAAGCGATAAACCTAAAGTCAGATTCCTATGATATTTGCTCCACATACATTACAGGTTAAGGTCTTTACTCCGATGGAAACAGACGAGTTTGGCCGACCTATCCCCGGAACCGGTGGTGAAAGCTGGCAGGACGTGTGTAAATGCCGTTGTGATGATAACTCGACCAAGGAGTTTACTTCGGAGAACGGTGAGGTGTTCCGACCGAATTATCACGTAGTCTGTGAGAAGAAAATCTCACTGAGTGCTGGTGATGAAGTCAGATGTATGGACGGTGAGAATGTCCGTGGAACTGGCAAAGTTTACATGGTGAAGAATACAAACTATTTTGGTTACTCAGAGATATGGATGTGAAGTTTGATTTTTCGGACGTGGATAGCTTTTTCGAACAAGGTTATGCCGAGGTGAAAGCCGTTGAGGAGAAGGTTGGTAAAGAGGCTGTCGATTACGCTGTAAAGAATGGCAACTATCAGAACCGGACTGGAAGACTCCGTAAGTCAAATAAGTATTCAGTTGAGGATGACGGATTGGTGATTAGAAACGATGCTGAGTATGCCTCGCACGTCGAATCTAAAGGCTATGAAGTATCAACTGGTGCGGCTCTATACGCTGAGAAACGATTGAAGGAGGAAGTCAAATGATAGTAACTACCGACATCGCGAACATACTCTACCGTGATTGCCAGCCTTTCGGTATTCCCATCGTTCCTCACGGCAAGAAGCTGACGGGCGAATTGAAATCCGAAAGGATTGTCATTCATGCCAAGAAACAACAGCCAAGCAAATATTGGAAGAAATCTTTCGTAGAAGTGAACCTTTGTGTTCCCGACCTGAAAGACGGTGAAGCCAACACCATCCGTCTGAACGAGCTGGAGAAACAGGCGCAAGAATTGTTTGACGGAATAACCGGACGCTATGATGGTACCACCTATCATTATTCCATCGAGTCAATCGGAACTGAGGAGGACACATCCTTAAAGTGTCACTATGTGAATGTAAGAATTTTGTTTGAAGTTTTAAATGTGAAATAATATGGCAGAATCAAAGAAAATCACCGCCGTGAATATCAAGAAACTTTGGTATGGCGAGACAAATGCTATCACAGCAGATTTGACTGGGCAGGCTTTATATACTCTTTTACAAGGTGAAACCTTAAAAGAGGTTAAGAATATCCATCAGGATACATGGACACTTGAAGAAGCGGAAGCAAGCCGCACTAACTACAAGAACCAGCTTACCGGTCAGACTTATCGTAGTGATAAGGAAATGGGCGATGTAACCGTGAACTTCACCATTGGTGAGTACGACTATCCGACCAAGAAAGACCTCATGGGTGGTGATGTAATTAACACTGATAAGGGTTGGAAACGAGCAAGAGGCAAGGTAAACATTGAGAAGTTACTTGTCGCTTTGACTGACGATGACCAGTATTGTGTGATTCCCCGTGCTGACATCGGTGCACGTGAAGCCACAACAGACAAGGCTGTCGGTATTCCTGTAAGTGCGGTGGAACTGGAACCACAAAATGCAGAAGTTGCACCGGAATACTGGTTTGACTCATCTGAAGTAAAAGCAGGTGCTTAATGCCTATCCAATAGGTAGAGATTGAATTCCATAACAGGGGTGGGCTTTATGGCTTCACCCCTTAATTTTTATCTTTTATCAGAATGAATCAAGGAGCAAAAATAGTAACTGAATCCATTATCGGAAGTGATTTCAGAACGGTGTTTGTCGCTGGGAAAGCCTACACGGTCTACCCTCCTACTATCCACAAGCTGGCCGGGGCAATCTCCCATTTGTCAGGCGTACAAGAAGCAGACAATTTGAAAGAAGTGCTTCTCTCCCTTGGAGAAAGCGAGGCTTACAGCAAGGCTCTCTCCTGGCTGATAGCTGGTGACGAAAGTTTAAGTGAAGAACTGGCAAAAGGAACATACGAAGAAAACGTAAATGCTTTAGATGAAGCACTCTCTATGATTGACTCAAAGGTTTTTCTCAAAGCTGTCAGCTTGGCGAGGAACGTAAGTCTGCTGGCAGCGAAACCGAGGTCGTAGGAAATGATACTCTCTTGGGACAGATTGCATCGTTCATGGAAAATCTGCATCTGTCATACCGGGAAGTGGTCTATGAGATACCATACAGGAATTTAGTATTAATGCAGCGTGACAAACTCCATACAGTTACCGGAACCAAGGTTACAAAGGTGAAGGGTAAGGATATGGCTTCACGCAGACGAAGAAACAAGAAATAGATATGGCTACACTATCAGAGATTTTTTTATATATTTGTCTAACAATTAAATTTTAAAGCCGAGTCAGAAGAAAAAGTTGGAATGATTTGATTGCGCAATTAGACAGAATTGCGGCAAATCCGAGAATAACGGAATCCCGTTATCAAAGAGCTAAGCGAACTCAAATTCAATATGCAGAGAATATTCTCAATTCAAAAGGTGGAAGTAATGCATATCGTCAAGGATTTGAGCAGGCACGTAATTATAAAGCCACCAGACGTACCTACATGGGGCTTAATGGCGGATAATTCGAGGTAGATAATTTAAGGCGGGAAATCCCGCCTTATTTATTTTCTATGTACTTCTATTATTTTGCCTAAATGAAAAGCTATTTGCCAAAAAGCATATAAATCAGCACGTATCATATTTGGTATGAACCTAAAGCCGTCAACTTCTACTAAAGCCGTATCACGTTCTTTGGCATATCCAACGGCAATATACAAATATTTGTAAGGTTTAGGTACAAACGGAAAGTTTCCGTTATTGTAATCGTCAATGAAATATTCTTTATCTGGTTGGGTTACATCAGGATTAAGAACATATTTGCCGTTTCTATCTTTGAGCAAATAACGATTTGCGGTAATACCCTCTTTGATTTCTCTATACTCTTCTTTCTTTGCCCCTGCTATTATCTGGTCGAAATAAACCTGTTTTATAGGCAAGTAAAGGGTATTCTCTTTAGTAGGTGCTTCCATAATTATTCTATTTTAAGATTTATATCTTTTCCACAATGAGGACAAGTCAAAGATATACCATCCTTTTTGTGACGTATTTCTTCTGGATTAGCAAATAGCTGCCATGTTTCAACACCTAAAACAGATGCAAATTTTTTAATAGTTTCTAATGTTGGATTTTTCATTAATCCATTAAGATTTTGTTTTTTGATACCTAACAAATCAGAGAAAGCCGTTTTGGTCAACCCTTTTTCTTTTAGTAATGCTTCAATATTATCCATATCTATAAAATTTAATGCTACAAAATTACTTATTCTTATATATGTAATGTTATTCATATTACTAAATAATGTTAAGATAAAGATAAAACATTACTTTTTATTTGTGTGGTAATGTTTTAAACATTACATTTGCATCATCAAACAATAAGTAATAGTAATTAAAACAATAAAATATAAAGAACTATGGCAACAGAAAAAAGAAACCTATTAAAAGAGATTATGAACCTTGCTTGGTCTTTTGTACGCAAGAACGGTTATTCAATGAGTGAAGCGTTGAAATGCGCTTGGACTAATATCAAACTTCGTGCATTGCTTCATAAGAAGGTGGTTGAGTTCTATTTCAAGAAAACAGACGGTACACTGCGTCAGGCTTTCGGTACTTTAATGAGTGATAGAATACCAGAAACAAAGGGTACAAAGAAAACAGCAGATAACTGCCAGGTATACTTCGATACAGAAAAGAACGAATATAGATGTTTCAAAAAGTGCAATCTTATAAAAATAGCATAATTATGAGTACAGAAATGGTAATGAATGCAAGCAGCATTCAGATAAGCGAAAAAACAAAAATGTTAATGAAATGCCGTGCCGCATTAAGCGATTTATACAACAATGTAGATGATATAGTTAGTAATGATGATGAAGTCAACTATAATAATTTGTTTGATAAGTTTGAATCAGCATTTCAGAATCTTGATGAAAAATTAGTAGCATTATTAAATGCTCGTATTGAAGTTGTTTCAATAAATAAAAACTATAAAATGATGTAATTATGGCAAAGATAGAACTAAGAGAAAGCGATATGCAGAGAGCAAGAAACCTTAATCGTAAAAATGGATGGGGGTTAACAGCCGACCAGATGAAAAGAATTATATCGGCATACGAGAAAGGCAACGATTATAAGCGTGCTTTAATAGAGTATCGTTTGACAGATGTAAACTTTCATACCGAAGTTGAACTTCTGAAAAACGGTAAATTCAATGAGTTAAAAGAACAAGTAAAAGAATGGTAACATTAAAAACAATAGATATGGATTTTTCAGAAGTTAGTAAAAAATTGGGTGGCCTTACAGCAGACCAAATTTTCGAGTTAGCCACACTTGGCAAGGGTATTTTAAACATGTATAGCAGTATAGACTTGGCTTCAAGTCTGACTAACCTTGTTAGCTTTATCATTACGGATGATGATTTTGACATTGAGGACAACAAATATGCGATTGATGCTATATTGCGTATATCTAAAATGCTGTCAGACCTTAATGCCAAATGCTGGGGCGAACGAAAGACTATGCTCGGACTTACTGGCGTACACATGGATAATGCAACTTATGGATTAGGTAATGCAGAAAAGATAGAAGATATAAATCAGGTAAGAAAAGCATCATAAAAACACCCACGCACGACAATTTTGAAACAATCAGCCAAATGTTTGTTCTGATTACGGCAATTTTTAGGATAAACATTTGGCGGTTGGTAACTTTGCCTTAGAACGAAATGCGCTTCGTGGCAGTTGCGCTGCAAAGATATTCAAGGCATTTCTTTTAAGGGGTAAACTGCCACTTTAGACCTCTTTTAAGATTTGCCTTTTTATATGTCAGGCGTGACAGGTCAAGGCAAGCCATTCAGGTGTGTATGGGTTCAAATCCCAGCTTGCTACAAATTCAGTCAAAATAAAATCCCCAAAGGCGAAAGTGACTGAGTCGCCAATGGGGATAATGTTAAACTTAACATACACAAAGGTATGAATAAAATTCAGATTTTCCAAAATGAGCAGTTCGGAAAAGTAAGAATTGCTATGAATGAGAATGAAGAACCGTTGTTTTGCTTGGCAGATGTATGTAAGGCTGTCGGCTTAACAAATCCATCTTCTGTAAAGGCAAGGCTTGATAAAGAAGACGTGCAACTTGTTGATTTACACGCCCTAAAACAGAATGAGGGTATAATAATAGGTAATTCAACTGCTAATTTCATAACAGAAGGTGGATTTTACGATGTTCTTCTTTACTCTGATGCGCCACAAGTTAAACCGTTTCGTAAATGGGTTACCAGCGAAGTTCTGCCATCAATCCGCAGGCATGGTGCATACATGACACAAGAAACGCTTGAAAAGGCTTTGACCTCACCTGATTTCTTAATCCAACTTGCAACCAACCTGAAAGAAGAAAAGCAGAAACGAATTGAAGCTGAACAAAAGGCTGAACTTGCAGAACAAACAATAAAGTCCAATGCACCTAAAGTCTTGTTTGCTGATGCTGTTTCAACTTCTCAACGCTCATGCTTGGTAGCCGAGCTTGCAAAAATATTGCAGCAGAATGGCGTGAATATAGGTCAGAACCGTTTGTTCGCTTGGATGCGTGAAAATGGCTACTTATGCTCAAAAGGTCAATATTACAACCAGCCCACACAAAAGGCTATGGATTTAGGGTTGTTTGAACTGAAGCAGACGACAATAAACAAGCCTGATGGTTCGATACTTGTTTCTACAACCACAAAAGTAACAGGTAAAGGTCAAGTTTATTTCGTAAATAAGTTTTTGGGTAAAGATGCAGCTTAATTATGAGAGAAGCATTTAAAATAACGGCAGGTTTGCGATTTGGCAGACTTGTCGTTCTAAAACAGGTAGAACGAAAATCTGATGATAAAGACAAGCATTTCAAGTGGCTTTGCCAATGCGATTGCGGCAAAACTTGTGTTGTTCGTTCAAGTAATTTGAGAAATGGGATAACAAAGAGTTGTGGGTGTTCAAAGTTTGATATAAAAGATATTACAGGTCAAAGGTTTGGAAGATTGATAGCTTTAAAACACGTTGGATTCGCAAGTAATCATGTTGCATTATGGAAATGTAAATGCGATTGCGGTAAGATGATAGTCGCCAGAGAATGCAATTTACATAGTGGCATAACTAAAAGTTGTGGCTGCTTAAATGTGGAAAGAACAAAAGAAACTAATATAAAACACGGTAAAACACATACAAGGCTGTATAATATATGGTCTAAGATGAAAGAACGCTGTTGCAATCCTACAAGAAAAGCATATAAAAATTATGGTAAAAAAGGTGTTAGTGTTTGTGATGAATGGCTAAACGATTTTCAGAAGTTTTGCGATTGGGCAATAGTAAACGGTTATAAAGAAAATCTTACAATAGACAGAATAAATTCAGATGGCAATTATGAGCCTAAGAATTGCAGATGGGTAACTTTAAGTGAAAATGTAAGGCAGAAATATAAATCTGACTTTATAACTGTTGGCAATAAATCTTTAACTATACATGATTGGTCGCAACGGTTAAATCTATCTCAAGATACTTTGCGAAACAGATATAAAGAATTTGGCAAAAAATGGGTTGAAGAAGCGATAAAAACTGTATTAGAAACAGGTGATAATAGCCATATCTATAAGCGGAAAGAATATGCTAATGGTAGAATAAAACATCGAAAAAACATAAATACGCAACAATAGTTTATTTGTTCGGTATTCATTCCTCTAAAATCTGAATGTTAATGAAATGAATAGTAATTTCAAACCATTAATATTCAGATTTTTATATATGCGATTTAAGGGTGATATTTCAGGATTGGACGAACTTCAGGAACGGATTGACGATGCGTACTTCTCTGTTCTTTCAGAAGTTGGCAGGAATGCGACACGGAACGCAAAGAATCAAAAGACATTTCAAAACAGGACAGGGAACCTTGCCAATGCAAACGGTGGGTGCGTTGTCCGCAATGGTCAGATTGTGGATATGTGGGTGGAAACGGACGGCTCCCATCCCGATGCAGTGAAGAAAACAGAGAATTTGCTTATCTATTCTGAAAAGCCCAAAGACGGACTTTATTTGGCCAATGGAATGGAATATGCGAGCTATGTGGAAAGTAAAGGGTTTGAAGTGATACTAACAAATGGGGTCTTATTTGCGGAACGAAATATTAATAAGAAACTTAATATAAAATGATATGGCAGGTATATTTTCAGATGTAAGTACTGATATTCAGAAGTTAAGACAACTGAAAGCGGAAATCGAGAATGTAAAAAAGGCATTGAAGGGCATAGATGTCAATGTGAAAATTGATATTGCAAAAGGAATGGAAGCCCAACTACAGTCGTTGATGAAAAAATATGATGCTTTGGTTAAGAAGGTTAGTGAAGCGGAAGGAAAAATTATGAGTTCAACCAAACGCATCAATGATGCCTCAGAAAAGATAATCAAGGCGCAAGAACAACTGTCAAAGGCAGCTGGAATGAATACAAAGCCTGATAATGGAAATGCTGACGTTTCATTAAATAATGTAGGCACAGCAAATGTACAGGCACAGGCCAAGGCTTATGATGAATTGGCGAAAGAAATAGATTCCGTAATGGGAACACGTTCTCAAAACATTAAGCGGATGATAGATGAACAGAATGCTATCCGTTTGATTAACGAGGAAATAAAGAAACTCACCAAATTTCAGACAGGTAATTCGACGCTTACAAACACACAGCAAAAACGATTAGAACAACTCAACAACTCGTTACTGACACACAAAGCGGCTTTGTCTGATGTACGGCAGACATTAATGAATAATGTCAAATTAGATAATTCCGCAACAACTTCAATGAACGGGATTTCTCAGTCGTTATCACGTATGAGGATAGCTTATCGTGAATTGACAGAGGAAGAACGTAATTCACCATTTGGAAAAGAATTGCTTGCATCTATTCAGCAGGCAGATGCGAAAATTAAGGAACTAGATGCTACAATAGGGAATCACCAAAGGAATGTTGGGAATTACGCTAAAGGATATAACGGCTTGAATATGTCCGTCCAGCAGATTGTGAGAGAATTGCCATCCGCTGCGATGGGATTAAATATGTTTTTCTTGGCTATTTCAAATAACCTGCCTATTCTGACAGATGAAATTAAGCGTGCAAAGGCAGCCAATGAAGAATTAAAAGTCTCCGGACAAAAAGGTATTCCTGTTTGGAAACAAGTTGTGTCATCATTATTTAGCTGGCAATCTGCACTAATGGTAGGTATTACTTTGCTTACGGTTCACGGAGATAAGGTTTGGGAATGGGCTAAGAGGATTATAGTTGGAGAGTCAGCCGCGGAAAAAATGAAAAAAACGTTGATAGAGTTGAATGAGATAGAGAAAAATGCTTATGCGACTCAAATCAAAACGAGAATGGAGCTTAATGGAATTATTTCTTCAATAGAAAAATTCAATGGCACAAAAGAACAGGAGAAACAAAAAATAGATGAATTAAATTCAAAATATGGCTCAATATTTGGCGCTTATAACAATTTGGCGCAATGGTATGATGTTTTGATTAATAAAGGAGACGCTTATATTAATTCTTTATTTGCTCAAGCCAAAGCCCAGTCTTACATACAAAAAGCAATGGAAGCAGAACAAAAAATTAGAGATATAAAAGCTAATGGAATTGAATCATATAGACCAACTTGGGGAGCTGGTGGAAAAGTCTATCAATTCTTTGGCGGAGGTAAAAAGAATCAATATGGAAGTGATCCTGCAGAGCTTGCGTATAATGCTGCATTAGCACAAGCGGAGAATGAGAAAAGTAATGCATTAAAAAATGCAGAAGAAGCACAAAGCACGTATTTAAATGAAATAAAAAAAGGAGGAATTTTTGATTACAGAACAATTATCAACAAAGATGCCGAGCGACAAAAGAAGGAGCAGCAACAGCTTGCAGAAGAGCTCCTTCAGCTTCGCAGGAGCAATCAGCAGGAAGAAATCAACCTGATGGAAGAAGGTTCTGAAAAGAAACGCAGACAGATTGAGCTGGATTACCAGCGAGAAATCGACGAAATTAGGAAACAGCGCAAAAAATGGGAAGATGCACAAGAAGGAAAACTTACGTCTGAGCAGCGGGAAGTATTAGGAAGTCGTGCGTCTAATGCCATGACGTCGCGTGAAAAAGGTCTGGCCGAAATTACAGAAACTGAAAATCAAGCTGCAATCGAGGCCAACGAACGTTACCTGAAAAGCTATGGTACATTTATGCAGAAACGTGATGCAATCATAGCCGAGTACACCCGTAAAATCTCAGAGGCCACTACTCAGGGAGACAAGGACATACTCCAAAAAGAAATGGATAAGGCACTCTCCTCCCTTGATCTTGAGAAGCTGAAACAGGGAATCAACTGGGAACTTATCTTCGGTGACTTGGACAAGGTATCCAAAAAGTCCCTGAACAAGGTAAAGCAGCAGCTTAGGGACTTCAAGAACTCCGAAGAATACAAGAATATGGCTGTTGACCAGAAGAAGGTCATTGACGAGGCTTTAAGCAACATCCAGTCAACCCTTATCGACAAAGGAGGATTGCTGGCCGACCTACCCGAACAGTTAAGCGAATTGGCCAAGGCACAGGAAGAACTGTCACAAGCTCAGGAGGAATACAACGAAGCCATGAGAAGCGGAACAGATGAACAGAAGGAAGCGGCCACGAAGAAACTGAATGATGCCCAGAAAAGACAGCAGAACGCTCAGGTCAATGTACAAAAGTCGACAGATAAAACGACAAGCAACCTTGTCACATTGTCGAACGTCATTACCCAGCTTGGTTCAAATTCTGAAATTTCACTCTCTCAGGTCGGTGATTTGGCCGGAAATATAGTAGACATATTTGCAGAAGAGAGCGAGAAACTTGGAGGTATAATTGGAGCTGCATTTTCTCTTTTAGATGCCATCGGGACACAGGGGTTGGATGGTTTCGTAGGTAACATATTCAGTAGTGTCTTTAAGTCTGTAGGTGGAATATGGGATACCCTGACTTTCGGCGGATTCAGCAAACTCTTCGGTATTGGAGGAAACGAAAAAGAGGTGCAGGATACCATCAACAGACTCACGGACAGAAACGAAAAGTTGCAGTCTGCCATCGAATCCCTTACAGAAGAAATGAAGTCCAGCAAGGGAAGCGAGAAATCCGTAGCAGAGTACAATAAAGCCATCAAGTATCAGGAGGAATACAACAAGAATGTCCTTGCAAAAGCGCAGGCAAATGCTGGCTATCACAGTAAGCATCATAGCTGGGCCTATTACATGGGCTGGTCGGAAAGTGACATACAATGGATTCGAGAAAATGTCATGGCAGAATTCACAGGTACAGATTCCTTGTGGCAGATGTCGCCGGAGCAGATGGACTTATTACGTCAGAATGTAGACTTGTGGCAGAAAATGGCCGATTCAGGAAAAGGAGGCTATGGAAATGCTGTCGTTGATGCACTAGATGAATATGCAGATCTGGCCGGAAACCTCGAAGGACTGAAAGAGGGACTTTTCGAACAGCTTACCGGAATAAGTTTTGATTCCATGTATGATAGTTTCATCGATACCCTTATGGATATGGATGCCTCGGCGGAAGATTTTGCGGATAACCTATCCGAATACTTTATGCGTGCCATGCTTTCAGATAAAATCGGTAACATGTACAGCCAGAAGCTGGAAGACTGGTGGAACAGATTCGGTGAAAGTATGAAGGACGGAAACCTGAGTGAGAGTGAACGTAATTCACTCCAAAACGAATATATGGGGTACGTGAATGAAGCATTGAAACTACGGGATGAACTTGCCGCAGCTACCGGATACGACAAGGCTGGCAGCAGTTCCAAGCAGTCGGCCTCCAGCCGCGGATTCGGTACAGAAATGACGCACGAGGATACCGGGGAACTGAGTGGGCGGTTTACAGCCGTGTATGAGTCCAATCTTCGTGTTGAGACGGCAGAACAGCAGCAAACGGTAGCTATTACCGAACTGCGAGGTTCCATCGGCTCCCTGACATCACAAGTAACCGGTCTGTACAACATTGCCGACGAGACACGTACCATCCTGGCCAATTCCTATCTGGAGTTACAGCAAATCAGAGAGAACACAGGCGAAATTGTCAAACCTATCAAACAGATGCAGGCCGACATTGCCGAAGTGAAACGTAATACAGCAAGATTATGACAGGAGATTTATTTATTAACGGGAAGGATGCCTGGAGCACATGGGGTGTCCGCATGGGTGACGGTTTTCTCGATGCTATCGACGGATTCAATCAGATGAAAGACTACATTGAAGATGAGAGCCGTCTGGAGCACGGGAAGCGAATAATAACCGAAAATGCAAAAGTAGCATCGCGTGAAATCACTCTCCAGTTCACAATAGAAGGAGGCTCAGAAGGTGACTATCGGACAAAGAAGAAAGCCTTTCAGTCAGAACTGGAGAAGGGAGCCGTAAACATCAAAATCCCCGCTCTTGGGAGCGAAGTCTTCAAGCTGGTTTACCTGGGGAAAAGCATCTCTTACGGGTTAAGTATTGACAGGTGTTTCGGTAAGGTTTCAAGTAAGTTTTGCGAACCGAATCCCATGGACAGAAGCGAATAACAAACATTTCCTTTATTGTTTCAAATGGAAGTCCGGATTTTTAGGGCTTCCATTTGTTATTTATGAACTTTGGGGATATGATTGAAATTAAGGACATATCCGGAAAAACAAGGTTCTCTACCCCTATCAACAAAGGGGCGAAGGGAAAGTTTACACTGATGAAAGAGGACTACATCGTTCTCCCCTTTTCCGTGCCTGAACCTATATATTTTAAACTTGGTGACTATGTAGACCTTTCTGGGGTTCTGGATGATTCTCTGGGCGGATTACTTTCAAAAGTATATGAGGTAACTGACTTGCAGAAACCTTCTTTCAATGCTTCTACCGCTGGATATGATTATGAGCTGAAACTGGATGCTTACTACTGGAAGTGGAAAAACAAAATTTTCAAATACACTCCTGAACATGCTGGATATGAAGCGTCATGGTCTCTCACCGCAGCCCTTGATGTACAGCTTGGTGTGTTCTTACGTAACCTGAAAGCTTTGGGATATACCTATAAGGGAAAAGAATTCGTATTTGAAATAGATTCAACAGTAGAGAATAAGGCAGTTGCAATCACGTATGACAATATGAACCTGCTGGATGCCTTATTCTCAATGGCGGGTGAGGATAAGTGGAACTGTGATTGCTGGATAACGGACAACGTAATTCATTTTGGGCGAAACGAATTCGGTGATGCCGTCAAAATCGAGTTAGGGGTTGAAGCGTCTGCCATGACTCGCAGTGAGAGCAAAGGCACTTATGCCACCCGCATTTATGCATTCGGATCTACAAGAAACATACCTGAGAACTACCGTCCCATTGAAGAGCAGACGGTAGTAAACGGAGTTGTGCAAAGACGACTTATGCTTCCCGCTGGTACGCCATACATAGATGTGTATCCTGACATGAGCCAGGAAGAAGCAATTGAAGACATCGTGGTATTTGACGAGGTATATCCCCGACTTGAAAATACGATGTCAAGTGTATCTACGAGGACGGAAACCGTTACAAATGAAGACGGAGGTCAGGAAACCGTGACTTACTATCGCTATCGTGATACTGGCCTGAATTTCTCCAAGGACTACATACTTCCGGGACAAGAGCTGACAATTATCTTTCAGTCCGGCAAAATGAATGGATTGGAGTTCGGTGTTATTTTTGCCCCGGACAACAACGGAAGCCAGATTTGGGAAATTGTCCGCAGCGAAGACTACGGACGTCCATTGCCGGATGATACCATATATCCTGAAAATGATGACAAGTATATCCTTTCCGGTTTTGATCCAAAGTTTGTTTCTGTACAAATGATTCCGGACGCGGAGCAGGAACTGAAAGAGAAGGCACAGAAGATAGCAGACCAGCGAAAAAAGGACGATGGTACATACTACACTACCCTCCGGTCAGAATGGGTTAATGAAGACAAGCTGAAACGCTTTTTCGAGTTCGGGCAAAAGATAAACCTGGTCAATAAAGCCTTTTTTGAGAATGGCCGTGAAAGCCGTATTCTCGGATGGGAGTTTAACCTTGACATTCCATGGGATTCTCCGGTATATACTATTGGGGAAAGTATGCCCTACTCTCGCCTTAATGATGTGGAAGAGAAACTGGAGTCGATTACGTATAAAGGGCATACTTATGTTGGAGGCGGAGGAAGTAGCATATATGTGATTAAGACCAATGATTCTACTGCCCCATCGGACAGTAACGTATTTTCGGCAAAACGGTCACTTGCAACATTATTGAGAAAGGACAAGGAAGACCAGACAAACTATCTCATTAAGCTTCTTGGCGGTATCATATCTCCTTTCCTGGAATCAATTGACTTCGTGACCGGTATGATGGGTGCTGGTATGTCATTCTCTTCAGAAAAGGGCGGCGAGTCTGTCGGATGGATTGACAAACTGTACGTGCGCAAGAAAGCTATCTTCCAGTTACTTTCAATAATGGAGACCGAGTTGGCCGGAGCTTCCTTCATGTTCAACGCCAGCGGGGCCAGAGCAACGATTACTAAGGTCGAGTTTATAGAAAAAAAGGGAATTCGTTTCAAGGATGGTAAAGGAGTCAAGTTCTCAGACGGGAAAAGAGGTTACTCATCTCCTGGAACTTATGGTTCTGTTTATCGCTGTTACTTCCTTGCAGATGATGGTGAGAAAGCCATAGAAAATCGTTTTAAGCCAGGGAATTTAGTACGCTCACAGTCCTTTAATATTAAGGAAGGCGCATATGACGGCGTATCCAATCACTATTGGTGGCGTCTGGTGGAAAATGTTGGTGATAACTGGATAGATGTATCCGTGAATCATTGTGACGAAGGAAGCGATATACCCAAAGTGGGTGACGTGATGGTACAACTGGGAGACATAGCCGACCCGGACTATCAGAGCGCAATCGTGCTGTCTGCATACGGAGACGGTGCACCATATCTGACATTCTATCAAGGTATAGACGGGTATTCTTTGTCTAATAAGGACTCTTTTTCAGTTGGATATGACCGTGTAAAGAAAGAATGTTATGTAAAGATTCATGGACGTATTTACATCGGTGATAGAGAGGAAGGCGATTATATTTCCTACTCTAAGTCTGAAGGATTAAAAGGTAAATTTCGGGAGTTGTACTTGTCTGCAGGTGATTCTGTAATAAACATAGGAGATAAAATAACTTTTGCTGTTACCGAGGAAGAAATGAAGGCTGCAATTACACAGTCGGCAGGCAGTATCGCAATCTCTGTTAAAAATGACTTCCAAAAAGCGGGATTGAAGGTCACATCATCTGAAGTCTTGATTAATGCAGATAGATTCAAAATTACAGATGGGAATGGAGCTAATGCTGGACTGGTGTTTGAGTGGAAAAATGGTAAGCCTATGTTAAGAACATCCTGTGTGGATGTCGATAGTCTTAAGGTTAAACACCTGGACGGAGCTGATGGAACATTTTCTGGTACTATATCTGCAAATGGTGCTAAGATTGGAGGGTTCACTATAGACAACGGTTCCTTGAATTGGAAGGGAAGGGATTTTTTCGGCAATGATAGCAGGAGTATACGGATTGGTGTTCCTACGGATGATAACAGTGGTATGATTGACATAAATTTCAATGGTGCGACTGACGGGAAATTTGGGGTTAAAATAATTGGAAGCAATGACGGTGGAGCATGTATCTATGCTTCAAGGAACGGTACTAGCAAGCCACATAGTTCTAATACTTATGCCGGATATTTTGACGGAGGAGTACATGTAAACGGAAATCTTTATACCAATACGATATTGTCTAATGAGTTTGGTACCGGATGGTCATTGCAAGCCGATGGCTCATATACATACAAAAAAGGAGTAACGAGAACAATATCATGGACTATACAGAATGGTTCGATACCTTCAAGATATAGCCTGGTTTTTGAAAATGGAATTTTAGTTGATTAATCATGAAAATAGATTTTAAGAAATTTAAGAAGTACACGAAGATAGATAAATCCGATTTCGTGGAGATTGATGTCAGAGAAATGTTTGCAGATAACATTTACAATGTGACAGGAGTTGGTATTGCTGATTTAAAATTAGCAGAAAAAATTTTTTCCAGCGATGACGATACCGAATTTTCAGATGATGAAGTTAGCAGGGTAAGACATCATGCAGCGTCGCTTCTTCCATGGTTTCTTGCTGGGCTTAATGATGCAATGAGATAATTATAATATACAATGTTGGTAATATCATTAATAACTATAAATTAAAAACAATTATGGCAGCAGAAGAAGATTTTGTATTAAGCTTTACAGGTGAAGAAACTGACAATCTATTGAAACATACAGAAAGTATGAAGAATCAGACAACGGAAGAAGATGGTGAAACGGTACAGGTGTACGATACAAACGGCGTTCCGCATAAAGTGTCGAAAACGGAACTGCTGAAGAAGTCTACACTGGCTCTCCCTGCTTTGGAAGACATATCCAGTTTTGTCGCTATTAACGCAGCCGGAAATGCTGTTGGGGTAATGACAAAAGAGCAGGTTGCGTCAGTTCTGGCGGAACTTATTGGGATTGCAACATTAGAAAAATCGGGGCTTCACCCCGCTGCTAAATTCAGCCAGGGTGATAATTCTGGAGTGTCCAACATAGATGATATAGATATTCTGTCTACTGATATATACAATGGAAATATTTTAGAGAACAATGCTACATTCATAGTTAAAACTTACCCTGCTTCTCCGGCCTATATGTATCAAGAAGCATTCTCGATGTATCCAATTAAACGATATTGGAGGGCGAAGGTGGACGGTACATGGAGAGGGTGGATTGAGTTATAACCATCCAGTCCATGAGCCATCCGATAAGTTCTTTGTTCTCGAATATAATTTACCTGCATAATCGACAACAACCTGCATTTCTGTGTTAAGAGATGTGTATCTTACTGCATATCCTGATATGTAATTGGCGGTTGGGGTTATTTGATTGATATACCCTGACACAAACATTACAATCATGCGCGATGGGCTGGTAAGCCCATTATCCAAGTCACTTTTTGTAACTCCTTTCAGTAGAACCGCTCCCATCAGTTCCGCCAGAACTGACGCAACCTGCTCTTTTGTCATTACCCCAACGGCATTTCCAGCTGCGTTAATAGCGACAAAAGCGGATATGTCTTCCAGCTTGGGAAGAGCCAGTGTAGACTTCTTCAGTAGCTCCGTTTTCGACACCTTATGCGGAACGCCTTTTGTATCGTACACCTGTACCGTTTCACCATCTTCTGCCGTAGTCTGTTCCATTATAGCCTTTGCATTGTCCAGAATTTTATCTGTTGTTTCACCGTCATACTTCGACGTATAGCTTAATTCTTCCATATCATTTACATATTAAGATTAATAATATTATCAATACCGTGTAGATTATAATTGCCTTGTCCATCAGCTTGTATAATTGATTAAAAAATATCCGAAATATGGAACCTTAGCCACCAGTAGTATTATTGAATCGCCGACAGCCAAAGTATAACTTTGCACACTTCCGTTCTGGTCGTATATTCCGGCCAACGTGACGTTTTTAGAGCCTGCAAGGCATCTGAAAACCAACATAAGTCCGAAATCAGACGGAAGACTGCTCATACCAAACATACTTGCGACCTGCGACTCATCCGGAAGGATCACATTATATGCGCTGCTGGCATATATAAAGAAGATATTATTCTGTGAGAAATCAATCTTGTAGGTGCTGCCTGTAATGTTAAGCCTTCCGATCTTGGTTCCAATAAACGCAGTTGCCATCAGTGGAGCATTGCTTTTCAGCCCATAGTTTTTCGTTCCACCAGATACTTCAATAAACAGCCCATAATTGGCCACGTCAAAACCATATCCGCCATACGTATTCGTCTGATTGTTTATGATTCTTCCCGCAGCTGTAAAACCAGAAGCTGTCGCCGGAACAACATTCTTTCCTATTAATACATAAGAGCTTGTGCCGCCTACACGAATCATGTCACTATAAATTGACAAACTACCTCCACCTCCGGATGCCGTTGCTTCACTACCGATTCGGCCATTTGCCAGTTCAAATCCTCCGATAGAGCCTCTTTCCAAAGAACCCTCCGCACCATCAAGATGCTTCACCTTCAGATTGTCCACGTCAATGTATTCGGCCTTGACAATCGGACGTCCGTTTTTATCAGTAGTGAAAACAGCAATCGGTTCACCGGATGTGTTGGTTACAAAGAAATTATCTGCATGTACCGTTACAGTCCTATCTTTGACGTTAATTCCTGTATCTTCCAGTTCAAGGCTTATTTCGTCCTTTGCTACCTCTACAACTGATTTACCAGACGATAGCATGAGTTCGCTAAATCTTCCGACTAACTTTCCATCGGACAGGCTGAGGTAATTCGTTTGTTCCCTGTTACCGAGATAGGTACGTCCATACACATTGAAGTATCCCTCTTTTTTCACACGGTCGTATCCAATCGTGACTATATCTTTCCCGGAGAGGGAGTAACTGTTGATTCCCTGATAGAAGATAAGAGAAGGCGCACCGTCTCCGTATGCAGACAGCACGACTGCAGCCTGAAAATCCGTATCCGATATGTCTCCAAGTTGTACCATTACATCTCCAACAGCCGGTATATCGCTGCCTTCGTCACAATGGTTTACAGAAACTTCTATCCAATTATCACCTACAGCAGTAACTAACCGCCACCAGTAATGATTACTAACATTCTCATAGACTCCGGATTTGATATTGAATGACTGGCTGCGCACCAAGTTGCCAACCCGGAAACGGTTTTCGATTGCTTTCTCACCATCATCTACAAGGAAGTAACAGCGGTACACGGCGCCATGTGCGCTTGGCTGTACGTATGCTCTGCTTCCGTCCGAGTAATATTTCGCGCTACCGTCTGAGTAGAAGAACGGGACCACATCTATACGCTCAACCTTGGTTATCGTAGCCCGTGCTCCTGAAGAGTTAAACATCATGGAAGCTCCAGCCAGCTCGGTCTCCATGATAGAAAGTAACTGTAATATGGCTTTCTTTCGCACGTACAGCTTGTCAATCCATCCGACGGATTCACCGCCTTCCTCTGAAGAGAATGACATGCCGGCACCCATCATTCCAGTTACAAAGTCGGGAGATGTAAGGAAAGGAGATATAATACCGCCAAGAAGTTTCATCAAAAACTCCGTTCGGTCAGGTACATCCTTACGAAGATGTGTCTTCAACGATTTTAATGCACTGAATATATTCTTATCAGACGGTGTTTTTTCATCGAACGACCGGATTACATCATATACATATTGTTCTGCCTGTCTGGCTACCTCATACCGTAGCGAGTTCAGCGAGTTATCTACCGAGGATTTCCACCCAGACCCTACTTCATCCGAGCAGGTAATCGTAGCCTGGCACAAGTCGTTCAACTTGCGCTGCACCTTGGTAATACGTGTATCCTTGTATCCTCCGGTCGAGCCGAAATACTGTTCTGACAGCAGACGCACGTTCCACCCGATGCGGAGCGGTGTATTATTCTTTTCTATGTAGTTCCGGTCAGTGGTTCCGGTGTATTTGTTCGGGTCAAAGCTGTAGGTATTCAGGAAGTCATCTACCGCAAGCTTGTATGCCTGTTCCGCTGCGGTGATGTATTCCTGCGGCATGGCGAAGTTCCATGGTATATACTTGTCACCCGGATTCGGTATAATCACACCTCCAGGAATCTGAGTCGTATCATCCGGATACACGTTGATGATTTCCCACTCCCGTGTGTCTTCATGCCATGCCGCCTGGAAAGAACCGTCAGTTCCACGTCCTGCCAGCTCGCCAGTCTGGAACTGTAACATATAGTCCAGATCCGGAATCTCGTAGTCTTTCGGGTTCCAGTCCATGCCGTTGTCCTTGAAGTAATATACGGTGTACTTCCGTCCTTCCTCACTCGTTTTCTCTTCCGTACGAACCGACGAAACCGTACCCACATACTGAGGATATATCTCAGCAAACGCAGCTTCTTCCGTTTCTTCCTTCACGCCGTACAAGTCTACGTTCTTGTCCACATATATTTCCCGGCTTGGAAGTTGCAGACGGGAATACCCGTACTTTGTCGCATCAATATTGCGTGTGCTGCCCAACGGGAACAGACGGGTAAAGAATTTCACTTCCCCGTTATCTTCCTGTGCCAGATTGGTAAGCCCCTGAAGGTAGCCAAGCTCCACCACTTCGCCACGTTCAGCCTTGCAAAGATTAATCACATAACCGTCTGCCCACATTTCCGTATCAAATGTGGCGGCGATGCCGTTGCTGCCAAATGCCGCATCCCAGCACTTCACATTCCGATAATCAATCACCTTGTTTTCGGCGGTAATCACCGTTCCGATGCTCCACAAGTTACCACCGGCACGACGGTTCATATTGTCTATCCACAACTGCAGGTGTTCGCGCGGCCCACCGTCGTAACTGAATTCAGACGTGGTCCCACCTTCCTGGAACAGCATCAGTGTATCTTCCGCATCATGTATCGGCGCATAGAACTTTACGCTGTATTCATAAGTCTGTGTGTTTTTTTGTTTCGGACGATAGCGTGACTTTACCTTGTATCGAACGCCTTCCACCTCGATGTAGTCATCCACATCCAGCGGCACGTATTCGGTATGGGTGAAGGATGCGGATACGCTGCATTCTCCACCTATTTCTTCCGTAACACTGGAAGAAGAGTTCGGGCTGGCTGTCAGCCGTAGGTTGTTGGCTTTATCGTATATTTTCAGTTCCATTTAAACAGTGTTTAATCAATTACTAAATAGAAGGCTGCGGCTCCATGAATTTTACGGAAAACAGCACATAGAACCGGTCTCCTTCGTAACTTTCGTACCATTCCGGATCTGCCGGCATATCCTGGTAAACCATATTGTAGGTTCGGTAATTCTTCACGGCGATTGCAAGCATACCCGACGTGATGAGCGTCATCATGTGCTGATATTTGTCCAGCCGGTCGGATGCGGAGTTTCCACGAAGCCAGAACTGCAATGTACGTTCGATGCTGCTCAGCTTCACGTTCGGGTTCTGAGGAAGCTCTACCCCATTCCTTTCTCGGAAATCGACGGTAGTAATATCCTTCGCCTTGGGCATTCGAAGCAAAGCATCCATGTTCACGTGTCCGCCTTCTTCCGTCTCTCCCAGGAAAGCACCGTATTCCGTCCATGCGTCCGTTCCGTTAATTGTTAGGTATCCTGTAAGGTCCATATCATTTCAGTGTTATACCGTTTAATTTCATATCACTCAATATCTCGTGTATCTCCACCAGGTGTGCCGTGTGTCCGGCTATGGTGGCCAGCGTCTGGCTATCCTGCTTCTGTGTGTTTCGGATTTCCTGCACGAACTTGTCAGTATTTGCCAGATGTGTCTGCATGTTCCGGCCTATCGCCTCGAAGGTAGATATGCTGTCCTGGCTCATGGTGGTCAGTGCACCGCTGCTGGGAGACTGGCTGCTTCCGGAATCCGCAGATGAAGACCATCCGAAATCTTTCATTATCTGTTCCCGTTCTGCCAGCATGTCATCAATAATACTTTGGTACTGATTTCGTATCTTTTCAGCTTCTTCAGGATCTAATCCTTTTCCTATTTCAGTAAAGCCCATTTCTCCAGTTTTCCAGTCGATAGATTGAACCATCACACCATCTGCCGCTTCTTTCGCCCATGAGTCATACAAACTCTGAATTCTGTCTTTATACTTATCCGCAACCATTGAGGAGAATATGGCGTTCTGAAGGTATTTTTCGAAATTGTCTGCAAAATCCTGGTTGGTAGCATCCAAATCCGACAGCATACTGGTGAAGCTGGCACGGAATTCGTCAAAGCTGACTCCGGTAAATGCTTCTTTTTCCTGTTCGGCAATTTCCTTCAACTGTTCGCTATACTTGTCTATGTTCTGAATGTAAGTCACAAACTCAGAGTTGACTTCGGTCAATACAGACACAAATTTTTCGTCCTGAAGGACCTTACCAATTACATCCGCATCCAAATTAATTACGTCACCAAATTCACGTATATTAGCTCCTGTTAATTGTGACAGTCTTGCCCAGTCAGAGCTACCCATTCTTTCGTTTACTCTGTATCCTAATGAATGGCTGAACATACTAGACCCGCTTCCAGAAAGAGAATGCATCAACTGCCGCTGGCGTTCAATCTGCACGTCAACCAATTGTTTTGCTTCCTCGGCTGCTTTCTGAGCTTCTACACCATAATCAATGTCGATATATTGCTGTTTCTTGGAGATAAGCGAATCCCAAATGTCAATCAGCCCTTCATACTTTGATTTAAGATTTTCATACCCCGAATAATCGGCACCTCCGAAACCAAAGAGCCCGGCTATCGTATTGCCTATTCCAGTCAATATACTAACTGACCCTGTAATAGCACTGAATGGTTTTGTCAAATCAATGCTTTCCAGTCCACTCATTACCTGACTGACTCCGTTCAATGTCTCACTCACCGCTTCCGGAACTTTTACGCCAAAGTTTCCTAACATATCCACTATGTCGTTTCCGGCATTGACGATTGCCATTCCTTTCTGTCCGATAGAATTTGCCGCATCCGTCAGATTCTTCTGTGCACTGTATCGTTTATCCTGAGCAGCACGAAGTCTTTCCTCGGCTTCGGCCTGAGTAATCAGCTTACGTGTAAGGGTTCCGGTTGCTTCGTCATATTCTTCCACGATAACGCTTCCGCCTACTTGTGCCTGTTGAAGAAGGTTCTGAGCAGAACGTACCTCATCCATCGCAGACTTGTAATCTTCGTACCCCTTCTTCATTGTTTCGAACGGGGAACGGTCGGCCAGCTCGGAATCTATATTATTGAAAGCATCCATTACCTCCTTGTAAGATTCGGGGCTGATGTCATCGCCTATTCCTTCCAGGTATTGTTTCAGCTTCTCTCGGAGACTTTCCAGCGTATCAGTAGACACACGCTCCAATTCACCAAAAATCTTGTCCCAGTCCATCCCTTTCTTCATTTCCTCAAAGTCCAGGCTGGCCAGCTTGTCGTCACGTTCACGGGTTAATACGTCGGCCTCTCCTTCTGTTTCCGCAGCGGCAATCTTTCGGGCGTAATCCATTGCAATGGCCAGACGCTTCTCCTGATACGTTCCGTATTGTTTATTGTAGTCGATAAGGCTCTGCGTGGCCTTGTCGCGATATTCCTGTTCAATCTGATATATCTTTTCGTTATACACCTGTTCTGCCAGCATACGGTTGGTGTTCGCCGTATTTTTAACATCGTCGTACTGGCTCTGCGGGATGTTGTCACCCTGCTTGCGTGCCTGATCCATTTTGGCAAGCATATCCCGTTCCTGCTTGTCAATGTCAGCCACAGACTCATCGTATTCCTGCTTGGCCAGTGCCATACGCTTGGCAATACCTTCCTGCATAATCTGTATGCGGAGTTTTTCCGTAGTCTGCTGTGCTTTTACGCGGGCATCGGCAAGCTGGGAGGCGTAGTCGGTTTTTTCTTCTTTCTGCTTTTTGGAGCTACCAGAGAAATCAGTGGTGTAAGCCGATGTGTCTATCTGTTTGACTATACCCTCTACTGTTTTGTTGTTCTTTGCAATTTCTTCAGAAGATTTTCTGATATTCTCCATGCGACGTTCGTATTCCTCGATAATCTTTTCCGCGTTACTGTCACCTGAAAGAGTTCGGTTTGTCATGAAACTGCTTTGATTTACCGTCAATGCATTTTGCCTCATTCCTTCTCTTTGTTTCAGTGCAGCTTCGTATGCGGAACGCATCTGATTAACCCATTGCGAATCCGCATTAATACCACGTTGCAACTGAAAGTTTCTCTTTGAATAATCAGCTACAATATCTTCTGCAGCCTGCGCCTGACCTTTACGTATAATTGCCTTAGTCAGTTCATCGTATGCAGATGCGGCATTCCCCGCTAAAATGGCTTCATTGCTTAGTTTACCGAAATAATCCGGATACATTTTTTGAAGCTCATCTACAGCCTTATTCCTTTCTCTCATGGATTTTGATGTATCCTGGCTGGCTGTATAAAGAATTCTAAGTTTTGCAGACTCTTCAGACGCAGCTTCTCCACCTTTTCTTCTGGAAGTGTTCAATGATTCCTGTAGCTGTTGAGTTTCTGATAGTTCTTTTTTTACTTTACCAAGGTTCTTAACCCAATTACCAATTTCTTTTCCATATACAATGCCCAATGAAATTAGAGCGATTAAGGCTGTCTGAGGGGAAAGCAATGCTTTTCCAAGCTGTTTCCATACCGGCACACCCTTTTGTCCGGATGCGGCCAGAAGTTCGTTCTGTTTACGCACATCCGAAATGGCATCCGCCAGCATAGGAAGGTTGTTGGAGATAGCGAGGATAAACATCTGCGGCCCCATGGCAAGTGAAGGCAGCTCTCTAGCTACCTGGCTGAACTGCATCTTCAGGTTGTTTGTCTTACGGGTAACCGCTTCTGTGTCGATGTCGATGGAAGGTGTTTTTGCAACCTCCTCTTTGGTTTTCTGCAAGTCTTTCAGTCCGGCCTTCAATCCGTTAATCTGGCCCGTCAAAGCCTGCACGTTTGCAGCCTCCTGAGTGTAGTTTTTTCCGGCCTGCTTGTTCGCTTCAAGCTGTTTAATCTGCTCGGCGCGTACCAGTTTCAATGCGTCAATCAGTTTCAGAGTCTGATTTTCCACATCATCCACATTCTTGCCAACGCTCTGTAGTCCGGCCTTGGTCAAGTCTTTCATGAATATTTCCAGTTCAACGGGTACTGCCATGATTCCAATTTATAATGATGAATAATCAGTCCTTTACCGCATAATTGGTAAAGAACTCCATCGGGTTCATTCCCTTTGTCTGATTGGTGTTTTCTGTTTGTGTGCGACTGTTTCTTTGTTTTTCACGTTCCTCCATTTCACGGATCTGCTGATTCAAGTCCGGTTTCTTCGGAGGAACCCAGTGAGGCATGTCTGCCATCATGAGCTGAAGTGTAACTACATTTACCTTGTCCAGAATGTAGTCAATGCTCCATCCTGTTTCCGTGGCAATCTGACCTACTACGCCGAAAAGGCTATGCGAAGGTTCCGTATGTCCCTTCTTTAACTCCTCCTGTCGTTTTCGCTTTCGTTCCGGCTCGCTAAGGGCTGCATCTTGTTCAAGGCTGCTGCCGATGCGATAATAATCCCGAAAGACGTGGTAGATGTACTGTTCAGCACCTGCCGCCAGGCGGCTGCAAGTTCATCGGGTGTCATCAGTTCCCGAAGTATCCAAGCCACCGGACGATTCAACAGTCTTCCCAGGATAGGGCCACGTACAATTCCGTATGCCACTATCCGGCTGATGTCCTTCCCATGCAGGAAGACGAACCGGATGCGCTGGTCCAGATTGTATCCGTCGTATTCTTCCGGTGTCACGCCGATTCGGAGATAACGCTTGCTGATTCGTATCAGACTGCGTGTGGTAGGTGTCTTCATCGTAATGCGGAACGGACGTTTCCGAAGTACCGTATGAAGCGGCAGGCTGATTCCCCCGTCACTGAGGGAGATGCCTGCCAGCAGTTCTATATCTTGTGCCTTCATACTTATCGTTTTGCGTCTTCGACTGAGTCAATCGCATCAAAATCTTCTGTACCAGGAGGATAAGTACGATAACGTCTGTCCTTCCCGTCTGCGGGTTTCAGCATATCCACACGGATACCCATTGCCAGCACATTCTGCATGTTAATTCCATTCTGGAATCCATTGCGGCTCAGACGTGCATTAAATATGCGGAAACCATGTCCGGAATGCATGGTGATGGTGAGCACACCGTTAGCTAGCATTTTTGCAGGCGGTGTATAAGAGCCGTCCGCTCCGGCTTTTCCACCGAACACATCCACCATACTCTGCGCATTCAGTTGGATAAGGTTCATTGTAAACGCATCGCTTCCCGGGTTGGTCATGATGCTGTCTACAGGTCCGTCTAGTACCTGTGCTGCGAATACATCCAGAAAACTAGGTGCGTTTCCCGCAGGCTGCATCCCGTTTTCATCCAGCCAGGCCAGTGTCTTTTCCTGTCCTTCTGATCCCGCAGCCTTGAATGTCACTTTCGCCACGCCGTACATCAGTCCGTTGCTTGTATCTGCCATAATATTTATAGAGTTTGATTTTTGTTTAAATACTTTTTAATCAGTTCCCAAATAAGAAAAAGTAACAGCACCGCAATAATTGTTCCTACAATCCACTGTTGTAAGCCGGGCCGTCTTTCTTTCACCTCATTGCTGGTAGTTTCATCCCGTATCCGGTGCTCCGTTTCAGTATGCTTCACGGTAACTTGTCTTCCTGTGCTGTCGGCTGTAGCCGTGACGTTCACGCCACCTTCTCCGTCTGACTTTATATCTATGTTCAGACCGTCATTCCGATAGCTCAGCCCGAATCCGGCAGGAAGCTTACTCAGGTTCAGCCACTGCTCCGCACTCACCGAGCAGGTCGCCGTCCTCTTCGGGACCGGCCCGTAAGTTGTTTGCTCGGTTACGCTCGTTCGGAGGCTGTCCGAGCGGACGGTTTCCGAGCTGGCCTTTCTGCTGCTGGCGCATCCAGATGATAGCAGGACAGCGGTCAGCATACCTGCAAGTATGTAATTTGCGTAAAGCCGTTTCATGGTTGATATTCCGTTCGTTTTGTTTTCGTAGTTGTTTGCTTAATTCCAATACCGTGGCACTGAGGTCGTCATATAAAGCCTTGTAAGTGCCCTCGGTTTCTTTCACTGCGCGGACCTGGTATACTTTTCTGTCACGCCACCAGGCAATGGCAGTTACCAGCCAGCCGGCAGGAGCCAGCCAATCCATGAGTGGCTGTAACAGGGTCCAGTCCATGATGCTCTACTCTTTTTTAAACAGTGCTCCGATAGCCTTAATCACATCATAGAATCCGCATCCGCTGAGTCCGGCCGCCAGTCCGTAAATCAGCACCTGCCACCAGATATAGCCTGTAAGTAACGGGGTGAGCTGCAAAAGCCATGCAAGGATACATACCACCATGCCCACACCGCATGAAATCAAAATTTTGGCCAGCTTGCTTGCGGAAATAGCCGGAACAACTTTCAGAATCTGTGTCACCAAGGCAGAAACCAGGGCTACGATTCCCGTAAAGCTTCCCAGGTCGATAAGGAACGATGTTTCAGGTTCTGCAGCCGGAAGTACGGTCTGCGCAAATGAAGCCAGTGTTGTAATCAGACACAGGCAGAAAAATAAGATAATCCGTTTCATTTTGTCGTGCTTTAAAGTTTTAAAATCTGTTTTCTGTTGTTTCCGTCGCGCTTGTAAGAAACATGCACCCACGAAAAATTCTTTTCGTCGATAAGCTGGTCGAAAGGCAGATTCTCACGGATGTACTCAAAGAGCTTGCGGTTCTCTTCCCTGCTTCCTGCTGTAATGTCGGCAGCTTCTCCTTTCAGATGCTGGCTGCTTGCCGCACCTCCTACCAGCCGGTTCAGTTGCGGACAACGGTACCCTGAATTGACGGTAACAGGTTTCCCGTACCATTCGCGGAGAGGGTCAAGCACATTGTCGGCAAGGGCTTTCAGATTACCCGCCTCCTGAAGAGGCGGTGTATTCTTTATTCCATGAGCGTCGGCGGTGGTACTGGCACAAAGTTCACCCATTGTAAAGTGTTTCATACCTCATTCCTCCTTATGCTTCAAGTTCCTCACCGGCTGCAGGGTCTTCCTGTAACTTTTCTTCCAGTCCGCTTACGCCTTTTTCTCCTCCATCAGACATAGCCATGGCCATTTCATCGGCTTTAGCTTCACGTCTGGTCTCAGCCCAGTTCTTGTCAGCCGTTCCCTCCTGGTCGGATGTCTGTGCAGTAGATCCGTCATAACTGTAGATGGCACCGATAGCCTCCATCTTCTTCGGAAGTACGATGTAGTAGTGACGGAAGTTCACTTCGTTCTGCTGGTAGTCCGGGTTGGTCTGTGCGTCGCGGTAATACATCTTGGTGCTACCCTGCGCACGGAACACACGCTTGGTGTAGAAGCAGAAGGATGCCTGATGGTCGGTGCCCGAAGGTGAGTTCTTGAACGGAACTTTTGTGCCTTCCTTGGTGAAGTACGGACAGTTCTCAAATTCGTACACCTCGAATCCGTACATGTTGGCAATCTTTCCGGTTGTGTAGTTGTAATACTGGTCACGGAACTTCTGGTCGTCTTCCAGCAGGTCGTTCACGTGGTCTGAGCAGAGCACCAGACGTCGGCCTGCAGTGGGAACCTGCAAGGCATCCAGCTTGCGTTTCAAGGCGATAATATCCTTTCGGGTACATTTCTTACGTCCGTTGTCATCTTCACCGGAAGTGGGCACTACCGGAGTTTTCGCCGTGTTACTGTTCGGAGCCAGCGCATGAGCCGCTTTCTTGAACTTGGCGATGGTAATGGCGTCGCCGTGACGCTCAATCACGCTTCCCATCTTGTCGTAGGAGATGGCAAAGAGCTGGTCGTCCGATACCGGAGTCTTCTTGGTCTGGAACTTATCAAGACCCAACGCAATATCTCCGTCTTCCAGTTCCTGTGCGGCGATGGGATACGTGGTGTTGTTAATCAGCACGTCCGGGTCGCCGCCCACATCTACCAGGTGTACCACTTCGTTGTTCACCGCAGCCGAATAATCGGACACACCGTCCAGGAATGAGGCGGTCATGCCCCCACGAAGCTGCTTCACCAGCTCACCCGTCCACACTTCGGTATATACACCTTCCAGGGCGGCACCTTTCGGCAGGAACTTGCCCAGTGCTATCGGAAGCACCACGCCCACAATCAGTCCCCAGAATCCTGCATTCGGAATTCCAAGGCAAGCCAGGATAACGATACTCATCAGCACATTCACCAGTGTGCCGGTTACGAATTTTACGATTTCTTTTCTCATGTTCGTGTTTTAATTTGTGTTCAACAATCAGTTAAGTTCCGGACAGTCCACACCGTATTCTGCCTTGTACAGCTTGCGGTACTGCTGCGGGTCGTTCTTTCGCATCAGCTTCAGTTCCTCTGCCGGAACTTCGCTCAGTTTTTTCCAGTCGCCGGTTGCCGTCGGCGAGGTATCGCGGTTCAACACCATCGACGGCTTTACCGTGCCGTGCATGGCTTCTAAGGTCAGTTTCAGGCTTTCCTGGCCGACTTTCTTTCCCAGCTCGATAAAGTGGGCTTTCTTCCCGGATTCAATCTTTCCGGCAGTTACGGCTTCCTCCACCAGCGACGTAATACCTGCCAGCCGCAGGGTGTCCAGTTCCTTTTCCAGTTTCTCCTTTTCGGTACGCAGGGTCGCGTTGGCCGTCTGGTAGCCGAGCAATACGTTAATCTGTTTCTGCACTTCCTGCAGTGTGGCGGTGTCCGCCAGCCCCAGCATCAGGGCGATGGTTTTCAGTTGTTCGTTCATTGTCTGTAATGTTTGGTTTTCATTAAAGCTTTCTTTCAACAGCGGCAGGTCGCATCCGTCTCCTGCATCCAGCCTGATTTCCCGCCCCTCGTAAGAGAGCCGGATGTTGTCATCGTTACCGCCGATGTCCACCATGCTGTATTCCATCAGCTTGCAGCGGGTTACGGTAGGACGGGTTTGTCCGGGTTTCAGCAAGGCAGCGTCTTCGCTTGTTTCCAGTATCTCGAAGTTGGGCGAACCCATACGTAGCGTGCCCTTTTCCCATTGCTGCTTTGCCAGACGCGATTCTTCGCGTACCTCATCAAACCAGGGTTCGCCGGTCACTTCTCCATCCGCTACGCGTATATCCTTTATCATTCCTATTACCACGCCCCGCTGGTGCATCCAGAGCAGTACGGGATTCCGGTTAAACTGCGTCAGGTCGATGCCTTCGGTACGGATCCACGTGCCGTAGCAGTTCAGCGTTTCGTTCGATATTCTGATTCGTTTTGCCATTTTTCCGTTCGTTTGACGCAAACTTACTCTGCCTTTCCCGTCCGGGCAAAAAAGTGTGTAACGGTTGCAAAGAAGTATGTAAATGATGCACTGTTCTCTGTAACGGTTGCACCCCTTTTTCGTGGATGCACGAAAATGGATGAACTTTGTCGTAAACGAATATTAAATACAAGGTAAAACATGGCTAAAAACGACACAAAACAGGAGCTGGCACGGGTGCTCTACATGAGCGGACTTTCGCAGGAAGAGATTCTTCAGAAAGTGGAAGTGAGCCGTCAGACGCTCAGCCGGTGGATAAACACCCTGGGCTGGAAAGAGATGAAGGCGGCACGCAGCATCACCCGTCCGGAACTGGTGAACAAGCTGCTGTCTTCCATCAACTCCCTGCTCGACAAGGCGAACGAGCCGGGAAATGAGGATATGCTGGCCAGCCTGGGCGACAAGCTAATCAAGACGGCCACCGCCATCGAAAAGCTGGAGAAGAAGGCCAGCGTGGTAGACCGTATCGACACGATGATTGACTTTGAGAACTGGCTGGCCGCACACCGGGATGAATATCCCCAGCTGACCAACGAACTGTTCCAGCTCGTAAACCAGCTGCACAACGATTACCTGAATGAACTCTTCGCCCAGAAAGGAGGCTAAGCATGACGGAACAGGAAAAGAAAGAAGCCCTGAAACGATGGCAGGAGCACTGCAAACGGGTAGAACGGATGACCTCACAGGAACGGGTGGAGACAGAAGCGGAACGCAAGCGGAACATCGCCCGTGCCCTGAAGGATTACAATTGTTTCTGCCAGCGGTACCTGTCACATTATTGCCAGTGTCCGAATGCCAGGTTCCACAACGAAGCGGCACGCTACATCGCCTCTCATCCGGAACTGCGTCTGGTCTGCAAGTGGCCGCGCGGTCATGCCAAGTCGGTACACCTGGACATCGGCATCCCGCTCTGGCTGAAGTTCCGGGGCGAACTGCACGTCATGGTGCTGGTGGGCAAAAGTGAGGACAGTGCCGACGGTCTGCTGGGAGATTTGCAGGCAGAGCTGCAATACAACCAGTACATCATCCAGGACTTTGGCGAACAGTACAACAGCGGAATGTGGCAGGAAGGCGAATTTGTTACACGTGATCAGTGTGCCTTTTTCTCACGTGGCCGTGGACAATCTCCCCGTGGCTTGCGTTTCCGTGAAATGCGTCCGGACTACATCGTGGTGGATGACTTGGACGATGATGAAATGTGCCGCAGTGAAGCCCGTGTACGTGAGATGACAAACTGGATAAAGGAAGCTCTGTTCGGTTGCTTCGGCGGCAAGGACGGGCGTTTCATCATGGTGGGTAACCTGATTGCAAAAAACTCCGTGCTGCAGAAAATCATTGACACGCCGACCGTGAAGACCATCGAAGTGAATGCCATCGACCGCAACGGGAATCCTGCCTGGCCGGAGTTCTACACCATCGAGAAACTGCGCGACCGTGAACAGTTCATGGGCTACCGCTCGTTTCAGAAGGAATACATGAACAACCCTATCACCGAGGGAGCCGTGTTTCAGGAACGGTGGATACGCTGGAGACGGATGCTGAAGCTGAAATATTACGAGCAGATTGTGCTCTACATCGACCCTTCGTGGAAATCCTCCGGAAAGAACGACTACAAGGCTGCCGCCATGATAGGCCGTCCCAGGCGCGGATTGAAAACCGCCTCACACCGGGAACTGCATCTGCTGCGTGCCTTCTGCCGCCAGTGCAGCGTGGGCGAAATGGTTCGCTGGCTCTACGATGTCTACGAATCACTGCCTGAAGACGCGGCGGTCAGCATCTATATGGAAGCCAACTTCATGCAGGACACCATCCTGGACGAATTCCAGCGTGAAGGCGACGCACGTGGCTACCAGCTTCCTATCATGCCGGACAAACGGAAGAAACCCGACAAGTTCGCCCGTGTGGAAGCCGTCAGTCCGCTGTGGGAACGTGGATACTTCTTTTATAACGAAAAGCTGAAGGAAGATACCGACCTCCGTGCCGGAATTGACCAGACGCTGGCCTTCGAGCAGGGAAGCCGGGCACACGATGACTTTCCGGATGCCTGCGAGGGTGCCATATACAAACTACAGAAACAAACCCGTGAGGCTTCGTTCGCACCCCGGCTTGGCGTGCGGCGTCCACCTAAGAATGCCTGGTAACCAACGACAGCTTTTACCTATTCATTTTCATTATTAATTATTCATTACACACATGTTTATCACCGAACAAGACTACATACAGGTCAGTGCCGATGCGCTGAGAATCATCCAGCAGGCCACGGACGACAACCGCCTGCTGGCCGAACGCCGTGCCATGGACCGGATAGCCAGCTACCTGGACGGACGTTATGACATGCAGACGGCCTTCACCGCCGAAGGCGAAGCAAGGAACCTCGACCTCGTGGGACTGGTGGCCGACCTGGCACTCTACTTCATGGTGCTCAGCCTGCCGCAGAAGATGGGATATGAAATCCGGAAGGAACAGTTTGAAAACGCCATCGCCTACCTGGAGAAAGTGCAGGCAGGCAAAGCAGTCATGAACCTGCCCGAACTGCAACCAACGGGCGAGGAAGGAGAACAGACCGGAGCCGGCATACGTTACGGCTCCGACAAACGTAACAACTATATCTGGTAACGATTATGGCAAAGAAACCGAAAATAGAATATCTCAACCGGATGAATGCCGCCGAAAGACGGCGCATCAAGGAAATGAGCGTCAAGCTCCAGCTGCTTACCGAAGCACTGACACGGCGCGACCTGGCCGACTGGCGGCGTGCATGGCAGATGGCCATCAACGTGGACAACCCAAACCGTACACGCCTGCTGAACCTCTATACCGATGTGGATGCCGACCTGCACCTGACAGGATGCGTGCAGCAGCGCATGGGATTTGTGTTGAACAAGAGTTTCAAGCTCTGCGACGCGAAGGGCGTGGAGAATCCGGAACTGACGGAACTGCTGGAAGCTCCCTGGTTCAAGGAATTCCTGCGGCTGGCGCTGGAAAGCAATTACTACGGCCACTCACTCATTGAACTGGGCGACGTGGTGGAAGTGGACGGACGGATGGCCTACAACCGGGTCAGCCTGATTCCGCGTACACACGTCATTCCTGAATACGGTGTCATCATCACCCACGAGAATGACACCTGGCAGGTGGGTTATGACTACCGGAACAGCGAAATGACCGACTGGTGCATCGAGGCAGGCGGTACGCATAATCTGGGCCTGTATCTGAAATGCGCCCAGCAGACCATTCCTAAAAAGAACATGTGTTCGTTCTGGGACATGTTCGGCGAAATCTTCGGCATGCCGCTCCGTGTGGCTACCACCACCAGCCGCGACCAGAAGGAATACGACCGTATCGAGCGGATGCTGCGCGACATGGGAGCAGCATCCTACGGACTGTTCCCCGAAGGAACGACCATCGACCTGAAGGAAAGCACCCGTGCCGATGCGTTCAATGTGTACGACAAACGTATCGACCGCTGTAACTCGGAACTGTCGAAAGGAATCCTTACCGTCACGATGACCATGGAAGACGGGGCCAGCCTTTCGCAGAGCGAGGTACACCGCAAGATGCTGGAAAACCTGATTCAGAAAGATGCCGACCTCATCCGTGATTTAGTGAACTGGCAGCTCATTCCCCGCATGATACGTCACGGATTTCCGCTGAAGGGATTCCGCTTCGCATGGGATGAATCGGTGGACTATACCCCCGAACAGCAGGTGGCCTACGAGCGTCTGCTGCTGGAGCATTACGAAGTAGAGCCGAAATACTTTGTCGACAAATACAACATCCCGCTGAAGCGGAAGAAAGACACTTCCTCCATAGCGGTTCCGGATGCGAAGAAAACGGCACAACAAAAATCAGGAAAGGAAGAGCAGAAACTGGCATTACCGGAAGGAGAACACCCTTTTTTCGACTAAGCCCCGACGATTATAAGGGGCTTCACCGCAGATATGCCGAAATCCTCAAACTGGCAGCTGAGGAAGAGGAGGAAACGGAAGAAGCCATGGAGTTTTCCGCCCTTGAAGCCGGATGGATGCTACTCATAGGGTGGCTGTACCAGCAGGCAGAAATCTCGCCCGAAAGCCTGACCGCCGAAGAGGTGCAGCGTTTCATCCGCACCCATTCCGACGTGCTGGACGGAGCGGTAGATACCGCCCTGAAGGAAGTCCCGCTGGACGACATATCGGTGCAACGCCTGAAGGAATCGAACTACGTGTTCAGCGGTATCAAGACCTTCCATGAACTGAACGAGGCTTTCCCCTCCCTGCTGGATGAGGAAGGAAACCGCAAGCCGTTTAATCAGTTCTTAAATGATGTTCAAAAGGTATATGATGCCTACAACGTGCAGTATCTGCGAACAGAATACAACTTCGCCCAGGCATCTGCCCTGATGGCCGCACGGTGGAAGCAGTTCGAACAGGACGGCGACCGCTACTACCTGCAATACCGCACCGTGGGAGACAAGCGTGTACGACGTACCCACCGGATGCTGCACAACATCACCCTGCCCATAGAAAGTCCGTTCTGGGACAAATATTTCCCGCCTAACGGTTGGAACTGCCGCTGTACCGTGGTACAGGTACGCAAGGAGAAATACCCCGTGAGCAACGAGCAGGAAGCTATGAACCTGGGCAGTCAGGCTACCGCCGGAAAGTATCAGGAAATGTTCATGTTCAATCCCGGCAAGCGGATGACCACCTTCCCGGCATACAACGGCTACACCCTGCGCAAATGTAACGGATGCGACTATCGCCCCGACAAGATGAAGCTGGCCGCCGACATTCCGGACAATGAGGTGTGCCGGGCATGCAGGCTGCTACAGGAAATACGTGCCGGAAAAGAGCGGTTGCAGGAACAGCGTAAAGCTGCCCGACAGTGGGCTAAAGAGAATCTGGTCGGTAAAACCGTGCTTGTGCAGGGAATACAAAACCCTGTGGAATTTACCTCAAACGGTATCAAGGAAGCATTGAACCAGCCTCACAAATTTGTAATGGCAAAGAATGAAGCAGTCTATAATCTGATTAATCTGCTGAAAGATGCCGAACACGTTTTGGAACGTCCGGATGAAAAAGGGAATCCCATGGTCATGAAATATCATTACCTGCGCATCCGCATAGCCGATGAAGATTCATTTGCCGTAATCCGGGAACTGGTGGACGGAAGATGTCAGTTCTATTCCATCGTGGAGAAACTGAAAAAAAGAAAAGAGAGCGACTGAAGCCTTTAGTGAAGGATCTGCAATCCAACCCAGTACCTCGAGTCACTCTCTCTTTTGCAAATATACGATTAATTCATTAAAAAACAATGCATAATGGCTGAAAAATCAAATCAGGTGACACGTGACCTACAGCGGCGCATCAACCTACTGGTAAGGGAGACGCTGAAGGATATACGGACGGAAGCACTGGAAGAGTTTGACCGGAACTTTGAGCGCGAAGCTTTCTTCAACCAGAAGTGGGCACGCCGCAAGTTCAACGACGACAAGAGCCGGGGACTGCTCGTCCGCACAGGGAACCTGCGACGCAGCATCACGGGGCGCATCACCAGCCGCGACAGCGTGGTGATTGAAACCACCGAACCGTATGCCCGGATACATAATGAAGGAGGCACCATCACCGTGACACGGAAGATGAAGAAGTACTTCTGGTACCGCTATCAGACCGTGACCGGAGGAAAGGCTGCCGACGGATTCAGCAAAAACCTGCAACGGAAGAAAAACGGCGCACCACGCAACAACAAGCGGAACCGTGCCCTTACCGCCGAAGCGGAGTTCTACCGTGCCATGGCCTTGAAAAAGGCCGGAAGCAAAATCACCATACCCAAACGCCAGTTCATCGGAAACCATCCTGACCTGGAGGAACTGCTGAAAGAAATCTTTTACAATAACGCTAAAAACTTTGACACACTATGAGACGTATGCTTTATCTCGGCCTGACCGAAGCATTGAAAGAATTGAAAGACGACGGCGGACAGCCGCTTATCCGGCACATTGACCTGTGGAACGAGCAGGTGGAGTTTATCGAACAGGAAGAGCCGTTTGACACCCCGGCAGTGTTCATCGAATTCCGTCCCGTGCAATGGCGCACGCTAAGCGGAACCGTCCAACAGGCAGACGTTCCGTTCCGGCTGCATGTGGTCACCAAATGGAAAGGAAGTGCAAGGGACGGAAGCATGTTTCAGGAGGAATCGCTGGCACGCTTTGATTTGCTGGATAAGATTGACGCGCACCTGTTCAATTTCTTCCTCTCTGTCCGGAATGAATCTGTCTGCATGACCCGCCGCACGGGAAGCAGCACCAACCATAACCACGAGGAACTGATAGAAGATATAAGCGATTTCACCTGCCAGGCCACACAGACCTGTTAACCGAAAAGCGTCAGCTGCCGCTCTGCCTGGGCGATGCGTTCCGTCACGCGCGGATCGGCACTGGCGTTGATAATGTTGTAGAAAGTCTTTTCGCAGATGCGGTATTTCGGCCAGATATAGCGGCGTAGAATCTCCCGGTTGGAAAGTCCGCTGCGTGCATGCTCATCGTAAATCCGCACAATATCCTGCACGCGGAAGGCATAGCTCATTCCCACTATTTTCTGACGACTTTTCCTGACCATATTACCCTGATGACTTTCCGCAAAAATACGAAAAAACACACATAAAACAGCATATTCATGCATCTTTTCACACACTGTACTGTCTTGCTCAACACATCCTCATTTTCCTGCCGTAGTTTTGCACTGTCATGACAAGCAAACCACATTATCAACCCTTTAAAACAAAACTATTATGGCAATCAACTATTGTGTTGTAGGGATGCAGAATCCTTTAGACCGCGAAAGCGGAGAAATCAAGTATTACCCGAAGGCTCAGGCCAGCGGGTCGGTAGGAATCAACGAACTGGCAGAAGAAATCTCTTACGCCACCACACTGACCGACGGTGACGTGCTGAACGTAATCCGTGCCCTGGTGAAGCGCATTAACATGCACATCGCAAACGGGCAGATTGTGAAGCTGGAGAACCTTGGAAGCTTTCAGGCACAGCTGCAAAGTCACGGCTCCGCCACTGAAGATACCTACTCCCCATCACTCATCCGTAAGGTTACCCTTCAGTTCCGACCCGGCATCGGACTGAAAGGACAGTTGAACAAGGAAAACCTCACCTTCAAAAAGGTGCCCAGCCTGAAGAGCCTGAAAAAGCAGGAGGAAGACGAAGGAGGCCTTATGTAACTACTACGTAGTAAACACATAATTACTTCTTAGTAACCGATAAATTACCCCGTAGTAAACGCATTGTTACTACGGGGTAGTTTGTTTCTCTGATATTTTTATTATCTTTACATTCAAACACAATCTTTATGCACGCTATTTATCTTACTGACCTTGCACTGCGATACTTTCCCCGCTCTTCTGCCCGCAGTGCCGTTACACAGCTCCGCCGCTGGATTACTCTCAACAAAGATTTACAAAAAAGGCTGGACGAACTTCACTACAAGAAAGGACAGCGCACGCTTACGCCGCTCCAGCACGAGGCGATATGTCATTACCTGGGCGAACCCTGATTCATGAATAATTAAAAATGAAAATCCCCGGCATCCGGTTTGGCGGTGTCGGGGATTTTTTTGTTAGTCTTCGATGTAGAAATCATATTCCAGCAACTCTTTCATGTACCGGTCACGCTCTGCTTTAGATTTAAAATCACTTCTAATTGTTACCCATGAGTCAGGATTATCCAAATTTTTTGCCTTGATAATTGGTTTCCCATTTCTTTCTCCGGCTCTTATTATCCAGAAACCTGAATCACATACTTTTTTTTGGTCTCTTGCGTTCATAATTAATCACTTGTTACTGTGTACGTACCTTCTTCGCATGATTCGATTCTCATGTTTATCTCACTCTTCACATCTTCCAGAACTTCCATCGCTCCTTCATTGGTAAAGTCTGAAAGAACCTGGTCGATGAAATCCATTATTTGTTCTTTTTCGCTCATATTCATTCCTCAGTATCGGGTATTAAGTCTGACATATAAGCCCAAATCTCTGCTTTAAAAAATTTATCCATTCCATCCCATCTCATATCACCGTTCCATAAAATTGTTACAGTATTTCCATTCCCATGAAGAACTATAAGTTCATTTTTCATAGGTTCTATATTCATTTTATGCCAAACTGAATTTATTCGATATTCAGCACCTGCTTTGAATGCTTTTATTACATCACATTGTTCTTTTACACTTGAATAGATTAATCCATCATCATAATCCTGTGCAGCTTTTTCTATATCTTCTTTTTTCATAAATCAATAATCTCAATTTTCAGACTTGTTTTTAAATCACACATCATGTCGATTGTGTCGTTGTTTTCCACATCGAAGCAGATGCCCAGGTATTCCGGGTTCTGCTTCGAACGCTTGACTGACAGGTCGCATGGGCGGCTGTGCTTGATCCATACAAACATAAACTGATTGATTGCGCTGTAATGGACTTTGGCTGCCACCCTGCGAGGCTTGAACAGATTAAGGTTCTGGTTCTGCATAGGGTTCAATCTGCTTGATTACTGTTCCGCTGAGCCAGATGCGTCCGCTGCCCTGGCATTGCGGACACACTTTATGTTCGGGGTACTGATGCTGAAAATCTTTTTCTGCATACACTGTCACTGTGCCGGTTCCTCCGCACTGGCGGCAAAGGCATACGCGGCGATGGATATAAGTCTTTTCCGATTTCATAACATTCTTCATTCTTAATTCTTCATTATTCATTATTCATCATCTTCTGTCTGCATCATTAAATTCAGGTTTCACATCGGGGTCTGCTTCGTATGGATACACGTCCATGATGGCGGTTTCGGATACGGAAGCTATCACGTAATCGGCCAAAGTGTCTTTCATTCCTTCGTCCAGATTCTTGATGGCGTCGCGAAGGTCGGAAGCTTGTACCAGTACGTTGAATGCAGTACGCTTTTCTGCTCCACTCTTTTCATCCAGTGTAATAAACCAGAGTTTACATTTGAACCAGCGATCGGCAGACTCTTCTTCACTTGGGAACAATTCATTGTAATTAGCTTTTGCAACTCCAGACACCTCGAACTCACCACTGATAAAAGGTGTCATCTCTTCGATGATACGGCTTTCGGCTTCGGTAAAACTGAGAGCGTCTACCAGATAGGGTTCTGTTACTTTCTTGTTCATTCCGTTTTCCATTGTCTTTTCGTAACGGATTTTGCATGTAAACCAGTTGTGCATCATAATTCTTCTGTTTTTGTTGAGTTCTTAAATATTACGTTAGTGTGGTCTCTTCTTGAATCGTCCATACATTCAAGTCCGTTCCCGTAGCAACTTATGCCATGCTCAAAAAAATAGCATCCGCTGCAAGGGTCTTCCGGGTCTTTCACCTCGACTACTTCGAGAGCATGTCCGTTCCAGGTGAACGTTTCTCCTAATTCGTGCTCCATGATTCTTTGATTTTATGTACGAGTTCATCCCATCCTTTCCTCGCCATGCGTGGTTCCATCCAACAGAGCCAGCCAAGTATATCGAGCATTCTTCCTGCAAGTTTCAGGATGAATCCCATTATAATCAGCGGCCCGATGATGATGGAAAATGCGGTGAACAGAATGATTTTTGTGCGATTGTTCATTATTCCAGGTAATAGGTGATTACTTTTTTGCTGTTTCGGTCGACTACAACTCCAAAACCGTTCTCTCCTTTGACGGTATAGATGAATATGTTCGTATCTTTCATCATAAGTCTGTCTTTTCGCAGAGCGACAAGCTTTTCAAATATTATCCGTTTGAGCCGGTCGTAATCGTCTGGTTCTACCTCTTCTACAGGTATTTCATATATCTTTTTAAGATATTCGTGAAGCTTAATCATCCAGCGCGGCCACTTGTCGCGCCGAATGGGTGAATTAAAGGTTAGTTCTGCCATGGCTATTCCAATTTAATGATTTCGCATTTCTCCAAAAAAGGAGTCAATTTCTGGAAATTGTAAGCTTCTATAAAACCACTGAATTTTCTTGCGTTTTTAATATCTTTCACAAAGCATAATTCATACGAAAAATCAGATGACAGTTTTGGGTATCCTTTTTTCAAGTAGTCTCCAGCTCCAGTTTTAATCACATATATTCCTTTCCCATACTCTTTTATCCTATCATTTATATCTTTTCCTGTCCAACAGGATATGCAATGAGGTCCGGATGGTGCGTTGTAATATCCTGAATCCGGATTAATCTCTTTTCCACATTTACAACAGAATAACTTATTCATCTTCCTTTTCCTCCTCAATCCAGCATGTGATTATAGGTGTATCGTAGAGCGTGTATACCGTAATGCGGTTATCTGTGCGTTCTATCTTATGGGTTACACCAAGAATATTTTTCGAATTTCGAACTATGTACACAAAATTGTTCAAGTATCTTTCGATGATGTCCATTTCTTCCTTTGCCTCCTCTTTCGTAAGAGATTTAATAGGAAATCTATTGTGATAGTATCCAGACACTTCCAATGCATATTTTGGAATAGGTTTCTTGATAAATTTTCTTTCAATTCTGTACTTTCCCATTTTTCTTCCATCCGTTAAGTTTATAAACCATATCCTTCGCTTCCTCCGGTGAATGACACTCCGCTATGGGAGTGCCTTCACATGTGGACTGGGTGTATTCATTGCGATACACAATCCATAGAGGACCACGGCGTTCATACGTGTATTTAGGCCGTCTGGACCGCATCGCTTTCCTTTTTGGGTTCTACGTAGAAAGATTCATCCTGCACCACCTCTACGCCGATGTGGGCGAACTGTTCCGCAACTTCCGGTACGTCACGGTCGGCAAGCAGCTTGTCTTTTGCCAGTTCCTCCGTGGTGCGGATGTACTGCGGAAGAAACTCTTTGCAAAGGTTCGTTACGGCTGCCCAGGTAAAGCCTTTCCGGTTTTTCAGTTTCGGGTTACCGGTTCGGAATCCGATGATACCGTGTGCCGATTCCAGACTTTTCTTTTTGCTGAACAGCGTATCCTTGTTTTCGGTGGCGTAGGTCTGCATCACCTCAAAGGTACGGTCTTTCGTTTCGTTCAGTTCTGCCAACTGGTCGGCGTACTTCTCACGGATCTTTGTCATTTCCTGGTCCATCTTTGCGGTGAGTGACTGGGCCTTTGCGTCGGCCATAGCGAATTCTGCAAATGCCTGTTCGTACTGTTCGCGGCTTACTCCGCTGATTACTGTTTTCTTGGTTCTTTTTGCCATAATTAATTCAGTTTTAATGATTGTTTAAATGATTATTAATTGTCGGTTAATTCGTCTTCCATTGCCGCCATGTCGTATTCCATTTTCATGGCTTCGTCTGCCTGCTGTCCGCAGAAGTTTTCCAGCTCACGGAGTATCGTTACACGGTCGCCGAAATCAAACTGCTGCATGCGGTTCATAATGTCATTCTGGATTTGTTCGATTGTATGTTCCATAGCTTAATCTTTTTTCTTGCTGTCTTTATAATCTTTCACAACAGAGCTTCCGAGCAACTCACGTCTGCTGTAGTACACGTTGTATCCTTTCTGATAGCGGGTAATGAGTCCTTTGTTGGCCCATTGCTTGATGGTGGTCTTTGCGCACCCAATCATGCGGCACGCATCTGCCTGACCTATGAGTTCATCGGGGGCTTCTGATATGTCTTTACGCGGTGCCGGAGCCACATCGCCCACTCTCAGTCCTAACCTGCGTTCCACTCTATCCAGGCGAAGAAGCAGCTTTTTGTACTCCGAAAGGCTCAGTGTAATTGTTTCCTCCTGCTCTTCCTCTTCTTCGGGTTCGTCTTCCAGATCCGGACAGATGGAACTGATACCAATCTTTCCTGCAAGGAACTGGGCTGCATCGCGTGCGGCATAGAAAAGAGTTTCGTTGCGTTCGTCTTCCGGAACGTCGCGCACATACCGATTGAATACCCATGATTCACTGCGCTTCGTTTCCAGCACTTCCAACTGTATTCGGCTCACATTATCGTTGCAAGCTTTCAAGTGCTCGATGGCACGGTTTATTTCTGACTGCTTTCTCATATTGAACTTTTAACTGTTAACTTTTAATTATTCACTCTTTGCGTGCCATTGCCTCAAATTGTCTTTTTACTTCCTTCAGCTCTTCCATCGACATTTCAGTAAGGTTCTTGCGGAACTTGCTGCGTGTACGGCAGAACTGGTTAATCTTCGCTTTGTTCATCTCAAAGTCTGCTTCCGTGTCGTTCGTATAGTTCTTGTTAAGGCAGGAAATACGGAACGACAGGGAAAATATCTGTTTCACCAGGGCACGTGCCTGTTTGCGTAGTCGGTCGGCTTCCTCACGGTTGAATCGGGTGAGCAACAACCCTGCTTCTTCCTTCGTCAGTCCGGCAGTGCTGTCGGTGCGACCAGAAGTGAACTGACTGATAAATCCGTGTCGGTCTTCATCGGAAAAACCCATCTTATGGAATTGGGCTTGCAGTGCCTTCACCTGCTGAGGTGTAATGGGTCGGTCTTTCATTGCTAATCCTTGATTTTTCATTCTTCATTCTTCATTAAAAGATTATTCTTCTCCGTGATATTGACGGGCTTTCTCCGGCACGATGTCGTAATATCCTACTGGACCGATAAAGCGTCCTTTTGAAAATGCCCTGAAGCCTTCCACGTATATTTTCAGCGAGGCATCGTACATCACTCCTTTGGCTGCGAGTCCGTTTGGCAACTGGCCTTCGGCATGGCTGATGAAGATGAGCAGCTTCCGTTTGTGCTGCTCCTTGAAGTCGATGTACTGGCGGTACGTCATGCGGGTGTACTGGAAAGAGTCGATTACCACGATGTCGGGGCTTTTCTGCCGGCGGAGGCGGATGCTGAGTTCATCCATATTCTCGTTGTCAATCAGCAGGAACTTCTTGTTTACGTCCATCATTCCTGTACGACGGATGGCATCCTGCATGGTGCGGCAGGCACCTTCCTCCATGCTGTCGTATGCCACGCGCCCAAAACGACACAAATACTTGCAGAGCTGGAGGGCAAAACTGGTCTTTCCGCTTCCGGAGTTTCCCCAGATGAGCCATACTCCACGGCGTTCAGGAGTGCCGAAAGCATCATACCAGGGACCATCGAACTGCATTACATCGAATTTCATGGACAGAAGTTCACGAACCCCCTTCGCATTGCGGTCGAAAGTGAACTTCTTTTTCTGTGGGGGCGGTGTGTTGTCTTCCTTATTCATCCGTATCTCCTCCGTTTTTCATTTTTAATTTTTCATTATTCACTCTTTTGGCTTCAATGATACGTTTCTGACGGTGGATACATCGTTTCACGCGGCGAAGGTCGTTGTCGCTTCGCTTGGCATCCTTCAGCACCTCTTCTATATCGGCACGGTCGGTCAGGTTGTTGGCCTGACAGATGGCGTAGATGTCATTCTCTTCCGTGGGAGACACATCGAAGAAACGGCGTCCGATGCGGCTGTTTATTTCCTTGTAACCTTTCTTGTTGTAACGAAGTCCGGCATCCATTCTGCGCTTGATGTAGTCCGTGCTTAGGAACACAATACCTGCATGACCTTCCAGTCGGTTGTAGATGCTGATAAAGTAGTTGAACACGCTGTCAGTCAGCTTGTCGCCTTCATCGAACACCAGCAGCGGGTTGCCCAGGAAAGAAATCATGCTGATGGCGTTTTCCATCATATCGCGGAGGTTGGTCGTGTCAGTAGGTGCGCCTACCTGCTTGGCTATCTCACGCACAAAGTCTGAGCGTCGCATATCTTCCGAACAGAGGATGTAGAACACGTTGCGGTGCGTGCGGCGGTATTCAATGGCCGCAGTGGTCTTTCCACATCCGGCATCACCCACAATCCATGTCACGTTCTTGTAAGCCTGTGCGTCGCTCAGCGTAAAAGTGATTTCCTTGAATGTCTTCCCTTCGTGCAGTGTCCAGGAATCAAATGCAAAGCCAATCTGCGAAGCGATACGGATAAACATTTCATCGCTGATCAGTTCATACTTTCCGTTGCATAGCTGGCTCACGGTGGCCGAGCTTACGCCCTGCAAGCTTTCTGCGGCACGGTTCAACGTAGGGTAATTTGAGCGGTAGGCAATCAGTGCGCTACGCACCTGTTCCTTCATTTCTGTTGTTAATCCTTTCATTGTTTTAATAGGTATTTAATTGTTTGTTAATTGTCGTTTTACCATTTGTTCAAACAGTCCAGTTCATCGAACGTAATGTTCGATACTTTCTTTGTCCAGTCTCCTGATGAGGCAAAGGTCAGCGGTTCATCTGCCAGTACAGGCTCTTCCGGAATATCCGTTTCGGGCATCGGTACCGGAGCTTCCAGTGTGCCACGCTTCATTTCTTCGCGGTATCCGTCAAGCTGCTTTTCGCTCACAGCCACCGGACGCGGCAAACGAAGCTTTGTGTAGGCTTCGCCCATGGCTTCTTCCATAAACAGTTCCTCCTGGGCGATGTGCATGGCTGCACGTGTGCGGCGGTTGGCATCCATCTGTGCAAACAGATAAGCGTTTTCTTCTTCTGTACGTTCCTGAGTGGCACGATGGATAGTGACTTTCGGTGTGGCGATGGCCGCATACTTGGCACCAGTGTCAGTCACCGCCCAGAGTTCTATGCGGGTCATGTCTTCCGGATCGTAGCGGTAGAGGAACTGACGGCCCACGTTCTGCAGGTGGAAGTTCATATCTACCAGTCCGTCATCGCCATACACCATGTAGCTGTATTCCTGCTTGTTCATTCGGAAGATGAAACCTTCCTTGGTGTATTGCACCGGAGCCTGAGAGAACAGCATGAAGATTTCGTGTGCTTCGTAATCGTCAAGCGGTTGTGCCTGCGGATTCTCTATTGCGGTGTACATTTCCCTGCGTGTCATTCCGGTGGGGCTGGTAGGATGCTGCATAGAGTTCCATTCTTCGCGGCAGTCGGCATATTGCTGTTTCAGTTCCTCCAGCGTGGGAAGCTGGTCAATGTTCGCCATTACCAGGTCAATGTTCACACGGCTTGAAAGCTTCTTTGCCGTAATGTTCTGACCGGTGAAGTTGTAAAGCTTGTGAAGTACCTGCTGCTGGAATCGTCCGAAAGCGGACTCTATGGATTTGGACTGGCCGTTGTGCGGCATCGTGGTTTTGTGAAGATGGCAGAGTTTCTTGAAGAATCCCTGCGAAGCCAGCTTCTTGTGTCCTCCCTGGTTATCGGTCACTATCTCATAAGGCTTCACCTTCCATGTCTGCAATGCCATCCGGTACGCCATGTACTGGTTGTAGAAGTTTTCGCCGTCGCCGATAAAGTAGCCGAGGAACAGTTCCGTGCAGGCATCCATCACCTCGTACACATCCGTGGTTCGTGCCACCCATCGCTTCTGCCTGTCATCGTACGCACGGTAGTAAAGGTTTATCTTCGTACCGTCTGAATACCACAGCGAGTTAGGCATGGACGGCATTACCGTATCGAAGGTTGGCATATACTTGTTCTTGAATTCCCTTTCGCCGTGAACAGCAGAAAACCACCAAACCATTACCGCCGGATCGTTCAAGTAACTGTGCATCGTAGTAGGACTCTTGATGGTTTTCAGTCCGCGAAGCACCGCCTGACGGTTGTATTCCTCAAAGAGCTGCATATCGGTGTAGACAGGGAACTTGCTCCGGCGAAGCTTCAGCAGAAGAGCACCTTCGGCCTTTCCGATGCGGCGTGCGGCACTGTTGCCCAAGTTACCGCTTACCAGTACCACGTATCCATCTCGCTTGTAAGCATTGAACTTCTCACGCAGTCGTGCCGGATTCTTCGGCAGTGTGTGGCCTGTAATTTCGCGGAGACGCTCACAGCAAATCTGCACGCTGCTCCATGTTTCCGCACGACGGGCAAAACCTCCTTTGGCGTGTTCCACACTGCGTGCCTTCTCCGTACGCACCATTTCGTTCATCACCTGGGCGTTCAGGATGTATTCCAGCTGTCTGGAAGGCTCGATACGCGGCTCAAATTCCTTGAAGAACCGTACCGCTTCGGCATCGAACCGAATCTGTGTGTTGATGTACTTTTCCTGCTCACGCTGTTTCATTTCCTCGTATGCATTCTTGAATGTGTCATCGTATGCTGCACGGAGCCGTTCCGGCATGGAGCGGTAGGCAATCAGTGCCTCGCGTCCGTTACCTCCACGCTGTAGGAGGGTAAGCTTGCCTTCACGTACATACTTGTCGTAAGTGGGCTTACTGATAATGCCACCACGAACAAGTTCCGTAAAGCTGACGCATAATGTGTTTCCGTACATTTCCATGATTAATTCGTTAAGATTGTAGTCCGGCTCCGGGGCTTGAACCCGGACGGCAGCCACCTGAATAAGTTCTGCAAGCCGTGTGTGATTCATTCATTTTTCTGTGCTCTCTTATCCTCTCTGTCCAAACGTATTGCTGCAGGTATAAGTGCCAGGCAAAGGGTAACGGTTATAATCAAGTTCATTGTTCCATCTGTCAGTCGGTTCAGTATGGCTGCTGCCAGTATCAGCAGCAGATAGCATGTAGTAGTATTGATTCGTTTCATGATTCTATGATTTTAGTGTAGACCTTAAAAGACTCTTTTTGCGGGTAATAATATTTTCTGCATTTCTCTTTCATCTTTTCAGCTTTATACTCTGTCTCGTAATCAAATTCTCTTATTCTTTCTGTGGTTCCATCCAAATTGATGTAATCCACACATACAGTATATTTCTTCATGATTCTATGTTTTGGTTTTGAGCCATCCCTATTCTCTCGAACCGGGAATGGCAAGGATTCATCACTTATGCAGTTGGTTGATATTTTTCTCTTTTCTTAATTTCTTCGAACAGTTGCGCCTGCATCTTTATTAGCATACAAAACTCTTCGTCTTGAACAGCCTCGCGAAATCCTCTATCACCTTTCACTAAGTCTATCAGTTCGCATACATGTTCAAGCTGTGATTCGATGTTCTTAGAGGAGTACTTTGTAAGATTCATACAGATTGTTTTTAAAGGTTAATAACTTCCGCATACGGATTTTCCATTTCCTTCAGCTCATAGAGCTTTGCTCCATGATTCAAGGCATACGAACGAATAAGTCTTGCTGTAGGGCTATTGGTATCGTATGCCAAAGCCGAACGAACAGAACGGGTTGTTACTTTCAGTTTTGCGGCGATTTCCTCCTGAAGTTCACCGCTTGCTTTAATGAGTTTTCTTGTTTCTGCCATAATTCTATTGTTTTATAGTCTTTATTTTGTATCTTTAGGGCGTGTTCCTATTGGAATACCTTGCAAACTTACAGAATATTCTGATATGAGCAAAGAAAAAGAAGAAAAACTTGCAGAAATTTCTGCAAGAATAACAAAAGTAATTGCATATTTAGGTGAAACAGCTAATAGTTTTGCTACTAAATTAGGATATCAAAGAGCTCAGACTATTTATGATATACAGAAAAAGAAGTCTGCGCCAAGCTATGATTTCTTCCAAAGGTTTACAATTGCAGGATATTCTGCAATAATAAATTTTGATTGGCTCCTCACTGGCGAAGGCAACATGCTCCGCAGTGAAGAACCCTCGCATTCATTACCAGCTCCAGAAAAAAAACGTCATCTGATTCCACTTTTTGATGTAACAACCATTGGTGGCCGTCAGTACGATGCAGATATGGCCGCCGTATCAACTCCATCTGAAATGATTGATACCGGAGACTGGTTTCAGGATGCCACTGCAGCTATGCGCGTACAAGGTGACAGCATGTCGCCTGAGTACAAATCGGGAAGCATAGTCGCACTTCGCCAGATAAACGACCAGCGAATTATTATGTATGGGGAAGATTATGTGGTAGAAACGGACGAAATCAGAGTAATCAAGCGTTTACAACGTGCTGATGACCCTGCTTATCTGATGGCTTGTTCGGTAAATCAGGATCAATGGGAGTCCGGTCCTATGAAAGGCCATCTGATACATGAGCCTTTCGAAATACCGCGAAGTTCTATCCGTCGGCTATTCCTTGTATTGGGAGAGGTTCGTAGAAACCATAGCTGTAACATTATAGATGTAGTTAAATAATTAGCAGATTAATGGGAACATTTATTGTATACGCAATTATTTTTGTTTTTATTGCTATAGGGCTATGCGCAGGATGGTTTAGCAATCAGGCTTATTCAAACAAATATGCTCAGAAAAAGGCAACAGAAATAAAAAACATTTTAGAACATATCAATAAAGCAGAATCATTTTCCGACATAAAAAATATTATAGGTTATTATTCAGTATTGCTACATGATTATAATGAATTGAATAACTTAAAGAACCAAAACCATGTAGCTTATGAGCAGACTACTTCTATTGCTTCTAATCGTTATCAAACAATTCATAAGAAAAGCCTGAGTATACTTCAACGCCGCTTATTAAACCTGAATATTTCTTTCATGGAATTATATTCTAATCTAATTGTAGATATAACATCGAAACATATTAATATTTTGAAGAATCAAATTTCTATTCTAAAAACAAATGATGCTAAGGAAAAAAGAATTAAATTGATTAATGATATAATATGTCTTGCAAAGCAGGAATTGCAAGAGAAAGGAATATCAACCTATATACATAAAATTGATTCCCTATCTAATATCTCTTCTTACGATTATACAGAAGAGAACTCTAACTCTGTAAATTTGAATTTAGACATACAAGAAATGTGTGTTAACGTATTGATGGAGCGTTTCAATTATGAAAAAGAATCTGCAAAAAACTTAGTATATAATTCTTTTGGCAATAAAAAAGAGCACACACCGACCACATTAATTAATACACAAGCGATATGCTCACTATTACAACAAACGGAGACTATTGGGAAGGAAAATAATCCCCTATTAAGAAAAGAGTACGAAACTCCTATTCCCTCAAAGGACAATACTATATTTCTGAAAGAACGATTAAAAGAAAAAGATTATGAGTCTATATATCAATATTTTTGCTTACTGCATGGATGGAAATATGATACCGAAAGATATTCTATATCAAACTATGCGCAGGATTTGTTTATAGAGCGGCTGAAAAAATATTATAGAGGAAAACGTTCATATGAAATTTATGATATAATAGAATCACCCCATAGCATATCTCAATACAAAGAGTTTCTATCTTATGTTGATAAGGAATTTAAGTGCATAGGTTCTGATTTCGTATTATTGAACCTTAAGCAAGAATACATGAAAGACCAAGAAAGAATACAAAGAATCATATCCATTGATTTTTCTAAGTTTCTACAGATTACAGATGACTGTCGCGATGAGATATTAATTACATTTATCGATTTACTTCCTTATTTTAACTTATCCAGAGGTCGTTTTAATGCATTCGGAGATGACTCTTTGGCTAATAGAATAACCTATTCATTAAGTATATATGATTTTAATGTAATTAATATAAGTCCTCTTGTACAAAGAGCTAATCTTGTTATTGAAGAGGAACGTAGTATTTCTGATTATTACAAAGATATACCTCTTTTCGATAATATCCCAAATCAAGTATTCAAATCACCAGTAAGTGAGAATCTAAAAAGTAAACTTATATTGTATGGAACAGCGGAAAGATATTTCCTATTACATGACTGTATAGAATGCAATTTATTATCCCCTTCTCCTTATTATAAAACAAAAGAAATGGGTATCGATGAAAATGATACATGGGATAGATTTATAAAAGATGAATTAATCATAAAGAATATGGATAATCAATGCTTGCTTAGTTTAACCAAGAATGATCTTATAGAATTAGCAAATAAATTAGATATATTAGTTCGTAAATCGTGGAATAAAGACAAAATATATGCAACTATATTGGAAGATAAAAATAAAGAAAACGAACTGAAACAATTCATATATGATTTAGATTTCTATAAAATAAATCCTATCTATGAAAATGAGCTTATTCAGCTTATTGATTATAAAAAAAGAATAGCACAATTAATCCAATTATTGTTTTTCATATAAACGCTCCCAGACTCTTGCCGGGAGCGTTCACCTTAAATCTAATACCTATAAAAACGCAAAATCACAAAGTATTGGGGCAGAACCCGGACTCGAACCGGAATCTGAAGCAGCTTACCCGGGAGCTCTTCCGCACTATCCTTATTATGCTATTCTGCATCATTTCCACACGCACACACACGTTTTCACCGTAAAAATACGTATTATCATTAAAATAAACACTATAAATCAGCAACTTACATTAATTTTACAGCATAATCAATGCGAAAATATATAATACTATCTATATCAAAATATAGATTAAAACGCATTAATAGCACACACAAAAGGCAATCTCCTACCAAACACACGACTTAAAACCAGTTAAAAAGGTATGCCCAACTTTTTATTTTGCGCATAAAATAAATAAAAAAGGGTATGCCCAACTTGCATATTCCGGCGGATACCCGTTCAGCATTTCCGGTGAT
>UMHA01027143.1_pt1 | contig 116573 bp, 132 predicted proteins | sample 1965401 | NCBI WGS metagenome assembly UMHA01 (sample SAMEA4836085, study PRJEB28245) | human gut metagenome | biome: gut microbiome; material: fecal sample | place: Denmark | collected 2008 | reverse complement strand
TAGATTCAAATATTTATAGAGAAAAGATACTTCCATCTGAAAAAGCCTTTGCTTATAAAATGAAATTAGATGCTATAAAGCATCAAGGAAAAAAACTGGAAACATCCGAAACTGGGGTTCGGAAGTTAGAATCAGCAGGTAAGATAAGTAACGAGTCGGCACAAAATATCAGAAGATATATTAGATTGACTTATTTAATTCCAGAGTTATTAGAATTAGTTGATAATACTGTAAAGTATGATAAAAGAACATTTTTAACAATGGGGATAAAGCCAGCAGTTGAACTTTCATTTTTAAATAAAGATGAACAAAATCTATTATATGCTTCTATAACTTATGAAGATCTAACTCCTAGTCATGCTCAAGCGATAAGAATAAGAGAACTTAGCAAGAAAGGTAAATTAAATTACAAGGGCAAAGAACAACACTACTTTATGAAAGACTTGTTACATCAAAAGATAAATCTAAAGTATTAGAATTATCTAGGTATTTGAGTTATTTAATATGATGAAATATTATTTCTAGGTATTAATATATAGTGAAAAATTTAAAATTAATATGTTATAATATCTATAGGAAGTGGTATAGTGGATTTTAAACAAGAAATAAATGAATTAGAAAAATATCTAACAGAAAATAATTTTGAAATAAAAACAGGTAGTGTTCCTATTTTATTTTCTGCGCCACATACAATGATTCAAACACATCATGATGGAACAGTTAAACTTAGTGAACCATATACTAAAGCTATATCATTATATTTGAATAAATAAACCATATACTAAAGCTATATCATTATATTTGAATAAATATGATAAAACTTACTCTATTGTTAAATTAGCGGACACAGGAATGGATTCTAATAGGGATAATAATGATGAATACAAAAAAGCTCTTATTAATTTGGTAAAAGAAAATGGCATAAAATTAGTTATAGATTTGCACGGTGCTTCTAAAGATAGAGATTTTGATATTGAATTTGGGACACTAAATAATTTATCAGCTGATTTTTCAACTATTAGAGAATTAGAAGAAGCATTTACTGAAAATGGCATAAAATTTATAAAACATAACGATCCTTTTAAGGGAGGCACTATAACACAGTATTTATATAATCTTGAGGATGTTGATGCAATTCAAATTGAAATTAATGGTAGATATCGTGATTGTAATAACGTTGAATTTTTAAAAAAAATAATCGAGTCATTAGAAAACTTTATTAGACAATATGATAAATATATTAATAGATGAAAAGAAGTATTAGGCAATATTTCTTTTTTTGTAACAAAAAGAAATATTATGAATATATTATTATTGTGATACAAAGTTTGAATATAATTAAATAAAGTTGGATATATTAAGAATAGTTATTTAGTACGCTAACGTGTTAGCGTTTTATATATAGATGGGTTTAACCCTAAAAAGAATCAATTAATTTGGTCTTTTTATTTTATTAAATACGTATTAATACCATATTTTTGATTTAAAGGATCTAAAAAGAAATCATTATGAAGGGGATAATAAGTAAAATAAGCAAATAAAATAATAAATAAGATTACAAAACCAAAAGCAATATAATTTAAAATATTATTTTTAAAAGATGTTAAAATGTAATAACTTGCAATTTGTGATAAAAATATTGATATAAGTAAGATAATAAGAGTTATTAAAAGATTCTCACCAATGCGATAATAAATTGGTAACCAGATAATTAAAAATGATGTTATAGAAATAATTGAACTTAAAAATAAAGCTCCAAAGAAATTATTAAATTTAATATTATACTTTTTAAATAATAAAAATAAAATAATACTATCAATAAGATAAGTGGTGTAAATCATTTTCATGTGTTCAAAAATACTTTCATTTACTGGGAAAAATATAGCAAATAAATCAATTGGTATTATTTTGTAAATGAAATGAGTTAAAAACGATAATAGAAAGATAACTATGATATTTAATTTTAGAACTTTTTTTAATGACATTTTTATCACTTCCTATAAAATATTATGTTAAAAATTAAAAAAAATATTAATTTGTATGATATAATCTATAGTGGAGGATGATATTTGTGGCATCAGCAGTTATTCATTTAGCAGTAGCAAATGAAATAAATAAAAAATTGAATAGAGATAAAAGTCAACTCTTAATTGGAGCTATTGCACCTGATATATCAAAATTTATTGGCGAAGACAAAACTAAAAGTCATTTTTTAAAAGAATTAGATAGTAACATTCCTGATATAGAATCTTTCTTAAATAAATATAAAAATAATTTAACTGATGATTTTGTTATGGGGTATTTCATACATTTATATACTGACTATTTATGGTTTAAATATTTTGTAACAGAATTTTATGATAAACCTATGATTACTAAATTAGATGGAACAGTCGTAAAATGTTCTGGTAATATGTTATCACTATATGTTTATAACGATTATACCAATTTAAATATTAAATTAATTGATAAGTATAATATGGATTTAAAAATATTTTATAATCAACTTCCTAAATTATCTAATATTATAGAAGAAATACCAATGGATAAAATGGGATTATTATTAAGTCAAATGGGAATTATAATAGAAAATAGTAAAGAAAAAAAAGATTATATTTTTAATATTGAGAATATAGAAAAATTTATTACAACTAGTGTTGAATTGATATTGGGAAAAATAACAGAACTTTAATATTTTTAATCGAAACTATCCTAAAAGTGATAGTTTTTTGTTAAAATATGGAGAAAATGCAAAAAAATTAAAAAAATTTCCATAAAAAAAAGGAAATAGAAAAGTTTTGTCGTATATTATAAGTAGGGAGTGTGATATATATGCCTAAATTAACAACAGAACAAATAAATGATATTCGCAGTAGTGTTGATATAGTTGATGTTGTTTCTAAATATGTATCACTAACACAACGTGGTAAGAATTACTTTGGAGTATGTCCATTTCATGATGATCATTCACCAAGTATGAGTGTATCTAAAGATAAACAAATATATACATGCTTTTCTTGTGGAGCCACAGGTAATGTATTTAAATTTGTGATGGATTATGAAAATATTTCCTTTTTAGAGGCTATAAAAAAAATAGCAGATATTGGGGGTATCAAAGTAAGTTTAGGTGACCTGCATTTTAATAAAAAAATATTAAAGTTCTGTTATTTTTACCAATATTAAAAAAGGTGTCTATTTTATTAAAAATCCGAACGATGTATTGAATTATTTAGAAAGAGACGATATAATACCATTAGATAAAGATATAAACAAACTATGGCAAAAAAATAGTGAGGAAAGAATAATAAATTCTGTTAAAAAAATAATGAGGAGGCATAAATAATGGAATTGGTTGATATCTATAATGATAAACATGAAAAATTAAATTATACAAAAGGCAGAAAAGAACTTTCAGATGGCGAGTTTAGATTATCTTGTTTTGTTTGGATTATTAATGATAAAGATGAATTATTAATTCAGCAAAGATTAGCAACAGCAAAAAAGTGTCCAAATATGTGGGAAACAACATCAGGAGGTGCAATTGCTGGTGATGATGCTATTACTGGAACTTTACGTGAATTAGAAGAAGAACTTGGAATAAAAGCGGACAAAAAAGATTTAAAATTTATTGGTTCATACGCAAGAGTTAATGATTATGTTGAGGTTTTTCTGCTAAAATCTAATGTTAATGTGGATGAATTGAAATTACAGGATGATGAAGTACAAGCAGCAAAATGGGTGCCTATTCCTACTTTTGAGTCAATAATAGCAAGCGGACAAGCAAGTGACACTGGTTATTTTATCTTTAAAGAATATTATGACAAGTTTTATAATACTTATTTAGTTTTTGAAGATGGAAAGCCAGTATTTAAAAAGAAAAATGAAGGCTCTGAACAAAAGTAATTTCAATATTTCTATAAATAACATTTAAAATGAATAAAACATTACAAATTTCTAAAAAAAACGATTTTTTTCTGTCAATAATTTAGGAAAATGTCTCAAAAAAATTTAAACATTTGCAGGAAAATTTATTCCAATTTCCTTTATGACAAGCAGAATTATTTTTAATATTATTATAAGTCGTTTAACTGATTATCATTTTCAAAAAATGAAAATAATAATCATTAAACTCCATTAAGGTAAAAAATATTTCTTTGCTTGTCAAAAGTTTTCTCGGCATAAAAACCAGCTTAGGCATACACATGATTTGTGTGTGCTTTTTGTATTTGCTTTTTAAACGATGCTAATTTCCATGGGTGCGACATTGGTGGGATATACTTTTTCTTTTCTTTTACTTCTGTTGATTCATCAAACTCTTTGGAGAATCTTTCATTCCTTGATAGTTCTTTTAATTCTAATACTTGCTCATCAATAGTAATTAACAATTCTCCATTAAATGCTTTAATTATTAAGCATTCTGTTTTAGGAGAGAAACATTTAATTTGATTATCTTGATATGGTTGATAATACTTATTTTGATATTTAATAGAATTACCATTATCAACTTTTCTAGGAGTTAAAACAGCTAAAGTATAGTTTATTATTTCTTCACTAGGAGAACTTTCAAATACAGATTTAAATTTACTATAATCCATTGCGAATCTTTGATTAAAGTATGGAACAAATACTTCTATTAAATATCTATTAGCTTCTTCAATAGTGGTAATTCCATTTAGTTTTAATTCATTAACAAGTATTCCTTGAAAAGTACTATTTGTTCGTTCTATTAATCCTTTTGCTTGAGAAACAGAAGTAGTTTCTAATTCAACGCCTAATTGCTTACAGGCATATCCATATTGAGTCAATACATCTTTATCGCTGGTTCTTTTATCAGGATTTAAAGACATATATTTAAATACAGTACGATTATCATTAATAAATTTGTATGGGATTCCATAATTAGTAAGTATTTGATAGAAGACATGATAATAGCCATTTAACATTTCTTGTTTATCAAAATAAGCTCCAACGATAATAGATGTTGCTTTATCAATCGCAAGATGTAAACAAGATTTAGCATCACCAAACCAATTATGAATAGAACCATCTTGTTCAATTATTTCGTCAAAATATTTTGGCTTTTCACATCTAGGATGAGAATCTTCTAATGCAACTTCATGATTAACAATATTTTCTATTTGTTTGTTGTCCATGGTAAGATTAATTTTCTTTTCCAAAAGTAATTTTTGTTTAACATATTCCCGTTTTGTTTTCTTTCTAGCTTTAGGAGATAAGATACCTTTTTTAGTTAAAGTCTTATAGATAAAGTCGTAAGACACATCAATGTTTTCGTTTATTTTTAGAAATTCCTTAAAGTGATTAAAATTCCAATCTTGATATTTATTGCTATATAGTAGTATGATATCTTCGGAGATTGATTTATTTAAAGCATTGACTGGCTTTCTTGATCTATTGCCGTGGATAAAGCCATCTTTGCCTTTCTCCTTATATTTGATGATAAGACGATCAATTTGTCTTCTTGATATACCAAGTCTTTTACTAGCTCTATTTTTGTTACCATTGTGATCAACTAGTTCTTTGATAACATCATATTTTTTTGTTCATTCATTCTTAATTCTACCTTTCTCATTTTGTCATCTCGGTGACATATTATATAACAGTGAGACATTTTCACAAGTTAACATTTAAGACATTATCACAAATTAATCATATATTTAAATTAACAATTTTTGCTATGTTGACATATATAATATTATTAGTTATAATGTGTATAAACTAATTTGCACTGCAAGACAAGAATTGGATATATATTTTTGTTATCTACAGTACATCTGACAGGATATTTTAAAAATTTCCGGGCATTTTATGCAGTAGGTGTTAATTAAACATCTATGGGACAGTGTATTCCATGGGTGTTTTTTTAGTTAATTACATAGGAAAGGATAAAAATTATGTTAGAAAAAGGATTGACAGAAGATGAAGTTATTGAATTAAGAAAAAAATATGGATTTAATGAAATTGTGAATGAAAAGAAAGAGAATTTTTTCTTTAAGATAATTCATATTATATGTGAACCAATGTTTTTATTATTAATAATTGCTGCAACTATTTATTTTATTTTAGGAGAACCTAGAGATGGAATAATAATGCTAATATTTGTAATTGGTATTATTATGATTGATATTATACAAGAATGGAAGACTGATAAGACACTAAGTACTTTAAAGAATTTATCAGAGCCTAAAGTTATGGTATTAAGAGATGGTGAAAAGAAAGAAATATCTAGTAGAGAATTAGTACCTGGAGATATTATGTTTATTTATGAAGGTGTTAAGATACCTGCAGATGGATACGTTATTAAGTGTAGTGGGTTGCGAGTTGATGAATCTAGTTTAACTGGTGAGTCAGAAGGTGTGTGGAAGAGTATTAAACAAGATAATAGTAATGATTATTGGAAAAAAGATTATTGTTATCAAGGAACGTTAGTTATTCAGGGTGCTGGTATTATTAAAGTAGATAAGATTGGTAATGAAACTGAGTATGGTAAGATAGGTTATAATATATCAAAAGTTAAACAGAATAGAACAATATTACAAAAGCAGACTGATAAATTAGTTAAAGTATGTGCTATAATTGCATTTGGTTTATTTATATTAGTAGGGGTTATTACTTTTTTTAATCTATCTAATATAGTAATAAAAGATAGAATAATTGAAAGTATATTATCAGGTATTACACTTGCTATGGCTATGATACCTGAAGAATTTCCAGTTGTTCTTACTATATTTTTATCTATGGGAGCATGGAGACTGGCTAAGAAGAATTCTTTAATAAAGAAATTACCTGCTGTAGAAACACTTGGTGCGGTATCTGCTTTATGTGTTGATAAGACTGGTACAATTACAAAAAATCAAATGAAAGTAATTGATGTTATTACAAATAAAGATAAAACTGAGTTAGCGAAAATAATGGGATTATGTTGTGAAGAAGATACATATGATCCGATGGAAAAGGCTATGTTTAAATATGCTAAGAGTTTAGGTATTTATAAAAAAGATTTGTTTAATGGTAAGAAAATAAAAGAATATCCATTTAGTAATGATACGAAGATGATGGGATGTGTTTGGAATAAAGATAATAAATTTATTTTAGCAGTTAAAGGTTCTCCAGAGAGTATTTTAAAGATATGTAATATTAAAGCAAGTAATTTAAAGCAAATAAATGCTGAAATAAATTCTATGCAATTAAAGGGGTTAAGGGTTATTGCTATTGCTAAGAAAGAATTAGATTCAGTTGATGATATAAAAGATAATTTAGAAGATAATGTATTAGAATATATTGGTATTGTTGGATTAATTGATCCTCCTAAAGATTCTGTGATTGATGATATAAAATTATGTAGAAAAGCTAATGTTAGGGTTGTTATGATTACAGGGGATAATGGTATTACAGCTTCGGCTATTGCTAAGAGTATTGGTATGGATAATGTTAATAATATCATAACTGGTGATATGTTAAATAAGATGAGTGATAAGGAATTACAAGAGAAAGTTAGAGATGTATCTATATTTTCAAGAGTAATTCCGGAACATAAAATGAGAATAGTAAATGCCTTTCAAGCTAATGGAGAGATTGTGGCAATGACAGGGGATGGTGTGAATGATGCCCCAGCTTTGAAACAGGCTGAGATTGGTATTGCTATGGGTAAAAGAGGTAGTGAAGTATCAAGAGAAGCTGCTGATTTAGTATTAATGGATGATAATTTTAGCACTATAGTTGATACTATTTATGATGGTAGAAGAATATATGATAATATTAAAAAAGCTATAGGTTATATATTTGTTATACATATTCCGATAGCATTATCTTCTTTAATTGGACCATTACTTAATATGCAATTAGAACAGTTGTTTTTATTACCATTACATGTTGTATTATTAGAGCTTATTATTGATCCTACTTGTTCAATAGTTTTTGAAAGACAGCCTGCTGAGACAAATATAATGGAAAGAAAGCCAAGAAATATAAATGATAATATTGTTAATAAATCAGTATTATTTAAGAGTATATTACAGGGGTTGGTAATATTTATAGCATCTTTTGGAACTTATTATTATTTATTAAATAAAGATATATTACTTGCTAGAACAATGGGATTATTAATTATTGTATTATCAAATATTTTCTTAGTATTAGTAAATAGTAGTGAATATGATTATGCAATTGTTTCTTTTGTTAAGTTATTAAAAGATAAAGTAATGGTTATTATTAATTTAATATTAATAGTGGTAGTTGGAATAATATTATATACACCTTTTGCTAGTGTATTAAAACTTACTAGTTTGAGTTTTATAAATATAGTATTTGCTTTTATTATATCTTTTGTAGCAGTATTTTGGTATGAGATAATAAAGGTATTTAAGAGATTATAAAACGAGAGGTTTTTTACTTAACTTCTCGTTTTATTAATTTAGCATGAACAACCATTTTATTTAAACTATTATAGCAGGTTGATAAGGTTAGTATATTGTCATTGTAATTACTAGATGTTTCAAAATCGTGAAGACTTCTTTTTAGGAGCATATCTAAAAATTCTTGATATTCAGTATTACTATTAAAATTAGTTTGAAGATAATCATTGGTTGTTTTAATGAGATATGTACTAAAAATTTGCCATAAGCTGTTTTCTTGTTCGGTGGATATTCTAATAATATAGTTGTTATTGTTGTTTAGCCATTCATTTGTGAGAACGTCTTTTAAACTGCCAAACATTGTATTGTCGGTGCGTCCATGGGCATAAATAATAGTATTCTTATTATTAGTAAAATTATTTCGGTAATCTAAAAATAACCATCCTGCACTATTTATTGATTTATCAAAACTATGGTTTAGGTAATAATTGTTATCTTCGGCTTGTACAAATGGGTAGTTTATATTAGTACCATTTACTTGTATCCAACCTTTAATGTTGTTGTTAATTTTTTTTAATTTAGAGAAGTCGACATTTAGCAAGTTCATACTAATATAGTCCCAGTAAGGGTTAAATGCTGGTAATTCTTTAGGTTGTTCTATAATTATTGTATTTGTTGTGTCTTCATTTTCAACTATATCAACTTTTTCTTGTATATATTTAATTTGGTTGTTAGTTTTGTTAGAATCATTTTTCCATATAATTATATTTGTAATTGAATAAGTTAATAGTAATAATGAAGATGTTGTAGTAATTATTAGTAAAGTTTTAGTATTTTTATTCATCGTTTATCACCAAATATATTTTACTAAATATGGATGTAAAAGTCATTGCTTTAAGTTTAATATTATAAATATTTTGAATATGAGAGAAAATATATTATAATATTACCATGATTTACTTATGGAAGGAAAAAAGTATGAATAGATTTATTTCTTTATTATATGCGGTTTTATTTACTTTTTGGACAATTAGATTATATTATAAATTATATGATAAGAAAACAAGAAGATATATTTTAATTATAGGATTACTTATTATATTTTGGATGCTAATAAGAATTATAAAGAGTATAGTAGAAGTATCTTTTATAGAGAGAATATGTTGTTATTTATATTATTTACCACTTATATTTATATCTACTTTATATTATATTAGTTCTTCTTCATTACTTGGTAAAATGAGTAAAAAGGAAGATAGTTATATATATAGTTTCTTCTTTATTATTATTACTTGCTTTAACTAATGATTTTCATGAATTAGTATTTATATTTAATAGGGGAATAATATTATATGATGATTATACTCATTATATAGGTTATTATTTAATATCAATATGGATATTTTATTTATTTAGTAAGAGTTTAATAGATTTAGCTATTTATAGAAGAAAAATAAAAAAAGATATGAAAGGGTTTTTACCATTTATTGTTATATTATTTGGCTTAATATATACTATTTTATATGTATTAGATATTCCTTATATTAGGAGTATAAATATGTCGGTAGTTAATAGTATGCTTATTTGTATAGGTATTGAACTTGGTTTTTATTTAGACTTAATACCTAATAATAGTAAATATATATAAGTTTTCTAATTCTAATTTAGATATGGCTATTGTGTCATTAGATGGTAATACTAAGTATACTACAATGATATTTAAGGTAATACCAGAGTTTATATCAAATGATATAAAAAATAATAAAGTAAAAGATAATTATCAAGAAGGAAATATTATTTATGATATTAAAAGAAATAAAGATAGTTATGTTATATTAAGAAAAGATTTATTGAAAATATACTAAGTAATACATCAATTTCTTCTTTAGAATTAGAAGAATATATTAATCTTAAATTTACTGAAGGAATTAATTATAATTACTCTTTAAATAAATTAGCAAATAACAATAATGCCTATGCGTTATATGAAATAGGTACTAATGAATATAATGGATATGTAAAAGGCTACCCCAAATATGATAAATCTTATGAATATTATAAAAAAGCCTCATTAAAAAATCATCCTAGTAGTTATTATATGATGGCTAAACTATATATAAATGGTCTAATAGGCTCTAAATCAAATGAAGAACTAGAACTAGCATTTGAATACTTAAATAAAGCTATTAGCCTAGGTAATATAGCAGCTATTAATACTTTAGGCTTAATGTATCAAAATGGTACATATCATGTCAAAAAAAACATAAAAAAAGCCATTGGTTTATTTGAACAAGTCACTAATAAAGATTACCCTTATGCATATAATAACCTAGGCTTAATATATGAAGCAAAAGGAAATATTCAAAAATCCTTTAAATTTTTTACATTATCTTCATCTCTAGGAGAAAGTACAGAATTTCTAAAATATATATCAATCTTTACTCTAGCAGATATACGAAATGTAATTTTAAATGTATTTATTAATCCAATATTAGTTGTATTATCAATATGTATTACAATAATATTTATGATTTTGGCTATGATTCGTTATGAGAAAAAAGAACTTGTATAATAGGAAATAACAAATTAATTTAGTAAACTCTAGGATTGTTTCCTGTTAAAAATAACCTTTACATTATATGATGTTAATTTGAAAGGAGAATATTATGAATCAAGATGAAATTGGAAAATTTATTTTAGAATGTCGAAAAGCCAAAAAATTAACTCAATCTGAATTAGCAGAAAAATTAAGTGTTACTGATAAATCGATTAGTAATTGGGAAAACGGAAGAAACATGCCAGATTTATCATTGTTTAAACCATTATGTGAAATATTAGATATTACAATTAATGATTTAATAAGTGGAGAAAAAGTAACAAAAGATAAATATCAAGCAAAGTTAGAAGAAAATATCATTAGTACAATCGATTATACTAATAAAAAAATGTCAGAAAAGAATAATTTTATTGGAATAATTTTAATTGTATTTGGAATAATGATAGCAATCACTGCAATGACTATATTCCCAAGTGAAAGTAGTTGGGGAAGTATTTATTCTGTACTTGGAGGTATAGTATCTTTGATAGGAGTTTCAAGATTTTCAAAAACATTAAATTATGCAAAAAGATTATTGATTAATTTTGGATATTTTATTTTGTTTATTGTAATGCTATTTTTAATTGACTATATAAGTGTAGTAAATATAAAGCAAGCACCAAGATTTTCTTATTCCAAAGAAACTGGGGATAATATGATTATTTATAAAGCACCATTATATAATGTGTATAGAATAAATAGAGATACCAAAAATGAATATTATATAATTGATACAAAGAAAATTTATGCAGAAGATACTGTACCTATTACTCCATTTAATAGATATAAATCAGGAATTGATAACATAATAAAATATAAAAATAATTATGTTGGTAATAATAGTAATACTGGAAATTTAATAAATAATTTACCGCTTTCAGAATATAGATATGTATTTGAAATAGATTCAGTAAATCTTGAATTAACAGTAGACTATTGCATTACAGATTGGTATATAAATGAACATCATTATTTAGAAAAGTCTTTATTGTATAATTCAGTATCTATATTTTCTTTAATTGATAATGTAGAGAAACTTACTTTTAGCTTTAGTGGCAAGTCGTATAAAGTAAATCGAAAACAAATGGAAGAACTATATCCTAATTACAATGACATAGTTAGTAATGAAATCAATAAAAATAATTTCAACAAGTATTTAGAAAATAAACTGAACGATAATGATTTTGTAGAAAATATATTTAATAAAATATTTGTTAATTAATTTATAAAATTTAAAGGCGAAGAGGTATAATTAATGGAAAATTATAAAGTTGCTGTATTATTACAGCCTGATAAGACGAAGAGTGGTACACCAATGTTTTGTGTTCCTCAAAAGATAATTAATATGTTAGAATGTTATAACATAGATGTAGAATTAATATATTTAACTCCAATATTTGATTACTCATATAAAGAGTATTTTGATGGCATTGGACCAATAATGCCTAATAATAGTTATGAAAAAATGAAAAACAAAGTACTTAGTTGTGATGGATTATTATTAACTGGTGGTAATGAATTTTATTTGCCAGAAATAAAATTAATACAAGATGCTTACAAAAACAAATTACCAATATTTGGGATATGTTTAGGGATGCAAACAATATTAGCAGCCTTTGGTGGAAAATGTATTCCTCTTGATGAAAAAATACGACCATTACATAGTGGAACAATTCATAAAATAAATATAAATAAAAATAGTCAATTATCATATTTGGGAAATGTATTAGAAGTAAATAGTTATCATTCGTTTCATGTTGTTTTTGATGAAAAAAAACCTCAAAATTACTTCAACGGTCAACAAGTTCTTTATGTAACGGCGTATAGTGATGAAAAAGTAATAGAGATGGCTGAGACTTATGACGGATATATTACAGCTGTTCAGTTTCATCCGGAATCAGCTGGGTTAATAAAAACTGTTAGTGATAATGGCATGTTTCAAATAGAAAATATTTCAGATATAACTAATACATTGATGAATAATTTTGTAACGAAATTAAAGAATAACTCATTAACAAAAAATAATTCTGGTGCACCAAGTAATTTTAGAAGATAATATATATAAAAACAATAATTGCATAAAAATTATTGTTTTTTTTATTTTTTTGTCATATAATTAATCATTGTGTGAAGAAAGAGGGTAGTATTTATGAATGATAAGATAAGAAATATAGCTATAATTGCTCATGTTGACCACGGTAAAACAACTTTAGTAGATCAATTATTACAAAAATCTGGAACATTTAGAGACAATGAAGCTATTAATGATAGAGCAATGGACTCTAACGATATAGAAAGAGAAAGAGGTATAACAATATTAGCTAAACCTACAGCTATTAATTATAATGGTTATAGAATTAATATACTAGATACACCAGGACACGCTGACTTTGGTGGAGAAGTTGAAAGAATTATGAATATGGTTGAAGGTGTTTTACTTGTTGTAGATTCTTATGAAGGTACAATGCCTCAAACTAGATTTGTTTTAAAAAAAGCTCTAGAAGCTAATGTTAAACCAATCGTTGTCATTAATAAAGTGGATAAGCCTACTTCTAGAGTAAACGAAGTAGTAGATGAAGTAATAGATTTATTTATTGAACTTGGTGCTAATGATAATCAATTAGATTTTAAAACAGCCTATGTTTCTGCTTTAAATGGTACTTGTAGTCTTGATCCAGATATATCTACACAACAAGAAAGCTATGATGGCTTATTTGATTTAATAATAAACGAAATACCTGCTCCTAATGCCGTGGTAGATGCTCCACTTCAATTTCAACCAGCCTTACTTGACTATAACGAATTTGTAGGAAGAATAGGCATAGGTAAAGTTAAATCAGGATTAATTAAAGAAAATGAAATGGTATCTTGTGTAAGATTAGATGGAAGTATTAAACAATTTAGAATTCAAAAATTATTCGGATATCTAGGATTAAAAAGGATTGAGGTTAAAGAAGCTCATGCCGGAGATATTGTAGCTATAGCCGGTATGCCAGATATATCAGTAGGTGAAACAGTATGTAATATTGGAAAGGAACAAGCACTACCTAAATTAAGAATAGATGAACCTACTTTAAAAATGACATTTATGACTAATGATAGTCCTTTTGCTGGTATGGAAGGTGAGTTTATAACAGCCAGAAAGATCGAAGAAAGATTATTTAAAGAGACTCAGAGAGATATAAGCCTAAGGGTAGAAAATTTTGAAAAAGATTCTTGGATAGTATCTGGACGTGGTGAATTACATTTATCTATTTTGATTGAAAATTTAAGAAGAGAAGGTTATGAACTACAAGTATCTAAACCAGAAGTAATTATAAAAGAAATAGATGGTGTAAAATGCGAACCATATGAAAGTCTTCAATTAGAAGTTCCATCTGATTGTGTTGGTGGTGTAATAGAAACTTTAGGACTTCGTGGTGCCAAAATGGAAAATATGACAAACTTTAATGAATTAGTAAGACTAAATTATACTATACCATCTCGTGGCTTAATTGGATTTACTACTGATTTTATGACATTAACTAAAGGATATGGAATTATAAATCATTCATTTAGCGAATATCTTCCAGTAGAAAATTTATCTGTTGGAGAAAGAAAATTAGGTGTTTTAGTATCTATGGAAAATGGTAAGTCCACAGCCTACTCAATCGGTAATCTTGAAGACCGTGGTGTAATGTTTATTGAACCTGGTACAGAAGTATATGAAGGAATGATCGTAGGAGAATGTAATAGAGAAAATGATTTAGCCGTTAACGTTGTAAAAGGAAAACAACTTACAAATACAAGAGCAGCTGGAAGTGATCATACTGTAGTATTAAAAAGACCAAGACCTATTTCTCTTGAATATGCTATATATTATATTAATTCTGATGAATTAGTAGAAGTAACTCCAAAAAGTATTAGACTTAGAAAGAAAATTCTAAATACAGAATTAAGAAAGAAGTTTGATGCCAAGAAAAATGGATAATTATATAATAGACTTAGATAGTTTTATGAATATAGATAACGGCAACGGAATACTTCTTAGTAAATATGAAATAGAATTATTGCTAAAGTATGATATTGATTATAGAAATTATTCTAATATTGAATCATTATTAAAAGAAATAGATGATGTTTTAGAAAATGATTATATAGAAGAATTAGAAGATATAGTTATAAAATTAGAAGAACAACATTATTATAAAGATATAAAGAAATAACTAGTTATTTTGGTTATTTCTTTATTTACATATAGGAATATTTTAAGAACTAAATTAGTTTAATTAATTGACAATGTTTTATAAAATTTATATAATTATCTTAGGTGAGAGTATGAAAAAGAAATTAATAATTATTAGTATGATTATAATGATGATTATACCATGTAGTGTAAGTGCTAAAACATTACAGGATTTAAAAAATGAATTAGCTAATTTACAAAGTGAGTTAGCTACGAATAAAAACAATAAAGCTTTAACCCAAAAAGAAATTAACACTTTAAATGGTGAAATATACAATATGACAAAGACTGTAGAAAATGCCAAGATAGAAATTAGAGAAGCTGAAATTAGTATAGATGAGAGCAAAGTAAAAATTAAAGAAAAGGGAAAAGAAACAGATGAAATGTTAAAATTTTTACAACTTTCTTCTGGTGAAAACGTTTATCTAGAATACTTATTTGAAGCTGATAGTTATACTGATCTTATATATAGATATGCTGTTGTTAAACAATTAACAAATTATAATTCTTCATTGATTGATGAATTAGAACAACTTATTAATGATTTAGAATTAAAAGAAAAAACCTTAAAAGAAAAGAATATCCAATTAGAAGCTGATATTAAAGTACTTAATAATAAAGTTAATAAGTTAAATTATAATTTGAAGTCATACACTGAAGAAGGATCATCATTAGAAGAAGATATTGAAAGTATTAAAAAATTAATTAATTCCTATGAAAAAATGGGCTGTAAACTTAATCAAGAATTAAGTTCTTGTACAGGATCTATAAATGCAACAGGATGGACATACCCAATATATATGGGCTGTGTAACTTCTAATTATGGTTCTAGAAGCTATTACCTAAATGGCGGTATTGTAAACGATTATCACTACGGAATAGATTTATCTTGCATTCCAGAAGGCACACCAGTATATCCGGCTGCTGATGGAGTAGTATACTCTATAATACGTCGAGGAAGTTGTGGTGGTAATATGGTTTATATTAGACACACAGTTAATGGCAAAAGATATTCAACATCATACTTACATCTATTAAGTATAGCTAATGGTATTGATGTAAACACAGTTGTAACAACCAAAACAGTAATAGGAGCCGTAGGTGGATGGTCAACATCTTCATCACATGGTGGATATGATAACTGTACATCGGGAACACACTTACATTTTGGAGTTACACCAGATTGGCATGATTATGGATTTAATTATTATTCAATCAATCCTAGAAATATATTAGCATTCCCACAAGAAGGATATGGATATTTCTATAAATAAAAATTAGGACATATTGTCCTAATTTTAGTAAGGAGTAGTATGGATGGACTTAATAAACAGGAAATAGAATATAGACAGAATAATGGAATGATTAACAATGAAAATATAAAAAATTCAAGAACAGTTAAACAAATTATTCTAAGTAACACTATTACTTTATTTAATATATTAAATTTAACTTTATTAGTATTAGTATTAACTACTGGCTCATTTATTAATACTACATTTATATTTACAATAATATTTAATACTCTAATAAGTATTTTTCAAGAAATAAAAGCCAAAAAAATTATAGATAAATTATCTATAGGAACAAAAAATAAAGTAAAAGTAATAAGAGAAGGCATTTTAAAAGAAATAGAACCAGAAGAAATATTATTAGATGATTTATTATACTTAAAACAAGGAGATAATATGGTCGTAGATGCCACCGTTATTAAATCAGAGATGTGTGAAGTAGATGAATCTATTATAACCGGAGAAAGTGATTCTATTAAAAAGAAACCTGGTGATAAACTTATTTCTGGTTCAATTATAACTAGTGGTAATGTTTATGCTAAAGTCTCGTCAATTAATAGAGATACATATGCTAATAATTTAATAAAAGAAGCTAGCAGAACAAAAGATAATTCCTCTTATTTAATGAAAAATGTTAATGCTATATTAAAAGTAGTTACATTTTTAATTATTCCTACAGGTATAATGTTATTTATATCACAATACTTCTATAGTGGACAAACTTATTCTGAATCTATCTTATCCACTGTAGCAGGTATTATAGGTATGATACCAGAAGGATTAGTCTTACTAACATCAATAGCTCTAACTGTAGGCGTTATTAAAATGGCTAAGAAAAAAGTGATTATTCAAAAATTAAGTGGCATTGAAGAATTAGCATGTGTTGATATATTATGTTTAGATAAAACAGGTACTATTACAGATGGTACTATGAAAGTAGTAGAAACTATAGAAATAGATAAAAGATATGATATGGATAAAATAGTATCTAATATGTTAGTAGATGAAACAAATGTAACAGATAGAGCATTATTAAATTATTATAAAAGAAGAAATGATATGAAAATTATTGATAGATTACCATTTTCTTCAGCAAGAAAATATTCTAAAGTAAAATTTGATGTTGGAACGTTTGCTCTTGGAGCCTTAGAATATATAACAGACTATAAAACAAGTGATTATAGTGAATATCTAGATAAACATGTCAGTATGGGATATAGAATACTTACTCTAGCAAAATGTGATGACGATGTCAACAAATCTACCAGTAAGGTTATAGGCTTCATAATAATTAAAGACAATGTTAGACCAAGTGCTAAAGAAACATTAAAATATTTTAAAGAACAAGATGTAGATATTAGAATAATATCAGGTGATAATCCTGAAACAGTATCTAATATTGTAAAACAGTTAGAAATGGATGGCTATGATAAATATATATCAGGTAATGACTTACCAGAGAATATGGAAGAATTTAAAAAAATAGTGAAAGATACAAAAATATTTGGTAGAGTAACACCAGTTCAAAAAAGACAGATTATATCATGCTTACAAGAAAATGCTAAAGTCGGTATGATAGGAGATGGTGTTAATGATATACTTGCTTTAAAAGAAGCAGACTGTGGAATAGCACTTGCTTCTGGCGCAAGTGCTGCAAGAAGTGTCTCAGAAGTCGTTTTAACAGATTCTGATTTTAGTGTATTGCCTAAAATAGTAAATGAAGGAAGAAGAGTAGTTAATAATATAGAAAGAGTCTCTAGTATGTACCTTGTAAAAACAACATATTCCTTTCTATTATCTATTCTATCAATAATTCTATCTCATGAATATCCTTTCTATCCTATTCAATTAAGTTTAATAAGTGCGATATGTGTAGGAATACCATCATTTTTCTTAGCACTAGAACCTAACTATAATAAAGTGAAAAAAGGATTCCTAGTAAAAGTATTTAGAAATGCACTACCTAGTGGAATAGCAGTATTCTTAAATACATTGTTTATTATCATGTTTTATAGTATATTTAAACTAGATTTTGATAAATACAGAATAGTAATCGTTGCTGTAACTGGATATATTAATTTAAGACTATTATATAAAGTAAGTAAACCATTAACATTTTTAAGAAAATTACTTCTAGTACTATGTTCTTTAGTATTCTACTTTACATTATTTAAATATAGTGAATTATTATTCGTATCTAATTATAGTTGGTTATCTATAGCATTAATTGTTCTACTAATAGTTACTAATACTTATATAACAGAATATTTAGAGCATTGTTATGATAAAATAGTTTATATAATTGAAGAGAGGAAGAATAAAAAGTGGATAAAACTAAAAAACATAAATTTAAGAAAGAAAAGCTATACAAGATAATATGGATTACTGGTTTATATGTAATACTCATAATTATATTATGGTTAGTTATAGAATATAAAGTAAAGTGGGAATCAGCTGATCTAAATAGATATGTACGTTTTTATGATTGTAGTGGTTCTTTATGTACAACAGAAGAAAATATTAATAAATATTATTCAAAATTAGTATGTAGTAATAATTGTCCTAGAATAATAGAAATAATTAATGATAAAATAGCCATACTAGCAATAAATAATAAAGAATTATTATATAACTATATTGACGGTAATATTATTAATGAAGAATATAGTGAATATATGAAAATATCAGATGAATTATTTATTGTTACTAAGGATAATAAAAAAGGTATAATAAATATTGATGGTAATACTATCCTGTCTTCTATCTATGATGATATTAAAGAATATAAAGATAACGTAGTAACTGTTAATACTCTCGATAAATGGGGAATAGTTAATTTAGAAGATGGTAGTAAAATAGAACCATTCTATAATAGTATTAATATAATTAATTCTAAAAAATTCATAGTAGAATTAAATGATAAATATTCTCTTATTAATGAAAAAGAACAAGAATTAACTGATATAAAATATGCTTATATGTATTATATAGATAATTATATAATAGCTATTTATAATAATAAAATAGATATTTTAAATGAGAACCTTGATAGTAAATTAATAATGAAAATAGATACAGAGTATAGTTATACTAATTCCAATGAAAGAAATAGTTTAAATATTACTAGTGATAAAGAATATATATACTTCTCTGTATATAAAAATGAAAAATATATAAAGTATAAATATAGTAAAGAAAGAAATGCTATTAGCTATTAAAAGGAGAAAAAAATGAGTTATATAAGTGCATTAAATTTATTTAAATTAAAAGATGGTTATAGTATAGAAGAATTAAAAAAAATATATAGAGAACTTTCTAAAAAATATCATCCGGATTATAAGCAGAATGCGTCTCTAGAAGAACGACAAAAATCAGAAGAAATGATGAAAAGAATAAATGCAGCATATGATATTTTAAAGAATAATCTAGGCAAAGAAAAAACTAAATTTAATATTGAAACATATAAAAAGGAAAAAATAGACGATTTAGATAAAATTTTTAATATGACCTGGGAAGATATTTCTAAATTAAATATGATAAACTTAAGAAAATATTTTGAAGAAATAAGAAAAGAAATTCGAGAAGGTATTGCTTATATACAAAAAAATACTAATAAAATTGATGTTGACTATAATTATAATATAACTATTGATAACATTATAACTATAAAGAAAGATTTAGTAAATTGTTTTTGTAAATTAAACTACATTGATAAAATACCGGAAAAAATTGATTATACAAAACCATTAAGTGCTTTTTTGTCTCAACTTTTAAGTATAAAAGATAAATATAGTAAAGAAAGTATATTTAAAAGAAAAGTAAATTTAGAGACACAACAATATGAAAATTATATAGGATATAATATTTTAATTAAATATATAAATCAAGCAAAAGAAATAGCTATTAATGAAGCTAAAAATAAACAATTTAGAGAAACATCACTTAATAAAATTATTGAAAATTTACATAAGAATATATTAAATATATTTAATATATATGCCCAAAGATATACGAAAATTAATTCTTTAAAAGAGAAGATCATTAAATACCAAGATGATCAAAAAATATCAAAATTATTTACTACTTTATGGAAAAATTTTCAATCAGAACCTTTAAATAATAATTTTGAGAATTTATATGAAAGACTAGAAAGAGTAATAAATATAAAAGAAAAACCAGATGACTTAGATTGGAGCGGTATCAATTATATAGATCTCCACAATCCAACAAATTTATACGTAATACAAACAAATAATAAAAAAGGTAGGAATGGTAGAAAATAAATATAAAAATATTGAATAAGTTATTGGTATGTGATATAATTAAAATACCTGAAGGATTAGATAACTATATTTAAAACCGACAAAGATATATTTAGGGAATCTAAAACGAAGTATGTGTTGAAAGCTTACTATAAGTAAGAATCCTAATTACTTTGTGGTGATTACCCACCTGTGTGATTAGGCGCGGGTTTTATCTCTTTAGTATCGGTTCTTTGGGTAACCAAGATATTTCAAAAGATAATTTTATAATTATCTTTTTCTGTATATAGGAGGTATAATGTTTGCGAGAACAATAAGTTTAATTGGAAATGATAATTTAGAATTAATAAAGAGTAAAACAGTCCTTGTTGTAGGCTTAGGAGGAGTAGGAGGATATGTTGTAGAAAATCTTATAAGAAGTGGAATAGAAAATATTATATTAGTAGATTATGACACTATAAGCTTAAGTAATCTCAATAGACAAATTATATCCACAAGAGAAAATATTGGAAATAAAAAAACTCTTGAATTTAAAAAAAGAATTAATTCTATTAATCCTAAATGTAATGTTACTACATTTGATATGTTTCTAGAAAGTAGTAATATAAATATTTTAGATAATTATAAAATAGATTATATAGCAGATGCATGTGATACTGTTAAAACTAAGGAATTATTAATAGATTATTCTATAAAAAATAATATCAAGTTAATATCAAGTATGGGAACAGGTAATAAATTTGATCCTAGTAAGTTAACTATTACTGATATAAGAAAAACATCTTATGATCCATTAGCTAAAATAATAAGAAAATATGTTATATCTAATCATATAAAAGAAAAAATAATGGTAGTCTCTTCCATTGAGCCACCAATAAAAAGCAATAAAGTCTCTAGTATAGCCTTTGTACCAGCTTCATCAGGCATTCTAATATCAAGCTATATAATTAACGATATACTAAAAAATAATCACTAACTATGTGATTATTTTTCTTCTAATAATTTATTAAATTTTTTAGTTAAACGAGATTTAACCCTATCAACTTTATTTTTATGTATTAATCCTTTAGATTTAGCATTATCTAAACTCTTAATAGCTAATTTCAAATACTTAGATGCATCTTCTTTATTACCAGCAAAACAAGCCTTGTCTGTATTTCTAATTGCATTCTTGCAAGTAGATTTTAATTGTTGATGGTTTAAAGTAGTTTTTTTTATTTGTTTAATTTTCTTTTTTGCATTCTTAACATTTGCCATAAATTTCTCTCCTTCCAATGACTACATACCATTTTACCAAAAATTATCTTAAATTGCAAATAAAAATACTAAATTTGTTAAAAATATATATGGAGGTACTATGAAAAATAGAATTAATCTATCAAAATATCATTTAAGAACAGATTTAATAATAGATGATGCAAGTATTAAAGGTAAAATAATTAAGTATGATAATGCTACCATAAACAAAGTAAATAAAGACGGAAATTATATTACGATAACATTTGAAGACATAACTAACTATGAAGATAGAGAAAAAGTAGGCAAATTATTAGAAAAAGAACTAAAAGAACTATTTAAAAAAAATAATATTAAAGATAGTGATGAATGTTTAGTTATAGGATTAGGTAATAGACTATCTACAGCAGATAGCTTAGGAGTAAAAGTTCTTGACCATATTGTAATTACAAGACATCTCTTTTTAATTAATGCTAATGTTAAAGAAGGATTTCGTATTGTATCCGGATTTACACCATCTGTATTAGGACAAACAGGAATAGAAACTAAAGATGTAATAGTGTCATTAATAAACGCTATTAAACCCAAATTTGTAATAGCTATAGATTCGTTAGCATCTTCTTCGATTGACAGAATTAACAAGACTATTCAAATAACAGATACAGGAATACACCCAGGTAGTGGAGTGGGAAATAATAGAAAAGAATTAAGTAAAAAAACATTAGGCATACCTGTTATAGCTATAGGAGTACCGACCGTTGTATCTTCTTCTATAATAGTAAATGACACCTTAAACTATTTATTTAAACATTTATCCTATATAAAAGATAATAAAGAAACAAACAAATTAATTATAAAAAGAAATAATAGATATAAAGATAAAATTAAAAATAGAGACTTAAGTCAAGAAGAAAAAAACAATTTACTAGGTTTAGTAGGTAGCCTAGATAATGATACTAAAAAAAGACTAATGGAAGAAGTCCTAACATCAATAAATGCCAATCTCATTGTAACTTCTACCGAAATAGATTTTTTAATAGATAAATTATCTAATTTAATATCTTCTGCCTTAAATAATTCCTTACATCGACAAATAACTCATTATTAACCTAATATAATATAAATAGGTGATATAATGCCATCAATGAAATTAAAAGGACCAAAAAACAAGAAAAAAAACAAATTAAAAATATTTTTAATTTTAGTAATTATTTATCTATCTTTATCTTTAACATTTTATTATTCTATGAAAAATAACAAAATGATTACTAATGAAGAATTTATAATATTTTTATTAAATAATGGAAATGCTAATTTTACTAAAGATTATAAATTTACTAATGTTATAAATAAAACAGTTAATTATATATTAAAAATAGATTTTACTAATCCAGTATCATTATTTAACGGAACAATCCTTAATAGTAGTAATAATCAAGATAAAGATGATGATGAATTTTATGACATAGATAAATTAAAAGAAATAAGTTCATATATAAGTGATCCCAATAAAATAGATGAAAAAAATCCTTTAATATATTTATATAATTCTCATCAATTAGAAAATTATAATAATTATAATTTAGAAATATATGGAATAACCCCCAATGTCTTAATGGCTTCTTATTTATTAAAAGAAAAATTAAATGAGAGAGGATTATCAACCATCGTAGAAGATACAAATTTAACAGAATTTATTGCCTTAAATAATTGGTCATATAATAATTCATATAAAGCAAGCAGAATATTTTTACTTGATAAAAAAAATACTTATCCTTCACTAAAATATTTTATAGATATTCATAGAGATTCAGTTAATAGAGAAACAAGTACTGTAAAAATATCAAATCAAAATTATGCTAGAATACTATTTGTCGTAGGTTTAGAACATAACAAATATCAAAAAAATCTAGATTTTACTAATAAGTTAAATGATATATCTAATAAACTTTACCCAGGATTATCAAGAGGAGTACTAAAGAAAAGTGGAGAAGGAGTAGATGGTATTTATAATCAAGATGTTAATGAAAATGTTATATTAATAGAAATTGGAGGAATAGATAATAATATAGAAGAAGTATTAAATACAATAAATGCATTATGTGATATATTACAAAGGTATATAAAGGAATAATATGAAAAAGAATATATTTAAATTAGTAATAATAATGTTAATTATAACATTTACAATGATGTATATTATTTCTTCTACTGGATATTATGAATATAACATGCAAAGTAAGACAATACTAACAAATGACAAAATAAAAGAATTTGAAGAGGATGTAAAAAATAATAAAGATATAGATATAAAAAAATACTATGAAAAAGAAAAAGACTATAGTAATAAGTTTACTAATAGTATTAACACTTTATCAAATAATATAAATAAAACTTCAAGAAAAATAATTAAATCTGTGTTTAAAAAAATAGGCTCTCTAATTGAAGAATAAAATAATAAACATAAATATAAAACCAACAGTAAAAGATATAACACTAGACTTTTTATAATTATAGTTTAATGAAGTTGGTAATAATTTACAAGTAGATATTTGTAACATAATACCAGCAATAATTGCAAATAATATACCTAATGAAGTATTAGTAATTATATTTTTTAAAAATAGATAAGTAATTAAAGCTCCAAATGGTTCTGATATAGCAGAAATAAAAGTATACCAAAATGCTTTAGAAGAACTCTTCTGTGAATAATAAATAGGAATTCCTATACTTATTCCTTCAGGTATATTATGCATAGCAATAGCTAAAGTTAATGGAATACCTAAAGAAATATCCTTAGAAGAAACTATAAAAGTAACAATACCCTCAGATTGAATTTATCAGGCATCATGGTTATTATAAATAAAATTTAACTCTTTAAAGTTAAAATAAATATCAATATTTCCATCTTCGTGTATGAAAATATTTTTAATTAGTTTTAAGATTAAATCCCTATTTGGATATCTGTCTCTAAATTCTAGAACTTCTTTTTTTATAATATTAAATGAATCTTCATCTTTATTTATCTTTTCTAAATATTCATTTATTTCGTTTAATTTATTCTTTTTTAAAGATATTTCTTTGTTAAGTTTTTCCTGTATTCTTTGATACATTTCTTCAGTTATTTTATTCTGCAGTTTATCAATATACATATTATCTAAATTATTTTTTAAGGTTTCAATTTCAATTTCTAATTTTTGTTTTGCTTTAGTATAAGTATCAAATGTATTATTATTTTTATATTTTTTAAGTATTTCTGACTCTAATTTATCATCACGAACTAAATATATTATTTTCTTAATTTCATTTACTATACCACGTTCTAAAATGTCATAATCAAAACCATGCGCAGTACATAGTCTAAAATCTTTATTATATTTTCTATAATAATTGCAAACTGTTGTACTTTTTCCATTAGCACGCCTTGCTCTAATTCCAATATTATGACCACAATCAGCACATTTTAATAATCCATCTAATAAAAATAATTCTTTTTTATCATTTCGTTGATGTTGTTTTGGTAATAATGATTGAACTTTGTTAAACGTATTTTTATCAATAATAGGTTCATGAGTATTTTCTACTATTATCCAATTTTCTTTGGGATTACAAATTATTTTACGATATTTATAGCTAAGTCTAGAACGTCTATTTTGAATCATATTTCCAGTATATAATCTATTTTGTAATATCTTTTTTATTGTAGTATTGCACCAATATCCATATATATTTCCATTATTACCACTTCTTATAAAATTTCTATTTCTAGTTATAGAAAATGTTGGTATATTTTCATTATTAAAAGTATCTCTAATCTTATTAATTCTAATACCACTAGCAAACATATCAAATATTCTTTTAACAATTGGTGCTTCTACTTCATCTATAACTAAATGATTTTTATTGTTTGGATCTACTTTATATCCAAAAGGAGGACAACCACCAACCCATTTGCCTTCGCTTTGCATAGTATGAAGTGCAGTTCTAATTTTTTTTGATAAATCTTTAGCATACATATCATTTAATATTGCTTTAAATGGTGCAATATCATTATTCGAATTATCTAAAAATGTATCTATATTATCTGTTAGAGCAACATATCTAACATTATGCGCTGGGAACCATTTTTCCACATATTCTCCGGTACCAATATAATCTCTTGATAACCTTGATAAATCTTTAGTAATAACCATATTTACTTTTCCATTTTCAATATCTTTTAACATTCTTTGAAAATTTGGCCTATTGAAATTTGTACCAGTATATCCATCATCAATATAAATATCTACTAAAGTATAACCTTGCTCTTTGACATATTTAGTTAATAATATTTTTTGATTCCCGATACTTTCACTTTCACCTAAATTATCATCTTCTTTAGATAGTCTTATGTAAATTGCAACCAAATATTCTTTTACTATATTCCTTAATGTATTATACATTTTACCTCCTTTTAAAAGAAATATAATATTGGTTTATATTTATAATAACGTGCTTTAACCAAAATTACAGCCCATTTCTTTTTTGCTTTTTATATAATTTATAATAGTTTCTATTAATAAATTTTCTAATTCTTCATTATCATTGTCATAAAATAAATTAAATTTCAATTCTTGTTTTATAAAAATACCCCCTTTATCTTTTTTTACTATCTAGTTAAATCTATGTGAAAGTGTAATCATTTATTTATAAAAAAACAGCTAGAATTATAGCTATTAAAGTTATAAAAATAATTAAAAAGTGTTTCGCATTTTGGTCTTAAATAAGACACAAAATCGCCAAATTTTAGGCCATAAAAACACTATACTTTAAAATCTAAAGAAAACAGGATAACCCTGTTTACAAACAACTAGCCAATGGCTAGTTTTCCCTTATTTTATAAAGGTTTAGTAAAAACACAAGTGTTTACACTTGCAAATATTGTTATACAATCGTTTACTTTAGAAGTCTTATATTATAAGGGTTGTTATACAAACGTTATACTGATTTTTCCGCGTTTTTTTGCAATTTCCGACACAATTTTAATACTTTTTTGATAATCTTATAGCTGAACTTATGTCCTGATTAAGACACAACTTTATAAATTTAAGGAGGTTATTGAATATGAAAAAAAGTACTAATCACGACACAAGATTAGTACTTATAGATACAATTATTTCATATTCTACTATATTGTATCGCAATAATATTAATAGTCAATATGTAACAAATGTCGTATAAACTATGCCAAAAATGTTGTATAAAAAATCATCTAACTCTTATTTTTAGCGCGTTTATTTAATGAGATACTTTATTAGATATTTATCTGTTGACTGATATATTTAGATTTTTATTAGTCTAATTTAACAAAAAATATCGAATTAATGGTATAATATAAATGGAGATGATATAAATGGAAAAACATTCAGAAAAATTAAAAAATAAATTATTAGAAATATATTCACAACCCAATTTAAATGCAGATGAATTATATAATTTTATAATTTATAAACAATGTAATCAAGATATTGAATCAAAATATAATTCATACTTAAATAATTTATGTTTATATTTATATTATAAAAATAATAGTCTACAAACATTAACTAAAAATGTTTTACCGTTTGAATTAGAAAGAGGTCTTTCTTTTGATTTGTTTTGTACCCAATTAGAAAAATACAAATCATACGAAGTTCAAAATTCTATTCTACAAGGGGACACATATTATGATTTGATTTTTAGAGCACTAGTTAATAGAAATAGAGTAATAAAATCAGGCGGTTGGAAAGCAATTCAAAAAAGTAATTTAGAAAATACTGAAAATAATCTAAACGAAAATTTTTCTTATAAAATATATTTACCAATAGCAAATGAATCATTAGAACTTTTTTCTATGAGATTTTTAGCTAAATGCAGTGGAAGAAATGTTAATTATGATTTTAAAATTAATGATAATTCATCAATTAGTAGATCTGATAATGTAGTAATTTATGCTACCAATGAAAATTTTGATGATTATATTAAAATTATTGAAGACATTATTAAAAATGATTCTAGAATAAAAATAAATTATGAACAACAACATTTATTAGCATATCCTTATAATGAATATATATCTATAGCACCATATACCGATTATAAAGGAGAATCTTTCAGTAGTATTATTTGCAACGAAATCTGTGAATTGCGTAAAAGTTGTACTTCTTTTGATGATTTTTACAATAATGTTGTTCGTATGATAAATAATCACTTTAACGAATTTAAAAATAATCAAATAAAAGGTTCTGCTAAAAAATAAAAGTACTAAAAACCATTATACTTATAAATTAATAATATAATAAAATAATAATAGGTTTAAAAATTTATTAAATTCATATAATATTAATGCAAATGGAAATTTGCCAATTTTATGTCAAAAGATTGACTTTTAGCATAAAATATAGTATATTATTATTGCATTTAAAGAAATGCAGTAATATGAAAATGTTAGCCGCTTATGGATGGCGCGGGTTATAAATGATTCCAATCGCGAAATGTTAGTCGCTTCCGAGTGGTGCGAGTTATAAATGATCTCGGTCGAAAATGTTTGAAAACTCTGTTAATATAATAGAGTTTTCTTTTGTTTTATGGTAAAATGGTATACATAAGGAGTTGATGCTAAATGAAAGTACAAACAGGATATATTTATCACATTAAAGATGATTTTTTTGATAAAATAAATGATAAAGGATTAATGATAAATCATGAAAATGGAAAAGCTAGACCAACATATTTTACCATTAAAGACAAAGATATATTATGGTTTATTCCTTTAAGCAGTAAAATAGCCAAATATCAACCAATAATAGATAAAAAGTTAAAAAAGTATGGAAGTTGTAAATCTATAATGATAAGCGAAATTGCAAATAAAAAATCAGTAATATTACTACAAAATGCATTTCCGACATTAGAAAAATATATCGATCATCCGCATACAATTAATGGAGCACCTGTTAGAGTAGCTGATAATTTAAAGGATGAAATATTAGAAAATTTTAATTCATTATTAGCACTAAAAAAACAAGGAACAAATTTATTTTTCCCAGATATAGATAAAATAAAACAAATTATACTTGATGAATTAAAATAATGCTTATAAAAATCAAATAAACTATCAAAATAATAATATAAATTATCTTGGTAGTTTTTAAATTTTAAATTTAAACCAATATTATCTTTCCAGCATGATACATAACAACTACAACCTTCAGGGATATTATGTAAAATAATAGCTATCATAGACAAAAGTCCTACTTTATATAACGAATTATTACTACTTTTTTCTTCTACATAATAATCTAATATCATTGATAATACAATACCTATAAAAATAGATGCAATAGCTATAATAATAGTAGGTATAAAACTAAATCTTTCTCTAATATAATGTATACTTTCAGGCATTAAATCAAACATAGAAATACTAATAATTATACCACTAGCAAAAGAACATGACATAGAAATAAGTTTATTTTCATTTTTAACTTTAAAGAAAATAGGTAATAAACCAATTAATGTTGAAGCTCCCGCTATAGACGTTAAAATAAATGCATATTTAATATTATTCATAATAGATTATATGTTTTTATATTTGTTTTACTACAATATTTCTTATATATAAAAATAATATTCCACATTATTTACCTAATTTTACTTCTTATAAATATTAAATATTGATATATACTAAAAATGTAGTCTTAAAGGAGATGAGAGACTATGAAAAAAAAATATTTGCTTTCCTTTATCTTTCTATTTTGTTTTCCCTTAATTACATGTGCATATTCTGACTATATTATAGCTAGTGGTAAAAATATAGGTATAAGTCTAAATGCTGATCATGTTATTATCGTAGGTAGTTATGATGTCAATGGTAAAAATATTCTAAATACTTCTCTTTTAAGAATAGGTGATAAACTAATAAGTATTAACAATAAAGAAATAAAGAGTATTAATGATTTGCAAAATATAATGAATAATTTATCAAGTGAAAAAATTAATGTTACCTATGAAAGAGATAATAAAAGATATAACACAGAAGTAACACTTTTTAAAGAAGGAAATATCTATAAGACGGGATTATATGTAAAAGATAATATTAAGGGAGTAGGAACATTAACATTTATAGATCCAGAAACAAAAATATTTGGAGCATTAGGACATGAAATACTAGAAAAAACTACCAAAAGCAAATTTGATATTGATAGTGGAGTAATTTATTATTCTGAAGTTACAGGAATAATTAAATCTACAGATGGTAAACCTGGAGAGAAAAATGCTAGAAATAATTCAGAAACAATATATGGTTCTGTTAAAGAAAATACTCATAAAGGAATATTTGGAATATATACTGATGAAATAAATGAAAATAAACTATATAAAGTAGCTCAAAATAACGAAGTATATGTAGGACCAGCTAAAATACTTACTGTAACAGAAAAAGACGTTGTTTCAGAATATGAAATAAAAATACTTAATGTAAATGCTAATGCAGATACCAAAAATATCTTATTTGAAGTAACAGATCAGAGTCTCCTAGAAAAAACCGGTGGTATAGTACAAGGAATGTCTGGTAGTCCCATAATACAAAATGATAATATTGTTGGAGCTGTAAATTATGTTCTTGTAGATGACACTAAAAAAGGATATGGTATATTTATTACTAATATGTTAAGGGAAGCAGAGAATTAGGGAGTTTATCTTCCTTTTTCTCATATAAATAATATCAAAAAAAGGTTGACACACGAACAAAAATATGCTAATATATAAAACTACCTAGGAAAAAGGGGGATTATATGAATAATTATTTGATTGAATATCTAAATGAAAATGAATTTAGAAAAAGAGAACGTTCTATAAAAAAATATAATATGTTAGCATATAAAAAATTACTATTTGAATATTATCCTTCATTAAGAGATGGAAATTTTATTGGTGTAATAACAAAAGAAGATAATAAATTAGGAATAACAAAATATGAATTATCATTACCAACAGATATTATGTTTAAAAAAGTACATGGTGATATTATATTACACTATACAGTTTATAAAAATCAAAAAATAGTAATGTTAGATTCTATTGAAGCATCTGATGATATTCTAAGTGAAGGACACCAAAAAGAACTAACAGCATATAAAGGTGTTATGATATCTCCAAATCATACTGAAAAAGATATATTTAAAATAAATTTACTTAATATGTTAGATAAAAATCACTAAAGAGATGAATTATTTCATCTTTTTTTTCATTTAATGAAAAAATATGTTATTATAATTATAGGGAGGTATAATATGACAGAAACTAATAAATTAATATTAAAATTAATTTCTGAAAATACCTCTATAGAAGAAATATGCTGTATTTTAAATTTAACTAGAAAACAATTACATTATAGATTAAGAAAATTACAAGAAATAGGATATGATATTAAAGCAAATTATAGTTATAGTGGCACAATAATATATAATTTAAAAAATAATTTTATTGAAGATTTATTATCATTAAAAATACAAGATATAAATAATAGTTTTAAATGTTTGGTTATCTCTGACACACATTTTGGAAGTGATTTATCTAACTATAAATATATAAACTTAGTATATGATTATGCCATAAAAAATAATATTCATATTATCTTATTTTGTGGAGATATTCTAGAAGGAATATATGCTAGAAAAAGTAATTACACAAGTATTTCTCAAATACAAGAATTTATAAAAAAATATCCTTATGATAAAAAAATATTAAATATAGGTATTTTAGGTAATCATGAAGGTCATTTCTTAAAGTATGAAGGAATAGATGTTAAAAAAATGATTTCTAACGCAAGATGGGACATTGTCCCAATAAATTATGAAACAGGTATAATCCAAGTTCAAGATGATAGTATCTTACTATATCATAACATAAAAAATAAATATCCATTTAAAACCCATGGCTGTAGCTTAGCTTTATTAGGACATAGTCACTTTATGAAAGTATCTTTTTCACCAATTCTATCTATTTCCGTTCCTACACTAAGTGATGATTTTCCAACTAAAAATATTCTTGATAAGCCTAGTCTTCTTGAAATAAATATATCTTTAAATAAAAGAAAAATAGATAATATAGAAATAAAACTATTGTCTATAGAAGAGAATAAAATATTCAAGTGTTCTGAATCAAATTATGAGTTATCAAAAATTTTAGTAAGAGAAAAGAACTAGTATATATTAATTTACAAAGCATATATTTTATAGTATAATCAGTAAAGGTGGTAAGATGAAATTAGATAACATAAAAATACCATGTCATGTAGGAATTATTATGGATGGCAATGGAAGATGGGCTAAAGAAAGAGGATTAAACAGAAGCAAAGGACATGAAGCAGGATATAAGACTTTAAAAACTACTGCTAAATATATATTAGATAGTGGCGTTAAAGTATTAAGTGTATTTGCTTTTTCAACGGAGAATTTCAATAGACCAAAAGAAGAAGTTGACTTTTTAATGAATTTATTTATTAAAGGATTCAAAAAAGATAGTGCATTTTTTAATAAAGAGAACATAAAAGTAGTATTTTCTGGAAGAAAAGAACCATTAAAAAAAGATGTCATAGATACTATGGAATATCTTTCTGAATCTACTAAAAATAACACTAAAGGAATATTAAATATTTGTTTAAATTATGGTGGAAGAAGTGAAATAGTAGATGCTGTAAATCATATAATAAAAGATAATTTAAAAGAAGTAGATGAAGAAGTTATTAATAATTATTTATATAACAAATTACCAGATATAGATCTATTAATTAGAACAAGTGGAGAAGTAAGAATAAGTAACTTTATGTTATGGCAATTATCTTATGCAGAATTATATTTTCCAAAATGTTACTTTCCAGACTTTAATCAAGAAGAATTTGATAAAGCCTTATTAGAGTATACCAAAAGAGATCGTAGGTTTGGTAGTGTTAAATGAAAAATATAGAAATAGTTAAAAATATATTATCTTCTAAAAAACTAAAAAAAGATATAACTTTTATCCATATCGGAGATATTCACTATAATGAAACAACAAGTACTAAAAAGTTAGAATATATAAAATATGCTATTGAAGATGCACATCCAGACTATATATTTATAACTGGAGATTTATTAGATAGACCAAAAATAACTAAAAACAAAGAAAAAATAAAATTATTAGTTAGTTGGTTAAATAGTTTAGGAAACATTGCAAAAGTTTTTATCTCTTTAGGTAATCATGATATCATCCTAGAAGAAGATTATAAGTTTTTTAATAAATTGAATGATATAAATAATATCTATGTTTTAAATAATCAAAGTTATGAAGATAAAAATATCTTTATAAGTGGATTTACTTTACCTACTAATTACTACTATAACATAGAGAAACATGAAGATGAAAATGCTTTATTAGAAACATTACAAAATAATTTTAACTTAGTTACTAATTTACCAAAGAAAAAATATAAAGTAGCTTTAATTCATTCACCAATATTATTAAGTGAAAAAAAAGTAGTAGAAAAATTAAAAGAATATGATTTAATATTATCAGGTCATATGCATAATGGATTAATTCCTAGAATATTAGATAAAATAATAAAAAATAATTATGGATTAATATCACCAGATAAAAGATTTTTTGCAAAAAACACTAGAGGAAAGATTAAAACTAAATATTACACCATAATTATTACTGGTGGAATAACAAAATTATCTACATCATCAACAAAAATATTATCTAAGTTAAATGGATTATATCCAATAAGTATAAATAAAATAACAGTAAAAGGAGAAACATAATGAGTAAAATAAGAAATATTCACGCAAGAGAAATTATTGATTCAAGAGGCAACCCAACCGTTGAAGTAGATGTAACATTAGAAAACGGGATAACAGCCACTGCTTCCGTTCCAAGTGGAGCCTCAACCGGAGTACATGAAGCATTAGAATTAAGAGATAATGATTCAAAAAGATATAACGGAAAAGGAGTATTACAAGCTGTTAAAAATGTGAATGAAAAAATATTTCCTAAATTAAAAGGCATGGATGCTTTAAATCAAAAATTAATTGACCAAACAATGATAGAATTAGATGGAACAGAATCTAAAACAAACCTTGGAGCAAATGCTATGTTAGGAGTTTCACTTGCTGCATTAAAAGCAGGAGCCAAATTTAAAAAAGAAGAATTATATGCCTATCTTGGAGATAAAAAAATATTACCAAGATGTATGATGAATATTTTAAATGGTGGAGCACACGCCGAAAACAAACTAGAATTCCAAGAATTTATGATTATCCCTTCAAAAGAAGAATATCTTGATAACTTAAGAATGGGAGCAGAAGTATTTCATTCCCTACAAAAAATATTAAAAGAAAAAGGATTAAGTTGCGGAGTAGGTGATGAAGGAGGATTTGCCCCTAGTATAGATAATACCAAAAAAGCATTAGATTTAATACAAGAAGCAATAGAAAAAGCAGGTTATAAATTAGGTAGTGATATATTTATAGGACTAGATGTTGCAGCCTCAGAATTTTATAAAGACGGATACTATAATTTAGAAGGGCAAAAAATGACAAGTGATGAAATGATAGACTATTATGAAGACTTAATCAGTAAATATCCAATCATTTCTATAGAAGATGGCCTTGATCAAGATGATTATATCGGATGGCAAAAATTAACAAAAAGACTTGGAGACAAACTTCAATTAGTAGGAGATGATCTTTTTGTAACCAATAAAAAATTACTACAAAAAGGAATTGAATTAAAAATGGCCAATGCTATATTATTAAAACTAAATCAAATAGGAACAGTAACAGAAACATTAGAAACAATTAAATTGGCTCAAGAGAATGGCTATAAAACAATTATTTCCCATCGTAGTGGAGAAACAGAAGATAATTATATTGCTGATTTTGCCGTAGGACTTGGATTAGGACAAATCAAAACAGGTTCTATGTCAAGAAGTGAAAGAATAAGTAAATATAATAGATTAATAAGAATAAATGAACAAATAACAACAAAATAATCAAAATAAATAATTTATAATTAATATATGAAAATAAAAATATTTGATGAATCACATGAAAAAGATTTAGAAGATGATATAAAAAAATTTATTGAAAATGATAATCCAGATATTATTGATATTAAATATTGTGTTTCCACTTCAATGACATCAGAAGACCAAATATATTGCTTTTCTGCATTAATAATGTATAAGTGAACAACTTGAAAATACATTAATACTATGATAAAATAACTCTAGGGGGATAAGTTGCTATGAAAGGTGTTTTAAAACAAATGATAGAAATATACCAACCAAATGGTATAGATTGGATGGATGTTAGATTAACTAGACATAATCCATATACATTTCATCACATCAAAGAAGAAAGAAAAGGTGGACTCTACATTATAGATAATGGAGCAATACTAACAAAGAAAGCACACACATTACTTAACTATTTAGAAATTAATGAACCAAAGAGATATGATGAATTTCAAAAATTGTTTAAATATTTAAACAAAACAAAAGAGCCACCCAAAGAAGAATATTTTAGGGAAATAGATGATGTTTACTCTAAAGTAAGAACAAGATTACGTTTTGAAAGAAGTGGAATACATTATTATGATTAATTATTTGTTTAGTGGAATAGACAAGAAAAAAGGATTTACTAAGATTCAAACCAATTACTTAAAAAAAGATATTAAAAGCGGAAGCAACATTGTTTTTATAGCAAGTATATTTAATGATGTTTCTAAATCACAAAACAATTATGAAAGATTTATAGATCTTTTTAAAAGAATAGGTATTGTATTCAATAAAACATTTCTAATTGATATTAGAGTTTCAAAAGAAAAAGCTAAAGAATATTTAGAAGAAACGGACTATGTTTTTTTAATGGGTGGTAGTCCTTATTTACAGATGAAGTATATTCTTGAATATGAGATTATTGAAGATATAAAAAAAGTTAAGATAGTAATAGGAGTAAGTGCTGGTTCTATAAATCAATCAAAGAGAGTCATGTATAAAGATGACTATGAAAATTATGAATTAAAGGATTATGAAGGATTGGGATTAGTAGATATAAATATATTTCCACATATGGATTTTGATAATGCCTTACTTATACAAGAAGTACAAGAAATAAGTAAATATATGCCATTAGTATTATTACCTAATAATTCATTTGTAAGAGTTGAAGATGGAAATACAAAAATAATAGGAAAACATTATTATGATTAAAAGAACTAGATCATAGTTCTTTTAATTTATCCATAACTTCTTTTAACATTCTTTCATTCTTATTATTTTTTGGAATATAATATTGTCTATCTTTAATATTATTAGGTAAATATTGTTGTTTAACATAACTGTTTTTATAATTATGAGGATATTTATATAATTGAGAACTAGTCTTAATATGATTAGGAACATTACCTGTATTACCCAAACGTATATCATTAAGAGCACTATTCAAAGCTAAATATGATGAATTTGATTTTGGAGATAAAGCAAGTTCAATAACTATTTCAGCAAGTGGAATACCAGCCTCAGGAAATCCTAATCTTAAAGCACTATTAATGGCAGCATCTACTCTAGGTCCCATACTAGGATTAGCTAGTCCTATATCCTCATATACAATTACTGAAAGACGTCTACATATACTATCTAAGTCTCCTCCTTCCAAAAGTCTAGCCATATAGTATACAGAAGCATTAACATCACTACCTCTTATAGATTTCTGTAAAGCACTAAGCAAATCGTAGTAGCCATCCCCATCTTTATCATGAAAAATATTAGGCTTATTATTTATACTTTTAATAATATCTATATTAACAACACCATCAGCTGTAGAATAGTAAGCAACTTCCAAAAGATTATAAGCATATCTTAAATCATTACCAGACATAGTAGCTATATATTTAATCGTATCATCATCAATAGATAAATTATTAAGTATATTTTCTTCGCATACTTTTTTTATAGCCTTAACTATATCATCATGAGATAACTCCTTTAATTCAAAAATTTGACACCTACTCCTAATAGCAGGATTAATACTATGATAAGGATTAGAAGTAGTCATACCAATCAAAGTAATTAAACCATTTTCCAAAAAAGGTAACAATAAATCCTGTTTATCCTTATTAAGTCTATGAATTTCATCCATAAGAAGAACAATACCATTAGATAATTTAGCTTCTTCTACAACTATATCAAAGTCTTTTTTATTATTAATAACAGCATTTAAAAAACGATATTTAACATTTAACTCATTTACTAAAGCATTTGCAATACTTGTTTTACCAATCCCAGGTTTACCATATAAAATCATAGAAAATAACTTCTTATTATTAACCAAATTAGTAAGTATTTTACCTTCACCAATTAAATGACTTTGTCCAATAATATCATTTAAATTCTTAGGTCTCATTTTTATAGCTAATGGTTCATTCATATTATCACTTCACCTTCATAGAAATATTATAGACTAAATCAAAGTTGTTTGCAATAATCAATAGAAAGTGGTACAATTATATAGGGTAGAAGTATGGAATTAAAGAATATTAGTCAAAATAATATTGATATATTAAAAAAATATGAAGTATATTTATATACTGTTAAACAATTATCAGATAATAGTGTTATATCTTATATTTTAGATATATATAAATATTTAAAATATATAAAAAAAGATTATAATCAAACTACTAATAATGATATATATAATTATCTTAAATATTTAAGTAAAGACAAGTATAGTGTATATTCAGTAGCCAGAAAAATATCTTCTATAAAATTATTCTATAACTATTTAGATAATGAAGATATATACATATTAGAGGTAAACATAGAAAGACCAAGTTTCTATAAAAAATTACCAACAATATTATCTATTTATGAAGTGGATAAATTACTAGATATAAAATTAAATACGCCATATGATTATAGAAACAAAGCTATGTTAGAATTAATGTATGCAACAGGATTAAGAGTATCAGAATTAGTAAGTTTAACCAGTAACAATATTGATTTAGAAAGTAATATTGTTAGATGTTATGGTAAAGGAAACAAAGAAAGAATAGTTCCCATAGGTAGTGTTGCTTCCAAATACGTAAAATTATATTTAACAGAATATAGACAATCTCTACAAAAAAGAACTATTTGTGATAATCTGTTTTTAAATAATCATGGTAACCCCTTAACAAGACAAGGTTTCTTATTAATACTTAAAAATATTGCTAAAGAAAAAGGAATAGAAAAAAATATTACACCCCACATGTTAAGACATTCCTTCGCTACCCATTTATTAAATAATGGAGCTGATTTAAGAAGCATACAGTTAATGTTAGGACACTCAAATATTTCTACAACGCAAATATACACTAATGTTTCAAATGAAAAACTAATAGAAAATTATGAATTATTTCATCCAAGAAAATGAAAGAGAGGTAAAGCATGAATTTAAATAAAAATATATTTAGAGAATATGATATAAGAGGAATATATCCAAGTGAATTAAATGAAACAGTAGCATATTACGTAGGACTTGCTTATGGAACAAGATTAAAAGAAAAAGGAAAAGACACAACTGTTTTAGGATATGATAATAGAGTATCTTCTATGTCTTTAGCAAATTACATGGCAAATGGATTACTAGATGCCGGAGTAAATGTTAAAAATATTGGTCTAGTAACTACTCCAATGTGTTATTTTGCTGCTAATTATCTATACGTAAATGCCAGTATGATGATAACAGCAAGTCACAATCCTAAAGAATATAATGGATTTAAATTTTCATACAATGGCATACATAATGCTTATGGAAAAGATGTTACAGAATTATATGAAATGTTATTAACTGGTAAAGCTAAAAAAGCAGATAAAAGAGGAACAATAGAAAATATAAATATTGAAGATGAATATATCAAAATGATTCTTGATGATATTAGACTAGGAGACAGAAAAATTAAAGTAATATATGACTGTGGTAATGGAACAACATCTATAATTGCAGATAAAATATTTAATAAGTTAAATATAGAAAAAAAAGGAATATATAATATATCAGATGGCAATTTTCCAAATCACCAACCAGATCCAGCCGTTTCAGAAAATTTAAATGATTTAAGACAAGAAGTAGTCAATTATCAAGCCGATATTGGTATAGCCTTTGATGGTGACGGAGATAGAGTAGGATTCGTTGACGAAAAAGGAAGAATTATTCCTATTGAAGAATATATGATAATAATGTGGCGTGATATTTGTGACAGAGTAAGTAATCGTAAATGTCTATTTGATGTAAAATGTTCTAAAGCCTTAGAAGACGAATTACTTAAATTAGGAGTAGAACCAATATGTTATAGAACAGGAGGCACATATACTAGAGCCAAAATAGCCGAATTAAATATCCCCTTAGGAGGAGAATTATCTGGTCATATATGTTTTAGAGATAGATTTAAAGGATACGATGATGGAATATATAATGGCATAAGATTAATAGAATTATTAAGTAATACTGATAAAAATCTAAGTAGCCTGTCAGAAGGAATAAATAAGTATTATAATACCCCAGAAATAAAAATTGAAGTAACTGATACAAGCAAATTTATAATTGTAGACAAAATAAAAGAGTATGCCCAAAGTATGAATTATCAAATGTTAACAATAGATGGCGTAAAAGTAAAATTCCCAGATTGTTCTTCTGCTCTAGTAAGAGCCTCTAATACAACACCATGTATAACACTACGCTTTGAAGCAAAAACTCAAGAAAGACTTCAAGAAATATATAATGAATTTATAACAAAACTTAATGAAATAATAAAAGAACTTGCTTAAGTTCTTTATTTTTCTCTAAAACTATCACATATTGTTTCTTCTTTACACATACAATCATCATTATCACAATTACAAGTAATACTAACTTTCTCTAAAGTACAATAATCACAATCATTATGCTTACAAGATCTAACATCACATTTAATAGCTTTATTTGTTTCACAATCTTTTTTCATAATACCTCCATAATTAGTTTGTCCAAAATAAATACAAATATGTACTTAATTTAAACAAGCTAAGAAATAATGCATATTATATAATATGAAAGAAAGAGAAGGATCAAAAACGGAAACATTACTAGCTTTTATTCTAGGATATATATTAATAGATAATTTATCTAGTACAGAGCAAAATGCTTTAGGCAATTGGCTCATGTTAGTAGCCCAAACATTATGTACTAGTGGATCTTCTCATTTTAATAGAGACTGGAAAAATCATATAAATAGCAACAGTGATACAATAGATATGAGAAAAATATTAAAAACAACCGAAGAATCTTTAGATAAACTAAACAAGTTTCTACAATAATATATGCTTTACTAATAAAGTAATTTATGATAATATTTAATTGTGATATATATGAAAAACATTAATAAAATTGTATTAATTTTAGGGTCTTCTTCAGACATAGGAGAGTATTATGCTAATTATTATTCAAACTTAGGTTATGTAGTAGTACTTACATATAATAATTCTTATAAAGAAGTATTAAATTTATATACCAGTATTAAACAAAAAACAGAAGTTTCTATGTATAAAGTATCTACTAATATAGAAGAAGAAATTAAAAATTTATTTAAGAATATTATAGATAAATATGGAAATATAGATATAGTTATTAATCTAGTAGCAACATACAATGATAATTTAATTACAGAAAAAAATAAAAAAGACTTTATGAATGTAATAGATGTTAATATAGGAAGTGCTTATCTAATATGTAAATATTCTAAAATATATCTTAATAATAGTTTAATAATTAATATGTCTTCTACAGACGGAATAGATACTTATAACGAATATAATATAGATTATGCCGTATCAAAAAGTGGTATTATTACTTTAAATAAAGCAATGTCATTAATAGATAAAAGTAATAAATATTTATGTATAGCTCCCAATTGGATAAATACTAGAAGCACAAGAGAAATAGATAAAACATTTTTAAATAATGAATTAAAAAGAATAGGACAAACAAGACTTATTGAAATAAACGAATTAATTAATACTATTTCTGAAATAATTAATAATTTTGAAAGTGGAAGCTGTTATAGAATAGATGTAAAGGATGAAAAACTATGGACAAAATTAATTTAAGTATAATAAATAAATATGAAGCAAAATGTAGTCAAGTATATAAAGAATTAGAAAGTATATGTATGATTAATAGCAATAAAGTATTAAATGCATTTCACAAGCATAACATTAGCGAAAGTCATTTCTATTCTTCTACTGGCTACGGATATAATGATCTAGGAAGGGATGCCATTGAAGAAGTTTATGCTACAATATTTTCTGCAGAAGATGCTCTAGTAAGAAGTCAATTCATATCAGGAACACACGCCCTTACCATAGCCTTAAATGCAATGTTAAGACCAGGTGACATAATGTTATCTATAACAGGAAAACCTTATGATACATTAGATGAAGTAATAGGTATAAAACATAACGAAAGTTCCCTAATATCTTATCATGTTCAGTATAATGAAATAGATTTAATTAATAATGATTTTGACTATAATAAAATAGAAAAATTCTTAATTAACAACAAAGTAAAATTAATACACATTCAAAGAAGTAAAGGATATTCTACAAGAAAAAGTATTGATATAGATAAATTAGAAAATGTTATTAAATTTATAAGAAAAATAGATAAAAACGTCATTATCATGGTTGATAATTGTTACTGTGAATTTGTATCTACCAAAGAACCAATAGAAGTAGGAGCAAATATAGCCGTAGGATCTCTTATAAAAAATTTAGGTGGTGGAATAGCATCAAATGGAGCATATATTGTTGGAGATAAACGTTTAGTAAAACTATGTGCAGAAAGATTAAATGTTCCTGGTCAAGGAAAAGAAGTAGGACCATCATTGGAACAAAATAGAAACTTCTTAAAAGGATTATATTTAGCACCTTCAGTAGTTATGAATAGTTTAAAAGTATCAACTTTACTTAGTTATATAATGTCTTGCTATGGTTATGAAGTTGATCCAAAGTATAACGAAACAAAAGCAGACATTGTTTTAAATATTACTTTTAACGACCCAGAAAAACTAATAAAATTTTGCCAAATTGTACAATCATCTTCAGCAATTGATGCTAACTACGTCCCAATACCTACTGATATGCCTGGATATGATGATAAGATAATTATGGCAAGTGGTTCATTTACCCAAGGTTCTTCAATAGAAATGTCATGTGATGGACCAATAAGACCACCATACATGGCATACTTTCAAGGAAGCTTAACCTACGAATATGGAAAAATAATGATTATGAAAGTTATAAATGAAATGTTAGGAGAATAATAATGAATAAATTAGAAGAATTTAATTTAGAATTAAAAAAGAAAAAGATAGCTGTTATTGGGGTGGGTGTAAGTAATATTCCCTTACTTGACTATTTAAAAGACTTATCAGCTAATGTAACTATATTTGATAAAAAAGAAATAACAATCGATATGTCTAAATATAATTTTAAAGTATTTACTGGAAACGATTATTTAACTAACTTAAAAGGTTTTGATATAATTTTCCGATCACCAAGTTGCCTACCAACTACAAAAGAATTGGTAGAAGAAGCAAATAGGGGAGCATATATTACAACAGAAGTAGAAGAAGTTATTAGACTAACACCTGCTAAAGTAATTGGTATAACAGGATCTGATGGAAAAACTACTACCACAACATTAATAAGTAAAGTACTAGAAGCTAACAATTATCATGTTTTTCTTGGAGGTAATATAGGAGTACCATTATTCACTAAAATAAAAGATATGACTGAAGATGACATAGTAGTATTAGAACTATCTAGTTTCCAATTAATGAATATGCGCGTATCACCATCTATTTCAGTTATAACCAATATTTCTCCTAATCATTTAGATTATCACAAAGACTATCAAGAATATATTGACGCTAAAACTTGTATATATAAAAATAGCAATGGTATTTTAGTTTTAAATAAAGACAACGAAATTACAAGTAAATTAACTTCAACTAGAGAAATAAGATATTTTAGTAGATACCAAAAAACTAATTATTTCTACGTTTCAGATAATAACATATATTATAAAGATAAATTAATAATTAACACTAAAGATTTACACATAAGAGGAGTACATAATTACGAAAATGTCTGTGCATGCCTATCGGCTATAATAGATCTAATAGATTTAGATAAATCAATAGAAGTAATAAAAAAATTTAGTGGAGTAGAACATAGAATAGAATTTGTAAGAGAAATTAATGGTGTAAAATGGTATAATGACTCCGTATCATCCAGTCCAACAAGAACAATTGCCGGATTAAATTCATTTACAGAACCCATAGTATTAATAGCAGGAGGTTATGATAAAAATTTAGATTATACACCCCTAGCTAAGCCAATATTAGAGCATGTTAAACAATTAATACTATTTGGTAGTACCAAAGATAAAATATTAAATGCTGTTACTAAAGAAAAAACTAATGAGAATATAGAAATACACGTTTTAAACACCCTAGAAGAAGTAGTAAATAAAGCCAAAGAAGTATCTAACAAAGGTGATGTTGTATTATTCTCACCAGCAAGTGCTTCATTTGATTTGTTCAAAAATTTTGCAGACAGAGGTCTTCAATTTAAAGAACTAGTAAAAAAAATACCAGATTAACGGTATTTTTTTCTATATCCTGTACAAGTTAAAGTTTTAATCTTAACTTCTTTTTGTACATAATATCCATGACCAGATTTACTAGGATTTGCTAAAGCAACAGAACATTTATTAATATTACTATTAATTCCATAATATTCCATTAAATCTCTAGTCATATCATAATAAATTCTTACAGTTTCCTCATACTTTTCATATTCAATAGCACTAACAGCTTTCTCTATATAATAATTAAATAAAAGAGTAGCCATTTCTTCACTATATTCACTATTACTTAAACAATAAGCAATTTTAGGTCCAATCTTATCGTAATTAACAAGAATAGGTAAATATTTCTTGTTTTTTTGTAAATAATCATTTCTAAATTTTCTCAATGTATTTAAATAATAATTGTTATTATCAAACCCAAGAATATTACACATTATAGTAGTTATATAACATCCACTATTTCTATGTGTTCTAGAATTATCTATCATATTATCAATAGCGCTACTGCTTCTAGAATAAGCCTCACAATATGAACCACAACTTGGATCATCACCATAATATCTGTCTCTTTTTTTTCACAATAGTATTTACCATAACTATCAGCAGTACATGGATCTAAATAAGTACAACTAGCACAGCATTTACTCATAATTCCTCCTCATGGCACTATATTATATCACTAATTAAAAAATAATGCACTAAAAAAATACATATCATAGTTTAATACCTTGATATGTATTCCTTCTTTTCATTTCCTTATCTATATCATTCAATAATTGACATTTATCAATTAACCACCTAGGTTCTACCAAAGTTTCCTTATCAGGATCCGATGTAATCCTATTAATAACAATCTCCGGTCTTAATAATTCTAATTGTTTTATAACAATATCAATATATTCTTCTTTAGACAAAATTTTAAACCTTTCTTTTTTATACATCGTATCAATAACCGTATCTTTTATAATATATAACATATGAATTTTAATACCCTGTATATCTAACTTATTTAAATATCTAACAGTATCTAACATCATTTCTTCTGTTTCATAAGGTAACCCATTAATTATATGAACACAAACATTAATATTTCTCTTCCTAAGTTTAACAACCATATCCTCAAATTGTTTTAAACTATGACATCTATTTATAAGAATAGAAGTCTTTTCATGAATAGTTTGTAATCCCAATTCAATAGTTAAAAAAGTCCTCTTACTAAGTTCTTCAAGATAATCCAAACAATCCTCACTAATAGCATCACACCTAGTAGCAATATTAAGACCAATAACATCATCCTGTTTCAAAATACATTCGTACTTTTCTTTTAAAACATCCAAACTCGCATAAGTATTTGTTCTAGCTTGAAAATATCCAATATATTTACAAGGAATATGTTTTTTATTAACCACTTCTTTCATCTTCAAAAACTGTTCTTCTAAACTATCTTCCTTGTCTCCACCAAATTCACCACTTCCACTTTTAGAACAATAAATACATCCTCCATATCCAATACGTCCATCTAAATTAGGACAACTAAATCCACCATTTAAACTAACTTTAAATACTTTAATACCAAATTTATTTTTATAAAAATAATTTAAAGTATGATATCTTTTATTATCTAATGTATACTTAAACATAATATTTCACCCAATATAAGTATAACACAAAATATTGTATTAAATATAATTATATCGTATAATAACAAAATGTATATTATTAATTATTGATTATATATTAGTATTAAAGGATGTGTATTTATGGAATTACCAAAAAAAGGTTTTATATTACCAGATGGTATAATATTAGATTGCTTTGGAGAAAGACATTGCATAAGAGCATTAAGTTACATAAAGTATAACTGTCAAGAAGAATATGATAAAAGTATTTTTAATAATTCACCAGTAGATTATTTAATAATAGAGCGTGGAGCAATAAAATTAGACTTAAATAATCGTATATTTCATTTTTTCTATTCAGATGATGTTATGAATTCATATAAGAAAGATACTATTGAAATGCTAAAAAAAGAAGGCTATAACGAATTTATAGTTAATAACCCTCATAAAAATGTCCTTTCTTCCATAAGAACGTCCTTGTATGAACGATTAGGAATTGTTCCAGAACCGCCATTAACAAGGAAAAGATAAATTTATTCCACTGTAACAGACTTAGCCAAATTTCTTGGTTTATCAATGTCTGTTTTTCTTAATTTAGCCACATGATAAGAAATAAGCTGAAGCATAACAACAGTAAGAATAGGGTCAAGTAAAGGAATGCTTTTAGGAATTTTTATTAAAATATCATAAGTATCCTTATCTATTTCTAAGTCATCACGAGCAATAATAATAGAATAAGCACCTCTTGCCACAACTTCCTTTATATTACTAATAGTTTTATTTTTAATATTATCATTAGTAATAATAGAAATAACTATGGTATTATCACTAATAAGGGAAATAGTACCATGTTTAAGTTCACCAGCAGGATAAGCCTCTGAATGAATATAAGATATTTCTTTTAGTTTTAAACTTCCTTCAAGAGAAATAGCATAATCTATATTTCTTCCTAAAAAGAATATATTATCTTTGTCATATATCTGATTAGCAACTTCTAAATATTGTTCACCCTTGATAATATCATGAATCTGTTTAGATAAATTCTTATAATATGGTAATAGTTCTTGATAATCCTCATTGCTATTTTTAATAGCCAATAGTCCAAGAATATAAACTTGCATAGCATATACCTTTGTCGTAGCCACAGCTACTTCAATTCCACAATTAGTATATATTGTTTCATGAGCTTCCCTCGCAATAGAACTACCAAGAGCATTAACTATTGCTAAAGTTTTAGCACCTAAGTCACGTGCAATTCTAAGTGATGCCAACGTATCAGCTGTCTCACCAGATTGGCTAATAAAAATCACCAAATCATTCTCTTTTAAAAATAATTTTTTATATCTAAACTCACTAGCAAGACAAGTAATTACTTCTTTATCAGCATACTTTTCAATAAAATATGCTCCAACAAGTCCCGCATAGTAGGCACTACCACAACCAACAATATATATCTTATCATATTCTTTAATAGAAGGAATACTGTCAAGGTTATCTAACATATTAGTCCTAAATAATTGTTCTTCTTCATTAATTTCCTTTAACATATAATGAGAAAATCCCTGCTTATCATATTCATCAGTTTTATAATCAAAAGTATAAACACTCTTATTTACCAATTTATTATTGTTATATATCTTAACATCATCCTTAGTAACTACTCCAATATCATAGTTATCTAACAAATAATATCTATCAGTATAATTTTTCACAGCAGACATATCAGACACTATAAAGTTTTCATCATCACCAATTCCAATAATCAAAGGACTATCTTTTCTAATACAATAAATTTTATCTAATTCATCACTATTGATTATCAAAACAGCATAACTTCCCTCAAGAATGTTAGATACCCTAAAAATAGTATCTAAAGTATTCCCATTATCTTTATACATATCATCAAGTAAAGCAGCAATAACTTCACTATCAGTTTCACTATTAAAAACATAACCCTTTTTTATAAGATTGTTTTTGATAATTCCATAATTCTCTATAATTCCATTATGAACAATTGTAAATTTTCCTTGACAAAAAGGATGTGCATTATTCTCAGTAACACCACCATGTGTAGCCCATCTAGTGTGACCAATCCCCATATTTGCTTCATTATCTCTAATCTTTCCCTTCAAATTATTTATCTTACCAACAGCCTTTTCAATAGTAATATTACCATCATAATAGGCTATACCAGCCGAATCATATCCCCTATATTCTAATCTCTCTAATGTATTAATTATTTTCTTAGTGGCATCATTTTTACCAATATATCCTATAATTCCACACATAAAATCACTTCCTTTAATACTATTATATGACAAAATTCTACTTATTCAAAATAAAATTAATGTTATTTTACACAACAACAATTTAAAAAATAGTAAAAGTTTATAAAATCACAAGTAATTTTAAAAAAAGTACGAATAATATTATTGAAAGAATCAAATAAAAAGTATATCACGATTACCAGAATATAGAACTGTGTAAGATAAAAACCCGGTGAAACAGAAAAAATTAATTGCGAGATTAGTTATTATATTCAGATATTTTTATTTGCAAACCTCAATCTTTATTATAGACATTTTTTATATTTTTTAGTAAAATATATTTTGTTATAATTCTTTTTAAAGGAGGTAACACAATGTCATATATTAAAGGAACAATATCTAAAATTATCTATAGAAATAATTCTAATGGATACACTGTAGGTTTAATAAAAATTAAAGAAAGTGATGAAGAAGTAGGGAAGATTGAAACTTTCACAGGTGTGTTGCCAGAGTTTAATGAAAAAACAATCTATCAGTTGAATGGAACATTTACTACACATAATAAATATGGTTATCAGTTTCAAGTCGATAGTTTTGAAATAATATTACCTGAAAAAAAAGATGAATTGATAGACTTCTTATCTAGTGATCTATTTCCAATCGGTGAAAAAACTGCTAAAAAAATAGTGGGAGCCTTTGGAGAAGACACTATAGATGTGATATTAAATAATAAAGAAAAACTATCAGAAATACCAAGATTAGGTATTGAAAAAATTAATAAAATAAATAATATTTTAAAAGAATATCAAAGTACCTCTAATATAGTTTTAGAGTTAAATAGAATGGGATTTAATACCAAAGATTCATTAATGCTTTTAAATAAATATAAAGATAAAGTTATTCGTATTATTGATAATAATATATATGATTTAATTGATAATATAAATTTAAATTTTAAAGAGATTGATACGATAGCAATAAACAACAAATATGATTTATATGATGAAAGAAGGGTAGAAGCACTTATCATATTCTTATTAAATGAAATAACTTTTGAACAAGGTGATACATATTCCTTTTTTCAAGAAATATACAATTCTATTATAAAATACTTATCTGATTTAAAATCTGAAGATTTAGAATATTATTTACTTAAATTAAGCAAGCAAAAAAGAGTTGTTATAAAAAAAGAAAAGTATTATTTAAAAGAATTATATGAAGCAGAAGAATATATTGCAGATAGAATATATAGACTTAATAATATGGAAAGAAGAAAATTACCAAAATTAAAAGAGAAGATAAAAGAATTAGAACAAAAAATAGGAATAACTTATGACGAGTCACAAAAGAATGCTATTATAACTTCTTTAAATAATAACTTTACTATAACAACTGGAGGACCAGGAACAGGCAAAACTACTATTATCAAAGGAATAATCAGAATGCTTGTAGATACTTGTCATATTAGTCATCAGAATATTGCTCTATTAGCACCAACAGGAAGAGCAAGCCGAAAGCTCATGGAAGTATGTAATATACCTGCATATACAATACATAAATATCTAGGATGGGATAAAGATAACAATACATTTTCACATAATGAAATAAATGTATGTAAAGAAGAATATATAATCGTAGATGAGGCTAGTATGATAGATACAATGCTTATGTTTTCCTTATTAAAAGGAACAAGATTAGATTCTAAGTTTATTTTTATTGGTGATTATTATCAATTGCCTAGTGTATCGCAAGGACAAGTACTTAAAGATATGATAGATAGTGAAGTGCTAGATGTTATTAAACTTAATAATTTATATAGGCAAAAAGATGGTAATTATATTATTGACCTAGCTCATGAAATAAAAAACAAAGAATTATCTGATAATTTTCTTACCAAAAAAGAAGACTATAATTTTATTGAAGTTGATAACGATTACGTTTTAACTTCTATTAAAGATATAATCCTTAAAGCATTAGAAAAAGGATATAGAGAAAAAGATATTCAAGTTCTAGCTCCTATGTATAAAAGTCAAAATGGAATAGATAATCTAAACAAGATGCTCCAAGAAATATTTAATCCAAAAAGTAATGATAAAAATGAACTAACGGTAGGTAATAAAACATATCGTGAAGGAGATAAAGTATTAGAATTAGTAAATGATAGTGATAATTCTATATCCAATGGAGATTTAGGGTATATCATAAATATTACTAATAAAGAAAAAAATGGAAATAAAAAAAATGAAATTATCGTAGATTTTGATGGAAATATAGTATCGTTCTCGCCAGATAAATTTATCAATATTACACATGGCTATGCCATTAGTGTTCATAAAAGCCAAGGTGGAGAATTTAATATGGTAATTATACCTTTTGTTAATTCTTTCAAAAGAATGTTATATAATAAACTTATATATACTGCTGTTACTAGAGCCAAATCAAAACTAATTCTAATTGGATCTAGAGAAGCTTTCGTATATGGAGTTAACAATGATTATGTAAATAATAGAAAAACAACATTGAAAGAAATGCTAATAAAGAAATATGATTACCAAAGGAGTCAATAATGGAAAGAATATTAGAATTATTAAATAATTATATGAATAATGCTAAAATAAAATTAGATGAATTAGATAAAAATATTCAGTACAAAAATAAAATATTTGATTTGTTTAAATATATAAACTATTATGTTCATATACTAAGAAAAGACACTACTAAAGCTTGTATGTATTTAGAGGAAAATATAGAGACTATAAAGTCTTTATTAAGCGAAATAGATAATAAATCAATAAAAGATATTATTAATAATATTATTGAATGTAATTATTTATTAGAAAAAGATGATGATAATTATTATAAAGAATATTATATTAATAATATAAAAGAATATCATAAAATACTATTTGACATGATAAATGGTCTAAAATTATCTACAAATAGACAAAAGAAAGAACTTATTTATGAAAAATGTTATTATTATAAATTAAATATAATTATTAATTCTATAAATAAAAAGAAAAAAATAGATATAAAATACCTTTATTTTCTTAAAAATATATTTTGCAATGATAAGCAATTAAAATCTAAAGATATACTAAGTTTAATAGAATTATTAGATAATAATGTTATAAATAATGAAACAGAAAATAGTGCTTACACCTACCAAGAACTTAAACAAATATTTTCCATAGAAGCACCAGAAGTAACTGATGATAAAAATTTGAATTTTTATTTGCAAGGATATAAAGAAAAATTAAAACAAGGTATAAGTGCTCCAGAAATCATTAATGAAATAGAACAAGATAGTAATTTGACAGATGAAAATAAATTAACTATATATAAAAATATTATTAATTCATATTATCAAGAAATATTTATTATAAGAAGTCTTATTACAGAAGACATAAATTTAATATTAAAAAAAGATAGTGAAGAATATCAAGATATTGCATCAGTGTTAAAAGAAGAATTAAATAGAATATTAACAGAATTAAAAATATTTGAAACAATGTTAAATAATCGCACAAAAGAACCAGTTAGTGAAGATTCAAAAAAAATTGTTTTCTTCGTTGATGGTAATAACAAAAGTATATTTATAAAAGAATTAGAATCTCTATTAAAAACATACAAAAGTAAAGAAATATACAATGTATTGGATTCTTTTAATAGTTTTTTAAAAGGAGAAACTATTATTGGATTTGAACCATTTAATAATGGTTGTTTATCAGGATATGTAACAGGACTATGTAAATTTAAAAAAAATAAATTCAGAATAGTTATGTATAAATTAAAAGATAATAACTTTTTGATATTAGGAATATTCAAAAAACACGATCAAGTTGGTAGAGCAGATTATTCGAGATACTCTGACATGATAAAAAGAACTTCTAAAAAAGAAATGGAAAAATATCAAGAACACTTTGAAGAATATTACCTAGAAGATAAAGAATTATTCGATAATATTTTATCAAATATACTAGAAGATTTATCATTTAAGAAAAAGAAATAAGTATATATTTCTCATAATTGCCAATAATATTATTGGGTGATTGATTAATGAAAGTAAGAAGTGCCATTTCTTTTATGGCTTTAGGAGCTGGTAGCGTATTAGCGTACCAACAAGTAAAAAATGGAAACTTTGATAAAATGATGAAAAAGTTTAAAAAAGAAAAAAAGAGAGTCATTAAAGAAATGGAAGATATGGATTAATACAAGTTTGACTAACTTGTATTTTTTTTTGTTATAAAAAAGTAAAAAAGTGCAAAAAAAAGGTTGATTTTCATATAATTTTCTAGTATACTTATGAAGTGTGTGGCTGGCTTAGATATGCAAAGTTGCTGATACGCCCGGTAGAGTTGTTTAAATAAAACTAGGTAATCAGGTAATTTGCAAGGAGCAAGTCTATACTAGATATAGGCGAAGGGAGGACAAAAAAATGTCAAACACAAAGTTGAGAGTTAAACTTAAAGCTTATGAACATAGAACTTTAGATAAAGCATGTGCTAAGATAGTAGATACTGTCAAAAGAACTGGCGGAGAAATAAGTGGACCAGTACCACTTCCAACAGAAATTCAAAAGTACACAATCTTAAGAGCAGTTCACAAGTACAAAGACTCAAGAGAGCAATTTGAGATGAGAACTCACAAAAGATTAATTGACATCAACAATCCAAGTAAGGAAACAATAGATGCACTACAACATCTTGATTTACCTAGTGGAGTTGAAGTACAAATCAAAACAATGTAATAGGAGGAAAAAATGAAAGGAATCTTAGGTCGCAAGATCGGGATGACTAGTGTGTTTGCTACAAATGGAAAAATTACACCAGTAACTGTAATTGAAGTTGAACCAAATGTTGTTAGTCAAATAAAGACTAAAGAAAAAGACGGTTATGAAGCAATACAACTTGCAGCTTTTGATAAAAGAGAAAAGTTAAGTAACAAACCAGCAACTGGTCATCTAAAAAAAGCTAATACAACACCTAAGCGCTTCTTAAAAGAATTTAGAGGTGTTAATATTAGTGATTATCAACTAGGTCAAGTAATCGACGCTAGTATATTTACTGTAGGAGAAATGGTTGATGTAACCGGCACTTCTAAAGGTAAAGGATTCCAAGGTGTTATTAAACGTTGGAATCAATCACGTGGACCAATGGGACACGGTAGCCAATATCATCGTGGTGTTGGATCATTAGGAACACTTCTTCCAATGAGAGTTATTCCAGGAAAGAAAATGCCTGGACATATGGGTCATGAAAAAGTCACTATCCAAAATCTAGAAGTTATCAATATAGATTTAGAAAATAATGTTATCTTAATTAAAGGAAATGTTCCTGGACCAAAAAATTCATTAGTATTAATAAAATCTGCTGTTAAAAATAATGGTCGTATTAATGAAGTTGATGAATTAGTTTGTTATTTAGCCGATGAAAATCATGAAGAAATAACAGATGAAATGATCGAAGCAAATAATATTGATAATATTGACAGAGAAGAAACTAATGAAGATTCGTCATCACAAACAGAAAACGAAGTAGCTGAATAGCCTAAAGTAAATAAATATTGTGATGAAAGAGGAGGAAATAATGTCTAAATTAGATATACTTAATTTAAAAGGCGAAAAAGTCAAGGATACAAAATTAAATGATAACGTTTTTGGTGTTGAACCAAATGATAGTGTAATATATGATGCTGTAGTTTTATATAATGCATCTCAAAGACAAGGTACTCATTCAACAAAGACAAGAAGTGAAGTATCTGGTGGTGGAAGAAAACCATGGAGACAAAAAGGAACTGGTAATGCAAGACAAGGTAGTATCAGAGCTGTACAATGGCGTCATGGTGGAATAGCACATGGACCAAAACCAAGAGATTATTCAAAGAAAATGAACAAAAAAGAAAGAAGATTAGCTTTAAAATCAGCTTTATCATATAAAGCTAAAGACAAAGATATAATCTTATTAGAAAATATTAGCATGGAAACTAATAAGACAAAAGACATGCTAAACATCTTAAATACCCTAAATATTGCAGATTATAAATTACTATTGATAGTTAATGAATTAACAGACAATGTATGTTTATCAGCAAGAAACTTAGGAAATGTAAAAATAGTATTACCAACTGAAGTTAATACTTATGATGTAATGAATGCAGACAAATTAGTAATAACTATGGATGCATTACAAACTTTAGAGGAGGTGCTTACTCGTGAATAAGAAATATGATATTATTTATGCACCAATTATCACAGAAAAAACTGCTTCTTTAGCAAACGAAAATAAATATGCATTTAAGGTATCACCTAAAGCAAATAAAACAGAAATTAAACAAGCTATTGAAAGCATTTTTAAAGTAAAAGTTATGTCAATTACTACTTCTAACTCACATCCTAAGAAAAAAAGAGTCGGAAAATATACAGGTATGACTAACAAATATAAAAGAGCTATTGTTAAATTAGCTGAAGGACAATCAATTAATTTTGACTAGAAAAAGGAGGAAATAAAATGGCAATTAGAGTATACAAACCAATAACTAATGGTACAAGACAAAGAAGTGTCTTAAAAAGCGATGAAATTACTAAAACAACTCCTGAAAAAAGTCTAGTAGTTAAGTTAAATAAAACTGATGGTCGTAACAATCAAGGTAAAATAACTGTAAGACATCGTGGTGGAGGAGTTAAAAGAAAATATCGTCTTATTGACTTCAAAAGAAACAAAGATGGAATTCCAGCTTTAGTTGCAAGTATTGAATACGATCCAAACAGAAGTGCAAATATTGCTTTATTAAACTATAAAGATGGAGAAAAGAAATACATCATTGCACCAAAAGGATTAGAAGTTGGTAATGTTGTAGAATCTGGTGAAATGGTAGATATCAAAGTTGGAAATGCAATGCCAATTATGAATATACCTGTAGGTACTACAATTCACAATATAGAAATGAAACCTGGTAAAGGTGCACAAATAGCAAGAAGTGCCGGAGCAAGTGCTCAAATACTAGGTAGAGAAGACAAATATGTCTTAATTAGATTATCAAGTGGTGAAACAAGAAAAATTTTAGGAACTTGTAGAGCTACAATCGGAGTAGTAGGAAATGAAGATTATAACTTAGTAAAAATCGGTAAAGCCGGAAGAACAAGATATAAAGGAATCAGACCTACAGTTCGTGGTTCTGTTATGAACCCTAATGATCACCCACATGGTGGTGGAGAAGGCCGTGCACCAATTGGTAGAAGTGGTCCGATGACACCTTGGGGAAAACCAGCACTTGGTTACAAGACAAGAAAGAACAAGAAACAATCAACAAAATATATTGTTACTCGTCGTAATGGAAAATAAGGAAAGGAAGATAATAAATGGCAAGAAGCTTAAAAAAAGGACCATATGTCTTTGAAAGATTATTGAAAAAAGTAGAAAAACTTAATGAAACAGGAAAAAAAGAAGTTATTAAAACTTGGTCTCGTCGTTCTACTATCTATCCTGCTTTTATTGGACATACATTTGCAGTACATAACGGAAAAGAATTTATTCCTGTATATGTTACTGAAGATATGGTAGGACATAAACTTGGAGAATTTGCTTTAACTCGTAAATTCGGTGGACACGGCGCTAACAAAGTGAAATAGTAACTTATAATAAGGAGGACTATAATGAAAGATAAAGAAGCTAAAGCAGTAGCAAAAACAGTTAGAATAGCTCCAAGAAAAACAAGATTAATAATTAATTTAATTAGAGGTAAAAAAGTAAGTGATGCATATGCAATCCTATACAATCAACCTCAAAAGGCAGCTAGAGTTATTGAAAAAGTTTTAAAATCTGCTACAAGCAACGCAGTAAATAATTTAAATTTAAAAGAAGAAAATCTTTTCGTTAAAGAATGCTATGTTGATGAAGGGTTAGTAATTAAAAGGGCTAAAATGGATTCAAGAGGTCATGTAGGAAGAAAAGATCATAAAACAAGTCACATTACAATAGTTGTAAGTGAAAATATAACAGATTAAGTAAAGGAGGGTCTTAATGGGACAAAAAGTTAGTCCAGTAGGACTTAGAGTAGGTATCAATAAAGACTGGGAATCAGTTTGGTATGCAAATAATAAAGATTTTTCTAAGTATCTAAATAATGATGTTAAGATTCGTAAATTCTTATTTAAAAAATATAAGAGTGCAGGAATTAGTCAAATTATTATAGAAAGAAATTCAAAAAGAACAGAAGTATTTATTTATTCATCAAGACCAGGCTTAATTATTGGTCAAAGCGGTACTGAAATAGAAAAAGTAAAAAAAGAAGTATCTAAACTAGTTAATGAAAATATTCAAATTTCTGTCGTTGAAATTAAAAATCCTGATATGGTAGCACAATTAGTAGCAGACAATATAGCACATGCTATTGAAAATCGTGTATCATTCAGAGTAGCTCAAAAGAAGGCAATCAGAAACACAATGAAAGCTGGAGCAAAAGGTATCAAAACTTTAGTATCTGGTCGTTTAGGTGGAGCAGATATTGCTCGTGGAGAAGGTTATTCAGAAGGAACAATCCCATTACATACATTAAGAGCAAACATCGATTATGCTACATCAGAAGCTGACACTACATATGGTAAAATTGGTGTTAAAGTTTGGATATACAAAGGAGAAATCCTAGAAGACAAAAAGGGAGGTAATTCTCATGTTGATGCCAAAAAGAACTAAACATAGAAAAACTTTCCGTATCAGATACGATGGAAAAGCAAAAGGTAATACAGAATTACATTTTGGTGAATATGGATTAATGGCAAAGGAAGGTGCTTGGATTACAGCAAATCAAATCGAAGCAGCTCGTATAGCTATGACTAGATATATGAAAAGAGGAGGAAAAGTTTGGATCAATATTTTCCCTAACTTATCCTTAACTAAAAAACCTTTAGAAACAAGACAAGGTAAAGGTAAAGGTAATCCAGAAGTTTGGGTTGCAGTTGTAAAAGAAGGCAAAATTATGTTTGAAATAGCTGATGTAAGTGAAGAAGTTGCAAGAGAAGCTCTAAGACTTGCCTCACATAAATTACCTATTAAAACAAAATTTGTTAAGAAAGAAAGTGGTGAAAAATAATGAAAGCTAATGAAATTAGAAAGTTATCCACTGAAGAAATTAATACAAAAATAAATGAGAGTAAAGAAGAATTATTCAATTTAAGAATGAAACAAGCAACAGGGTCTTTAGAAAAGCCATCAAGAATTAGAGAATTAAGAAAGCAAGTTGCTAGAATGAAAACTATTCTTAAAGAAAGAGAATTGGATGGTAAGGAGTAAGAATATGCAAGAGAAAAAGAAACGTGAATTAATTGGCGTTGTCGTAAGTGATAAAGCAGACAAAACAATAACAGTTAAAGTTGAAACTTACAAAAAAGATCCACTATACAATAAAAGAGTTAAATATTCTAAAAAATATACAGCTCATGACGAAAATAATACTGCAAAAGTAGGAGATAAGGTTCGTCTAGTTGCAACTAGACCATTATCAAAAACTAAAAGATACGAATTAGCTGAAATTATTGAGAAAGCTATTATCCTTTAGTTTGGAAGGAGGAAAAAAATATGGTACAACAAGAAACACGCTTAAAAGTTGCGGATAACTCAGGAGCTCGTGAACTATTAGTAATAAGAGTTCTTGGTGGAAGTAAAGTAAAAACAGCCAATATCGGTGATATCGTTGTTGGAACTGTAAAGAAAGCTACTCCTAATGGTAATATTAAAAAAGGTAAAGTTGTAAAAGCCGTAGTTGTTAGGAGTAAATTCGGAGTAAGAAGAGATGACGGAAGTTATATTAAATTTGACGATAATGCTTGCATTATAATTAAAGAAGATAAAACTCCTGTTGGAACTCGTGTTTTGGGTCCTGTGGCACGTGAACTTAGAGATAAAGGATTTACAAAAATCGTAAGTTTGGCTAAAGAAGTGCTATAAGCCTATTAAAAGGAGGATAACATGAAACTAAAAAAAGGTGATAAAGTGGTAGTAATCGCCGGAAGTAATAAAGGTAAAGAAGGTATAATTACTAAAGTATTAGATGAAAAAGTTATCATTGAAGGTGTAAATTTACGTAAGAAACATTTAAAACCTAAAAATAATAATGGAACTGGTGAAATTATAGAACAAGAAGCACCTATTCATGCATCTAATGTAATGATAATTGATCCTAAAACAAAAAAACCTACAAAGATTAAAAAAGTAATCGATGAAAAAGGTAAAAAAATTAGAATTTCAAAAAAATCTAATGAAAAGATAGACTAATTTGGAAGGAGGGTGGACAATGAACCGCCTAGAAGAAAAATATAAGAAAGAAGTTGTTCCAAGTTTAATGGGAAAATATAACTACAGAACAGTTATGTTAGTTCCAAAAATTGAAAAAATCGTTGTTAATATGGGAGTAGGAGATGCACTAGCAAATTCAAAAAACCTAGAAGCAGCCGTTTCCGATTTAGCAAAGATTACTGGTTTAAAGCCAATAGAAACAAAAGCAAAAAAATCAATTGCAGCCTTTAAAGTAAGAGAAGGACACAAAATTGGTTGTAAAGTAACTCTAAGAGGAAAAAGAATGTATGAGTTTCTTGATAAATTGATATCAATCGGTCTTCCTCGTGTAAGAGACTTTAGAGGACTATCTTCAAAGAGTTTTGATGGAAGAGGAAATTATACAATTGGTATTAAAGAACAATTAATATTCCCTGAAATCAATTTTGATGAAGTTGAAAAAGTAAGAGGTATGGATATAGTAATCGTAACTACCGCTAAAAATAATGAAGAAGCTTTTGAACTATTAAAAGAACTTGGAGTTCCTTTTAGGAAATAAGGAGGAAACAATGGCAAAAAAATCAATGATTGTTAAATCACAAAGAGAACCAAAATTTGAAGTAAGAAAATATACTCGTTGTTCAATATGTGGACGTCCACATGCTGTAATGAAAAAATTTGGAATTTGCCGTATTTGTTTTAGAGAATTAGCTTATAAAGGACAAATACCAGGCGTAAAAAAATCAAGTTGGTAAGACTTGAAATCTAGTTAACTAGAAATAAAGAAGGAGGGAATCAGATGACAGATCCAATTGCTGATATGCTTACAAGAATTCGTAATGCAAATCAAATGCGTAATAAAGAAGTATCTATGCCTACTTCAAAAATGAAAGTAGAAATAGCTAAGATCTTAGAAAATGAAGGATTTATTGAAGGATTCAATGTAAAAGACAATACATTAACATTAACTTTAAAATATGCTGAAAACAAAGAAAGAGTAATTACTGGATTAAAAAGAATTTCAAAACCAGGTCTTAGAGTTTATGCTGGGGCCTCAGAAATACCTAAAGTATTAAATGGTTTAGGAATTGCAATAATCTCTACACCAAAAGGAGTTATGACTGATAAATTAGCTCGTAAAAATAATGTTGGTGGAGAAGTAATTGCTTACATATGGTAGAAGGTGAACTATGAGTCGTATTGGAAAAAGAGTTTTAACTATACCAAATAATGTTAATGTTTCAGTAGAAAATAATGTTGTAACTGTATCTGGACCTAAAGGTACATTAAACTTAGATTTAATTAAAACAATACAAGTTAATGTAAATGGGACTGAATTAACAGTAGAAAAATTAAAAGATGATAAATTTACAAACCAAATGCATGGAACAACTAATGCTAACATAGCAAATATGTTAACAGGAGTTAGTGAAGGATACAAAAAAGGACTTGAATGTATCGGTGTAGGATATCGTTTCAGTGTACAAGGAAACACAATTACTATCCAAGCTGGTTATTCACATCCAATAAAGATGGAAATTCCTAAGGGATTAACTGTAAATTCAATTAGTAACACAGAAATAGAAGTATGTGGAGCTGACAAATGTTTGGTTGGTGAATTTGCTGCTAATATCCGTAAAGTAAGAGAACCAGAACCATATAAAGGAAAAGGAATCCGTTATAAAGGTGAACATGTTCGTCGTAAAGAAGGAAAAAAAGCATCTAAATAATAAGTGAAGGAGATTCTTATGATAAAGAAAGTTTCAAGAAATGAGATGCGTTTAGAAAGACATAAAAGAATAAGAAAAACACTTTCAGGAACTGCTGAAAGACCTAGACTTAATGTCTTCAGATCAAACGCAAATATTACAGCTCAAATCATCGATGATGAAAAAGGTGTTACTTTAGTAAGCGCTTCTACATTAGAAAAAGATCTAAAGATTGTTAATGGGGGAAATATTGAAGCAGCCAAAATCATCGGACAAGAGATTGCAAAAAGAGCAAAAAAAGCAAAAATTACGCAAGTAGTATTTGATAGAGGTGGATACCTATATCATGGACGTGTTAAAGCACTTGCTGATGCAGCACGCGAAAGCGGACTAGAATTCTAATAAGGAGGATGTTATGGACGAAAATAAAAACGAATCACACGTTAATACTGAAAAAGTTACAAAGTTCAAGAAAAATGACAAAAAAAATAACAGAAGACCAAAAAGAACTTTTGATAAACCAAAAAGTGATTTAGAAGATAAAGTTATTTGTATTAACAGAGTAACTAAAGTAGTTAAAGGTGGACGTCAATTTCGTTTTTCAGCTACCGTTGTAGTTGGAAATAGAAAAGGCAAAGTTGGTATAGGAACAGGAAAAGCCAAAGAAATGCCAGATGCAGTAAAGAAAGCTACACAAGCAGCAACTAAAAATTTAGTAAATGTTGAATTAATAGATAATCGTACAATTTCACATGAAATTATAGTAAAAGAAGGAGCTGTTAGAGTTATGTTAAAACCAGCTGCTGAAGGTACTGGAGTTATAGCTGGTGGACCAGTTAGAGATGTACTTGAATTAGCAGGTGTTAAAGATGTACTATCTAAGAATTTAGGTTCAAGTACAAAAATTAACATGGCTAGAGCCACTTTAAAATGTTTAGCAAATCAAAAATCACCAAGCCACGTTGCAAAATTAAGAGGTCGCTCAGTAGAGGAGATTTTAGGATAATGAAATTAAATGAATTAAGATATAATGAATTTTCTACAAATTCAAAATCTAGAAAAAGAGTAGGCCGTGGACCTGGTTCAGGTAATGGTAAAACAAGTGGTAAAGGTGAAAAAGGACAAAACGCTAGAAGTGGTGGAGGTGTAAGATTAGGATTTGAAGGTGGACAATTACCATTATTCAGAAGACTATCAAAAAGAGGATTCAACAACTATAATTTTAGAACTAATTACGCAGTAATTAATTTATCAGACTTAGAAAAGTTTGCTGATGGAACAGAAGTTACACCAGAATTATTAATAGAAAATGGTATAATAAAAAAACAATTAGATGGTATTAAAGTGTTAGGACACGGAACACTTACTAAAAAGCTAAATGTAAAAGCTAACAAGTTCTCAACGACTGCAAAAGAAAAAATAGAAGCTATTGGTGGAACAACAGAGGTGATCTAATGTTTAAATCATTAAAGCTTTTGTTTAATAAAAAAAATAAAGATATAAGAAAAAGAATATTATTTACGTTAGGTTGTTTATTTGTATTTATAATAGGTACAACTATTCCAGTACCAGGAACACAAGGAGCATTATCAGGACTTGGAATATGGGAATTATATAACTCAATTACCGGTGGTGCATTAAAGAATTTTTCTATATTTGCACTTGGAGTAATGCCCTATATATCTGCTTCCATTATTACTGGAATATTACAAATGGATATAATACCATATTTTACCGAATTAAAAGACTCAGGACCTGCCGGTAGACAAAAAATTAATCAAATAAATAGATATTTAGGTATTGCCTTAGCATTCCTACAAGGATTTGCAATGTCATTTGCTTTCATTAAAGGAGCCGGAGCTCTAACTTATCTAAAAACAGCATTAATATTAACTGCAGGTACAGCTTTCTTGTTATGGTTAGGAGACCAAATAACACAAAAAGGAATAGGTAATGGAATAAGTTTATTAATTATGGCAGGTATAATTGCAACAATACCGAACATGTTTATCGAAACATTCCAAGCACTAATTCTTGAAAGAACTGGTTCATTGTTTATTGGAATATTATCTTTTGTGTTATTCGTATTATTCTATATCATCATCATTGTAGGTATAGTATATATTGAAAAATCAGAAAGAAGAATACCAATTCAATATGCTAATCAAACAACAAGTGCATATGGAAATAGACAAAATTATATTCCATTTAAATTAAATTCAGCAAGTGTTATGCCAGTAATACTCTCTTCAGTATTATTTTCAATACCAGCATTTATAGCAGGACTTATGAGTCCAGACAAACCATTTGCTAAATTTGTAACTAAGTACATAGATTATAAAACACCCGTAGGATTTACATTATACATTATATTTATAATAGTATTCTGTTATTTCTACACATTCCTACAAATAAACCCAGAAGAGTTATCTAAAAACCTTAATAAACAAGGAGGATATATTCCAGGTATAAGACCAGGAAAAGAAACTAAAGATTATATAAGTATGATTTTAGGTAGAATTACTTTTGTCGGAGCTATCAGTATTGCTATAATAGCAGGACTTCCTATAATATTTTCAAGTTTTATAGATATAGGATTACCAGCTAGTGCAAGTATTGGTGGAACAGGAATATTAATTGTAATTGGGGTAGCATTAGAAACTTATAATCAACTAGAAAGTAGTTTAATAAATAGAAATTATAAAGGCGGTAGATAAATTGAAGAATATTATATTTATTGCCCCACCAGCTGCAGGTAAGGGGACACAAGCTAAGTTTATTAGTAAGGAATATAATATTCCTCATATCGCAACCGGAGATTTATTAAGAGAAGAAATAGAAAAAAATACAGAAATAGGTATCCAAATAAAAGAAGATATGGATAAAGGTAATTTAGTAAGTGATTCCATTTTAGAATCAATTCTAAAAAATAAGTTATCTACCTGTAAAAACGGATTTATTTTAGATGGATATCCTAGAAACATATCTCAAGCCAAAATACTAGAAGAAATATTAAAAGAATTAAATCAAAATCTAGGAGTAGTAATATACTTAGATATAGATAAAAAGTTAGCCCTAAATAGAGCATTAGGAAGAATAACTTGTCCTAAATGTGGAGCTTCCTTTAATGAGATAATTGAAAATTCTAAACCCAAAAATATTGGGATATGTGATTACTGCAATAGTACTTTAGTAAAAAGAAATGATGATAATGAAGAATCTTTCTTAAATAGATTTGATACTTATCTAAATAAAACTAAAGAACTAATAGATTATTATAATGATTTAGGAGTATTAAGAACTATAAAAATAGATGATAATTCTACTCCAAAGTCAGATTATAAAAAAATTAAGGAGATATTAGAAAATGATTAATATAAAATCAGATTATGAAATATCACTTATGAAAATAGCTGGTAATATAGTTTACCAAACCCACCAATATTTAAAGCCATATATAAAACCGGGAATAACCACTAAAGAATTAGATAAGTTAGCATATGACTTTATAATAAGTAAAGATGCTACACCATCATTTCTTAATTATAATGGTTTTCCTGGAACAATATGTACTTCTATAAATGAAGAAGTAGTACATGGTATACCATCCAATAGAAAACTAAAGAATGGTGATATAATTGGAATAGATATTGGAGCATGTTATCATGGATATCATGGTGATTCAGCTTGGTCTTATCCTGTTGGAAATGTTAGCAAGGAAGTAAGTTATTTATTAGAACATACAGAAAAAGCCTTATATGAAGGATTAAAACAAGCTAAACCAGGTAATCACATAGGTGACATATCAAATGCTATTGAATGTTATGCAAAAAAGCATAATTTAGGAATAGTAAAAGAATTAGTAGGGCATGGAGTAGGAAGTAAACTACACGAAAGCCCAGATGTACCTAACTATGGAAAAAAAGGTACAGGACCACTATTAACAGAAGGAATGACTATAGCCGTTGAACCTATGTTAAATTTAGGAACACCTAAAATATATATATTAGAGGATGATTGGACTATAGTAACAAGAGACAATAAGCCTTCTGCTCACTTTGAACATAGTATTGTCATAACCAAAGATGGTTATAAAATTTTAACAGGAGATGATAATTTTGAGTAAAAATGATATAATAGAAGCCCAAGGAAAAGTAGTAGAACTATTGAGGGGTGGTTCATTTAAAGTTGAACTCGAAGGCGGCCACATTATTGAAGCTCATGTTTCTGGTAAAATGCGTGTAAATAATATACGTATCTTACCAGGCGATACAGTGGTTGTAGAATTATCACCATATGATTTAACACATGGGCGAATTACTTATAATAAAAAGTAAAATAGGAGGATAAATTATGAAAGTAAAAGCTTCAGTAAAACCTATCTGCGCCAAATGTAAAGTAATTAAGCGTAAAGGAAAAGTAATGATAATTTGTGAAAATCCAAAACACAAGCAAAAACAAGGTTAATTTAGGAGGAAAGAATGGCAAGAATTAAAGGTATTGATATACCAAATGAAAAAAGAGTCGAAATTGCATTAACTTACATTTATGGTATTGGAAGAAGTTTATCAAATACAATTCTTAAAGATGCAAATGTCGATAAAAACAAAAAAGCTAAAGACTTAACTGAAGAAGAAATATCTAGAATAAGAAAAGAAGTTGAAAAATATCCAGTTGAAGGTGACTTAAGGAGAGAAGTTAACATGAATATCAAAACAAAAATGGAAATCAACTCTTATGAAGGAACTAGACATAAAAAGAATTTACCAGTTAGAGGTCAAAGAACAAACAGAAATGCTAGAACTCGTAAAGGTAAAGGTAAAGTTGTAGCTAATAAGAAAAAATAGTTAATAAGGAGGATTTTATATGGGATCATATAATGCTAGAAAAAGAAAAGTTAAAAAAACTGTTCCTACTGGCCAAGTCCACATTCAATCAACATTTAACAATACAATAATCACTGTAACTGGCTTAGATGGTAATGTTATAAGTTGGGCTTCTGCTGGAACACTAGGAATTAAAGGAAGTAAAAAATCAACTCCATATGCTGCAGGAATGGCTGCAGAAAAAGCAGCAAAAGTTGCTTACGATATGGGAATGAGAACAGTTGATGTATTTGTAAAAGGATTAGGTGCTGGAAGAGAAACAGCCATCAGATCTTTAGCTACTGTTGGATTAGAAGTAAAAACAATTACTGATGTAACACCAATTCCACATAACGGATGCCGTCCACCAAAAAGACGCCGTCCATAAAAAGAAGGGAGAAATAATTGTGTTAAAATTTGAAAAACCAGAATATAAAGTAAAAGAATATCAAAAAGATAATTTTTATGGAAAATTTGAAATTGAACCATTAGAAAGAGGATTTGGAACAACTTTAGGTAATGCTTTAAGAAGAGTAATGTTATCAAGTTTACCTGGAGATGCAATTACGAGTATTAAAATAGATGGAGTAGCACATGAATTTCAAAAACTAGATGGAGTAATTGAAGATGTAACAGCTATCGTTTTAAATGTAAAAAGCATAGTATTAAAAAATCATTCAGATGATTATGATAAAATACTTAGAGTATCAGCCGTAGGACCATGTGTTGTTACTGCAGGTGACATTGAAAAAGATGCTGATATAGAAATATTTAATCCAGAACAAGTAATTGCTACACTAGCTGAAGGTGGTTCATTCAATATGGAAATGACTATTGCAAATGGTAGAGGATATACTAGAAGTGAAGAAAACAAAGAAACATTCAAAAATAACAAAATGAATGTTATAGCTGTAGATAGTTTATATTCACCAATTGAAAGAATTAACTATGAAGTTGAAAGTGCAAGAGTAGGTCAAAACAATAACTTTGATAAATTAATATTAGAAGTATGGACAAACGGTTCTATTACTCCAGAAGAAGCTATCTCATTAGCAAGTAGAATATTAATTGAACATTTCCAAATATTAGCAGAATTAAATGAAATAGCTGATGAAACAGGATTAATGACTTCAAAAGTAGAAGATCCTAGCTTAAAAATATTAGAAACTTCAATAGATGACCTAGATTTCTCAGTAAGAGCATATAACTGTTTAAAAAGAGCAGGAATTCTTACACTTCGTGATTTAGTTGATAAGACAGAAAATGAAATGATGAAAATTAGAAACTTAGGAAAGAAATCATTAAAAGAAGTAATTGATAAAGTAAAAGAAATGGGTCTAAACTTCAAAAACGAAGACTAATTAAGGAGGAAAATAATGGCATACAGAAAATTAGGTAGAAATACTAAACAAAGAAGAAGTATGTTAGCAACTTTAACAAAGCAATTAATATTAAACGAAAGAATAATAACTACTGAAACAAGAGCAAAAGAAGTTAGAAAAAGCTTTGATAAAATGGTTACATATGGAAAAAATGGTTCTTTAGTATCTCGTAGATTAGCCTTAGCTTTCTTACATAATGATAAAGAATGTGTTAATAAAGTATTTAATGAATTAGCACCTCGTTATAAAGAAAGAAATGGTGGATATACTAGAATCATTAAATATAAAGAAAGAAAAGGAGATAACGCATTACTTGTTATCTTAGAATTAGTATAAGGTAAGTTTAATACTTATCTTTTTTATATAACAAAAAAATCACCTTAATTGGTGATTTTTAATTTATCATTTTCTACATCAATAGTAATTGTACTATTATACATAATCTTATCTTCAATAATCATATTTGCTATCATAGTTTCAACATTTCTACTGACATATCTCTTAATTGGCCTAGCACCATAAATTTCATTATAAGAATTATCAATTATATACTTTCTAGCATTGTCTGTAAGATTAATTTTAATTCTTTTATCTTGAAGTCTTAATTCAATATCATGAATTAATTTATCAAGAATAGTATAAACAACATCTTTAGATAATGAATTAAATATTATAATTTCATCTATTCTATTTAAAAATTCTGGTCTAAAAGTATGTTTTAATTCTTGCATAACCATTTCATCTGAATTACTATTATTTTCTAGAATATATTCACTGCCTAAATTAGAAGTCATTATAATAATAGTATTTTTAAAATCTACTGTTCTACCTTGACTATCAGTAATTCTACCATCATCAAGTATTTGAAGTAATATATTAAAGACATCTTTATGAGCTTTTTCTATTTCATCAAATAAAACAATACTATAAGGGTTTCTTCTAACCGCTTCAGTTAACTGTCCTCCATCATCATATCCAACATATCCTGGAGGAGAACCAATAAGTCTTGCTACAGAATGACTTTCCATATATTCAGACATATCAATTCTAATCATATGTTTTTCATTATCAAATAATTCATAAGCAAGCGTTCTAGCAACTTCTGTCTTACCAACACCAGTAGGCCCCAAGAAGATAAATGAACCAATTGGTCTATTAGGATCTTTAATACCAGCTCTAGCTCTCTTTATAGCATCACTAACTAAATGTAGCGCCTTATCTTGACCCATAACCCTTTTTTTCATATTACTTTCCAAATTTAAAAGTTTATCCTTTTCAGAACCAACCAACTTACTAACAGGAATATTCGTCCACCTAGATATAATTTGAGCAACACTCTCTTCATCAACAGTATCACTCAATATATCAGAAACATTTTCTTTTTGCAAAGTATCAAGTTCTTTTTGAAGAGCAGGTATAACACCATGACGCAATTTAGCAGAAGTTTCTAAATCATAATTATTTTCTGCTCTTTCAAGTTCAAATTGCGCTCTATCTAATTCTTCCTTTTTCTTACTAATTAAAGCATTTTGCTTTTTCTCCATATCCCATTTATTATTAAGATCATTAGCTTTATTTTTAAGTTCAGCAAGATTATTATCTATCTCAATAACTCTATTTTTAGAAATATCATCTTTTTCCTTTTTTAAAGCTTCTTTTTCAATTTCAAGTTGCATAATACTTCTATTTAAATTATCTAATTCTACAGGTACAGATTCCATTTGTACCTTAATCGTAGCACATGCTTCATCAATTAAATCTATAGCTTTATCAGGTAAAAATCTATTTGTAATATATCTATCAGATAATGTTGCAGCAGCTACTAAAGCCTTATCTTTAATATTTACACCATGAAACACTTCAAATCTAGATTTAAGCCCTCTTAGAATAGTAATAGTGTCCATTACTGTAGGTTCAGATACCTGTACTTTTTGAAATCTTCTTTCAAGAGCACCATCTTTTTCAATATATTTCCTATATTCATTTAAAGTTGTAGCTCCTATACAATGTATCTCACCACGTGCAAGCATTGGCTTAAGCATATTACCAGCATCCATAGCCCCTTCGACAGCACCAGCGCCTACAATCATGTGTATCTCATCAATAAACATAATTATTTCACCATTAGATTCTTTAATTTCCTTTAATACTGCTTTAAGTCTCTCTTCAAATTCACCACGGTATTTGGCACCAGCCACCAAAGCACCCATATCTAGTTCCCAAATCTTTTTATCTTTTAAACTAGTAGGTACATCACCCTTAATAATACGCATTGCAAGTCCTTCAACAATAGCCGTCTTACCAACACCAGGTTCACCAATAAGAACAGGATTATTCTTAGTTTTTCTAGATAAAATTCTAGTAATATTTCTAATCTCCTCATCCCTTCCAATTACAGGATCAACTTTACCATTGCGAACAGATTCAGTAATATCACGACCATACTTCTTTAAAACATCTTTCAATGATTCTTCATATTCTGGATTCATATCTTATCCCTCCTTTAACTATTTATAATTATAGCACAAAATTAGCAAATGTCAATAGAGATTGCTAAAATCAACTAATGCAATAGAAAAACATTTAGAAAAGAATTAAATTAATAATAGTAATGATAGTGCAAATATAGCACATCCAAATGTACCTAGAATACAAGATAAAAGAATAAGAATGATGATATTTAAAAAAATATAAAGGAAAAATATAGGAATTGTAGTTAACATAGCACCACAATTAGCCTTTGAAGTAATAACCAAGAAAATCAGTTGGATTTATAATCTAGATTAATTTATATTAATAAAAATTTTGTTGTTAAAATTTATATATTGTTATATACTTAAATAGAGGTATAATAATGAAAGTTAATATTTATGATTTTGATAAAACAATATATGATGGAGATAGTGGGTATGACTTCTATAAATATATGTTAAGAAGAAGACCATTTTTGGTATTTCCTAATATATTAAAAAGTATTCCTACAGGAATAAAAATATTATTTAAAAAAGGAACTACTCGAGATATAAAAGATAAATTATTTTATTTCTTAAAAGATGTTAAAGATTTAGATAAATATGTAAAAGATTTTTGGGATGAAAATGAACATAAAATAAAAAAATGGTATATAGAACAAAAAGAAGAAAATGATGTTATTATAACAGCTAATTATGAATTTTTAATAAGAGAAATATGCAATAGATTAAATATTAAAAATTTAATAGCAACAGAATATGATTTTAAAGAAAACAAAATAAAAGGAATTCATTCTAGAGGAGAAAATAAAATAACATTATTCAAAAGTCTTTATCCAAACTATGAAGTAGGAAAAACTTATAGTGATAGTATGATAGATAAACCATTATTAGAAATTGGTAATCCTGGATACTTAGTAAAGGGTAATGAATTAATTGAATATAAAAAATAGAGGCAATATGAAAATTGAAAAATATGAATCAATAAATAATGGACAATATAAAATATATTTAAGTGATGGTACTATTCTAAAAATAAACTCAGATGTAATAATAAATAATAATTTATTATATAAAAAAGAAATAGATAATACTTTATTAAATAAAATATTAAAAGAAAATGATAATGCAAATATTTATAATAAATGTGTTAAATATATTAGTGTTAGATTAAGAAGTAAAAAAGAAATAATAGATTATTTAAAAAAATTAAATATAGATAATACTGCAGATATAATTGATAAATTAACTAAAAATAATTTAATAAATGATGAAGTATTTACTAAAGCTTTTATTAAAGACAAAATAAATTTTACTTCATATGGTCCATATAGAATAAGACAAGAATTAAATAAATATAATATTGATAATGAAATAATAGATAAATATATAAATGATATAGATGAAGAAATACTTATAGATAAGGTAGATAAACAAATAAATAAAATGATTAAAAGTAATAGAAAATATTCTGGTAATATCTTAAAATCTAAAATATATAATAATTTATATAATAATGGCTTTGATAAAGATATGATAATTAATGTATTAAATAACTATAATTTTTAGGTATAATTTACTTTTTTTGGCATATATTACTAATGGTGATAATATGAAAAAACTAAAATATATAGTAGTATCCTTAGCAGTATTTTTATTAATGGGATGCACCATGTCTAATACCCCAACTTCAAAAGTAGAAGACTTATTTTCAAAGTATCAAACTTTAGATAATGATATTAAGTCTGATATTAAAGAAGTATTAAAAGAACAAAATTTAACTGATACACAAGTAGAAAGATATAAAAAATTATTAGAAGATCAATATAGAAACTTAACTTATGAAATAAAAAATGAAAAAATAGATGGTGATCATGCTATTGTAACAGTACAAATAGAAGTAATAGATTATAAGAAAAGTATATCAGATTTAACATATGATAGTACTAAATATACTAAAGAAAGTTATGATGATGCTAAATTAGATTTATTAGAAAAAACTAAAGATAAAGTTACTTATACCTTAGAATTAGGTGTAACAAAAGATAAAAACAACAATTGGCGCTTAGATAGTTTATCTAATGCTGATATTAAAAAAATACAAGGAATGTACTAAATTTATTTAGTACTTTTTTATTTACCATAATTTTGATATAATTTAATTAAGGAGAGTATATGAAAAGAGAAAGTTCAAGAGCAGTTATAATTGATAATAATAGAGTGCTAACTATGTTTAGAAGAAAGATTGATGAAGCAGAAAATAAGAATGAATATTATGCTATCCCAGGTGGAGGTATTGAAGAGAATGAAACAATGGAAAAAACTGTAGTTAGAGAACTACAGGAAGAATTAAATGTTAAAATTAAAATATTAGGTTATTTAGGTAAAGTTGAAAAAGAAAAAGATATAGAAAACTATTTTCATTGTGAAATAATAGAAGGAACGCCACGTCTAGGTGGAGAAGAATTAGAAATAATGACTGATAGTAATTACTATGAACCAATGTACATGGATATTGATGAATTAAAAAATAAAAACTTTCAAAGAATGGATGTAGTAAATAAAGCAATAAATAAGAAATATGAGTAGTGAAAATAGGAATTAATATTATATTGTAGGAGTATATGATATAATATAAATATATATTAAGGATGGAGTCAAAATGGAATTATTTAGAAAAAATAGAGCACATGAATTATCAAAAACTATTCAAAAATTATTTGATACAGAAGGATTTTATGAAGAACTACTAAAATATAATAGCCAAATGGATTCTTTCTATAATAATTTGGGGATGATTATAGAATACTACATAATTACAAGAGATAAAAAAATGCATACAGTAGAAGAATTAATGAATTTAATATCAAATCTATATAATGAGTGGAAAGAAAAATATAAAGAAAATGCAATGAATAAAGGTTTTTTAACACATTCCTGTAATGGATTATCTAAAGAAAAAATATTAGAGAACGGATTAGGACATCAAAATAATAGAGATAAAGACTTAGAATCAAAATTAACCTATCTAGAAGAATATTTAGGACAAAGTAGATATTTAAAGCAACAGAAGAACACATATGATGAAATATATTTATCAACCCCAGGTACTTCAAGTATTTCTTATGCCTCTAATTATGCTCCAGAGCGATTATTTCTGGGAATACTAAGTCAAGATAATCCTCTTCCAATCATTGTAGGAGAAACAAGATTAGATTATTATAAACGAGTAATTGATGAAAAAGTAAAAGATTTAGATAATAGTGAAAATTTAAAGAAAATATATATCAAAATATACTGGAAATAAAAAAAGAAAAAAAGATAATGATTGATAAACTAAATGAATTAGGTATTGAATGTATTTTAAGTCAATCAAATACTATAATGACAAAATCGCATTTTAATGTTAAATTTTTAGGATTATTACAGATGAATGGAGTGTCAGTTGTTCCTGTATATGATGAATTTAACAAACTTCATATTAGAATTGCTATTCAAGATGTAAAAACAAATAAAAAATTTATAAATGTTATAAGAAAAATAATTAAATGTAAATATTAAAATTAAAAGTAAAATAAGGAGGGAAACATGAAAATTTCACTAGCAACAAATTTTGATAATAAACTTATAGATAAGATAAAAGAATATCCAGTATATGAAGTTTATGGTAAATTGAAACATGATTATATTGGTGGAGGTAGACCAGATAATACACTATCTAACATAGATAAAGAAAAGTTTGAAAATCATGTAAAAAAAGTTAGAAAAGCTGGTATAAGATTTAACTATTTGCTAAATGGTAGTTGTTTAGCAAATGTTGAACAAGATCCTAATTGGCAATATCAATTCAAAGAATTTTTAATATATTTAAAAAGTGTTGGGGTTAATGCTTTAACTATTACAAATCCGTATATTTTAATGTTTGTTAAAAAACATTTTAAAGATGATTTTAAAGTTAGACTTTCTACTTTTGCTTGTATTGATTCATATACTAAAGCAAAATACTGGGAAGATTTAGGAGCTGATTATATGTGTGTTGATTTTGTAAAAATTAACAGAGATTTTAAAACTTTAAAGTATATGGTTGAAAATTTAAAGAAAGCAAAAATAGAAATATTGGTAACTAATAGTTGTTTAAAAAATTGCCCTATGATTTATACACATACTAATGGATTGTCACATGCATCAAATCAAGATAAAAATGGAAATTTATATGAAGACTGGAGTTTGTTCTATTGTCAGAAAAAAGAATTAGAGAATGTGGAAGAATATATTAAATCCCCATGGGTAAGACCTGAAGATATAAAATATTATGAAGATATAGGAATTGAACATTTTAAAATTACAGAAAGAGGATTTCCAACTGATGAGTTAGTAAAAAGAGTTCAAGCATATGTTGATAGAAAATATGATGGAAACTTACTTGATTTAATACAAGGGCATGGTGTAGTAGCGAGTGAAAATTTAAAACTTGAAAAAAGACAGTTAAGTAATAGAAAAGAAATATATGAAGAAATAAAAAGAGTTAGGGGGTTAGGAAAGCCAAGAGAATGCAAAAGACATATTTATATTGATAATAATAAATTAGATAATTTTATAAAATTCTTTGTTGATAATAAATGTACTGGTAATTGTAAATCATGTGGGTATTATAATATGATAGCGAAAAAGGTAATTTATAAAAACGAAGAAGTTTGTAGTTATTTACAAGATTTATATAATAAGTATGATGATATAAAAATGGAGTTATAAGAAGAAGAGATTTATGATTGGAATAGTAGATAAAAAAGAAGGTTGGTGAAAAAATGAAAAGAATTTGTTTTGTTATTGGAAATAATTATTCAAACATATATGAAAGTTGTATAGGTTTCTTAAGTAGAAATTATTTAAATGATATGTTACTTTTAGATTTTAATAAAACTTTAGAAAGAATACATTATAAAAGTAAAGTTAATATTAATTATGATAAATGGTATAGCAGTTTAAGTGAAATGGATAAATTTCTTTTATTCGAAAAAATACTAGAAGAAAGATTAAAAGACAATGATGAAATAGATGATATTATGATTACTGGCTCATTAAATTATGATGAAATAATAAGAATTGTCACAAGAAATAATATACAAAATTTTAATATTATAGTTGTTGACATTTCTAAGGAGTTATCATATCGAAATTATACTTATGATTTAAAAAGAAAAATCTCTTATGATGAATTTGATAAAATATTTGATATTGATAAAAGAAATATTGATAATTTAAAAACATTATTAGGTAAAAATAATTATTCATTTCAAACACATTATAGAAAAAATAATAATGATAATTTAGATGATTATATAGCACATTTCTTTGGAATGAAAACACTAAATAAATCTGAGGAAACTTATGAATGGCCAGTTGTACCTAAATATAAACTATTAGAGCATGACAAATATGGTCTAAGGACAGTACATATGATTTTAGGCAAACCAAAATTTCATTCTGGATTTGATATTACAACTGAAACAAATACAGAAGTAAAAGCTTCTATTTCTGGAGTTGTTACTTATGCTGGATTTGATGAAAGAATTTTTACTGGTGAATCTAAATGGGATCAAAGATATGGAAATGTAATAGAGGTGTTAGATAATTATGGAAGAAAACAGTTATATGCTCATTTAAGAAACATATTAGTAAAAAAAGGTGAATTTATAAAAGGAGGAGATTTAATTGGTTTAACAGGATGTTCTGGTGGCGCAAGAGTACCTCATCTACATTTTGAAATAAGAAAATATAATACAGAACATTCTGGAGAGAATAATACAATTAATCCATTAATATTACTTCCACAACATGATTTTACGGAAGAAAGATTTACTGAAAAACCATATGATGAAGTTTGGGAGATGATGAGTCAAAATCCTTTTAGCATAACTGATAATGACATACCTTATGCAAAATGTAAAAAATATATAAGATAAAGATTTAATGCGAAAAGAATAGTTCTTATAATTATGTGTGTCTTGAACAAAATAAAAAGAATGTGAGGCTATTATGAAAAAAATTATATTTTTGGAAGGGTTGCCTGGTATTGGCAAAACAACTTTAATAAACGAAATAAGAAAAAAGAAGCTTCCAAATGTTTATGTAGTAGATGAAATAATAAACGAAAATATTTTAAATAATATTAGAGTTAATGAACAAGAATTCTTATTAAATGATTATATGAAAGTAAATAAATATAATGATGGAATAATTGTTATAGACAGAGGTCCAATAAGCACCCTCTCTTATAGTGAAACAAAAAAGATAATGGATACTAATTTTAACTTGGATAATGCTATAAATGACTTTAAAAAATACATAAATATTTACAGAGATAGTAAGATAGTTTATTTAACAAATAAGGGGAATTCTTATTCAATTACGGTACCTAATACTAATAGTCCATACGGAACTATAGAAAATCAAAAATTATTAGAAGAAATAAGCATATATAATTCAAAAAAATATTGTGAAAATACAATTGTTTTAGAGTATTTTAAAAAAGACATGGAGGAAATTATAAATGAAATTATTAATTAATTTATGTGCACAAGATGGAATTATTAGTCATAATTCTGGTGTTGGTACAATGGTTAAAAGATATATTTATGTATTTACCAAATTATTTGAAGAAAAGAATATTGATTATAAAATTAATTTATTTACTCCTGAATATAATGCTGATGGTTTTGGATATTCTAGTGAAACTAAAGAACATAATAGTAATTTAAAAAATATAGAAATATATGAATTATCAAATGGAACAAATGGTAAAAAATTTTTTGGGGCAAAAGAAAACTGGGAAATATTATCTAAGAATGTTGCTGATGTAATTAATAGCATTAATTTTAAAGAATATGATTATGTTCTTACTTTATTAAACGATACCCCTTTTGGAGGAGTTCTACCTTTTTCTCGCAATAAGGATAATCATATAAAGGTATGGATTCCACATTCAACTGCAAAAATTCATATGGATAAAGAATTATGCACAAATGAAGAAGAAAAAATTAAAAGAATTAATTGGGAAAATGATGCAGTAAATTTTATTAATAAAAATGATAATGCTTATATGGGTGTAGTAGGTGAATATATTAAAAATCATTTAATTAATGAATATAGTTTGAATAAAGAAAAAATTATTTCAATATTTAATGGAGAAATATTATCTATTCCTACCATATATGAAGAAAATGATGAATGTAAGAATTTATATGACAAATTAGATAAAAGTAAAGATATATTGTTGTCTTTTGGAAGACCTGAAAAATATAAAAATTTAGATAGTGCAATTAAGTTGTCTGAAAAATTAAATATTCCGTCAATAATTATTACCCAAGAATATTTTAAAGATATGCCTTATGTTAATGAATTACGGGAACTTGCAAAAAAATCCAATACTAATTTATTTATAAATGTTCCATTTAATTTTCCGCAATATATAATAAAACATTATCCTCAAAAAATCATATTACTTATTCCATCTAAAAAAGAAATAGCTGGTTTAGTAATAAACGAAATTAGAAAGATAAATAAAAGTAATATATTAATTGTTGCAAACAATATAGATGGTCTTAATGAACAAATAGAAGATACAAAAGATGGAATTCTTGTTAATATGGACAATTTAGAGGAATCAGCATTAAAAATAAAGAAATACTTTAATAGCAAAGATATAATTAGAATTAATAATAATTCACTTGCAACACTAGAAAATAAATATGACTTTGAAATGATATGTAATAATTTTTTAAAAAAATTAATAGGTGATATGTATGAATAGGCTACTCCCTAGTATAGATAAATTAATACCTATTACTACTGATTCAAAAACATTTTTTAATAGCCCATTAAATAAAGATTTTCAACTTCTATCTTTTAAAGATAAACTACAAGTGTTAAATGATATTATAAGACAGTCTATGATATATACTGAAAATATAAATCCATTAATTGATGTGAATACGTTAATTGGAGATGATTATACAGCGGCATTGGTAAGTATGAATTATTTAAAGGAATTAAATGTTGGTAGAAATTATAAAATTGCATTTGCAAAAGGCACATCTTTTGATAGCAACATTAGGGTAGTTTTACTTGTTGATGATGAAGATAATAATACTTATCTATTTGATGCGACACCTAAAGTTCGTTATAAAGCTGGATATGTAGAATTGAATAAAGACATATACGAAGATTATACTATTATTGATGGAGAACTTGAAAATGTTTTTTTAAGATTAAGACGTATTAATTTTTTATTAGATAGAGGCATATTTAATGATGATATAAATGAATATATTAGTTTTTTAAATTATACACTTAAGTACGAAGCATTAAGCCCTTATATAAATAAGTTATATGATAAGATAAAAAGAATTTTAGGAGTTAGTACATTAAAATATGATTCAATGTTTAATAAAAATTGTAATTATGATATAATAAAGATGTTAAAACAAGTTAAAATATGGAGTCAAGAATTAAAAGATTTAGTTTCTAGTGATAAAGATTATAAAAGGCAAATAGAACTAGCACAAAATATAACTTATTTACAAGATGTTATTTTCGGTAAAAGTGCACCAATTTGTAATTTAGGTACTCATTATGATATGTCTGAATTAACACCAAGAGTATTTTTAGAAAGTAATTTAAATCTTGTTATGATAAAACCTTCTGCATACATATTTAATTTTGAAAATGAAGTGGAGATGAGATTTTTAGAAGGGAAATATAATGAGATTGGAGAGTATTTTGGAAGTTTAGGAGAAAAGACTGATTTAGGACTAATACCTATGAAATTATTTCATCCACATGGATATAAGTATGTTCGTGAAATGACAGGACCTACCAAAATATTTTTAGTAAACCGTTCGGCAGAAGAAGTTGGTGCAATAAAAAAGAAATTAAGACAAGAATTTAAACAAAGAGTGAAAACTAATGAAGTAATGTGGTTTGATAAAGAACCAATTCAATGGGACCCAATATGTTTAAATTTTGCACATTCATCAGATGATCCATGTGAAGCTTGTATGGGATATACTATTCTTTATCCAGAATATCAGGTAATGACAAGATTTATGTATCCTAATCCATTAATAATTGAGGAGGAAAAAAATGGAAGAATACGAATATAGTTTTAAGGTATCTAATTTAAAACCCTATATTGAATATTGTGAAAACAATGATTATAAAAAGATAAGTGAAGTAACGCAAAATAGAGTTGTTTATGAAAATAAACATTCTGAGCATATTATTGCAAGAATTACTACAAAGATAACAAATAATAAAAAAAATACTGTTTTTGATTGTAAAAACATAAATAAAAAAGATAGAGATTTAAAAGTATCTAGTGAATCAGTTCCAATGGAAGTTACAGAAAGTAATGAAAAAAGTATTTATTCAATGTTAGAAGTTTTAGATTTTTATGAGGCAACTAAAAACTATAGAACTAGATATGTTTATAAGAAAAATGATGTAACTTTTGAAATAGATGATTACACAGAACCTAAAATGCAAGTAATTGGGATTGAAGGTGAAAAAACTAAAGTAGACAAAGTATATGAGGAACTAAAAAAATTAATAGGAGAATAATTTATAAATGAAAATAGGCATTGATATTGATGATATTATAACTAATACATGTGAATTTATGGAAGACTATGTCTCTTGTTACTTTAATATAAAGAAATATTATTTAAAAAAATAATATATATTACTTTAATTTGCCTTTAGAATTTAAAGATAGAGAGAAAGACTTTTATCTATCTATATTTGAAAAAAATTTATTAAATACTCCTATAAAAGAAAAACAATAAAAAAATTAAACCGAAAGAAAGATACTTCTATAGTTATGTGTATCTTGAGGATTAACTTCAAACGAGGCAGAAAGGAATGAAACTTAATATGAAATTAAGTGATTTAGATTGTGTAATGGAAAATGTTAATTTACATGACTATCTGAAGTTATATAAATATGTTAAAGATAATATGATTAATCCTAATTGGCTGGGGGATTTTACAAAAGCTGAAATAAAAGATTTGTTAAAAGAAAATGGCAAAATATGGCTTTATTATAATAATGATATTACAGTTTGTTCAATGTTTATGCTTCCTTCTGATAATAAAACATTGAACAAACATAATGTGTATCATAATGAAGATATAGTAGCATCTTTAGGGCCTATTATGGTAAGTCCTGACTACATAGGAAACAAATTACAAATGCAAATGATGGAAGAATTTGAAGAATATTGCAAGAATAATAATTATAAATATATTTTTACTAAAGTGTCTAATGATAATAAGTATTCGTTATCTAATATGCTTAAACTTGGATTTAAAGTAACGGATGAATATATAAGTGAAAGAGGAAAAAATAGTACTCTTATTAAAGAAGTTGATTAATAATATGAACTAGAATATAAGAGTACTAATAAAGAGTTGCAGATTAAGTCAACTTTGATGAATATAGTGCTAAAACAAATAAAAATTCAACAATAATAATTATAAATAAAAAATAATCATCGTGATTATTTTTTTAATAAACTATCCATTGAAAAGTTATATTTCTTTGCTATTTTATAAATTACTTCAGCAGAAATAAGAATTTTTCTTGTTTCATAAGCTGAATAATTTGATGAAGAAATTTTTAGAAAAATATATATATCTTTTTGTCGTAAGTTATTTTGAAATCTTATTTCTTTAATATTACTGCCAATATAATTGAATCTGTTATAAGAAACTCCTACTCATTTTTATTTGAGATTTTTGTTATATAGTCAATAGAACATTTATAAAAATTACATAGCTTTATTAAATGCTTTAGGGGAATAGTATTTTTCAAATTCTCCCATCCAGTATATATAGATCTTTCAACACCTAATATATTAGCTATATTTTGTTACTTTAATTGCTTTTTTTTCGTTTTTTTAGCCTCTTAAAATTCACTTATATTCTCACCTGATATATCATTATTTGTTCTTCCTAAAATCCAATCAATTGAATGATTGCTAACACATGATAAGTTAATAAGCATATCAGATACTATTAATCTTTCCCTGTTTCATAACTTGCCAAAACAGAAAATGAACAATTTAATTTATCACCTAATTCACGTAATGAACAATTAAACTCTTTTCGTATAAAGTAATTTATGACCAATTTCTTTTAAATCTAAAGTGCTTTGACTATATATATTAAGTCTTGTATTTGTTAGTTTTAGTACATAATAAATATTATGATTATTCTTTTGTAAAAACTAATAATTTATACATGCCTACTAATAATTTACAATCGCATTCTGTTTCTTCGATACCAAGCAATATAACAAAATTAGGTTTAATTAATTACTGTCCAACTATTACAGTTAATATGGCTATTTCCAAAAATGGCGTTAGAACAGGATATACAACAGGAAAGGTTACAGTGCTAAATCAATCAATTTACTATGATACTGATGGTGATGGCGTAAGCTATACTAGAATTTATGGATTAGTTACATCAAATGTATATCAAGGAAAAGATGATAGTGGCGGTGCAGTAATGATACCAAGAACAGATGCAAACGGCGGTGTTATTGGACTAGGTTTATTAAGTGGTGGAACTGATATGTCTAATACTATGCATTTTTCTGATCTAAATGTTCTACCTGTAGCACTTCAAAATAGATATTAAATCCTAAAGCAGAGCTTAAAATAATGCCACAAAAACAAAAAGACGATTTAAGAATTTATCAAATTTCTCTAAATCGTTTTTATTTTATATACAAATATGGCGTCCCCGAGTGGACTTGAACCACCGACCACTTGCTTAGGAGGCGAGTGCTCTATCCGCTGAGCTACGAGGACATAATTTTTCTTACCACTTAATTATAGCAAAACCTATTACAAAAGTAAAGTGTCATATTTTTTAAAATTTGATTTCTAAAAAATTATGTTATAATAACTGCAATTGCAGTGCAATGTATTTAATAATATAATGTCAAGGTTTAAAGTGGAGGATTTTAATGAGAGGTAAATTAATATTAAGTGATTTTGATGAATATGAAAGTACTAAATACAATATTTCTGAAGGATTAGATCCTTATGGCTATGAAATATCTATATGTACTGATTTAAGTGAAGAATTTGTAAATTTAATTTTAAATATTGGTGATGCAAATGAAAGTGATTTAAATGCAAGTATTGAAGCTGTAATAGATTGTTGTGAAGATGAAGAAAGTATGACATTCTTTAAACAATACAGAAATAGAACGTTAGAACTCTTACAAAATGCCGAATATATTACTTTTAATTTTGATGTTGAAAAAATATGTGAATATGTAAAAGCAAATAAAATTTTAAGAACGAAGAAGATAATATTTAATGATATATTAGAATTGAAGCCAGAAATAGTAACAGAAATAAGTAATACTTTTGGTAATGATACTTCAAATATTTATTTTAATGTAGTAGGTAATGATAAATTAATAAGCTTTGAAGAATATAAAGCTACTGTAAAAGTAATAGATGATATAGTAAAAGATATAGAAAAGTTTAATTTTTCACCAATGGAAAAAATAATGTATGTTTATGACATAGTAAGAGATAAAGTCTATGCTGAAGTTGATGAAAACGAAGATAAAAACATATCTAGAAATCTATCATCAGTCTTACTTGGAAATAAAATTGTATGCGTAGGATACGCAAAAATATTTAGAACTATATTAGAAAAACTTGGTATAAGTTCTCATGAAGTATACTTATATTATCCTAATAAAAATGGAGGTCATGCAAGAAACGAAGTATATATTAAAGATGAAAAATATGCTGTCGATGGTGTCTATTATTTTGATCCTACATGGGATAGCAAAAAAAGTGAAAATGATAATACTTATTTATTTTCGTATAGATATTTTGCTATGACAAAAACAGCAATGGATTTAATGGACAAAGGAAGATTAATTGATAGGATTTTCCCTTACTTTTCTGATGATATAGCAGATGAGTTTGAAGAAATTATTAAAGAGGGATTAGAAAAAGTACAAGAAGAGATGATAAAATTGATAAATTATATGACAAGTTTAGTTTATAACAAATATCTTATAGATAAAACAAGATATATTTTATATAGCCAAGGAATAATTAAATCATTATTAGAAGTAAATACAGATGAAGTTATTGAAGAATTAATACCATTAGTGGAATATTTTAACAAACCATTATCTGCTAATATATTATTAAAAGTTTTATACAATGTAAGAAAACAACAATATTATGCTAATCCATTTGGATTAAATGAATTTTATAAAACTATTATAGAATCTAGATGGCATTTTGAAATGACAGGAATGCAAAAATTAGCCTATGAGATTGCAAAACCAAAAGAAAAAGGAAGAATTATATCAAATCAAATGGTTGAATATTCACAAAATACAGATTTATATAGAGATATAGAACGAGTAAAATTTGCTAAAACATTAAGAAGAATTTATAATAATAAAAAAGATAATGAACAATAAGAAATTAATTTAAAAAAATACGTTGATTCAATATAAAGTGTACAATTAAGTGAAATTTACTATAAAATAACACAAAGTGTAACATAAAAAGGTTGACACAGTAATATAATTATGTTAGAATTTTTACTATGTAAGGAGGAAATTATGGCTACAAAAATTAGATTAACAAGAATGGGAGCAAAGAAAGCACCATTTTACCGTTTAGTAGTTGCTGATTCAAGAAGTCCTAGAGACGGAAGATTTGTTGAACAAATTGGAACTTATAATCCATTAACAACACCAGCCGAAATTAAAATTAACGAGGAGTTAGCTTTAAAATGGCTAAATAATGGAGCAATACCTACGGATACTGTTAAAAATTTATTAAGTGATGCTGGAATTATGAAAAAATTTCATGAATCAAAGATGGGTAAATAATGAATTTAGTAGAATTAACTGAAGCAATTATAAAAAGATTAGTTACTGATCCAGAAACAGTATCGGTAAAAGAATTTGATACAGAAGAAGAAAATACTGTACAAATAGAGGTATTAATACAAGAAGATGATATGGGTAGAGTAATTGGAAAAAATGGAAAAGTAATAAGTGGAATTAGGACAGTAGTTCAAGCAAGCTCTAGTTTATATGATAATAAAAAAGTTAAAATAAATGTATCATCATACTAAGAAATAGTCTATTAAGATTATTTCTTTTTATATAATATCCCAATTTAATGCATATACAAAAAGAATAAAAAAATATTAGAAAAAAATTGATGTAATGATTAATATTTGTTATACTACATAGTAAGAAGGAAAATTGATGAGTAAAATTAAATAGTAAGGAGAAAAAATGAAAACAAATCTTATATACTTTGTTCATGGAACAACTTACGATAATGCTAGTAAAAAATGTTCTGGATGGAAACAAGTAGAACTTAATGATTTAGGAAAAGAACAAGCAGCAAATTTAGGAAAGGTTAATGCAAATATTAAATTTGATATAATATTTATATCTGACTTAATCAGAGCGATAGATAGTGCAAATATTGCTTTCCCAGATGTGCCAAAGATTCAAGATAAAAGATTAAGGGAATGTAATTATGGTGATTTGGATGGCAAAGATAAACATCTTATAGTGTATGAAGAACATGTTGATGAACCTTTTCCAAATGGCGAATCTTTAAAAGATGTTGAAAAAAGAATAAAAAGCTTTATCGATGATGTTTTAAAAGAATATAAAGGAAAAACTATTGGCATCGTTGCACATAGAGCTCCACAATTAGCATTTGAAGTTATAACTAAAAATATTAGTTGGGAAGAGGCAAATAAATGTGATTGGAGAAAAACTGGAGATTGGCAACCTGGTTGGAGATATGATATTGATTAATGTAATATAAAGTTTAATATATTCCACTTTTTTTAATGAAATATATGTCAATAATTTAAGAAAATTTGAGACACTTCCCTAAATTATTGACATTTTTTTGGTATAATAGTATATAAAAGAGAAGGAGAAATTTATTATATGTAATGTATTTTAATAAATAAGAATACAGAAGTATTGGTTGCAGAATATAACGATGTATTAAAAGTTTTTACTTATATATATGAAATAAAAAATATAGATTATGCTCCGTTAATCCTATTTAATAGTTATAATAACGATAAAAATATTACACCAGTACTTACGAATTGGTTTAAAGGAAGAAGTATTCCTTCGTGGAGAGATGATTTAGATTTATTACTTGTCAAGTTGAATATTTCATCTCCTGAAGAATTATTAGATAAGGCATTCGGGTTGTCATTGTCGGACCAATATTGGGTAAAGCCAGCTGATTCAAATATTGAATATAAAGATATAAATTTCTTTGAACATGGTTTTAAAGATTCAGAGTTTACCAATGCTACATTTAGTAGTGGAGTAGATAGTAGTACAAAAATTAGTCTAATATCACCGAATAATACCACTGATGGAAGATTAAAGAAGACATGGATAATTGAAAATAACAAAAGATATTTATTAAAAGGTGGATACAAAAATGAAGTAATGCAACCTTTTAATGAAGTACTAGCTAGTATGATATGTGAAAGATTAGAATTAAACCATATAAAATATATTATTGAAGTCATTAATGAAAAAGTAGTATCTAAATGTGAATGTTTTATCAATACAGATACAGAACTTATTTCAGCACATCAAATATTATATGAAATTCAAAAAAAAGAAAATGTTTATGAAGAATATATTAAAATTTTAGAAAATAAAGGTATTAATAATGTTAGAGAAAAATTAGAAAATATGTTTATACTTGATTATTTAATATTAAATGAAGATAGACATCTAAATAATTTTGGAATAATAAGAAATGTTAATAATTTAAATTGGATTGATATAGCCCCAATATTTGACAATGGACAATCTTTAAATATATTGGATTATAATGAAGAAGAATTAATAATAAATGGTCAAGGAAGATTCTTTTATAATGTTTATGATTTTGATTTTATTATTTCAAAAATTAAAGATATAAAAAGAATTGATTTATCTAAACTTGATGGGGTAGTAGACGAATTTGATGAATTATTACATAAATATCAAAGTATAACTAGAATGACAGATAGAAGAATTAATAAGAAATGTACTTTATTGATAAGTAGAATAAATAAGCTAGAAAATATAATTAATACATAAATTTTATAAATATTAATTTAGAATTTGATTTGTGACTCAATATTATCGACTTGAATCACTTTTTTACTATAGAAATGTTTTATATCAATCATAATACTACATTTTTACCAAAATATTTTATTGATTTATCAATCTAGTTATTGTATAATTAAATTGTATCATTTTAGGAGAGTCGATATCATGAAAAAAATATATACTAGTATTGATATTGGATCAGATACTATTAAATTTGTCGTAGCAGAATTGTATAAAGAAAAATTGCATATTTTGCATTCCTCTTCTATAAAGTCAAAAGGAATAAGAAAAGGGTTAATAATAGACTCTAATTTAATGGTAAATTCAATAAAGGATGGAATAAAAGTAGTTAGTAATGACTTAGGATTTCAAATAAAAAAAGTCATTGTTAATGTACCAAGTTATAATGCTAAGTTTATGTATGTTACTAATAAAATAGAAATTAATGAAGAAGTAACTACTGAAGACGTAAATAAAGTTATTAAGTCTTCAGTATATGGTAAAATAGACAGTGATTATGAATTGGTAACAGTACTACCTTTAGAATTTGTAATTAATGAGAGCGATAGTGTGGAATATCCTGTTAGTCTAAAAGCAAATACTCTAGAAATAAAAGGAATAATGATAACAGTACCTAAGAAGAATATTTTTTCTGTGGTAAGCGTTATGGAAAGTGCCGGTCTAGAGGTTGTAGATATCACTTTATCAGGGTTATCTGACTATAGTGAAGTAAAAAGGGATAATATCAAGAATAAAGTTGGCGCTATTATTAATATAGGTCATGACATAACAAAGGTATCTGTATTTAATAAAGGTAAATTAATGAATACTGAGGTATTACAGATAGGCGGACATAACGTTGAGAAAGATATTGCTTATGTATTTGGTATTAATGTAATTGATGCCAGAACAATAAAAGAAAAATTTTCTTTTGCTCATAAAAGATTTGTTACCTTGACTGATACTTATGAAATAAAAAATAATGATGAAAAATTAATTAAGATAGGCCAATTAGAAGTTACAGAAGTAGTTATGAGTAGACTTACAGAGATACTTAATTATGCTAAGAAGCAGATTTTGTTACTAACTAAGAAGAATATTGAGTACATAATTATTACTGGTGGAACAACAGAAATGAAATGTTTTAAAAATTTAGTATATGAAATTCTTGGGAAAGATGTTATAATATACTTAATGAAGGATATTGGCATAAGAGATAATAAGTATATAAGTGCTTTTGGTAGTATAAAGTATTTTATAGAAAAGATGACTATAAGAGGAAAAGATTATTCTATGATTAGTCCTTTGGATGAAGAGTTATTGTTAACTCCTGAATCAAAAGCAAGAAGAGATAAAGTGGGTATAGCTGGAATGTTTAAAAATTTTGGTAAAAATAAGGAGGAAAAATAATGAATAATATGTTTGGTTTGGAAATGAATCAGTTGGCTAAAATCAAAGTAATTGGTATTGGTGGTGGGGGATGCAATGCTGTTAACCGTATGATAAATTCAGGACTAAAAGGTGTTGATTTTATCGTTGCCAATACTGATTTACAAGTCCTAAACGATTCATTAGCTCCAACAAAAATACAGTTAGGAAGTGAACTAACTGATGGATTAGGTGCTGGTGCAAATCCTGAAATAGGAAGAGAAGCAGCACTAGAAAGCAAAGCTGAAATAGAAGATGCATTAAAAGGTGCTGATATGGTCTTTGTTACTTGTGGAATGGGCGGTGGAACTGGAACAGGTGCATCACCAATAATTGCCGAAGTAGCTCAAGACTTAGGAGCCCTAACTGTAGGTATAGTTACCAAACCATTTAGCTTTGAAGGAAAGAAAAGAATGGAACAAGCTATTACAGGCTTGGATGAATTAAAAAAACATGTAGATACCCTAATCGTAATACCTAATGATAGATTAAGAGAATTAATTGATAAGTCAACACCAATGCTTGAAGCATTTCGTGAAGTTGATAACATATTACATAGAGGTGTTCAATCAATATCTGACTTAATTGCAATTACAGGCTTAGTAAACCTAGATTTTGCTGACGTTAAAGCTGTAATGAAAGATAGAGGAAACGCATTAATAGGTATAGGTGTAGGTTCAGGTGAAAATAGAGCTGTTGAAGCTGCTAAACAAGCCGTATCTAGTCCACTACTAGAAACATCAATAAATGGAGCTACAGATGCCATCATAAATGTAACAGGTGGTTCATCACTTACATTATTTGAAGTAGAAGAAGCTGCTGAAGTAATAAGATCAGCTGCTAATACCGATATAAATACAATATTTGGAGCCGTTATAAATGAAAATTTAAATGATGAAGTAATAATTACAGTTATAGCCACTGGATTTGAACAACCAAGCGAACCATTATATCATAGTTTTAATTCTACTAATAGAGATGAAATGTATAAAGATACATCTGATGAAGATAATGAATTAGATATTCCTCCATTTATTAGAGATAGAGAAGATTACTAACAGGTTTTTATACCTGTTTTTTTTACCATAATTAACATATTTTTTACATTATATTCCATTTATAGTAGACATATTTCTACATTTTTGCTATAATTAACTTAAAGTAAAATTACTATCAAAATAGGTAGTGCATAATAGGTAGAGTGATAATGTGAAACATTTTTTAAAGCTTATCTGTTTAATAGTTACATTTTTTATGTTAACAACTAGTGTATTAGCTTTAACAGTTAGCGAAAATAATATTGAGATTCCTAAATCAGATAGAAAAAGTATAGAATTGTCTACTAATAGTGAAGAAATGCTTACTAGCGTAGAATTCACTTTAGTATATACAACTTATGATATACCAGCAAGTTTTATAGTTAATCCTAATTATACAGATTCTAATCCTAATGGTATAAAACATAAAATAATTTTTTCAGAACCAATTAATGGCAATATTATTTTAGGAAATATAAATATTAATGTTGTAGATAATCCAAAAGATAATACAGGAACTGTTAATATACATAGTGCCATAGGATATACCAAATCAGGAAAAACTATTAATCTTACTAGTCAAAATATAAATGTTACAGTATTAAATAACAGAGAGACTAATACAGAAACAAATGAAATTGAAAAGCCAAAAGAAGACAAACAGGAAGAAACAAAAAAATTTGATAAAAATGTCTTAAAAGAAATTAAATCAGACCTTGTAAAAATAAATATTCAAAAAGATATTTTTGAATATACAATAGCTATTAATAATGATATAGAAAAATTAGATTTAAAACCAATAGCTATTAATGAATCATATAAAGTAGAAATATCTAATCAAGAAATTGCTACATTAGAAGATAATAAAATAAATATAACTATTACTGATAATAAGGGTAATAAAATAGACTATATCATTAAAGTAAATATTTTAAAAGATATCTCTGGTGTAGAAATAGATGATAGTGATTTTAAAGAAAAGAATACTTATAAAGGGAAATGGATAATTTTAGTTATTATTTTTTCAATAATCTTATTATTTGGATTAATTCTAACAAGAAAGAAAAAATATTGGAGTAGGTAGGGAGTATTCAATGAAAAAAATAAAAACAATAATAACACAAAAAAGAATAAGAATGGCAATGTTTATAGTGTTAGATATACTAGCTATGACGATGTGTTCTTTTTTGTCGATAGGGTTGAGATTTGATTTTCATGACATACCAAATATATACATAGGCAATATTTATAATTATCTTTTAATTGATAGTATTATTATCGTTGCCATATTTTCAATATTAAAAATATATAAAAGTATGTGGTCATATGCTTCAATTAATGAACTTATAAGTATTATTCTTGCATGTACTTCATTTGAAATAGTTGAGTATATTTATAAGTTAATATTTGATATAAAGATGCCTCGTAGTTATTATCTAATTAAGTTAATTCTTATGTATATCTTTATATCAGCTATTAGATATTCTTATCGTATAGCTAAAACACTAAGAGATTATTACCAAGAAAAAAGTGGCTTAAATAATACAATGATTATTGGAGCAGGCGAAGCAGGAAGAATGCTAATAACGGAAATATATAATAATAAAAATAATTTTAGTAATAAAGTATGCTGTGTAATTGATGATGATAAAAATAAAGTTGGAAGTTATATTAAAGGTATCCCTATCGTAGGAAATCGCAAGACCATTGAATATAATGCCGAAAAATATAATATTAGTGAAATAATTATTGCTATGCCATCTATTAGTAGAGAAAAGTTAAATCTAATTATAGATGAATGCCAAAAAACAAAATGTACTATCAAAACTTTGCCAAGTCTAAGTGAATTAGTGGGTAAACCTACAATGAAAAAAGTAAGACCACTTACATATGAAGACTTCTTAGGAAGAAAAGAAATAGTCGTAGACATAAAAGCTATATCATCTCATCTTGAAGGAGCAAGGGTAATTGTTACCGGTGGTGGTGGTTCAATAGGTAGTGAATTATGTCGTCAAATAGCTAAATGTAATCCTGAAGAATTAATTATTTTTGATATATACGAAAATAATGCTTATGATATAGAACAAGAACTAATAAGAAATTATCCCAAGTTAAATCTTAAAACAATTATTGGTTCAGTAAGAGATTATGATAGATTAGAAAATGTATTTAAAAAATACAAACCAGAATATGTCTTTCATGCAGCAGCACATAAACACGTTCCATTAATGGAGTTTAGTCCCAATGAAGCTATTAAAAATAATTGTTTAGGAACCCTAAATACTGTTAAAATAGCTGATAAATATAAAGTTAAAAAATTTGTTTTAATCTCATCAGATAAAGCCGTAAGACCAACAAATATTATGGGAGCAACGAAAAGAATTTGTGAAATGATCATTCAGGCTTATGATAAAAAATCTAAAACAGATTATGTGGCTGTTAGATTTGGTAATGTGCTAGGTTCTAATGGATCAGTAATTCCATTATTTCTAAAGCAAATAGAAAATGGGGGACCAGTAACAGTAACGCACAAAAATATTACAAGATACTTTATGACTATTCCAGAAGCGGTTTCATTAATTTTGCAAGCCTTTTGTTATGCCGAAGGTGGTGAAATATTTGTTTTAGATATGGGAGAACCAGTAAAAATATATGACTTAGCTAAAAAGCTAATTAGATATAAAGGATATGAGCCTAATGTAGATATTTCTATAAAAATTACAGGATTAAGACCAGGAGAAAAATTATATGAAGAATTGCTCATGGATGAAGAAGGATTGCAAAGTACTCCTAATAAATTAATTCATATAGGCAAACCAATCGCCATGGGTGATGATAAATTCTTCAAAGATCTAGATAAATTAATAAATGCATCATATAAAAATAATTCTGATATAAAAGAAAAAGTAGCTACAATCGTAGATACATATACAATAGATAATCAAAATAAAAGGGAAGTGTGATTAATGAAAAAGAATTTTAAACCATTCGAGGAAAAAGTTTGGTTAAGTACTCCAACTATGCACAATGGTGAAGAAATGAAATATGTTATGGAAGCATATAACACCAATTGGATGAGCACTGTCGGTGAAAATATTAATGAAGTAGAAAGATTAACTTGTGAAAAGATAGGTTGCAAATACGCCGTTGCTTTATCAGCTGGAACTGCAGCTCTACATTTAGCAGTCAAATTATCTGACATTAAACCAGGTGATAAAGTATTCTGCTCCGACATGACTTTTGCCGCCACTGTCAATCCTATCGTTTATGAAGGTGGTACTCCAATCTTTATCGATACTGAGTATGATACTTGGAATATGGATCCAGTAGCTTTAGAAAAAGCCTTTGAACTATATCCAGAAGTTAAGTTAGTTGTCGTAGCCCATCTATATGGAACTCCAGGTAAAATAGATGAAATAAAAAATATCTGTCAAAAACATCATGCAGTTATTATCGAAGATGCTGCTGAATCGCTTGGGGCTACTTATAAAGGAAAACAAACCGGAAGATTTGGTAATTATAACTGTATTTCCTTTAATGGTAATAAAATCATTACTGGTTCTGCTGGTGGCATGCTTTTAACAGATGATATCGATGCTGCTAATAAAGTACGTAAATGGTCAACCCAATCAAGAGAAAATGCTCCATGGTACCAGCACGAAGAAGTAGGATATAATTATCGTATGAGTAATGTTGTTGCTGGAATAGTAAGAGGTCAATATCCTCATCTAGAAGAACATATTAGAGATAAGAAAGCCATTTACATGCGCTATCAAGAAGGCCTAAAAGATTTACCCATTAAAATGAATCCTTATGATAAACAAAATAGTGAACCTAATTTCTGGTTAAGTTGCATGATAATTGATGAAGGTGCTATGTGTAAACAAGTAAGAAGTGAAAATGAAACTATATATATAAGCGAACCAGGTAAAAGTTGCCCATCAGAAATATTAGAAACTCTAGCTATGTATAATGCTGAAGGAAGACCAATATGGAAACCAATGCATATGCAACCAATCTATCGAATGAATCCATTTATTACAAGATACGGTGACGGTAGATCCTTAACAAATGCTTATATTCAAGGAGGAAATATTGGCCTAGATAATAAACCACTAGATATCAGCATGGATATCTTTAATAGAGGCCTTTGTCTACCAAGTGATAATAAAATGACTCCTGATGTTCAAGATAAAGTAATTGAAATTATCAGAAGTTGCTTTGAATAAAATTTCTCTCTAGTATAATTAAGAAATGGTGATAAAATGAAGACTAAAAAAACAATTTATCAAAAATATATCAAAAGACTATTAGATATTATCCTATCTTTACTAGCTATTATTATAACATCTCCAATATTTATAATTATTGGTATTCTAGTATTAATATTCTTAGGTAAACCTGCTATCTTTAGACAAAAAAGACCTGGTAAAAATGAAAAAATATTTACTATGTATAAATTTAGAACCATGAATAATAAAAAAGATAGTGATGGTAAACTCCTTCCAGATAATCAAAGACTTACTAAGTTTGGAATATTCTTAAGAAAAACTTCCCTAGATGAAATACCCGAATTTATTAACATTTTAAAAGGTGATATGTCTTTTATCGGTCCTAGGCCACTAGCTGTTTCATACTTGCCATATTATACTGATAAAGAAAAACATCGTCATGATGTCACTCCAGGATTAACTGGTTTAGCGCAAATTAATGGAAGAAACAATTTACAATGGGAAGAAAAGTTTATCTATGATTTAGAATATATAGAAAATATTAGTTTCATAAACGATATGAAAATCATATTAAAAACAATCAAAAAAGTTCTTTGCAAAAGTGATATAACCGTACGTGGAGAAGGGAAAATTATCGATTTCGATGAACATCGTAAAAAACAAATAGGAGGAACTACAATATGAATTTAATAGGAAAAAAAATAACACTAAGGCCATTAGAACTTAATGATATGCCACTTTTAAATAAAATAATCAATGACAAAGAAATATCTGATATGGTTGTAGGATGGAGTAAACCAGTAACTATGGAAGAACAAAATACTTGGTTTAAGAATCTTGTTAATGATAAAAATATCAGATATGCAATATGTGAAAAAGAAGCTGCCATCGGTACTGCTACCATTAGAAATATTGATTGGAAAAATCGAAGTGCTGCACTAGACATAAAAATAGATAAAAATTTTACTAAAAAAGGATATGGCTGTGAAACTATTACACTACTAATTGAATACTGTTTTAATGAACTTAATATGAATCGTATTTATGTCAATATCTTAAAATATAACAAAGCCTCGGAAAAATTATTTGCCAAATGTGGTTTTGTAAATGAAGGAATGCAAAAAGAAGCCGTTTACAAAAATGGAGAATATCATGATTTACTTATGTATTCAATATTAAAAAAGGATTACCAACGTCATGATTAAAGAAATAGGAAGCGAATTCTATCAAGAAAAACTTACAAATAAAAATAATTTAGATTATTTAAACCTCGGAGAAGATTATAAATTGTTAATGTCTGGAAGAACATCTATTGATTATGTTTTAAAAAATATTAATGATAATATAAAAATAGCTTATTTACCAGATTATTGTTGTGAATCAATTATAACACCATTCATAGATAATGGATACAAAATAAAATACTATCATGTTTTTATAAATAAAAATAATAAAATATCAGTTAATATTAACGAAAAAGAAGAATGTAGTGTATTTTTTCTTATGAATTATTTTGGTTATTCAGAATTTAATATAGAAGAATATGCCAAAAAATTTAAAGAAAGAAATACGATTATTTTAGAAGATATCACTCATAGTTTACTTTCATCCAAAAATCATAGTATTTATTCTGACTATTTAATATGCAGTTTAAGAAAATGGTTTCCAATATATACCGGAGGACTTGCGGTTAACATGAATTCAAAATTTACGGTTAAAATTGATGAATATACAACTGATGACTATTTAATAACTGATAAAAAAAAGGCAATGAAATTAAAATATGACTATTTATTTGAACAAAAAGAAACAAAAGAAGACTATTTGCTATTATATAAAAAAAGCAATGACAGATTTAAATTATACGAAAACAAATGTATTGATAATGAATCACTAGAAATATTGAAAAAGATTAATATTAACAAAATAATTAATCAAAGAGTTAATAATGCTAAAAATATTGAAAAAAAATTAGCACAAAATAAAAATATTAATACTATCTTTAAATATCAAGAAGGGGATTGTCCATTATTCGTTCCTATAATAACTAAAAATAGAGATAATATACAGAAAGAATTAATTAAGAAAGCTATTTATTGTCCAATACATTGGCCTAATTACTTAAATTCGGATAACGAATTATATGATTATGAACTATCATTAGTATGTGATCATCGTTATAGTGAACAAGAAATCAATGAATATATAGATGTCTTAATTAAGTTAGTAGGTGATTAAATGAAAGATATATACTTTGATAAAAACTATGGTAAATTATACGAAAAATGTGAAAAAGGAGAAGCAATAAATTTTGAATTAAAAAGCAACAACGGTTTGATAATTAATCAATTTATCAAAAGAGAAATTCCAATCAAGATAAACAATCAATCATATTATGATATTATTACACCATATGGTTATGGTGGCCCATATATTGTAGAATCAAATAATAAAGAAGAATTAATTAAAGATTATGAAAAAGCATTCTCAGAATATTGTAAAAATAATAATATTGTAGCAGAGTTCATTAGATTTCATCCATTATTTAATAACGCTAAAGATTTTAATACTATCTATGATATCTCTATGAATAGATATACTCTAGGAACAAATTTAAAAGACTTTGAAGACCCTATTAAAAGTGAATTTTCAAAAAGTTGTAGGCAAAATATTAGAAAAAAAATAGAAAGTGGAATTTCATATAAAATAACACTAAAACCAACTGATTTAACTGAATTTAAAAAAGTATATTATTCTACCATGGATAGAAATGAAGCATCAGATTATTATTATTTTGATGATGAATACTTTGAAAAAATGAAAAAATACTATCATGATAATTTAATCTTAGTAGAAGCAATTTATAATGACAAAACAATTGCAGCAGGACTATATTATCTTTGCAACAAAATTATTCATATTCATTTATCAGGAACATTAAAAGAATATTTAAACATGTCGCCTGCATATATCTTAAGATATGCTATTACTATATGGGGAAAAGAAAACGGATACGAATTAATACATCATGGTGGTGGTAGATCATCTTCTGAAGAAGACAATTTATATAAATTTAAAAAGCAATTTGCAAAAAACACTAAATTTGAATTTTATATAGGTAAAAAAGTTTGGAATAAAGCAATATATAATAAACTTTGTCAATCACAAAATATCGATCAATCAATAGAATTTTTTCCAGCATACAGAAAGGAATTATAATATGAAAATATTAATGATTGCCAATTTTGTTGTCTTTCCTGAAGAAGGTGGCAATAGTAGATTTATTTATCTACTAAATAAACTAAATAATAAAAAAAATGAACTTGAATTAATCACTTCAACTTTTTTCCATAGTAAAAAAGAGCATCGAAATATAAAAAACTATAACAATTTTCCTTATAAAGTAACTTTACTCGAAGAACCAGGATATCAAAAAAATGTTTCACTAAAAAGATTTTATAGTCATCACAAATTAGCGCAAAATCTAAAGAAATATTTAAAAAAGTTAAGTAAAAAACCAGATATAATATATTGCTCCGTTCCATCATTAAGTTTTGCTCAAGTCGCTGCTAAATATGCTAAGAAGAATAATATCAAGTTTATTATTGATATTCAAGACTTATGGCCAGAAGCCTTCAAAATGGTATTTAAAATTCCAATAATTAAAGACATTATTTTCTTACCATTGCAAATGCAGGCAAATTATATATATATACAAGCAGATACTATTATTGCAGTATCAGAAACATATGTTAATAGAGCAACAACAGTAAATAAGAAATGTAAAAATAAATTAAGCGTATTTTTAGGAACTGAACTAAAATACTTTGATGAATGTAAAGAGAAGAATAAAGTAATTTATAATGATAATAAAACCAGATTAGTTTATATTGGAACGTTAGGACATAGTTATGATTTAACTAGTGTAATGGATGCCCTAAAAATTTTAAAAGACAGAGGTTATAAAAATCTTGAATTTATAATTATGGGAGATGGTCCACTTAAAGAAACGTTTGAATTATACGCTAAAGAAAACCAAATTAACTGCACTTTTACTGGACGGTTAAAGTACCCAGAAATGGTTGGAAAGCTTTGTGCATGTGATATTGCTGTCAATCCTATCGTAAAAAAAGCTGCTCAAAGCATAATAAATAAAGTGGGAGACTATGCAGCCGCAGGATTACCTGTAATAAGTACCCAAGAATGTCAAGAATATAGGGATTTAGTAGATAATTATAAAATTGGATATAATTGCAAAAATAACGATTCTAAAGATATTGCTGATAAAATAGAACTATTAATTAAAAATAAAAATGAAAGAAAAACAACGGGACAGAACAATCGAAAATTAGCAGAAGAAAAATTTAATAGAGAAGCAACTTATAATAAAATACTCAAAGAAATAAAAGGAAGGTGATTATTAATGAATATATTACATATTGGAAAGTTAAGTGAAGACCAAGCAAATGGAATGAACGTTGTAGTTCCAGAACATGTAATTTCACAAAGTAAAATTGAAAACGTTGCCTTTTTAAATTGTAGAAATATTAAATTAACAAAATTATCAGAATTCAAAAATTACTTTTGTCAAGAAAAAAATATTAAAAAAATTAAAGATATAAAATCACCTTTTAACAAACCAGATATAGTTATCTTCCATGGAATATACATTCCAGAATATTTAAAACTATCAAAAGAAATTAGAAAACTCAAAATTCCATATATAATAGTACCACATTGTTCACTGACAGAAAATGCTCAAAAAATCAAACCATTAAAAAAGAAGATTGGTAATATCTTATTCTTTAATAAATTCATCAAAGGGGCATCAGCAATTCAATATTTATCCTCAGTTGAATCAAATATGTCAAAAAAATTTAAAAATAATTCATATATAATAGGTAATGGTATGGATGAACCTAATATCAAAAAAAATAATTTTAGTAAAAAAGGACTAAAGTTAATATATGTCGGAAGATATGATATATATCATAAAGGAATAGATTTATTAATTAATGCATGCAAAACAATATCAGATTATATGAGAAAAGAATCAATTATAATAGAATTATATGGTAAAGGGACAGATGAAGAAAAAATCAAAAAAATGATAATAAATAATGAATTATCAGATATTATTAAAGTAAATGGACCTATATATGGATTAGAAAAACTAAAAATCATAACAAGTGATGATGTGTTTATTCAAACTTCTAGATTAGAAGGACAACCTTTAGGGATTATGGAAGCAATGTATTTAGGAATGCCTATAATTGCTACTGAAGGAACAACATTTAAAGAAATAATTAAAGAGAATTCATGTGGTTTTAGTTGCACAAATGATTACAATAAAATAAGTCAACAAATAGTTAAAATGAACGAAAATAAAAATATATTAAAAAAGTTTAGTCAAAATTCATATAAATATGCAAAAAACAATTTTTGTTGGAATATAATATCGAAACAATCAATTCAAAAATACAAGGAAATAAACAATGATTGATAAACATTTTAAAAATATAATAGTTATAGCTTTAATTATCATGTCTATAATATCATCTACAATTATATTATTTACAAACGACAATATGTATAGCTTTTGTTTGATATTATTACCAATTGGATATAGTATATTATTATTATTTTATCAATTATTAACCAAACATAAGCCAATATATGTAGGGAGCTTCATTATAATTGCTTCATATTTTATGAGAATGGTTCTAACTCCAGTAGCAATATCTATAAGTAATTATCTTGTAATAAAAGATGTAAACATAATTTATGATCAAGCAATCATATTTATGTTATATGAAGCGCTGTGCGTGTTTGTAATTCTAGGTTTAATAACAAAAAAAAGTAACGATAAAGAGCAAAAAAATGAAAATAACTTTAAAAATGTTTTTTCAAAAAAACTATTAGTTTTTATAAGCTTTTTATCAATTATTACTTTATGCTGTATTTTTATTTATCCGCAAATATTAAAAGGATTTAAAGTTGGAATATTATCAAGCAGAGAGTTAATTGAATGGCAAATAGCATACAACGCAGCAAAAGAATCAATGCCCAAATTAATATTTTATTTAGCTAATTGGTCTATCATTATCCTTAAAGAATTTTTAACCTTTTATTTATTAATAATAATTAAAAACAGCAAAAAAATAAAGAAAAAATTGTTATTATCAATAATAATAATAGGAATAAATTTAATAATTACTGACGATACATTAGCTCAAAGCATATATTTTGCATTAATATATTTTTCAATATTAATGGAAATGTACCCTAAAAAAAGAAGGAAAATTTTTATGCTATTATGTATATCGGTTTTATCAATATTTGTATTAGGAATGGTTGCTATAAATAGTAACAATAATAAAAACTTTTCATATAAGTTAGCTAATACTATGCAAGTATATTTTTCAGGAATATATAATAATGCCATGGCATTTGAATTGCAAAGAGAAAATATACCAGAACTAATAACAGGTGACTTTTTAACATCTTTACCATTAATAAAAAAGTTTTACATAGAATTAAATACATCTAACAAAGTGTTTTGTCTAAGTTTAGGGGATGTTTATAATTCACAAATATTGCCTACATTAGGACAATCAAGATTGTATTTTGGAAATTTTCTATCACCCATATTATCTATAATATTCGCAGCATTAACTGCATTTTATGAAAAAAAGATACAAAGAAAAGACAATTATTTTAAAGAATTTATATATTATATTGTGGTAATTAAATGTGCATGTGTCCCAGTGTTGTATAATTATTCAATATTTTTAAGTGGACTTTTCAATCTAATTATTCCAATGTTATTATTAAATATACTAAATGGAGGCAAAAAAAGTGATACCTAAAAAAATACATTATTGTTGGTTTGGTGGAAATCCATTACCAAAAGATGCAAAAAAATGCATAGAATCTTGGAAAAAATATTTTCCAGACTACGAAATCATTGAGTGGAATGAATCAAATTTCGACATAAATTACAATAAATATACGCAACAAGCCTATCAATGTAAAAAGTTTGCTTTTGTCTCCGATGTTGCTAGATTATATATTATTGAAAAATATGGTGGAATATATTTTGATGTTGATGTTGAAACCATTAAAAAATATGATGACATAAGTGATTGTGATGCTTTCTATGGAATAGAGAAAAAAGGATGTGTCAATACTGGATTAGGATTTGGATCTAAAAAGAATAACAAATTACTTAAGAAAATGTTAAAAGATTATGATAATATAAAATTTATAAATGAAGATGGAACTTTAAATCAAACTCCATGTCCAGAAATTAATAGCAAAATATTTCTAGATTATGGTTTTACACTAGATAACAAAAAAAATGAAGAAATTGACAAAATCAGAGTATATAAAACTGAATATTTTAATCCTTTAGAAAATTCAACTGGTAAATTAAAAATAACAAACAATACTCATAGTATTCATTGGTATAAAAAAAGTTGGGTTCCCAAAAGAAAAGTTATCATTAGTAAGATAACTAAACCATTTCACAGAATATTTGGGCCTAGTTGTTTTAAAAAAATTAAAAGAATATTAAAAATTAAATAGCAAGAGGGTGTACAATGATAAACAAATACAAAGAATTGTTAAAAAATATTGGCATTTTTGGTATTAGTAATTTAGTAACCAAAATAATACTATTCTTAATGATACCACTTTATACTAATGTGTTATCTTCTTCAGAATATGGTATTATTGATATTATTTCTACAACAATTAATCTTGCAATACCAATTTTTACTTTATGTATTACTGAAGCAGTAATTAGATACACAATGGAAAAAATTACTAATAAAAAGCAAGTATTAATAACTGCTTTTAGAGTAGTTTTAATTGGTTTTATCATACTAAATATACTATCTATAATTGCAATGTTCCTTGGTATAAGCATTAAATATGTTATAATATTTTTGTCATACTATATAGTCCTAGCAATTAATAATATATTAGCATATTATTTAAGAGGAATAGAGAAAGTTAAAGAGTTAGGATTAATAAGTATTATAAGAGTAATTATTCTAGTTTGCCTTAATTTACTCCTTCTATTATACTTTAATACGGGTGTTATTGGATATTATCTGTCATTAATAATAAGTGATATAATCGCTATTATTTCATTTGCTATTATAATTAAAAAAGATAATAAGATGTATCATGATGTCAATGAACCAAATATATCTAAAGATATGATAAATTACAGCAAGCCATTTATAGCAAATTCTATCAGTTGGTGGATAAACAATGCTTCTGATAAATACGTTTTATTACTATTTTGTAATATTGAGACTACTGGAATATATTCAATATCATATAAAATTCCTAGTATATTAGAAATGATTCAAAATGTGTTTGCTCAAGCGTGGCAAATTTCTGCTATAAAAGAATATAAAGATAAAAAGTCTTCTATATTTTTTGAAAATATGTATAAATATTATAATATTATATTAGTTTTTAGTGTTTGTTTTCTTTTGTTGTTTTTAAAGGTTATTTCTAAGATTCTGTTTGCAAAAGAATTCTATACTGCATGGCAATATGTACCATTTTTACTTCTTGCAATATTATTCGGAGCATTATCGGGTTTTTTAGGTTCTATATATGCAGCTTATAAAGATTCTAAAATGTATGCAAAATCAACTATAATTGGAGCAATCATAAATATTCTTTTAAACTTTATTTTAATACCAATATTAGGTGCAACCGGCGCAGCATTTGCTACATTTTTATCATATCTATTAATTTGGTTTATTAGATTAAAATTTATGAAAAAATATATAACTCTAAAAATAAATTTCAAAAAAGATATTACTGCATATATAATTTTAATTATTGATAGTTTAATAATAATAATAAATTATTCTAAAATAATTTCACTAATAAGCAATTTAATTAGTATTATGATATTGATTATTCTATATTATAATGAAATAAAATTTATTATAAAAAAAATTTTTAATGAAAGAAGTTGTAAAAAATGAAAAAAATAGGAATCATGACATGGTTTACATATAACAATTATGGAACATTGCTGCAAGTATCAGCTTTATCAAAAATAATTTCTGATATGGGATATAATCCACTAGTAATTAATTATATTCCACGTATAAGAAAAACAAACATATTTGATATGAATTTTTCTTATATGAACAACAATATTTTAGAAAAAGAAAAAAAGAAAAAATATAAATGTACAATTGAAAATAACAATAAAAAATTTGAAGAATATCGAAATAATAAACTAAAATTCACTGATATAGCAGATAGCCATATTGAACTAAAAAAAATTGCTCAAGAAATGGATAAAATAGTTTGTGGAAGTGATCAAATTTGGTCACCAACAGTTTATGATAGTCGCTATTATCTTGATTTTGTAGATGATAAATCAAAAAAAATAGCATATGCACCAAGTTTCGGAGTGTCTACTATAAAAAGTAAATACATAGAAAATGAAATAAAGCAGTTATTGAATGAATTTTCTTCACTTTCTGTAAGAGAGGAAGCAGGAAAAAAAATTATTAAAAATCTAATCCAAAAAGATGTAAAGATTGTTTTAGACCCAACCTTGCTTTTAGATTGTACAGAATGGGATAAATACTTAAATTTTGCAAATGAAAAGCCAAATAATAACAAATATATACTATGTTATTTTCTAGGAAACAATAAAGAATATTATAAATTAGCTAAAAAAATTAGTAATCAATTAAATATTGAGTTAAAAATAATTCCAACTAATTATAAATCACTCAATTCAAAAATTGATTTTGCAGATAATTGTGGCCCTAGTGAATTTGTCAAATTAATTAAAGAAGCTTCTTACGTTTTAACTGATTCTTATCATGGCATGCTCTTTTCAATTATATATAATGTTCAATTTATCATTCTAAAAAGATTTAAAGATAATCATCTTTCACAAAACTCAAGAATATATAATACATTAAAAGTATTAAATTTAACAGATAGATTATATTGCAAAAATTTAGATCATATATTAAATAATGAAATAAACTATCAAAAAATAAATAAAAAAGTTGAAGAATTAAAAAAAGAAAGTTTAAAATACTTAAAAGAAGCTATAAACAAAACAAATAGCAATGATGCACAAAGGACTAATTATATTACTAACAATTGTACAGGTTGTGGTATGTGTGCCTCAGTATGTCCAACCAACGCAATAAGCATTGTCACTAATAAAAATGGTTTTTTTGAATACAAAATAGACAAAAAAAAATGTATAAATTGCGGTTTATGCAAAAAAGTATGTGCCCAATGTCAAAATAAATTAGAAAATATCAAAGAAATGAATTTATATAGTGCAAGTTCAAATAATAAAGAAGTATTATTAAATTCTTCTTCTGGTGGCATAGGATATGAAATATCGCAATATGCAATAGATAATAATTTGCCAATTATTGGATGCACCTATAATTATAAAAAAAATATAGCCGAGCATATACTTATTAAAAATAGCCAAGATATTGAAAAATTATCTGGTTCTAAATATCTTCAAAGTTACACAGTTGATGCATTTAAAGAAATCAAAAATTTAAAAAAAGGAATAATTATTGGAACGCCATGTCAAATAGCATCAATAAACAATTATTTAAGCATTATTAAAAAAAGAGACAACTTTATTTTAGTAGACTTAATATGTCATGGCATTCCTAGTTATAATCTATGGACTAGAACAATAGATAATATTAAAAAAATTAATAATATAAAATTTAGAAACAAAAAATATGGTTGGAAATGTTCGACAAAACTAACTATAAATAAAAAATTAATAAACAAAAAACTATTCTATGACTTTTTTTCTAGTGGAACGATATATAACAAATGTTGCTATAGTTGCAATTACAGAAAAAGCAGTTGTGCCGATATAAGAATTGGTGATTACTGGGGAAATAAATTTAAAGATAATAAATTTGGTATCAGCATGGTTATAGTTAATACAAATGCAGGAGAGAAAGTTTTAAAAGAATTAGTAAAACAAAAGAAAATATCTTTAAACAAAGAAAATATAGAAGATTATTTTAAAAATCAACAAAGTATTAATGCTGCACTGCCATTAAAATACAACGAAGTTATGTCAAAATTGGCAAATATGAACAACAGTATTAAGAAAATCCATAAAAACTATATAAAAAAGATAATTTTAGATTTGGAAATAAGACAAAGATTATACCCAATTTATAGAAAGTTTGTAAAGTCTAATGAAAAATAAATCATCAACAATCCTCATGCTCCTCTGGATGTTCTTAATATTTCTAATGTCATCCTTTGATGCTACTGAATCAACTAACCAATCTAATTTTATTGTAAACATAATTACAAATATATTTAAAATAGAAAATATTGAATTATTAAGTTTTATTATTAGAAAACTAGCACATTTCACTGAATATCTTATATTAGGTTTATTAGTAGCAAATATGTTTACTAAAAATAATATTAATAATTTATATCTAATATCTATTATATTATGTATAATATATGCTACTAGCGATGAAATCCATCAACTATTCGTACCAGGCAGAGCCTGTCAATTAAGAGACATCCTAATAGATAGTATTGGATCTATTACTGGAGTATATCTATATAAATTAATTAATACTAAGATTCTAAAAAAATAATTAGAATCTTTTTTCATGTTAGATGACATCCCTAAACTATTGTACTAAAATATAAAAGGTTAATAAATTTAATGAGATGAACAATATGAATAATCAAAATCATTATAATGTTATTTATTATGATAAGTTAGTAAAATCATTCTTATCAGCTAAGGGTTTAAAATCTTCTAATATTAATCTTAATTCAGAATATTTTATTAGTGAATTTGCTCATTGGGTTGAAGAAAGAAAAACTATCGGTCTAGATTATTTATCATTTATTTCTTCATTATTAAAATTAAATAATAATCAAGAAATAATAGCAGGAGTAGGGAAGGGTGAAGTAAATACATTAATTACAAATATTAATGATAACCCCCTTTACTAAAAATATTAAAAGAGAAAAGCCTGAACTTTTAGTAGAAGGTGCTCTATGGGTAGAAAGAAGTTATCCCATTCTTATTCGTGGTAATAAACCAATTGATATTAGTAAATGTAATATAAAAAGATTTATTACTCATAATCCCTATTCTAAAGGTAATATTAGAAATTGGGAAACCCTTCACAATAGTAAAAAAAATAATATAACTGTAGGTATTTATGGTAGTATTCATGATCAAGATATTGAAGAAAAAATAAAATTATTACATTATTTAAAAGATAAATTAACAGATAACTGTTATTATGAAAGAAGCAATATTACTTCTGATAGTTATATGCATATTATCACTAGTAATCATAAAGTATTAAAGCCCCATATTTAATGCTTTTTTAAATTTATATATAAATATATTTGGTTTTTTATAATTATTATAGTATAATAGACTAAAGGAGGAACATATGTCTAAAAAAGAAAAAGAAGATGTAAAATCTTCAAAAGACAAAAACAAGAAAAAAAGTATTGCTATTATATCCGGTATTATATTAATTGCTATAATTATTTTCTTGCTATGGTTTTTCAATCGAAAGTTTAATGTCACTTTTGATTTGAATAATGGTACCAAAGAAGAAATCATTCAAGTTAAATATCAACAAACCATTAACGAAAAAGATATCAAAGAAAAAAAAGAACTAGGAGAATCATTTATTGCTTGGTATGAAGTAGTTGGTGTTAAAGAAAAAGAAGATGTCTTAGCAGATAAGCCTTTTGACTTTAACACTAAAATTAATAAGGATATCAAACTAAAAGCTATTTATGAAGGAAAAGTTGAAACAATTACGATTACTTTTGACTCTAAAGGTGGTAGTATTGTCGACCCTATTACTATTAATAAAGGTACTGAACTTACTCTTCCAAAAGATCCTACATATGCAGGTTATAATTTTAAAGGATGGTACGATAAAAATGAAACACCTATTCATAATAATGCTCTTCTAGGCGAAGACACTACTTTATATGCTAAGTGGGAAAAGATAGCTGAACCTAAGAAGGAAGAAAAAATATCTTTAACTTTAAGTAGAGATACTCTTCATGTTAGGGGTATTAAAACTGCTACCGCTACTGCTACAGTTGAAAATTCTAGTGGAAAAGTTACTTATTCATTAAGTGATACGAACTGTATGACTATTAATGAAAATACTGGTGCTATTACCGTTGTTTCTAATCCAAAAAATTGTTCTAATGGTGCTAGTATTACGGTAACTGCCAAAACACCTGGTGGAAAAAGTGCTACCGCTACCATTTATTATGAAAAAGATTTAGCCTTAACTTACGACGGCAAAACTTATACTCATGATGATACAGCCAATGGTAAATCTTCAACCTTCACTGTTAATGCTAATCAAAATGTTAACTGGAATATTGATGCTGCTGTAAAGCCATCATATAGTTACACTTATAACGATTACAAAAACAAAACAGCTACATCCGTAACTGGTGGATATATCATTGACAGTATTGTAGAATCAACTGGTGCTATTAGCAAAATATCTACTGATGTCAAAGTAACCGCTACTACTAAAGCCGAACAAAAAATATCTTTAATAATAAACAAGTATGTAGCTTAAATCAATATAGTTGAGATGACAATATGTCATCTCTTTTTTATGTATATTATAGTGGCATATATAAAAAATAAATGTAATAAAAAATATCTTTAATAATAAAATAGATACCAGTAAAAAAGGTACCTATCAAATAGTATACACCATAACTAATTCTACCGGAATCACTACCAGTGCAAAGAAAACTGTAATCGTAATGGATGGTAACATTTTCCTATCATTAGATAACGAAGGCTACACCAATAAAGAAGTAGGTATAAATATCTATATCATGGATAACTACTTTGATTATCTCCTCTTACCAGATTGTTACACCATAATAAAAGGAGAAAAGTTAACTCAAAAATACACCATGGTATCAGAGTCAACCTATCCATCAGGATTCTAATCATCCAATAAGTCAAAACAAATAAAGAAAAATTTATTTGTTTTTCTTTTAAATAATGATATAATACTAAGTCATAAAGGAACTTATATATGGATTATATAAAATACATAAATCAATTATCATTAGTATCTACTAGAATAAATGAATTATTATCTGATGGGCATTTTGAACTAAGTCAAGAATATCTAAGATATATTCATAAATATTTATTTAAAGATATTTATCCAAGTAACGGAGAATACCGTACTTATGACTTAATAAAAAATGAAATGACTCTTAATGAAAAATCAGTTATTTATGCTAGTTATAACACTATTGAAACATATTTAAAATATGACTTAGCTGAAGAGAAAAAAGTTAACTATTCTAAACTATCAAAAGAAGTTCAAGTAAAAAAATAGCTGACTTTACTGCCCGTCTTTGGAGTACTCATGCATTTAGTGAAGGAAATACACGTACCATAGCTGTCTTCATTCAAAAATATCTAAATTATCTAGGATACAAAACCAAAAACGATATCTTTAAAGATAATTCTAGGTTCTTTCGTAATGCCTTAGTAAAAGCTTCTTATTATAATGAATCTCTTCATATTCATTTAGATCAAAAACCATTAATAGCTTTTTTCACTAAAGTAATGATAGACCCTACCATTGAATTAGATGAAGATACAGTTTATGTAAATGAACTATTCAAACCATTAGAACTAGCTAATCGTCCTGACTTTAATAGTCCATACACTAAAGAACTTTTAACTAAATTTATTGAAGCCCGTGATTTACCAAAAGATATTGATTTAAATGCTAGTGGTTTCATGCAGTACTTTCTTACTTGGTTAGAAGAATTAAAAAATAGTGCTATTAATTATGCTGCCTACTTGTCATCATTAAATCTTGATTTAAAAAATTACTACTTATGTGAAGTAGGGCAAGGATCCTATGATTCTATCCTATATAATTCTAATTATCGTGGTATTATTTTAAGCCCATACTGTAAAGAATTTAATTATTGTAATGGCAATATTATTGTAAATGGCAATCTAGAATTTATAAATGGTACTCCTCTAATAGTACCATCAAGTAAAGCTAGAAAAGCCCATTATCCAGTAGACTTAGGTATAAAAACATTTCTAACTGAAAATGCTAGTTCACTAGAGAAAGTATCATCATGGCTTAATTTAAAGGATTCATCTCATTCATTAATAATCGGAGCTTTTGGTAATGAATATGACGCTGATATTGATAAGAAAATATCTATTCTTAATTATTTTAAAGAAAAATATCCAAGTGATTTCATTATGTCATCCACGACTATTGATAATATTTACTGTCAAGTATTAGCATCAAAAAAATTAATTAAAAGGAAATAAAGGTTCTTTGTCAAATAGTGGGTGCCATTCCAAATAATGATAAAGTAATTTGAATAAGTAAGTATTAAAATAAGTTTGCGTTTTATTGTTTTCATTTATAATATTCATTGTAATTTGAGCCCTTTCGTTAATATTTTTGGTTCAACTCAATATTATACAATGAGAGTCACTTTTTATATAGAAATGTATCACATTAATTGTAACACTACGCATTTTTTTAATTAAAATGTGTATTTTGTTGACATAAACATACTTTTGTGTTACTATTTTTGCGGGTGATGAAATGAATAGTTCATTTATGGTAACAGGGGCTTCTGCTTCTGGAAAATCAACATTAATTAATTTTGCTATTAGTCAGGCATATGTATATTTACCTACACATATGACCAGAAAGCCAAGAATTGGTGAGGAAAATGGAAAGGATGCTGTGTTTTTGACAAACGATGAATTTATAAATAATTTTATAAATGGATTCTATTTGGAAGAAAGTTTAGAATTTGCATTATTAAAAAATTTGGATATTTATTATGGGACTCCAAAAGAATGGTTAAATCTTTTAGCTTTTGAAAATTATTGTGCTACTCCAGTATCAATTGAAATAGCCAATAAAATAAAAGAGAAAATTAATATAACATGGCTCCACTTATATTGCGAAGAAGTTGATCGGTATAATAGGCTTATTGCAAGAGGAATTTCTAAAGAAGAAGTAAAAAAAAGAATGACATCTGGAGATTCTATTAACTTTCCTAAAAATGCCGACTTGTTTATTAATACTTCTATGGAAAGACCGCCAGAAATTTTAAAAAAGATAAGGAGAATTTAAAAATATTATGAGTAATGTATATGAAAACAGGCAAACAATCAGAAATTTAAGAAATTTAATAAATTTGTATAAACCAACTAATAATGAAACTATATATTATTTTGTTTTTGGCTATCCTCGTTCAGATATAGGCAAAGGAACTTTGGTAGCACAATTGTTGGCAAATACTGAAAATTCTGATGCTATAAAATTTGACGGATTATTAAATACAAATGCAAATGGCCGCCATACCGCATCCGGTCATGATGATTTTGGTATTTATGAAGCATTTAATGCCGGAAAAAGATGGGGTCGAGAACATTATCTTTTGGGAGGAGAATTGTATAGAGATTTTATTAAAGAATATGGAGAAAACGAAAATTTACAAATTAATCCACATTTATCAATGTATGTAGAATATTGTATTCATAAAATGTGGCACGATATAGGTAAGCCCCAGCATCTTTTTATAGAAGTTGGTGGGTTAATTACAGATCCAGAAGTCGATCCTATATTTACACCGCTAGTTCAGCGTCTTAATACAGAAGGATTATCTAAAGTTATTTTACTCAGCGAATTGGCACACAATGGAGAATATGTTAAAACAAAAGTTGTTCAATCATGTCTTAAAACTTTTTTAGAAAGAAGAATTGAACCTTGGCTTTTGTTTGCTAGAGATTCTAAAGATATTGGAAATATTACTATATCAAAAAGATTAGATATGGAAAGAATAGTTATAAATAAAATAAGAGATAATTTGAATTACCATATAAAACTATTAATAACTGTACCTTATTATGATAATCTGTATGAATATACAAACTATATACAATATCGCTTTTTGCCATTAATTTCAGATTATGACAAAAAAACTATATTGCTAGCTACTAAGAATTCATCAAAAATTGCTGATTATAAATTATACTTAGGCGATGAGTTTAATATAAAAACGCTTAAAGATTACCCATATCAAATTGATATAACTGAGGGATTAACCTCTACAAAAGAAAATGCTATTGCTAAGGCACGAACTTGGTGTTGTTTAACAGGATTAATTACTATTGGTGATGACACTGGCTTTTATATTCATGAATTAAATGGTGAACCAGGCGTTGCTACAAGGCGATGGGCTGGAGAATTGGGTGAAGATGCTACTAACGAGGAATTTTGGCTACATCTGCAAAAGAAAACCAATAATCTAAAACAATTAGACTGTCATTTTACTCAGAGTATAGCTATTGCATTTCCTAATGGCATTATTAAGACAATAGAATCAATTAATGAGGGAATATTAAATAAAAATAATTTACAGCAAAAATATAATGGTACAGATTATCCTCTCGGTGCTGTCTTTGAATCTAAAAATCGCAATAAAAATTGGGATGAGATGTCCGACGAAGAAAAGAAAGAATTTGATAAAAAGTTAATAGTTAATTTAAAGTCTATTTTAAAGAACTAAATAAAGTGAAATGCACCTCAAATAGGAGACAACAATAAAAAGGACTCTAAAAAATCAAGGAGCGAACAAAGTGAGTTCATCCGGATCCTTGATTTTTTTATTATATAATTATAATAAGTCTTAGTGCTTATTTCTGATATGACACACATATTATATAACTTATAATTATCATTATATAGATTAATAAAAGTTATTTTTTCTCTCATTGTGCCTTGATGATGGCCTGGTATTTTTTTGGTATTTCATATCTTTTTTTGTAATCTTCTTTAGTTAATTTTTTGATGTAGTAGACCGACCTTTTTGCTCAGTGATGGTGGTACCTGTTTTACGATATTTTCTAACCATTGATTCAACAGTTTTCCAACTTATTCCATATTCTTTAGCTACTGTTTTATAACCATATTTGCCAGATAAATATTTACCTACAATTTAAGTACGCTCTTGATTAGTAAATCTAATAACTTTTTGTCCCTTTGAAGCCATAGAAAAGTACTTCCTTTCAGAAGTGTATTCTATCATAATTACTAAAATCAGTCTTTTTATCGTTTATACTCTAAGGGGTGTATTTTAAAGATATGTATAACAGCATATCTTTTATTTAACCAACAAATTTTTGACATAAGCAAATCATAAATAATCATATAATTTACTATGAGCGACTATGAACGAATAATAGAAACTACTACCGAAGATATTATATTCATAATCTATTACAGTATCATTACCTTATCATTAATAGCTAATCAAGTAGAAAGAAACTATTTAAAATATAAAGATCCTAAAGATAAAGAAAACTACCGTCTATTATTATATATCATATTTGGTACTGCTACATTAGTATATATTTATTATGCCTATAGTAGTTATCAAGATCTAAAAAATAGTTCTTCTGAAGCATACAATCTAAATAAATTATCTCTTATTGCTAGCATTTTAGTATTAATCAGTGGTTTTATTTACTTATATATAATTACTAAAGATAAAAATATTTCAGTAGAATTAGCTTTTAATTAACATAATTCTCCTTATTTTTCTATTTTAATATAATATAATGAAAAGGAGGTGATATATGACTAGTATAATAATCTCTCTAGGATATATTATCCTCTCGTTTATTTTATTTTTCTTCTTTACCCTAATCATTTTTTTCTTCTATTTTAAGATAAATTTACCAAAATAAATTTATCTTTTTCTTTATAATATTATTTTTTAAATAAATAATTCTAAGTTCTAATCCATATATATCAACACTTTATCAGTTACTTACCAAAAATTAATGAATTTTTTAATAAAAATATAAAAATCTATGATATAATTATAAAGTAGAGGTGTGATATGGAAGAAATAGATTTAAAAGAGTTATTTGAATTTATAAAAAAGAAGATAGGGTTATTAATTACTATAACAGTAGTTATTTGTTTACTTGGTTGTATTTATGGTCTATTTATTCAAAAACCTATGTATAAGTCATATACGACTATCATACTTGGTGGAAATGAAACAACAGCTAGTCAAACAATTACACAAAGTGATATTACGTTAAATAAAAATCTAGTAGATACTTATGCTGAAATAGTTAAATCAAGAAGAGTTTTAGAGCAAGTAATTTCTGAACTTGATTTAGAAGAAACTTATGAAGAGTTGAGTAATAAAATTTCTGTTTCATCTGTTAATAATACAGAAATAATAAAAATAACAGTAGCAGATAGTAATCCTATTGAAGCTAAGAATGTAGCTAATGTTACAGCTAATTTCTTTTCAAAAGAGGTTGTTAAATTATATAATATGAATAATGTTAATGTTTTAGATGAAGCTAATGAAGCTAATGAACCATATAATATAAATATTCCTAAACAAGTAATTATTTATTTCTTTATTGGTATAATTATTGCTTTATCAATTCTCTTTATAATATTCTATTTTGATAGAACTATTAAATCTGTAGAACAAGTAGAACAGAAAATTAAATTGCCAATTCTTGGTGGCGTTGAAGAGTACAAAAAAGGAGGTAAAAGAAAGTGAAAGAAGAATTAGTAATTCATAATAAACCTAAATCTAATATTAGTGAAGATATTAGGACTATTAGAACTAACTTAATGTTTACTTCATCTGATGAGGAATCTCAAGTTATACTTGTTACAAGTTCTATTCCTGGTGAAGGTAAAAGCTTTATCAGTAGTAATCTTGCCACTGCTTTTGCTCAAACAGACGAAACAACATTATTAATTGATTGTGATCTTCGTTTAGGAAGAATTCATAAAATATTTGGCGTATCAAATGATAAAGGATTTTCTAATCTTTTAGCCAGTCAAAGTGCTGTGAATTGTGCAGATTTTATCAAAAAAACTCCTATTCCTAATTTATACGTTATTCCAAGAGGAACCGTTCCTCCTAATCCTAGTGAATTATTAAATTCTACTAATACAAAAAAAATTATCAATTTCTTAAGAGAAAATTTTAGTCGTATTATCTTTGACGGCGTACCAATAAATGGTCTTCCTGACTCCTTAATTATGGCTTCACTAGTAGATAGGGTAGTGCTAGTTACAGCAGTAGGTTACACCAAAATTGACGAATTAATGGAAGCAAAAAAAGCTCTAGAAAAAATAGACGCTAATATTGCCGGCGTGGTTGTTAATCGTGTTAATCATACTAACCGAGGAAAATATTCTAATTATTATGAATAGTAGGTGTTTTATGACAGATGTACATTCTCATATATTATTTAATATTGATGATGGTAGTTATTCTATTGAAGAAAGTATTACTCTATTAAAAGAATTAAAGAGTATTGGATTTACTGATATTATATTAACTCCTCACTATATTAAAGGAAGTGAATATTCTGCAAATAATCAAACTAAGATAGAAAGATTCTCAGAATTAAAAGAAGAAATAAAAAAACAAAATATAGGAATAAATATTTATCTTGGTAACGAAATATTTGTTTGTAATAATATTCTTGAACTTTTAGAAAGAAAAGAAATATTCAGTTTAAACAATACTAAATATCTTTTAATTGAACTTCCTTTTCATAATCAAATTTTAAATTTAGAAGATATTATTTATGAAATTAATTTAAAGGGATATATTCCCATAATTGCTCATCCTGAAAGATATGAATATTTTCAAAAAAATTATAAATTAATTGATAACTTAAGAGAAATGAATGTTATGTTTCAATGTAATTATGTTAGTATTCTTGGTTATTATGGTAAGTCTGCAGAAAAATTAATTAAATATATGTTAAAAAATAAATATGTAGATTATTTAGGCACAGATATTCATCACATAAAAAAGACTTTTGTAATTGATAACTTTGATAAGATAAAAAAGAAGATAATCAAAATAGCAGGTATAACATATTTTGAAAATATCATTGATAATGCTAATTCTCTTATACATAACGAAGAGTAGGTGATAAAATGGATAAAAAAGAAAATAAAAAGAAAAAAGTAAGTATCCTAGGTATAATTTTGGGTATACTTCTTTTATTAATGACAATATCTCTTATAGTAATTATTAAGATATTAGATGTTATTCCCAATAACTATTTTACAATGTTAATTGTTATTTTAACTATTCTTGGTATCATTTTAAATTTCTTTCTTATTTATAATTTTAAAAATAAATTTTTAAAATTTATTAAAGTATTTTTTATAATAGTTTCTATAATTATTATAATAGCTTATTCTTTCGGAATATATTATTTAAATAAAACGATAAACCTTTTTGAAAATATTTCTATTATAAAAGAAGAAGTAACAAACTATTATATTGTTGTCTTAGATACATCTATATATCAAGAGCCATCTGATTTATATGAAAAAAAGCTTGCTTATTACGAAAAAACTGATGAAAAAGTTATAAATAGTTTGAAGTTGTCTTTAGACTATATTAGTGAAACAGATATAGAAAAGTTAAAAGAAAGTTTATATAATCAAGAAGTAGATGCTATTTTAATTAGTGATATAATTAAAAATAAATATGAAGAAGATGATGAAAATTTTAATAATAATATTAGAATTATAAAAACAATAGAAATAAAAAATGAAATTGAAGATATTACAAAAAGAGTATCAATTAAAAATACACCTTTTAACGTTTTAATTAGTGGTATTGATGCCTATGGTGATATAAATAAGACATCAAGAAATGATGTTAACATAGTAGCTACAATAAATCCAAATACCAATGAAATATTGCTTACTTCAATTCCAAGAGATTATTATGTCCAACTTCACGGAACAACCGGTTACAAAGATAAATTAACCCATGCTAGTTACTATGGTATCAATATGGCCGTAGAAACTATTGAAGACATTCTTGATACAGATATAAATTACTATGTCAAGGTTAACTTCACAACTGTCGTTGATTTAGTCACTGAAATTGGTGGTATTGAAGTTTATGCCGATCAAAATGTTAATATAGGAACATGTAAAATTAAAGAAGGATATAATAAACTAGATGGCAAATGTGCTCTTGCTTTTTCAAGAGAAAGACATTCATATGCAGATGGCGATAGACATCGTGGAAGAAATCAACAACAAGTAATCATTGCCATTTTTAACAAATTAACTAGTGGAACAACACTATTAACTGAATATACTAATATTTTATCAGCTTTAGATGGAAAATTTGCCACAAATATGGATACTAAAGAAATAACGAATTATATTAAATATGAAATAAATGATTTAAAAAATTATAAAATTAAAACTATCCAACTAGATGGTTATGGTTCAATGGGAGAAACATATTCATATCCTGGACAAAATCTATGGATAATGATACCATATGAAGATACCATTACAAATGCTAAAAATTTAATAACTAAAATGTTAAACAATGAAAGTATTAACTAGGTTATAATAACAAAATATTTATTATAACTTTTTCTATTACTGCTGGAGGTATTATGAAAAAAACAATAAAGACGTTATTAATAATAATTATATTGTTTTTGTTGACTATTATAGGCATAAACTACTATGTTATATTATCAACAAAAAATCAGATTGATAACAAAAATATTCAAGCTGATTATATAATTGTACTTGGAGCAGGTATAAAAAACAATAGACCTAGCCCTATGTTAGAAGATAGATTAACAACTGCTATAGAATTATATAACAAAGGCAGATCTAACAAAATACTAGTGTCAGGAGACCATGAAAATGATGATTATGATGAAGTAACAGTTATGAAAAATTACTTATTAGATAAAGGAATACCTATTGATGATATCTATATTGATTCCTTAGGATTATCTACTTATGATAGTATTTATAGAGCAAAAGAAGTATATAATATTAATTCTGCCATAGTAGTTACTCAAAAATATCATTTATATAGATCAATATATATATCTAATAGTATGAATCTTGACTACTATGGAGTAAGTTCAGACAAAAGAATATATCATGGACAAGGAAAAAGAGAAATAAGAGAAATACTTGCAAGAAATAAAGATTTTGTAAATTGTCTTTTAAAATCTAAATCAAAACATACCGAGTTAAAGGAAGAAGTATAGATATGAAAAAAATAAGTATATTTATAGTACTATTTATAATGTTTACTCCAGTATATGCCAAAGAAAAAGTAGAATTTTCTAGTTGTACAGATGGAGATACCTTTAAAATTATATATAACAATGAGGTTAAAACAGTAAGACTACTTGCCGTAGACACTCCTGAGTCTGTTCATCCTAAGAAAGAAGTAGAATATTATGGTAAAGAAGCTAGTGACTACACATGTAACGTCTTAAAAAAAGCCAATAAGATAGAACTAGAATTTGATGAGAATAGTGATAAATTAGATAAATATGATAGATTATTAGCATGGGTATTTATAGATGATAAATTATTACAAGAAAGTTTAATAGAAGGTGGTTATGCTAAAGTAGCCTATCTATATGGAAATTACAAATATACCACTAAATTACAAGAACTACAAGAAATTGCTAGTAACAAGAATATTGGTGTGTGGGATGAAGAAGCCAAAGAAAATTTTAATCCAAATCAAAATGAAGACAAAATAACTACAATAGAAATAATTATTCTTTTTGTAATACTAATTATAATAATGTTATTCGGAACAAAAAAACAAAAGAAAAAGATACTAAAAAAAGTAAAAAAAGCATTTAAAGAATAAAATACTAGCAGTTTAAAGGTACTAGCAAAGCAGATTTAACTATTACAATTGATTATATTATAGAAAAAAATAAAAAAGGTGCAGAACAATTATTAATAATGATGACACAATTTATGACTTTTATATTATGCTTGATAATTATATAAATTCAAAATTAATAAAATCTAAAGAATATGTTAAGGAACTAAAAAATAATGGAAGTAATATTTTTAAGACACGCAAAAACTGATTTAAATGGTAAAGGTTATATAGCAACAAAAAAAGATTATTTTTTGAATGAAATAGGTAGAGAAGAATGCTTAAGAAATGTTTTTCCACCTAATAGTTTTAATAGAGTTTATTGTTCATCATATAAGAGAACTGTAGAAACAGTAAAGATAGTTTATCCGTATTTAGATCCTGTAATTTTTTCTGATTTAACACAACGAGATTTAGGGAAATTAAACGAAAAAATGGAAAAAGATATTGATGACTTATATGTATTTTTAGCAAAATATTGTAGAATTCCAGATAAAACGATTCTACTTGTAGATGATTATAATAAATGCATATTTAGGGTTGAACAAAGAAATAAAATGCCATATAATAGAAAGGGAAAATATATCCTAAAAAAATCATATGATATATTTAAAAAAATGTCCGTTAAATATAGTAATCGTATTTATACAATTAATATAAATAATCTTTCTGAAGAGGAAGTATTGAATAAAATAATGAACATTATCAATAAATAGGAGGAAAAATGAAAGTAACATTAGTAACTGGTAATTGGGCTAAAATAGCTCAAGCAAAAGAAGTATTAGAACCAAAAGGAATCGTTGTAGATAACATAAAGATGGATACAATTGAAATACAGGCTGATTCAGTTGAAGAAGTTGCAAGGTATTCAGCAAAATGGGCGAGTGATAAACTTAAAACAAATGTTGTAAAAAATGATACAGGAATTATGATCGAAGCATTAGGAGGATTTCCTGCAGCATACACTCACTATGTTCAAGATACAATTGGTGAAGAGGGAATATTAAAACTTATGCAGGGTACTAAAAACAGGAAAGCAAAATTTGTTCAAGCACTTGCTTTTTGTGAGTATGGAAAAGAACCAGTTTCATTTGTTTCAGTAACTGAAGGCGAAATATCACTAAAAAAAGAAGGTGAACACGGATGGTGCTGGGACTTTATATTTATACCCAAAGGTAAAGATAAAACACTTGCTTGTTTTGAAGATAAAGAAAGATTTGCCCTTTGGAATGATACAGGTTATGCACAATTAATCGAATACTTAGAAAAAAATAAGTAAATATTTAAAAATAAAGATTTAAATAATCTTTATTTTTATATTTGAATGAATAATTTAAACTAATATATAATATTAAAGATAGTAACATACTAAACAAGTAAATATTAATCATGAATTTATTACTTATTTAAGCGAAATGGCATTGGACTTAATTATTAACCAAATAGAAGATAGACTTGAAAAAGTACCGAAATTTATTGCGGTAAACGAAATGTTAAATAAAATTAATTATGATGGTTCAATGGAATTAT